>JACKZZ010022441.1_pt1 | contig 29999 bp, 27 predicted proteins | sample 8027871 | NCBI WGS metagenome assembly JACKZZ01 (sample SAMN15724774, study PRJNA655200) | protist metagenome | isolation source: fluorescence activated cell sorting (FACS) single amplified genomes of... | place: USA: West Boothbay Harbor, Gulf of Maine | collected 2000-07-19
TGTTCGCTACATGAGCGCCATAAAGAATCGACCAAGCAAGACAATCTCTTCGCTCTATATCCTTTGGGTGAATCGGCATGTAATGGACTGGAATCCTTCTGTGATTAAACTCTTCCTTTATCTTGTCCCTATCGATGGAAATTGGGTCCATTATCCAATCTCCGACAATCTCTTTTATCAAAGGCTGGAACTCAAGGTCTGACACGACCCAAATTACGTGACAGCCTGCGAGCGCACATTCGTAGACTGAACGTTGAATAGCATAATAGTCTTTATTCAGCGGCATAAGACAGTCATGCCAAGGGAATACATAGTCAACCCTTCTCTGACCCGCTATCGGGACAATTCCTGTTAGATGTGAAACTGTGTTAAACACGTAGAGTCTCCATAATGAAGTTTAGATAATCAGAACTGCTATTATAGCACCTTTCTTGCTTTTCGTAAACAAAAGTTATGTTGTGGGTGTTCTCGTGAATATCCCTGCCGAGTGGATAGACTTCTCTGCGATTAGACTCTACCACAAGTTTATCAGTTTTCAAAAGCTCTGACATTATCTCTTCAGTTCTAAACCTCGTGAAAAGTTCCGAATACTGCTCCTGCTTTAGCTCGACGTTTGTGAGGGTGCTGAAAACAACCGCATCCTTTGCACCTGTTCTATCGGTCCTACACGACTGCGGGAAGGCTATCTTTTTCATAAACCTCTCAGAACCTAAGTCGTGTTCGTCGAATTCGTGAACAGAGCCTCTCCTGACATCAATCCAGTCTAGGACAAGATTATCGTTGGTTGTCCTTCCTTTTGGCTCTGGTAGTCCTCTGAGGTCGTCGTCGAATACCCAGAGGTGGTCAAAACTTAATTCAAACCTTTTCATAGAAGTAGATATTTCGACCTGGCTTTCCCTTAGCGTTGCTCTGGCTATCTTATCAGAGAATGGAAGCAAACCAGACAGAGACAAGAGGAAGCAAGCTTGTTTCCACTCTTGCTCTTCTTTTGTCTCGAAAGGTGTGGGTTGGCGAGGGTTATTGTAGATGACAGGGTAGCCGTTCTTCATTGCGAAAGAAAGGGAATCGAGCGTAGCTCCGAAAACGAGGTTCTCGTAGTGCATCAGTGTTCCTGTCGGTTGGCTCGGTAGGCTGCGATGGTGTGTGGGTAGTGTGGTTCGATTAATTCCAGCATTGCCTTTGCGACTTGCTGAATCTCGAACTGGGCTCCTTCGTGGTCACGAAGTCCAATGAATTTCAGAGCGTTCAGCAGAGAAGTTGACCCAATATAGGTCGTGTAGAGGTTTTGAGGAAGGACTCCTCTTGCCTGCTCACGACAGACGCCGTTACTCAAGAGTTTATTGAAGAGGTCGAGTGACTGACTGTGATGCCACTTGATAGCATCGCTCGCCAGTTGTGGTGAAACAGGAAGAGGTGAGCCTTTGTATTCACTCAGGTTTGGATTCACCATGTCTTCGTTGCTTGCCTGTCGGTTAGTCTTATGCTGAGTTCTAAAAGAACTTGGTTCATAAAATTGTGGTGCATTCTCTGGCTTAGTCAAATCTCGATAGCGATTGCTCCACTCGTTATAGCTCCAAGTTCGGTGCCTGTGATGTTGCGAACGGATAAACAAAGGTACGACGAATTTGAAAGTCAAAAAGCAGTGTTCTAACGTCGAGGTGTGCTTATGCTTTACAAGATAGTTAATAAGTTTTTTATCCCGTTCATCAAGCTCTGCCTTCTCTACACCGAATGAGATTCTTGCGGCATTTACAACTGTCTTGTCGGAACCAACTGCCTCTATAAGCTCTACTTTACCGACATTATCTCCGTAGAGATAAACTGTGTTACCTTCTCTTTTCATTCAACCCTCAACATAACCTAAAACATAATTTTCAGAAACAAGACTTACTTTGTTACCACTAACCTCGACCTGCTGAAGCATATTCGAGGGAAATACGATGAGGCTCCCTTGCCTCCACCTGGTGTTACAGTCAGAAGCAGCCGTGATAATCTTGGCTACCTCAAACTCTGCTTTTGGCTGAAAGCCCTCGGGCAAGAGAACATCTTTCTGTTCTTCTTGCTCCGAGACTGACAACTCCAATAAAAGATTTCTATTGGTAGGCATGAACATCTACTGAACTCGTTTCACGGTTGCGTAGAAATCCATCAGTTGTTCTGGGTCTACGTCGTTCTTAATCATTCGGAAGGCTTTGACGGCGAGGGAAATCTCATCCTTCTCCAACCAACCATTCTCAACGTAGTTAACCTTCAAAGCACGCTTCTGCTCTTTGAAAGGCTCCATAGCGTCCTCAATAGCTGCGAGTGAAGCGATATAGTTAATGATGCGGTCCTCTTTCTCTTCGGATGCCGTCTTTACTGAATCAGTCATAATGTTCTCCTTGTTGTTTGACTGTGTGCCTTACTATAGCACGATTAATATCTAATGTCAATAGTTTTTTTATTTATCCGCACTCTGCGTAGCCGCAATCTTTACAAGTCTTGCAGCCGTCTTGATAAATCATTCCCTCTGTGCTTCCACACTCAGGACAAGTCTTGTCGCTTGCTTCGGTTCCGTCAACAATATAGTTCTTTAAGATTCTGGAAACGCACTTTGAGAATGAGAACATGTCGCTGCCCTTATCCTTCTGTAGTTGCTCTACCATAAACCTTACCTCTGAACCGTGTCGCAAGCCAAGTGAAATCATTCTTGTAAAAGCTGAGTTGTTCGGGTTATCGAACACCTTTACAACATCTTTTATAACACCGTCGTCTCCGAAAGTCAAGTCATATCTGTTATCTTTTGACTTAAAAGAGTTCTTTTTTAGAGAACCTGTTTTGTGTTTCTTTGGAATCTCGATAAGACTTGACTCTCCACCAAGAATCTCGTAAGGTTTGCCGTCAAGCTTGCCAACAAGAACTGTCCAAGGCTGACCTTGAATACTTGTGTGGTGAATGTCGCACTCTAACTCTTCTGGACGTTTAGGTGCTGAACGCTGTGGGAAGTCCCCTGTTGTAGCTGCCTCGCTGTTCGTAACTAAAACGCCTGAACGTGAGCCGTCGACATAAACTGTGATTCCCTTTAGCCCTCGTTTCCAACCTTCTCGATAAAGTCGCTCAACTACTGCTGGCTCTGTGCCCGCTGGTAGGTTGATAGTCGAAGAGATAGCGTGGTCAATAGAATTCTGAATAGCTTCTTGAATCTCCACTCTCTTCATCCAGTCGATTTGGTCTGACTCGACAAAGAAGCTTGGAAGCTCCTGACCTGGGTTTGCAGCCAGCCACTCTTGAGCGTTGTGGTGAAATACCTGAAACTCTTTCCAGCCGTCTCCCAACTCATCTACAAAGTCTGGCGTAATGTTTGTCTCGTCGTGAGATAACTTGCGTCGTCTAATGTAAGAGTTCCTGAACACTGGCTCCAAGCCTGAGCTTGTCTGAGACATGATAGAGACTGAACCAGTTGGAGCGTTTGTCAAGATAGAAATGTTTCTTCTACCGTGTCGGGCGATGTTTTCTTTTAAGTCTTGAGGAAGACGTTGGATAAAAGCATTATTCTGCTCTTTTGCCCAGTTGAAAACAGGGAATGAACCACGCTCTGTTGCAAGGTTTAAGGACTCGCCGTAGGCAGTGTTACGAAGTGTCTCGTAGATGCCTGTAATAACCCTAATAGCTTCGTCGCTGTCGTAGGCAAGGTTCATTCTCGCAAGAGCATCTGCCAAGCCATGAGTTCCCAAGCCAGTTCTTCTTCCGTCGGCAGCAGCAGATAGAAGCTTTGTCCAAAGCTCTGTCTCGTCTGGTGTGTCCGAGGCTTCAAGAATGTTATTTAATTTTTCTAACTCCAACTCAACCAAGTCGTCTGAAAGTCGCATAGCAGTTGAGACTGTTTCTGTGAACTTCTGGAAGTCGAACCTTGCTTGTCCTGTGAAAGCATTATCAACAAAGTTCTTCAGGTTAACTGAGATAAGACGACAAGAGTCATAAGCTGAAAGAGGAATCTCCGCACAAGGGTTGGTGCAGATAGTGGCGAAACCTTCTTCCTTGTATTCATTTGCTGGTAGGTTATCACAGATGTTATCCCACATAAGAATGCCTGGCTCTGCTGTCTCTGTTGCGGACTGAACAATTTGGTCCCAAACCTCACGGGCACGAACTTCCTTTGTGTAGGTCGGCTCGTCGCTTCCAATAGGAAAGTGAAGATTATAAGTCTCGTCAGCCTCAACTGCTCGCATAAAGTCATTAGTAATCTTTACTGAAACATTGGCACCTGTAACTTTAGTCAGGTCGTGTTTCATCTTTACGAAGTGTGCGATGTCTGGATGGCGAACATCCATAGAAATCATTAGAGCACCTCGTCTGCCGTTCTGCCCAATCATTCTACAAACATAAGAATAAAAGTCTGCAAACGACCAAGCACCTGTTGTTGTGCCTGCTGAGTTATTGACGATAGAACCGTCTGGACGTAATTCACTAATGTCCAAGCCTACTCCGCAGCGGCGCTTGAATAAGTTCGCTAAATCTCGACCTGCATTAATAATAGAGGAAACGTTGTCCTCGGGTGAAGAAACTACTACGCAGTTTGATAAAGAAACATTTACGTGGTTGTTTCCGATGCCCATCATAGGCGAACCTTGAGGAACAATGTAAGCAAAGTTGTCGAGGTGATTGAAAATCCTCTCCTCGGTGAGAGCACGAGGTCCGCCGAACTTTGTCTCCATTCTAGCAAACTCCGACGCAAGACGTTTGTGCATGTCTCGTGGAGTCAGTTCTTGAAAGTTGCCTTCTCTATCTTTGAGGCAATATTTGGTCATAAAGACGTTAGTGGCGAGTTCATCGCCTTTGAAGTACTCTAAGGTGGCTTCACGAACCTGTTCTTCTGTATACATTATTAGTTATTCTCCTTCTCTTCTCTTAATTTTTTTTGGTGTTCTCTGTATCTATCTTTTAATCCCTGGGCTTGATTCTTCACTATTTGACTTGAAGCCTGGGCGATTGTCTCGCCAGTCGTTGCAGACATTCTTATCTTTACATTGCTGGTGTCCATGAAAATTGGGTAAACGAGTCCGTCTGGACCATTGCGATTCTTGGCTACAAAAATCCTTCCAGAATTGGTGTTCTTATCTTCGACTGTTCTTGAAATCGAGAAAATGAAGTCTGCGACGAAGCACTTGTTGAAAGCTTCTGAGATAGACTCCATTGTAATAACTTCGGCATTAAGACCTGACCTATTCGTTTGCGATGCTGTCCAAACAGGACAACTGTAAATTTGGGCGATTGCCCGTAGTTCTTCATAAATAGACTCTAATTCATTTCTTTTCTCTCTTTGAGTAGAAACAGGCTTTAATAAATCTCCATAGTCTACAATAACCATTCCAATGTCGTGACCCCTTCTTACAAGCCTCTCCAAATGTGCTTTCAGAGTGCTAGTGTTAGCTGACTTGGTAGGATATTCCTTGACGATAAGCTTGCCCTCAATCTCTTGGATTCTGTCAAAGACCTTTTCCTTGTTCGCCAGGACGCTGCTTAGAGGAATGCCTGTGATGCAGCTATCGTATCTTGTAGCAACAACAGTATCTGCAAGCTCAAGAGTGTAGTGAACAACGGTTTTTCCTGATAGTAGCCCCTGGACTCCGAGGTGGACAAGAGCCATAGACTTGCCTGCTCCAGTTGGAGCAATGCAAACTCCCAACTCGCCTTTACCAAGTCCGCCGTGGCTAATAGAGTCAAGGGACTGCCAGCCTGTTGTAACAGGGTCTCTTGCTTTCAACTCAAAGCGTTTCTCAAAGTCAACAAGATAGTCATAGCCGAACTCATTGCTTGAGCCTAGATTGATTGATTCAGTCATTGTCTTGGCTATCTCGTCAAAGCTTGCTGTCTTTACAAGGTCAACGCACTTAAGCATTGCTTTCTTTACATTTTGCTTTCGGCAGAACTCAAGAGAGGTGTCCTTTATGTAAGGTGCTGTCGTAAAGTCTTCTGGTGATGCTGAAAGCCTTGAGAAGAAGTCTCTTATCTGTTTTTGAGCAACCTCATTCTCACTCTCTAGCTCTGCTCTAACAATAGTGAGCATTGTGTCTCTTGTTGGGTGGATGCCGTATTTCTCACGATAGCCAAAGACAAGCTTGACGAAGGAGCGAAGGTAATTTAGTTCTAGGAAGTCGTAGTCAAAGACTTCGATGATTTGGTCTGCAAAAACTCTGTCGTCCAAGATAAGTTGAACCAACCCCTCTTGGAATTTTGTGCCGTAGTGTGAGAAGTCGGATTTTTCTTTTTCAGTCATCATTGCTGTTGCAGCCATTTTCATTCCTATTGTTTTTTATAGTCTCAGGATAGCATAGTTTTTATCAGTTGTCAACACAGATTCTTCTAAATGTTGAATATAGTTCGCTCCAGTTGCCTGCTCCGAAGCCGTCGATAATCATCATCTTCTCAACCTCAGTCTTATTGAACATAAACTGAAAGTTCTCTAAGGCGTAGCGAATCTTGTTCCTATCCTGAACTGACATAAGTGGAGAATAGAGTTGCATAATGCTGTAGTTCATTTTGATAAGTTCTTCGTTCTCGCTAATTGCTGTGTGGACCTTTAACTGGTTCTCAACGCCTTCACAAAACCCCACTACCTCGCTAACAGTTACGTCTCTGTCCTCGATGAGAAAAGGGATTCGCTTGGCGATGGTTGCGAGCCCAACTCCACCTACGCCTGGTAGGTTATCTGACTTGTCGCCTGCGATGGCTCTTGCAAGGGCAAAGTTCCTTGGGTGAATGCCAAACTCCTCGATGATTCTTGGCTTGTTCTTTACTTGCTTCTGAATAGGGCGATGGACAACTGTCTCGTCATCGCAAAGCTGATAGAAATCTTTATCAGAAGAAACAATAATTTTGTGCCATCCCTTATAAGTCGGGTCTTGAACTGCGAGTGAAATAAGGTCGTCCGCTTCAACCCCGTCGACCATCATCTGAATAACTGGTGTCTCATTTAAATATTCTATGAGCCTCTGCTGTTGCCAGATTTTGTTTTCTGTCTCCTGGTTCTCTGTTAGGATTCTGTCTGTCCTGTTGAGTCTAATAGGCTTTCTGCCTTCTTTATAGCTCTTAGAGATAGTGCGTCGTTTTTGAGAGCCGCCTGCTCCGTCCCAGCAGATAACCACTTGGTCTGGCTTGGACTCTCTACACAGCTTTTGTAAAATCTTAAAAAAGCCTTTTACTCCTCCGATGGGTGCTCCATTCGTGGATAGACTTGGGTCTACGATGTAGGAACGATAAAAGTTATTCGTTCCGTCTATTACTAACACTCGCTTCTTGCTCATTCTTTTCTCCAATAAAAAGCCCCTAGTTGACTTACTATATCAAACTAGGGGCTTGGTGTCAAGAAGAATCGTAAAATAAATTACTTTTCTTCGTCCTCGTAATAGTCCTCGGCTACGCCTTCTCGTTTATCAAACTTGAGAATAACCTCTTCGTCGATAAGCTCTAAAATGCGTGTCCTGAACTTCTCGTTCTTCAACTTGTCCATCCAAGTTGTCTTCTGGAACTTTTCTTGTGTTCCGTCAGAATGGGTGAGAGTATACCAGGCTCCTCCAACATTCAAGCTGTCAGAACTCTTAATAGCCTCCAACCAGCTTTCCTCGTCTTGGACTCCGACTTCTCCACCCCACATAATCTTGAACTCACAAATTCTACCTTGTGTTCCAAAACGAGACTTCTCAATCTTACACTTCACCTGGTTACCAACTCGATAGCCATGGTCGTCAAGAATGAAAGAAGCCTTTCCTTTACGAGCAGTTAGAAAGATGCGAAGACTATAAGTGTAGTGCATTGCCTTTCCGCCTGGTGTAAAATAAGGGTTCGTCATTGCTTCCGCAACATTACTCGTGATGTTTGTCTTCAACTGGTTTAGAACAAGAAATGTTGCTTCTGCATTAGCAAGAGGCACAACAAGTTTAGACATTCCCTTAGATAAGATTCTAGGCTTAACCGCCATTGAACTCAAAGGGTTGAAGTCTCCCTTGATATCTGTCTCACTTGGAGTTAGAGCAAGGCTATCCCAAATAAAGACAAACTTCTCGTCTGGAAAGTTTGCGAGCAAGTCTTCTACTCTTTCTAAAACCTTCTCAACAGATTCAGTCTGAACATAAACTACGTCTGGAACGTTGATTCCTGCTAGTTCCCAGAACTCTGGACTAATAGCATTCTCGGAATCAAAATAGACAACCACTCTTCCCTGCTTTTGAGCATTGGCTGCTACCTGCGCTGCCAAGAAAGACTTACCTGTTGCTTCAAGTCCAGCAATCTCCGTTACTCTGCCGACGGGAATTCCTCCTAAACGTCCTCGGCAAATAATGCTGTCCAGCCAGCGAGCACCTGTGGGAATCCACTCTGTAACCTCGCTTGGGTTTTCTTCAGTCAAGTTGTAGGCAACATTCTGTCCTGACTTCTTGTTGATAAGAGAGCGAATGTCCGAGATAGACATTTTGCCAGCGCCCGTGTTACTTTTCTTTGCCATTGGGCTCCTTTCTATAAAGTGAAAAGGGGAGTCTTTCGACTCCCCGTGGTGAAATAGGTTAGCTGCCTAAAAGTTCCTTAAAGGCGTCTTCTACATTGTTTCCGCTACTCGTGGTAGTGGTGGTGGAAGTGTTGTTTCCGTAACGAGTTGTCTCGGAAGACATATCCTCTGCTGTAGCGTCATCTGCCAAGTACTCGTCCAACATTCGCTGAACGTCTTCTGGCGTCTTGCGCTCGAAGAGAGAGGAGAACTCTGGAATGGTTTCCAAAGTCTGGGCACACTCTTCTGGTGTCAAGTCCTTGCACATTGCTGATGTCTTACGTGAAGGCATAAGCTTTGTCTGAGGAAATGAAGCTCCTGCTGGCTTGCCGTAACTCAAAAGAAGGTCTGTTCCTTCTTGCGGGTCCGTGATGTCGCCATACTCTGGGTTGAGGACAAGGTTTAGCAACTGTTCATAAACAGTCTTGCCATAGCCCCAAATCTTTACACCCTGGTCTTCTTGACCTCTGACGATAACTGGTGAAAAGAATCTCTGGCGAGCCATAAGAGACTTTGCCATCTTAATACTTTCCTCGGTGCTCTCGTCAAAAAGCTGTCGGATGAACTTGTCCAACGGGTCGTCTTCGCCGAAGTTCTTCTTTGGTGATAAGAATCCTGCGTTCTTACCAAGGTTGTAATGGAAGTAGAACTCCTTGAAGGGGTCTCCATCTGGTGTCGGAAGGATGCGAATATTCTGCTCACCGTCTTCTGGACGCCAAAACTGAGACTTCTTTGTGCCTCCGCCTCGGTTGTTTACAGCACTAAGCTTTGCCTTCATTTTACTTAAATCAATACCCATAATTACTTTCTCCTATGTTGTGGGTTAATTACCCTTTAGTGTGTTTGACAAATATTTCAAACACCTTGTTTTAGTTTAATTCTCTATCTGTTGTTGTTGCCTCGCCTACAACTGTTTTCCAGTTGAAGACACGAAATCCGCTATTATCTAAATCCCAGACCACCTCCTGTCCCTCGTTGAGAGTTCGTTCTTTACCGTTCCCCTTTATCTTACCATTTAAAAAGGTTTCTGGTAAGTCATTTAATCGAATAAAGTTCATTTCTCGGTTTTCACCTGAACTCTTCACATAAGTTGCGTTATAAGATTTTACCAATTATTTCTTCCTTCCGAAGCCGTAAAAGCTTCTTTCCATTGTGTAATTTAGCTCGCTGACGTTTTCAGCAAAGCTCTTGTTTTTCTCGGGAACAACTCCCTCTTCTACTCGTTCTAAATGCTCGATTTCTGCCCACTCTTTAAACTGTGGGAAGTAAACAAGACTCTTGTTGGTTGTCGAATCCACTCTTACGAAGATTCCTTCTTCATTTTCAACCTCATTATCAAAAAGGCTGTATTCTTGTTTGACGATTACTGCCTCGCCTAGCACCATTTCACTCATTGTCCCCTCCTTCTGGGTAAGTCTGAATGTTTGAAGTCCAAGTTTCTACAAAAGCAAAGTTGGTCTCATATTTTGTTGAGTGAATCTGATAAGACGCTCCTTCGAGGTCTTTCATCTTCTCTTTCACCTGTTTACTGACCTTTTTCAGCACTTTGTAGTCTTCTTCTAAAACTTTGTCATTTACAGCGTAATAATAGCATCTATTTGTCTCGTTGTCAATAGGAAAAAAGCTTTTTTCTGCTCCTGTCTCAAAATCAACCATTCCAATAGAGTAAATCCTTGCTTGCTCTGGGTTTTCAATCTTATTATCCAAAACTGCGTTGGTTCTCTTGAAAACGTTGAGCATGTGAAAGGTATATCCTATTAACTCGTTTATCTTCTCATAATAATTCGTCGCTGTCAAGCTATTTTCTAAAATTTCTTCAATAGAAGGGTTGCTAATGAGGCAAAGTGAGCGAAACACACCTGAACGAGCGTATTCTTGGAGGATGTTGTAGCAAATCCTGTCTTGAAGATAAGCGGTCCTGCCTAGAAGCTCGTGGTCTGGCTTGATATAGAGAACATCCACTTTGAAACGCTTGTCGAGGAATTTTAAAACCTGAAGTGATGCACCAGTGACGTCACCAGAGCCAGCCATAATGAATAAGCACTCGCCTGTGTCGGGCATTTGACTGATAAACTTCGCCATTCTTATCTGTTTCTTATCATAGTCCTCGTGAGAGTCTCGTTTGGTTAGTCCGTAAGACTTTCCTGACTTGCCCAAGCCTGCGTCTACATAAAAAACGTTATATTGAGGGTAGTTCTCAAAATATTTAGCTATGCTGCAACCTGCATTGCCTAAACCTACTACGTTCATCTCATTTTCCTCATTTGTCCATAGTCTCTTCCAATGTTGACGCCTACCTTATAGCTTCCAAGTGGCGTCTGGGAGAATGTCTTTATCAGTTCTGGTAAAATAGCCTTGTCTTCCTCGGATAAGTCTATCAAAATGCTGTCGTGAACCAAGAATCTTATCTCGCTCTTGGTTTGCTGTAGCTTTTCCCAAACCTTTATCGCACTATTCAAGAAAATGTCGCTTGACGTTGACTGAATAAGATAGTTTAGGGCTACTCGCTCTTCTGCTGGAATAGTTCTTCCAAAAGGTGTTCTTACTCTTTCTCCATCAAAGTGCTTCTTTACCAACTTGTCTCTACTATAATACAACTCGGCTGTCTTGTCAAGAGAAATCGGGTTATAAAGCCAAGAAAATATCTTTTTCTTTGCCTCGTCTCTATCAATCTCGTTGTTATAGATGTTCTCGACGTTCCACTGGTGTAAATCTTCCTGTGGCTGTTCTGTTCCCGATAGACCGAGCAGGGTTCTTAGTTCTGCTGCGTTGAAATCTATCTCAACCAACCAGTCGTTTTTTGGTTTTATTACCTTGCGAAACTTCTTGTCTAATGTTAGAATAGGAAAGCTGCTCTTAGAGGTCGTTAAACGACCCGTTATGCTCCCGAACACGTTATAGTTCACGCTTTGTGGTCCATTTCCCAACTTCTGTCTAAGGTGCCTTGCTCGCTCTTCTGCGGCGTGTTTGTTTAGAGCAGTTTTATCTATCTCGAAGGTCTGGTGGCTTATCTCAGAAGCCATTTTCATCGCCTTTGCGAGAAAGGAATGGTTAGCAGGCTTTTCGTAGTTTTGGAAAACCCATTCACAGATTTGATTCTTTACGTTATAGAACTCTAATAAGAACCTTATCGGAACGAGGTCGTAGAAGCAATGCTCATTTAGAGAAATCTTTGCTGCGCTGAAAGACTTTATAAACGCCTTCATTTTAGAAGACACTCTTTCCAAGTCAGAAGTGAGGTGCTCTGGGCAGACTTCGGATAAAGACTTGCCCTCACAATAAATCTGTGCGAACTCTATTCCTTCATTTCCAAACGAAGGGGAATATGCCCAAGTGTGTGTTAAGTTTTCTGGGATGTTGTCAAAATGCAATTCGCCTTCGGTGAAGACACCTATACATTCTTTTTTATCGTCCAGAGTTTGAAAAAGCATTAGAGCCTTTCTTAGAATTTTAATTGAGAGGGCGACTTCTTAACTAGGTTATCAAAAGCATCGTCTTTTGTCAAGGTCTTTTTTTGAAAAATTTCATTAGACCTATCCGTGAAATGCGATTCAACAAAATTATAAGCTACTTTCTCTCCTTTGTAAAGTAAAATCTCATAGGCTCGCTTTATTAAGAAGTCAAACTGGGCTTGCTCCCAATTGCGGGATGTCTCAAGTGAGCGTGTATAAGCCATTAGGCGAATCCAGTGTGAAGGTCTAATCTCGTCGTCTGCTTGCTTTGTGCTAAATGGAAACCTCTTCTTTACTTTTCTCGACGAATTGTTCGAGCAAGGCGATGAGGTCACTTCCTGGTATTGCGGAAACGTTCTAACGTAGGCGTTATAAGCGGTTAACATAAAATCTTTGAGGTTTTGGACTTCTGATGAACAAGTCCTATCATAATAGTTTTGGAAGATTTCATCGAAAGTCAAGATTCCCCTCTCGACCAGCCTTTCCTTAACGAATGGTGATTTTAAATCGCAGATTAACCTCCAAGGTGCATTCTTGTCAACCTTGAATCCAAATCGCTTGGCTGCTCTTGTGAAGATTTGATAATTAGGGTCTTTGAGGAATCCCGCAAATTTAGTGTAGTCGTCGGAACAATCTTGATTTGAAATCTCTATAGCCAAGCCAGAGTTCATCGGTGAGTTAAAGATGTTTAATAGGAACTCTGTTCTCGTAAAAGGAAACTGGGGTGTAATCATAGCCATGAAACCAAGAAACACCTTTTCGAACGAAGAGTAGTCTTTTATCTGGCTATCCACTGTTGGCGTAACAAAGGTTTCTGAAAATTGTGAAAACATTGTTTCTTTGAAACTCTGGTAGAGAGGTTCTGGGTTGGTCCAAGCTCTTATGGGTTCGATGTTTGCATAGACGCCTACATCTTGAACCTTTCCAATGTTCTTGAGCTTATTGTAGTATTCCACCATGTCTTGAAAGTTTTCATTTACAAAGTCAAGAACGAAATAGCTTTCATCACTCTCTGACAAAATTTGTGTCATCTTTTCGACTCTAGGCATCACGGCATACATTTGACCATCAACCTTTCCGTAAAGAGCTTTTAATCCATCGTGAAGGTCAAGCGACTCTGGGTTCTGGAAACCAGGGTAAGACTTGTCATAAAGCTCGTCTTGGAAGAACGAAGCCAGGGATGTCAAGCCGTTGCTCCCCCTTGGGATTTCTTCTTCTTTTACATTTCTTATATTTTTCTTAAACAAATGTTTCATTATGGTCCTTGTCCCTCGCCTGGCACTGGCACTGCATATGGATTAAAGGCAGGTGTTCTAACAACATCTCCAGTGCCCACCACCTTTGTCTTCTTTGTCTTATCTATCGCTGCCTTGGGCTTCTCAACCTTCTGGTCGCAGGGGTCTTCGTTTGGAGCACAGCAAGACTCGTCTTGCTTTCCAGTGCCATTGCTTTGCCAGGAGCACTCAATCTCTGTTTCAAACTTGCTATCAATCCTGTTGAGAACTTTTATAATACTATAATAGCCTCCTATTCCTAGTTCGTTTGCCATTGAGCTACTTCCAATTCCAAATGAATCGGGTGGAATGTAGGCTAACATTCCTGGTCTAAGGGTCGGCAAGCCGTTCATCACAATGTTCGCATTATATCTTTCTCTAAGGATTCCTGTTGAAGTGCCTCCGTCTTTTACCATTCTGGCTTCTTTTAGATACTTCTGGTCTTGTTTTTTAAATTTAATGGACTTAACCAGTCCCCTGTTTCTCGCTGCCCTGAAGTGGTAAATGCCTCTCTTGTTGTCGCCCTCTTCTCTCGAATCTCCTGCTTGTGGGCTGAAGACTGTTTCTGCGGCGCTCCTCGCATAATAATAAACATAAGTGCCGTTTTTTGAACTTGGTGAAGGTTGTGGAACACTTTTAATGTTTTCTCCGAAAACTTCTCCATTCTTAACTGACATATCGGTGCTCGTAATTGCGCATAAATCTGAAAGTCCAGAAAGTATAGGGATTTCAAAAACTTCACTTGAGAACGTTGGTCTGATAGTTCCGATGTCTCCACACCTGTTCTTCTTGTCTTCTAAACAATTTTTCGGAACAAGGACTGGAGTGATTAGATTGTTGAAAACATCTCTCATAAAATCGTTAATTGGATAAGTGTCCCTTTGACCGCTTCTAACAACAGAGTCCAAAAACCAGGAAGCGTAGACATTCATGGAGATTGGAATGTCTCTCATGTTTACATACTTAATTGTGTTAGTTTTTGTGTCCAGATAAGGAACGTCTCCAATAAGAAACTTCGTGCGTTCGAATCTTTTCTTGTCGTCTTGAAGCATCGTTAGTGCTACGTCCAATAAGTCGCCCAAATAAAAGAAATTAAACTGATAACTGTCTGTAAAAAATTTGCTTCCGAAGGCGTTGCCTGCGATTGCCTTTTGTGCTTTTAAAGCGGACTCGATTCTCTCGTCTCTAGTTGTGTCTGGATACCAGTTCTCTACCGTGTCTGTTTCTTTAATCGCTGCTTGCGTCAAATTCTTGACATTGCCAATAACAGGTTTCACAAATTTGCCGTCTTTCTCTGTTATCTTGCTCACGTCTTTGTCTTTTGGAACCGCCAAACTAAAGAGACGACCATCTTCAAACATCTGCGTCAGCAAAGCGGAGTAAATCGCACCTTTGATTCCAAGTAACTTTTCTTCAGATTCTGTTATTTTTTCCTGTCTGGATTCTTCCTCATCTTCATCTTTACATTTTTCGCCGTCGCTAGGCTTCTTGCTGGCTCTTTTAAAATTGTTTCTCTCGCTATCGAGAGCCTCTCTGCCCTCTTTAGATAGAAGGGCACGAAAGACATCCGAGTCGTCTTCCTGCAAAGCTTTTTCTACATATGCGTGATAATCGATGCTCAAGGTCATCGTTCCATTATCCTTGAAGTCGAGGTCGTGCTTGACTATTGTCAAGTAAAAAACCCTTTTCATCTTTTTTACTTGCTCAATTAACGACTTAGACTGACTTTCCCAAATTTTCCCGATAGGGTCTGCGTAACCAACGACCACTTTTATCCTAAAGTAGTCTGGATTATATTGAGTTGGTCCAGGCTGGTTCTGGTCTTCTCCCAACTCCCTCGACGATGGAACAATTAAATCTTTAAACGCAACGCCGCTTTCATTAACTGTAAACAAATCATCTAGTGAGCTAAAGTGGAGCTTGAGATTGCACTCAATGACACTATCTGAAGTCGCTGGTGTAGTGGCAGTGTAATCAAAAGAAAATGATTTTAACCCTACTCCGAAACCTCGACCTGCCCTGCTCGTAGTTATTCTCTCTACGTCTTGTTTGGAAAAGTGGTCATTAAAAATAAATTCCGTTTCCTCACCGAGAGCCGTATTGCTCACTGCGTTATAGGAGGCTCTAAAGAACCTCAGCCTTGGAGTCAAAGAAGATAAAAGGTGTGGCTCAATGTTGATAAAGGAACTCAACTCCTCCGACGAAGAAATCTTGACAATAGACTCTGGAGCATTTCCACGAAAAACAACAAAGTTTTTTATCTCGTTTTCACTCGGGCGGTTGCCAATGACAACTCTGTTTAGCGCACATTGTTCGTCCTGATGTGTAAAATTATCTGCCATCTCCTCTTTATCTTCCCTTTACTATTTCCATTGCTCTGTCAAGAGGCATTGGAATCGTCAATTCTTCTCCGAGAGAAACATCTGACTCTGTTGGCTTTTTATTGAAAATTGAAATTACCCACCAAAACTTGGTGCTACCATAGTATTTGTTTGACAACTTATAGAAACGGTCGCCAATCTTCCAAGTGTGTCTCAAGGTAGTAAGACCCTGAAAGTCTTTTGCTTTAGGGTGGTTTATCCTTGCTGTTGAGTAGTGAGAAATCTTTTTCTTTCCTCTCGACTCAATTAGCTCTTCATAGACCTCTTCGTCGTTTTCAAAGATTACTCTATCGTCATAACGTGATGCCATTCTAAACTATCCTCCGTTGGGCAACGACATCATCGCTGCTTCCTCTGCTTCTTTTTTCTCTGCTTGCGGGTCCACTGACTGCAATAGGTCGCTCTCAGCTTCTGGCAAACTCATAAGTGGTTCTTGAGGCGCAGGTGCTGCTGCTGCCTCTTCCTGAGCCTTTCCTGATGTCTCTCCATATGGGAAGCTCCCGTTAAAGGGTTGACCGTTACTATCCCAGCCTAATTTATGCTGGTGCTGAACTGTTAACTGACACTGGAGTTTTACAACCTTTGGGTATAATGCACCAGAATCCTCTGAAAAGAATCCTATCTCAACTTCGGGCTGAAAGTTGAAGCCTGAAACCGTTCCAAGAAGACCACCTTCGGCTGCTGAACCAGGAACTCTTGAGCCTGATGAAGAATCCATTATCAAGTTTCCGAATAAAACTTTGAAAAGTGGTGGTGCCTTTAAACTTGAAGCCCCTGCTCCATCTGGTGCAGAGTAGACAGGATAAAGCATATTAAGTAAGAGGGCACATTTCTCCTTGTTCTGTTTAGCCTCGGCTAGTGAAGCGGCTACAACATCAAAGTCAACCGTTACAGTCCTCTTTGTTGATTTAAAAGTTTGAATAGGGTCCATTCTTCCATAGACGTCTTCACTATCGTAAGAAGACTCGTAGTTGTCTGAAAAGCTTGTAATCATTGCCTTGAAGTCAACGACGGATGACGATGGGACATGAAAGAACTCTAGTCGGTGCCCATGCTTTAGCGCCTGTGCTATCGTTGGGTCGTCCATGCTATTGACGAATATTCCGCCGTTGTTTGTAAACCCTTTGTTTTCTATTCCCATCTGCCTTCTCCCCCTATGCCATTGAAATATTCATTTTATCATCGATGACGTCTGTTACTGCTCGACCAAACTCTCTATCATCAAGAACAAGGACGATTTCTTTTGAACCAGAGCCTGCTGCCTTAGCTGCTGGAGCTACGATAGAAGTCATCTGTTTTAGTGCTTCGACAAATGGGTCAACAAGAGCGCCGACCTTTAACGAGGTCTGGACTTCTACATATCTTTCTGCCTGGTCCATTAATGACGACAAGTTGTCCACGTTGTCTGTAGTAATCTCGCCGACCTGCCTTGTAAATTCTATTATGCCGCCTTCGGAGGAGATTGAAGCAAGTGAATCTGCCATTGAACTTATTCCGTTGGCGACCTCTGTAACCGAGCTTGACATTAGTGCGAACATTAGCCCAATTATCGGCAGTGTCGCTACCATGAGCAAAAGGCTTGGCGCAACAGATTGGACCGCAAAACCGAGGGCGAACATAGAACTAGAAAAATCGTAAGTAGCCGATGCCATCTCTATCATCTTAGCTGGTCCAGCATCGAGCAGGGTTCCGAACAGGGTTGATGCCGAATCTGCGAGAAGCGATAAGCCTGCCGCAGCGATGCCGATTCCGATGCCAATCATAAGGAACACTGCACCGATTGTTAGAAGAATTGGTATCGCTGGGGCGGCGGCGGTACCGAAGGCTCCGAGGGCTTGACCCATTGCCAGCAGGGAAAATCGGCTTGCGGTTGCCGTTGTGTTTACGACCCCCTGTGAAGCTGCGAGTGAATAATTCTTCACCTCAAGTGCCAGCTTTTCAGCAAACTCTTTCTTTCTGAGGATACTAGCAAATGCTTTTATAGCGAGCCAAGCCTTTTGAGTCTTTGCTGCGATGGCGATGAGAGAGGTCCATTTCGAAATAAGAATTCCTGCACCAATAAGATAAGTAAGGGTTCCGCCTAAAGCGTCGTTGAGTTGCAAAAAGCCGTTAGTGAAGAACTTGATGATAGACACAATTGGTCCCACGGCAACGGCAAAGGAATCCATTATCAAGCTTAAGTCTTTGGTTGTTGCTGTAGATTTTCTCTGAATCTCTTCTAATTTTTCTTGAGAGATTGCACTGCCGTTAACATCTTTTGCATTGCGTCTGGCTTTTTCACTAAACATTGCCGTAGCCTTTGTCATGTCGCTGATGCCTGCTGCATTTGCAACTGCCATCTGTTCAAAGCGGTCCATTGAATCGAAAGACTTTCCTGAAGCTGCTACAGAGTTTCTAAGAATATCAATTCTTTGTGCCTCGGTTGCTCCGAGTAGCTGCATTGAATCAACAATACCTCCGCCGAGAACAGCATTAAGCTTCCCTGCTGCGTCCGCTGCTCCTTCGAAAGTATCGAACTGTTGAGTGATTGAAAGAAGGTCGTTCATTGCGATGCCAGTCTGTTTTGACTGTCTCGCCAAGTCTTTGAACATCTCGATGCCTGCATCACCATAAGCAACAAAGCTTTGAGCGTTTGCACTAAAGTCTTCTGCGAGCTTGCCACTTGAGACTCCAATCCCCATAGAAAAGCGTGCCATTCCCTTTTGAAGGTTTAGAGCTTCTCTTCCAGTCATGCCAAAGCTCTTTTCCGCTATTTGCATGTTTGCGCCGAAGGTTGATGCCGAGATTCCTAAGTTCTCAAATGATGCTGCTGTTTGAATAAGGTCATTCTTGAGAGTGCCTGACGCCTGTGAAAAAGAGGACATCGACTGGAATAGAGCATTTGAAGCTTTTGAGGCTTCTTCTATGCCGACGCCGAACGCCATTGCACCTGTGCTGGCTCCCATAACGCCATCGTCGAAGGCGTCGATGCTTCCCTGCATCCCTATGACTTCGCCTCTTAGCTGACCAGCTTGGGCTACTACCTTCATAGTTCCTTGCTGAATCGCAAGGAAGAAGGAGCCTGTAATGTTTGCTGGAGAAAAAGTTTCTTTTAACTTTGAACCGATTTGGTCGATAGTGACGCCTGAATCAATTAGACCTCCGATAAAAGAGTCTTTCCAAGCTTCGCCGACGAACTTTACCTTGCTGCCAATAGAGGCGATGGCTTTCTTTTGCTTGTTAATTTTTTTCAAGGCATCATCGAGGTCTTTGAGGGTTTTCGTATATTTCTTAAGCTCCTCATCAGTGAGGATACCTAACTGCCTCTTTATCTCAAGTTGTTTTTTTTGCTCTCCTGCAATGGTTGCCTCATATTCTAACTGAACTAATACCGCTTCGCCGCTCTCTTTCGCAGCATCTCGCAATTCCTCCTGTACGGCGAGGAGTTCCTTGCTTCTCTCAAGCTGTTTTTCAAGCCATGCTTGTTCTTTTGGGTCTGTTACGTCAGCCATCTATCTTATCATCCCGATTATCCCTTGAAAGGATATTTAATTCCTGTTGCTCTTTCGAACTTTGAAACCTGTTGTCTTAACTTGAATTTGTCTTTATAGACTCGTGGGTCATTAAGACCATATTTGGCTACAGACTTAATGTATTTCTTTTCTCGACCAAGTGTCTTGGCGAAGGCTGAAATCTCTTCTTTGTTGCCCTTAACCTTTACTGGAATCTGACCACCTCCGAACATTGCTCCGAGTATCCCCTGAATAGCAGAGCCAAACAGTTGAAGAAAGATTTCATTCACCTGACCCTTCCTTGCTGCTCCGAGGTCGATTTCGATTGGTGTTAATTCATTATTGTCGGTCATTGTGTAATCCTCAAAATGTATTTTATCAAATGTAATTAGTCTTTTCTAATAAATAAATAGGCTTGAAATTAGGGTGGTGTAGAGGGTTGCTATAAATAATAAGACAAATAGAGAGGCGAGCCTAACTGGTTTATGTGATTTTCTTCGGAATGGCTGCTTATTTGTCTCTGCTCTCTTCTCAAGTATCTGCTTTAGTCTATTTAGATTTCTTCTCGATTCAATTCTTTTATTTTCACTTTTTGACATTTTTATAGTTCCTTCCATCTTTACAACATAATTATACGCACAAAAAAGCCAAGTCGGTTAAAACTTGGCTTCTTGCAGAACAAGGCAAAGGTCACCTCTTCTTTGAGGCTTTTTTAACTGCCTCGTTTTCCTGTTCCATTTGCTTATTTAATCTTTCAGCAAACCACCTTCGCAGTCCGACTGGAAGATTATAAGCTTCTATAAAACTCCATCCTCCATAGTATTTTAGGAAGAAGAAAGTCTCATAGACTTGTTCCATGTATTTAGGTCCGAGCCCAAAAGAAGTCCGCCGTTAACGGCACCTCCATTTCAGTAGTCGTTCCACAACTACCACAGGCGAACTCACTTCGAAGCTCAACATTAGGAATAGACTTTGAATAAGCCTCTCGGATTGTTCTTGATTGCTTGCCAGTCATGTGCTGGACTGCTTTTGCAATCGTCGCCTGGTCAGTGTGACCTGAGACGGAAACAATAATTGCATTCAACTGGTCTTGAACTGGAGATTCTGCAAGACCTGCCTTTTTCTTGTTTGCTGCTGCTTTAGCTAACTTCTTTTCGTCTACACCGAGAAGTGCTCTGAACTCAATGACCCAATCGTTATCAAGGGTAACAAGAAAGTTTCCTTGTTCTGTCTGAGTTACAGTTTCAAGATTGGTTGTCTCCACTGTTGCAAGACTGTCCTCAAGGTCAAAGGTAAACTTCTGTCTTGCCTCACAAGCTGGACAAGCTACTTGGGTTGTGTAGTCTGAACCATAGCCATCAATTCTTGCTTGAATCATTACAGCGTTCTTGTCACCGATTAAGAGGTCGTCAGGACCAACCCTTGAGTCAATCAAGATTCTTTCAAGAAACTTATCAACAGCAGTTCCCTTTTGCAAAAGAGATTTGCTTGTGAGGATGTCTTCCTCTGCTGTTGTCATTTGACGAATCTCGATTGTATCTTGATTGTGCAAAGGATGGTTCTCTGAATAGAACTTTCCTTCGGACGGCAATGCTACAATCGTTGTTGGTCTTACAAAGTCTAATGGTGCGGGACCAGTAGCTGCTTGCGTAGCAGCAGGAGAACTGGCTTGGACCTTTTTAGACCCAAGCCTGTCTTCGTTGTTTCGCATAAACACCTTCTTTCGTTTATTATGGTAGGTTTATTATAGAATAAAATAAATGGAATGTAAAGGGCTTTTTTTAATTAAACCCAGTTTCTCGTAGAGCCTCTGGCACCTGCGTTTGCTGTAGCAATCTCTGCCCAGTCATATCGCAATTCAACCTCAATCTCTGTAAGGTCGTCTGACTCATAATCAAGGTCGCCAAATTTAACGTCCTTAATCCAAGCGTTGTTGAGTGACCACTCTTCAATCATCTTTCCGTCGGAATCAATCTGACGAATTCTGACTTTACCAAGCGAGTTTACAGATTTAGCCTTGCTCATAGTTCCATAGTCTGTATCGTCTGTTGCTGGAGCATAACCAGCATCTCGAACGATTTCAACCAAGGTCTGTGCTGCGTCAGGCTGAACTGGGTCAACCAACGTCATTGAGACTGTCTGCCACTCTACTCTTCCTGGATAGTAGTAGGTGTGATTAATGTATTGATGTGTTGATTCCTGAACTGTAAAAGCAGGCTTTGTAACCTTCTTTACTGTATAAACTGGAATGTCGTCCATAAGAAGAATCCATCTGAATCCTCTCTTAGGGTCGTTGCCTGTGCCGTCTGACCAAAATGCCATGTTAGTAGTCTCCTTAAAAGTAATCTTTTGTAAAATAACTAGGCTGGACTTTTATTATCCAGCCTAGTTTTATTTTGTTTTTAGTCGTCGAATGAAGCGCCTGAGTTTGTAATAACAAAATCAATAGCGATAAACTCGATTGCTCTTGCTGGCTTCAAGAAAACCTTAGCGTACATAATGTTTCTATCAACCAACTCTGGTGTCGTTGTTGTCTCGTCAAGAATAACTCTGTATTCTGTAAGACCAAAGCGTGACTTGACTGATGCCAAGAAAGGCTCTGCCTTTGACAAGAATCTGTTCCAAGTTGAATCGACGTTCTGGTCGAACAACAAAGTAGCAGCCATTCTTGAAACCTCTTTCTTGACGTAAACCATCAAACGACGAACGTTGATTCTATCAAGAGCAGATGGTGTAACCTGGAGTGTCTTCTGACCGAAGATAACAATTCCTTCTGCTGGGAACTGAGCGATTGGGTTAATGTTCGCCTCATAGAGTGAATCTCTGTGCTTTGAAGTCAAACGATAACGAGTCTGGATTACTGGAAGACCAGCAGCGCCATTTGAAAGACCGCCTCGTGTGAAACCAGCAGGTGCGAACCATAACTCTGATTTCGCTGCTGATGAAGCCATTGTTCCGAGTGCTGCTACTGAAGGTGGCATCCAAACCAACTTGTCGCTCAGGGAGTCTCTTACTTGAACCCAAGGGAAGTAAGCACAGCCATAGCTTGAGTTAATTTTTCTATCACGAAGAGTGCTGACCGCTTGGTTAACCTTTGGAAGTCTTGCTGATTCTAACTGCAAATCCCAACCACGAGGTGTGTAATCGTTCTCGATGTCAATAACAGCAAGTGCATCTGCTCTGTTCTCGCAAGTTGAAATCAAGTGACTTGTAATGCCTGGGTTAGCAACACCAGGAATAGCCATCAAATTACATTCAACAACCTCTGGGTCTGAAACCATGTCGATAGCCTTCTTCATTGAGTTGAAGGCGTAGTTCGTGGTTGCACTTCCATCAGAAGCGCCGTCATTGAAAGGTTCAATCTCGGTAATGTCAAGACCATCAAATCCGCCTGTGAGAGGCATTGTAAAGCTATCGAAACCCTTATCAAGAACTGTTGAGTAGTCTCCTGAAACTGCGTTAAAAGAAGTTCCGACTGTCATTGAAGTTTCGTCATATGTTGCATCTGGCTGCTGAGTACCACTGTCTGCTCCAAGAACCTTCAAAAGGTCAAGTGAGAAGAAGTTCGTGTGCTTAGTCAGACCTGAATCGGACTTAATAAGTCTTCTTGTTGCATCAGCATAGGAAGGGTCAAATCTTTCATCGGAATTTTCTGTGGTGATTCCGAAGAATGCCTGTGAAGGAGATGAAATCTTTGTTCCTCTAGAGTTCAGTCGAAGTGACAATTGGGGGAACTTGTATTCCTGAGTATCTGACTTATCGACAACAGTCTTTGGAACCATGAACCCGAAAGGAAGAAGTTCTGCGTTAATTGTGCCTGATTCTACTGCGTCCTTCACTTCGACTCTAATGAATCTAGACTGGTTAAGGTATTGCCCCTCTTCGATGTAGCGAAGCTCTAAGTCGCTCCAAACCTGCTTCATGTCGCCAATCTTTACACCAACGTAGTTTGATGAAGTTGGGTCAAGGTCACAGTTTGAAAATCTTTCATAAACAACAGGTGCTGCGTCAGTGTCCTTGGCATCACGAACAAGAACCGAGAAGGTTCCATATTTAGTAAAAGAGTTTTTTGGCGCTGCAACGTCAGCAATTGAAATCTTGAAATTCTTTTGTTCCCATTCGCCAGCGTAGAGTGCGTGAATCTTAAAGAGATTCTGAACCTGTGGGGTCTGCGGAGTGAAGTCCCCTGGAAGACCTACATACTGTGAAACAACCATTGGAGTAGCTGGAGCTTGTGCTGACAACTCCATGTTGCTGAACACAGCATTACTGATGTTGAATGTGGTGTCCAATTTGACAAGTCTTGCCCTGTTGATGCTGGCTGAAGAGCCGCTTGTAATCTTGGTTGGGTCAATCACGAATGAATCGAAAGTGGCACCTAACCAATAGTTCTTTTGAGCAGTAGCGGCAGTGATGACGCCGTTTGTCAACGTTGGATTAGTGTTAAGGACATTTCTGATGTAGAGCTTTGAATTATCGTCAAAGTTGAAAGTTGTCTTTGCGAAGGCTGCTGCTGCCGCTGCGCCGTCAACAAAATTGTCCCGAGTGTAGGCGGACGCTGTGGACGCTGGTGATGAAAGTTGCACGAAGCTGTCCGCTGCTCCGAGAGTGCCAGTATCCTCTTGAACAAGCTTTACGACAAAGCCATCAAGAGTGGCAGCAACCTTGAACTCGTCTGAGGGGATGCTATTAATCGCCTCTACAATTGCTGCTGCTTGACCGACCGCCGTTGTGATGTTTTCAATGCCGATGGTCAGGGTGCCTGCCCCACCTGGATTCTCTTCCCAAAGCGAGCCTACGGAATCAGGGTCAAAGTTGATATCGCATTGCTTGCCCACTCCGTCGTTGTCGTCAATTCGGATGCCCGCAGGACCAGCGGCACCGAGGGATAGTGGTGTGTTAACTGTTATGTCAATTGTTGCCGCTGAAGCAGCCGTTCCTGCATCATCAGCAAAAGGAATCTTTCCGTCTGTAACTGTGATGTCGGCGTTTGTCTTTGCGCCTGAATCAAATAGACCGAGGTCGGCATTGTCAGAATAAATAACTGCTGCGAGGTGTCGGTTGGTGGCGTCGATATCAACGTCTCCTACGAAAAGACCGTAAGCGTGAGTAGTCTTCCAACCTGCTGCGCCTGCGGAGTCTGCGTTGGCGTTGGCTTCACCCAATAGACGAACAAACGTGATAGGAGAAGCAGACTTTAAGTAAGCTTGTGCTGCAAATGCCGCATAGGTTGGTCCAAGACGGTTGCCTTGTCTCCAAACATCATCACCTTCACCGCCTGCAATTGGATTACCAAAAGTTTCGACGAAATCTGAAAATGAATCAATCTTTACTGGAACCATTGCTGGTCCTCTTTCTGCTCTACCAATAATGACTGGACCTAATTCTTCAGGCAGTCTTGGAAGTTGTGAATTGTCTACCTCGTTGATAAAAATACCAGGTGACACAAACTTAAAACTCTTTATGGACATTTTTTACTTCTCCTTGAATAAAATGGAAATACTTATGTTTCATCGTCTTAGACGATGGTTTTCTCTAATAAATAGTCATTAGAAGCCCCAAACTCATTTTTGCTTTTGATTTTTATTTCGGCGAACTATGAAAGTCGTTCAGGCTTAATAGTGGGGTCGAGAATCGAACGTTCTCGTAGGATTTTAAAGTCAACGGCGTTTTCTCTTCTCACGAACTTTGGAGTTTCTTGATTTGGTCCATCACCGATAAGGGCTGCAATAACTTTAAGCTCGACTGTTGTCTCATATCTTCTTTCACCCTGCATGTCTGTTACAGTGTTTTCTAATGAAAAGTCTGAGCTAATGAAGCCTTCGAAGCGATGACCGTTGTTCTCGATGATAAGATAGTTTCTTCCGCCTGGCTCTGTGATGAAAGGCTGAATCATATCATTCATCTGCTGCTGATATTCTGCTGTTAAAGAAATCTTATAAGAAGCTTCAATGTAGACAGGCATTGGAATGTCTATTGTCTCATAGACAACCTTTTCCTGCTTTCTTGTTCTAAAGTTTAACTTACCAGTTCTTTGCTTTGACTTAGCATTAGCAAAGTTGCCTGTCTTATCTTGCTTTATTGTTCTCGCAATGGTAATGGCTCCGCCTTTGTTATCCTTCATATTAGGAATGTTGCCCCAGGCGGTACCCTTAAGAGCAGGGTCTTTTGTCACTGCTGTTCTCTCAAGTGTTATAAGAGGCAGAATAAGGGCTCCAGAAGCGTCTCTAAGGGACGGATTGCTCTTCATCTGATAAGACTTCTCTCCAGCGACCCATTGAACAGGCACCTTGTTAAAGCCCTTATTCGTCGTTGTCTTAACATCAAGGGTACCGTTGAGCCAGTCAAATGCTGCTTGGTCAACGTTCTCAATTGTTGTTGGGGAAACTGAAATTTCCTTTAAAGGCTTATCTGCCATCGAATGAACCCTCTCTTGCCTTTCTGCAAGTTGCTGTTATTTCAAACTTCTGACCTTCTTGACCAAAAAGATATCTTGGTTGAGATAAATCTGAAATCTCGTAGAACTGATTATCATAAAGAAGAAAGTCGCCTTCTCTGACAAAGAGGTCTTGGTCCTCTGTTAATCTACGCTTATGAAAGTGTACCACAATGTTCTGCACTTTGTCAACCCCATAGTTAGAATAAGTTCTATCAGTCTCGGCTTTTTCAACAAGAGCGTAGATTCTTATTGGTGGAAGGAAAGTCTTCTCAATAGCTTCGCCGTAGAGAGAATGGAAGTTGGAAGCTTTCATATCTATTGGGTAGTAAGCAACTGTCTGACCTATGACTCTTTCGATAAGTTCATCGTTTACTTGCTTTACAAGGTCTCGTTCTTTCTTACCAGTGAACATTGGTGGAGGTGGAGCTTCTGGTTGTGACCATTCGTCTGACATCTATAAGCCTCCCTTATCCTGTGAAAATGGCTGTTGGAATCTTAACCATTACTCTGTTTGAGTTCTCGACTGTCTCTGCATCTGACTCTAATAACTTGCTATAAGTTAATTCGTCAAGAGTTGTCTTTAGTTCATCACGAAGCGCTGTCTGCTCTTCCTTGCCTGCTGAAACAAGAGCATCGCCGTTCATTGAAATGTCATTACCTGGAATAGGAATAGACGAGAACTTTGAACGAATAAGTCCTAACATCTCTTTTGATAAGGAAAGTGCGAATCTTCTAATCCACTGCTTACCAATAGAGTTAATGTTTTTATAAGGAATGTTCTGTAAGGGCATGGTGTTCATATTATTCACACCTTCTTGTCCAGTCTTACCAGCATTTTCTTCTTCTGCCCAAGTATCAGTTGGATAAACAAACTCAATCCAAATCTTTTCTGGTGAGCCGTTTCCAGTTGGAATTGGAAAGATTCTTAACTTATTGTTTCTTAGTTCATAAGAATAGTGTGAGCCTCTTACATAGAGCGACTCTTCATAAGCCTTTGCTTGCATCTTGTTCTGCCAAACAGGAACAATCTCATAAGTTGAGTCGTCGGAATATTGACCATAGGTTGACAAGTTTCCTAAAACGTTTACACCGTTGTAATATCCGTAGTATTGCCACATTGCTCTTGCTGTCTTGTAATAGACCTTTTTAATAAGAAGCTTGTTTGCGTCAGCGGAGCCTGAAAATGGCAACTTTGCTATCCAATCTGCGTCCGATGTAATCTTGGCTTGAATGTCATAGTCTTGAACGCCATCAGTAATGTCGATAGAAGCTGAATAGACTGTCGTGTTTCCGCCTACGCCAACCTCTTCTGAAATGCCTGATGAAACTCTTCTTGCATAGGCAAAGTCAAATCTTGGATATAATAAGGAAACGTGGGTGTGGTCATTTACAACTGGGTGGTCTGACCCTGAAACCTCTGTTATCATTCCGTCTTCGTCAAAAGAGCCAGTCGCATTACCAAGTGAATTAGAAAGAGTGTTCTTTGTTTGGTGAATGTTTAGGATGTAAGAATATTCTAAAACAGCCTCTTCATAAGCAGCGAACACTTGTTCTTTTGTTAATTCAATATCAAGAACATCTCCGCCTAGTTTTCTATAGGTAAAGGCAACTTGGTCAGCAGAGCCTGAAAGAAAAGTGTCAACCTGCTTTGGGTCAGCAGAACCTGTTGCGTCAAACCAGTAGTTCTTATTTGCGTAGGTTCCAAAAGGAAATGAAGCAACAAGGGCGTCATAGGAACCACTTGTAGCTGCATTCTCACGGTCTGGAACTGAGTAGCTCTCTGGTAAAACAATAACGCTTGTCGTCTGTGCTGGTGTTAGTGTAGGTTTTGACATTTAATGGATTCCTCCGCATTTTCATTTAGTAAGTAGTTTGAGAAATACAAAAAAAGCCCCAACCTTGCGGAAGGGGCTCATTTGTTAGAGTTAGACTCTAAATGCTACCGTTCGAATTAACCCTCAAGGTCACGAACAACAACAAGACCATACATGTCAGGTCTTACCATCTTCTTGCCGTAGCGAGTCATCACTGCCTTACGAGGAGTGAAGTCTTCAGTGTTGAAGATAGTAGGAGTAACCTGCAATGGAACGTAAGGAGCATAAACAAAGCCACTCTCAAGGAATGAGCTACCCTTACGACCAACAAGAACCACGTTACGTGGGAAATAAGGGTCTACGTGCAAGTCCCATTTCTTGTTGATTGAACCGATTTGAACAGCACCAACTGAACCAGTAGCGTCGTCGTGAGTGACTGAAGCTCTGAAACCAGCAGTGAACTCAAGGATGTTAGCAACCTCTGGTCCACAAACCAAGAAGTTAGCACCACCACGAAGAGTCTTACGGTGAATGTCGGCTGAAACGTCATTGATAGTCTCAATGAGAGTCTCATACCACTCGCTTACTGAACCTGTGAAGTCAGGTGGTGAGTCAAGTGATGTAGCGTCAGCGCCTGTTACACGGTTGACGAAAAGACCTGGACGACGTGACCAGTAAAGCTTGTTAGCCTTGGCACCTGCGATAAGGTCTGAAAGGATTTCCTGGTCGATTTCCAAAGCAATCTGCTCTGAAAGAATTCCAGTAAGCTCAACTTCTGCGTCCAAGTTGTGATAAGCGTTCAAGTCCTGAGCAAGCTCTGGAGTCCAAGAAGCCTTCAACTTACGAGTTACAGCAGTGATAGCTGTTGAGTCAACCTTGATTGCGATTTCAGGAAGAGCGGAAGAGCTTTCCATTTCCCAAGCCTCTGCACCAACGATAGCACCATCAGCGCCACCATTTGTCAAGTTGTCAGCCATTGCGAACTCGATAACAAGTTCGTCGCCTGCTGCCTTTAGTGTCTGAGCTTGGTCGGAGGTAGAGCCGTCGTCGGCAATCAAGACAATCTGCAAGTTAGTTCCATCAATCTTGGTCAAACGACGAACAATCTTTGCATTGGTAATCACTTGAGCACCTGCGCCGACGGCGATTGAGGTTGGGATGACAGCGCCGTCTTCATCTGAAAGAGAAACGTGTCGAAGGTCTGGACCTTGAACTCTGTCCCATGAACCTGTTGGTGAAGCCTTCAAAGGGTGGGCTTTGGTTTGGTCGGGGCGTACGCCCATATCAGCCACAGGAACAGTACAAATGTAGACCTTGCCTGTAGTAAGAGACAAAAGGTCTGCGTCAAAGTCAAGCTTCAAAGCGTCAGTGTCACCAACTGCTGCCGAAAGGTCGATTGGTGCTGCGACGTTGAAGGTGGTGAATGCAGGTTGTGCTGCGCCACGAGCGTTTGAGTGACCGCTTACAAGGTCATAGAACTGTGGAGTCTGCTTTCCAACAGCACGAGCTTCTGGTGAAAGATTAACGCCAACAGTCTCAATCTGCTTTGCAGTAACCTGACCACCGTAAACTGAAGGTGCTGGGACTTCTAATTTTCCAAGACCGTCACGAAGCAAATTGCCATTGTCTTTTGGAGCCTGCTTCACGAAGTCCATGAAGAAAACAAGACCACTTGGCAAGCTCATTGGCTGAACTGAAACAAGCTTCTGAGCCAAAAGACCGCCGAATACACGACGAACGATTGGGAATGCAACTGCTGCGAAGCCTTCTACGTCGCCACCCTGCATTGTGTTTGATTCACGAAGTAATTCCTTCGCCTGGTTCTCTAATAGAACCGCCATTTGATTTCTGTTGAAATCGCCGTCAAGACCCTCAAGAAGACCAGTCTTTTCCCATTTGTTGAGAATAGCCTCACCTTCCTTAGAGAGGTCACGATTTACGATTCCTTCTGTAAGATTTGTTAAAATAGACATTTTGTTTATATTCCTCCTAGAATTGATTTATTTTGTCTTTTAATTAGCTGTTGTTAATTCCAGCTAATCGCTGCATTCTTTGTGAGAATGTATCGGTTTGTCTTGGAGTAGCATTAGCTCCTCTAGACGCAAATGGCGAAACGTTTTTCTTTACTGCTTCACTCAATGTATTTGGTGCTGACTTCCTAGAAGCCTGGCTACTCAACATTGTGTTTTGAAGTGTCTCGAAAATTGTTTTCGCTTCATTAACCGAACCAGCACCCGTAATGGACTCGACAATTTCGTTTTTCTGTCGCTCATTCAAAGAGGCATTGTTTAGAATGCGATTCGTGTACAACAACTTGGCATTGGAAAGATTAACTTCCGCAAGTCGCTGTGTGATTTTGTCAATAGCAGAACGATATCTCTGCTGTTGAACACCGAAGCCCTGTGTCTGACCTTGAAGCTGTGCGTTCTCCTCTTCCAACTCTTTATTACGAGTTGTTAGATTCTGAATCATCTCTTCTTCCTCGGTAAGGACTGGGGTCTGAACTTGCTCAACTTCATCTTCTTCAAGTTGAAGTGCAACTTCTTCGACCTCTTCTTCCTCTTCCATAGGAATAGAAATAATATCTTTTCGCTCTGGCTTGTAGTCAATCTCAAGGGCTTCTAGATTAA
>JACKZZ010008845.1_pt1 | contig 29963 bp, 18 predicted proteins | sample 8027871 | NCBI WGS metagenome assembly JACKZZ01 (sample SAMN15724774, study PRJNA655200) | protist metagenome | isolation source: fluorescence activated cell sorting (FACS) single amplified genomes of... | place: USA: West Boothbay Harbor, Gulf of Maine | collected 2000-07-19
GTGAATCAATCGCGATGCAAGAAAACGGGATTTCCAGTTTTATGTCAGGCTTCCGCGCAAAATAGATAATATACGTATTTTACATGTTTTAATTTTTTTTTAATTTTTTTTTATTTAAAATATTCGAAGGCTTGAATGCAAAATATTTCTATTATAGTTATGCATATTTCCATTATATATCATATTAATGAGCATAACCCTTTTGTACGAACATGACTTACGTTTATATTGAGTGATAATAATAATAGTTAAGTATGTACGAGTATTTAACATGGATGAAATCAATATTATAGAAATACTTTTTTAAATAATACATCCGGTACAAATATCAAACCATTTGAAAAATTCAAAATTTTCAAAATTTAAAAAAAAAAATGAAATTGAAAAAATGTGAATGACACTTAAAAACATATTGTACTTATCATGCATTCGTCATACAATAAGCTGCAATAATTAAGAGAGCAATTCAATGCAGATAAGTTTTTTATTTTTTTATTTAATTTTTTCAATTCATCATCATAACATATTATCTCTGTCAATAATTAAATAAATATTCAAATATTGTCTGTGTCTGGTGTCTGAGAGCGTTGCTGCGTCGTCCCTCTTGTATTGTTATTCATTTTTTCCCTCTTGGGTGCAGCGCAGCAGCAAGTGAATCGGATCGTCTTGCGCCCGGTTGATTTAAATGTCCAACAGAGTCTGTTTTGCTTTACAGTCATCCGACACACACACGTACACACTCTCTCTCCTTTCTGAAATAAACGCATTCTGGTAGAACGGCGAGTGCTAAAAAAATGGTGGCTTCGCTGAGAAGAAGTGCCCGGTCGCGAAAGGCGGCGGGAAAGTACGTTCCGGGTGAAAGCTCTGCAGAGCCAAAAACAGCTGCTCTTGGTGGCGGCGACGACGGCGAGTCATCGGTTGCTTCCTCATCATCCCAAATGTCTCTCAGCGGAGACGTCGATGACTGGGTACCAAGTGCCAAAAAGAAGAGGAAAAGAGAAACCGAAAGGAAAGCAAAAAAGAGAGCTACGGAAAATGACGGACTGCGCCCAGAAGCTTCGCCAAAAAAAGCAAAAACAACGGGTAATAATAACGCCCTTGAGAGCTTACCTATCTTTGACGTCGTGGCGGATAAAAAGGCGGCTCTGCTTCCTCATGTGAGGCGAGTCCTGAGTGCGTCGAAGCAATACCCCGGCAGTGCGGCATCTTGTCTTGCAACGTTTATCGTTCAAACGTGCGGATCGGAAGGGAGCTTCTCGATTGAACTCAGCGACGACTCCGCTGTCAGGGACGAGCTCGAGGAGCACTCAAAGCAGATTCTTGAAGAGTGTACCGAATCCCTTCTTGGGGGCTCGTCGAAAGACGCAGCAGCATTCACAAAGAGATACAATCGATTCTGGCGCGATCTTATGACTTCAGGGAGCACAGAATTTTCTTGCGAAACCCCTCTTCTCGGCGATTTGATATCTTTTCTTGTCGTGCTCAGCGGCAGCAAGCTCGGCGTGTTTCGCTACGTTGCAGTGGCAACCTCGATGGTACTCGGAGAAGAAATACTCAGGATACACGAAACGGAGCGCGGGACGTTTGACAAGATAAAACGGCAATTCATGGCCCAGCATAAAAAATTTGAACGTTCCACAAGAGGAAAGAAAAGCAAACTTCCGTCTTTTTCCACGGCATTGATCGACTACGTCTCAAGCTACGAAATCAGCGAGGATGACGACAGCGAGTTTGACAGCATCCTCTCAGAGTGGTCAAGCGGCCTCGACGATGCCCGCGACGGACGACTCATCCAACTGGGCAGAATGTGCGGAGGCATGGCCAAGCGCGTTCGTCGTCTGGGCGCTCATGCCATGACTTTGTTCAAGGCTGTCGTCGTGCACCGGTATCGCGACATTCACAGCCCCATCCGCGCCCACTGCATATCTGGGTTTGCCTCTTGGATAACCGCGTCCCGCAAACTCTTTCTCAACGACAAGTACACGAAATACCTGGGGTGGAGCCTGAATGATAAAAGTGATGTCGTGAGAGCGAGATGCTTAGAGGCTCTCTGCTCCATTTTGCAGGCAATGTCTGCCATATCTCCCATGCGAAAATTCATGAAGCGCTTTTTGCCAAGGATATCAGATATGCTGCTCGACAAGTTTCCCAGAGTCGTTCTCGGCGCGCTCGACGTGATTTCCCACCTTCACCGACTCGGCGTGGTAGGAGACGACGACGATAGTGATGATGATGATGAAGACGGAGAGGCTCAGCTTCTCCACCGAGCATTTGGCTGCATAATGTACGAGGGTGCCCAGTGGTCGACGGTTCGGGCAAAGTCAGCAGCGTTGGTGCGCAGCATTCGATTCCCCAAAGAGACTGCGGGAAAAAAACAGGGAAAACTTACTGTATCCACGCTCGACATGTCGACGGCAAAGGGCGTTTCCCGGGAACGCATCAACGTCCTCGTGGATGTCATCGCAGAGCAGTATGAGTGCAGCGCGCAGTCGTCGAGAAAGAATAAGCGCGCGATCGTGGGCAGCACCCACATGCACGTTCCAATCCTTGGTGTCGTCGAGGCTTTTCGGTCTACTTTCGACAAACCCGAAGAATCGTTTCTCTACGACTGGGAAGCCATCGTTGATATTCTTCAAAATACGTCGGGACCCAAGTATAGCAAGAAACGGACCGCAAGGAGCGCCTCATCGTCCATCTACGGACCAGTGACAAGAGCGCGGATTATCGCTTCGCTTGCGCACGCCTGTGCCAAGAATGCTCATGCTGCAGTGGCGTCCGTTTCTTCGAGGCAAAAGCGGACGAAAAAGACGGCCGAAAAACTCCGAGTTGCTGTAGCAGTCACGAAGGAATTCTTTTCTGTCGTGGTGTTATCCTTGCCATCGATTTTAAAAGCCCACCAAAGCGACTCGGAAGTCGTTGAAAGTGCAGTATGCCTCCTTGGTTACGCTCTGCCCTCATCATCGATGTCCATGACGGAGTGCAGATCGACACACAAACTTCTTGCGCACCTGAAGGAATCCTTTATGCATCAATTTTCGAACGAGAACACGTTGCTGCCCATTGCACAATACCTTTTCGCTGTTTCGGGACTTATCGATGGCGTTGGGGAAGACAAGAAGACTGCCGAGGAAGCAATTTTGCTGCTTTCGGGCATGGAAAGAGAACTCGTCGCCGAAGTTTCCGGCGCTTGCGCCGAAAAAGGTGGTTTTGACGCAGATGCAGCATTTGCGTGCGCAGCAGCAATGCGAAGACTTCGCGTGATCTACCAAGCGTCGATGAGAGTTAACTCGAAGGATGCCGACAGCGGCTTCATTGATAGCGTGCACGAGGCATTTATTCAATTCAGCAGCGAGGAAGTCGATGAGGCCACGATCGCGCAGAAAGAATCGATATTATTGATTCACGCGCTTGCATGCACGGCAGTGGTTTCTGGTACCAGCGAGGAGCTTCTGCATTCTTGTCGCGAGGCACTGAAGAAAATATACCACGCCGTGTCTTTACTTTGGGGAAGGCCGGCTGAAGGGAGCGCATTTGATACACCCGAGCACGCGGCATGGAGATCGTTTAATGAGATCATCGTTCTTTTATGCCCCTCCCAAACATCTGCCGAGCGCGCGTATGCTCCAACTTTGACACTGCAGCGGCTTGCGGGCAAGAGGCTGCGCTGCGCTATGAACGCCTTTTCGGTTAAAATGAAGGCTTGTGTTCAAGATATGGCCCGCTGTTTGAGCGTGGGGGCGGCAGATGATGTACGCAATGTATCAAAACGTACGGGTGATTCGGATGACGAGTCTGACGACGAAGAAGATGCGAGAGAGCGAAAAACAGAGGCAAAGAGAGAGCTTTGCGAGCTCACATCCTCTGCTGAGAAACACGAAATCACCGTTGCGAACGAAGTGCTCATTCCATTCGCGCAAAGCTGCATCGCTGCCGCGGAGACCGTGGATGAGACCGCTGCATCGTCGATTTATCGGTACTTTAACATGTCGACGAGCGCCGAAGGAGATGAAGGAGCGTCGCACGTAACCAAGCACGCAATTGTATCTGAGGTCGTCAGAAATTTCCACAGTGATTTCCTGTCCCGCTGCGCTGAAAAGTGTCTGCGAGCGCAGCTCCTCGCACTCGAGGCCTTGTACGACGAAGCATCTGCTCACTCTGATTACTTTGCCGTGGGTAGCCTTGCAGACGCTCTTGGAAAAAGTTTGGCCGGAACAATGCTCCATCGTCGAAAGACCGGAGGCGGCGAGGATATTGTGAGGGCGCTAGTTCAATTTGCAAAGGAGGGGATCCGGTTTGCCTTCACGCTTGACGCCTCAAAAGGTCACGTCCGCATTGGATTCATCGACTCCATCTCGAGCTACGTGAAACTCTCTGCGAAGCGCGTGAAGGAAAGTGACTTGGCCGAAATTCAGTCTGCGATTGATAGTGCGGTTGCCACGCTTTGTACCGCACACCCGGACGAGTACGACGCGCTGGAGTCGGCGAAAAAAGCCCGCCATGCTGACAATGTTTGGGAGAGTCTCTTCGAGTTTGAGCAGGTTTTGGGGAGTGGCGAAAACTCGAAATCGAACGGCAAAAAGGGGAGAAGCGAGAACAATGTAAACGCAGGGAACAGCAAAGTGCCAAGGCGAACGTCCAATGTTTCAAAAAAGCGTAAGCCGTCGATTGCTCTGTCAAAGCCCACCTACGCCCCCCTCGAGATGTCCAAGACGAAGTTGCCGCTCAAGCGCCTTGGCGCCAGCGATGATGAGAGCGATGAAGAGGACGACCTCGAAAAAAACGTATTTGAGAGTGAAAATATGGATATGGAAGACGGTGACTATATTTCTCTTGCTGGCAGCATGGTCTAGAAATTGTCGAAGGAGAGCAAAAAAGACTGCGTGAAAAAACAAAATATACTTTTGCACTGGGTGAAAAGGAAGGAAACAAAATTGCATCTGGGATAATAAATAACAATATCGCCTTTATAATCTACTACTACTTCAAACGTTTGCACGTCATCATAATATTGTATACAGAAAAAGCAGCTCTATAACAATGCTTGCTGCTGCACATGCAACGCGTGTACACAACATCATGGAGCCTCAACGTACATAAATTAATAATACAAAATACATTCCCATGCACCCATCATCCTTATCGCTCTTTCTAACGCTCTCTCTCTATTCACCGTCGTCCCGCACTTTGCTGCCTGCCCATCTGCTCATCACCGGTCTAGTGGTGTAGTCGAGTGCGACGTGGACTGCACTGTCAATAGGATGTATGATTACGGGTATGAAAGCGAGTCCTATGAGAGTGGGAAGCCACGTGGTCGCCCGGGGCTTGACACTTGCCGAGAACAAAGCAGCGTTTGCGTCCACGCCCCGCTTCGCTACTTTTACGATTTGATTTATTGTAAAGCCGGGAACCAGCACTGACGCGAGTGTCTGCCAGATTAGCGTATCAGCTGCTGCGGCGACAACAACCTTGCGCGAAGAAGCTTCTTTGTCACTTGCCCCAGCGTTTTTAACCTTTGCTTTCATTCCTTTATCCGCCGTATCGCAAAGAACGTAAAGAAAACTCGCGCCGTAGCTAGGTGCGACCAACCGAGGTAGAAGAGGACGAAACGCCTCCCCTACCTCATTGCAATAGCCAAAGTAACGCACCCAAGTATCGCGCCAAATGTCCACGTCGTCTTTCGAGGTGCATTCTTGACCTCCCGCCATGTTGATGTTTTCTCGATTATCTCAAAACCTCAATGCTAAACCGTCTAAACTCGTCATAGATCTTTTTTTTTCTCAACTATACGCCCCTCGATGATTCGTGGCTAAAAGCGCATATCCAAGCAAAAATGCATAATATTTCTAAAGATGCGCTGCTCTGCTGAGCATTGGTCAATATTTCATTAATAAATATTTAATATTTAAAATATTTTATAAATAATACTATTTAATTGTTTGCGGCGAAAAAACAAAAGGATATAGGCTGAGGTGAAAACCGAATCGGTATCTACTTGGGTGGTATTGTTGGTTAGATTGAATGCAAATTGTTCCTCTCCTCATTGAAGGTGCTTTCTTCAAGTGTTTTTGTCATTTTTCATGAATGAGATGCATCCATATTTGCACCGGCGTTGTATATATCCGTTATTGACATTTCTTTATATTTATTTTTTATATATTTTTTTTTTAAATTTTTTTACACAAAAAAACACAAATTTCTTTTTTTATAAAATAATTTTCATGAGGTGGTGTGTCAACATACCTTAGTAACAATGTTCATTAATACTATACCTTAATTTTATTATTTATTTAAATATTATTTGTTCATTTTATTATTAAATATGCACGAACATTTATACTTATTTCTTTTTTCTTGATTCTTGTTATGACCGATTTCGACGACGTTTCATCTCCGACAAATGATGAGCCCTTTGTTGGTTTTTGTAAATAAAAAATGAAAGCATAGACTGCGTCCGCACTTCATTTAATTAAAAAGAATTAGCGAATATGGATGGCGGCGTTTCGTCGTCCGTGAACGATTCACTGGATTTGATGCCTTCAGGAGTTTTTCCGGGGGCGAACTCGCATGGCGAGGAAAATTTTGGAGGGTATTCTGACGAAGAGTATGCTTATAGAGAAGAGGCATATGATCGTTTCGTTGACGATGGCGACGGACTTGACGATCTTTTGACTGTCTCGCGATGGAATAGCTTTTACCAAGCGCGCCAGCAGTATCAAGAGGCAAAGGAGCAAACGGGCGTCATGAATGAAATTAGGTTTTTGCTTGAAAGAGGTGAATCGAGGGAAGCTAACCGCATGATTCGTGAGTTTTTTGGTGTTTCTGTTGAGCAAAATTCATCGACTTCTGTTTGCGCTTCTGGAGATACCATTCTGCGAGCGAGAGCAGACCGATTTGTGAGCGCTAGCGCGAAGAAACGCCCAGTCTCGGCAAAGAATATAGCACGCCCAAAGCAAGCACGCCAGATAAAGGGTGGGATTGCGACGTTTCAAAAGCCGGTGACAGCGAAAGAATTGCTTTTGCAAAAAGAGGGAAGGAATACAACCCTGATTAAAAACCCTAGTCAATATTTTCAGTACAAATGCAAAGCAGATGTGACAACTACAGTAACTGCCACTGAATACCCAAAGTCGCCATCCGCGCGCACATCTTCTCCACTATCGTACCGAAGCGAAGACGAGGATGTTCTTGAACTCATCCAGTGGGCACGCGATTTATCGACGCCTCCCACAGATTTTTAGACCAGCAAACAATGTTGAAACTTTCCTCTATGATAAAAACATTTTGCTGTTAAATATTTTTATTTATTTATTTACATATTTATTTTAACATGTTAAATGATACCTTATATTATGTTTATGTTATTTAGTTTATTTAAAAAATAATAATATTAAATATTTATTATTTATTATTTATATTTTAAATATTATTACCTTATTATTTCACTCTCGCATAACTTTCTTCCTTAAAGTATCCAAGTCACCTTAAAATGAATTACGAGAAAAAACCATAGTAATAGATCCGTTAAGTCGATTCTTTTCCTCATAACAAAATCATCATCATCATAATAATAATATAATAACATAAGGTAACATATAAAAATCAAACATTATTATATTATGGCGCGTGCCTCATTATTTTTGTCACGCCGCCATGTTTGTGTTTTTTATCATCATTTCAGTGCAAAAATATAATAATATATTTATAGAGAAACAATGATTAATCAATGATAAAGAATAGTTAGTACTGCTCGCATCGAAAGCGCCTCGCCCGTTTCGTGCGTGCGCAGTGATGATAACTACATAATTATATAACTCGCATAATATCGTACTCAAAATAAGGTTCGCTGCTGAGAATATATATATATATGCGCAGTCGACGGAAAGTGCGCATTCATTCAGCTTCGATTGGAAAGCGCAGGGAAATGAGGGCCGCGTGACGTTTGATTTGAGTATGAAAACGCTTGATGGTTTGGAAGATGCCATGGGGTCTTCTGGTGGATACGACGACGCAGACGCATTCTCGTCGGATGAAAGTGACGCAGCGCAAAATGATGATGCGCAGCAAACGGTTGGATTCTTGGGAATGTCAAGTAATCATACGTCTACGCCAAAGGAGGTTTCATCTTCTGCCGGTTTGAGCATGATTAATAAGCTGAGGCAGAGGAGATTGTTCGCAGAGCATCCTTCTGGAACAACAACTGCGATGCGTTTGAAATCATACGTGCGTTTTGATTACGAAGGCGCACTATCTTTGCTTTTACTATCTCTGCTCGGCGTTTTGTCAGGTATAATTGCGTGGACGCTCGATGAAGCGGTTGTGCTTCTTCGATCCGTTACGAATTCCCGCAGCGCGAATCTTAAGGGGCACGAATATCTTTCCTATATTGCGTGGTCGGTTTTTTTGGCAGTGATCTCCGTGTGTGTGACCCAAAGGTTAGCGCCTGAAGCTGCGGGCTCCGGAATTCCTGAAATGAAGAGTTACATCGCAGGCTTCAAAATACCAGGGTTTCTCGCCCCCAAGACGTGCGTCGCAAAATGGCTTGCGTTGACCTTTGCGCTAGGAAGTGGGGGTCTTGCATTAGGACGCGAAGGGCCATTTGTGCACATGAGCTGCATTCTAGTGATGGTTCTCCTAACGCACATCCCCGGGTTCCGCGTTTTGAAAGGAAATGACAACTTGCAAAACCAGGCTTTGGCAGCAGCGAGCGCTGTAGGCGTTGCGGGCACATTCGGTTCCGCGATCGGGGGCGTACTTTTCTCGATAGAGACCACTTCCGAGATTTATCACATCAAGAATTATTGGAAAGGGTTTTTAGCTTCAGTTTTTGGGGCGTTCACATTCCGCGCGCTCTCGTACTTTGGAAACAGAGAAAACGTCGTATCTCTAATCACGACAAATTTTGACGCTCTCCCGTACTCTTTTACGGAACTTCCGCTATTTTGCTTGCTAGCTGCTGCTTGCGGAGCTATGGGAGGGATGTTTGTCCGCGCTTTTTCGCACGTGCAGCTACGAATGAGCTCTCTGATGGATTATTACCATTCGTGCACGAGCACCTTTGCCAGAGCAGCAAGCCATCCAGCTGCTGTAGCTGCAGTTGTAGCACTTTTCTTCAGCCTCGTACAATGGCCCCTCGGTCACTACGCTATCGTCGATTTGCGCACTGCTGTCAATGAGCTGGTGTCCGAGCTGCCCCTTCATCGCACGAAAGGGGAGAGCTTTGTGTGGTCGGAAACGCCAGGCGTACGGGAATTTCTCTCACTCTTCGTTTTCGGTATCATACGATTCGTGCAAACCGCGATATCTTTGAACCTGGCAATACCCTGCGGAGTTTTCACGCCAGTATTTGCGGTAGGTGCTGCTGCGGGTCGTTTCTTTGGCGAACTTGTCTATATGATGGGACCACATTCTTTTTCTCCAGGGGGATACGCGCTTGTCGGGGCGGCATCATTTTCCTCGGGCGTGACGGGCACCGTCAGCACAGCCGTCATTGTATTTGAGGTAACTTCGCAGCTCGCATTTGCCCTCCCTGTCTTGCTAAGCGTAATCATTGGCCGCGCTGTTGGCGCCATTGTGAGCCGCTGTAATATATATGATGCGATTGCGCGGACAAAGATGCTGCCAACTCTTCCAAAATTAAACTATGCCAAATCTGGTAGCATCCCTGTGGGAAGTTTATCTGTTTTGGTCGATGATTTTATCATGCAGCGGCATGTTTCTCTGCTTGAAATAAGAGAGCTTGTTCAGAGGTATCCCGCAGTCTCGTCAATGAGCTTATCGCGCGTTATTCCCGTTATTGACGCACCCAACGAAAAGCTCTACATTGGCTGCGTTGCGATGAAAGAAATCATAAGACTTTCCAGGAATGACAGCATCTGGAGCTCATCAAGCACTGTAGATATTACAGTTCAATGCAGACTTGATAGGTCGAATCCAGCGCTTTGCGAGCACGATACGCTCTCCCGTGCGCTCCTCTCTTTTGCGGTCAACAAGTCTAACAGCATTTACGTCACGGATAGCCATGGTCGCTTGAAAGGCGTGCTTTCCCTTGCAGACATTGCGTCGTACTGCGACGAAGGTTTGTTATGAATTTTCATTTATTTATTGTGATATTATTTATTTATTAAAAATATTAAAAATAATAATGCATAAATAATATTTAGACAACATTTGGAACACAATAAAAATGCGGGGACAGACGCGCCACAACACAGCGTCATTATAAGCGAAACAAAATTGACACTGCACACCACAATATGAATACGATTTCAAAACCAACATCACGTGAAAACAAATGCGGGCAGAAAAGTTCGAGTGCCCTTGATGCGGGCGCCTGAAAAGTCGGGAAATGTAGACGTGTCTGGTAAGTCAGAAAGCTTCCCGCATTGGTCGACTGTAAAAGGGTAAGCCATGATATGCCCCTCCATAGAGTTGCTGCCAGTGGAGTCGATAGGCGATGCGTACGCATCCCAGTTGTGCCTCCCGAGTTCTCGCATATAAGCGATACACTCGGGTGATTCTGGCCGTGATAGAACACTTGCATCGTACTTGAAGTTCCTTTTACGATCGCTTTCGTGAGCACCGCAGTGCTCTGCCCACAGACTCTGTCGAAATCCGTATATTTGCGTTTGCGCAGCCGCCTCTTCGTCCCGCACATTTCCATTTTCGTCCTCTGTTTGCAGAAGAACACCTATCTCGGAATCTTTCACGCCGCACATGGAACGGTCATTTATATTAGCAGATCCCAAAATAACCACCTCGTCATCCGCGACCAGCAGTTTGCTGTGAACGTATATCATGAACCTGCGATACTTGTTTGTGTTGATCTGCTTTTTACCTTTCGTCCATGAGGCTGTACGCTTCACTCCCGGCTGAGCGTTGCCAGGTTCGTGATTCGGATGCAATTCCCTCTTCCCGAGGCAGTAGAATGAAAGGTAGTCCGAAGGGTGTGCCTGGGACCCGAGTGCTTCGATTGCCACGCTAATTTCATGGTACATTGCTTCCACAGTGTTTCTTTGAAAGTGTAAGATATGCTGCATTGGCTGCGATGCAGGGGGGCCCTCGGGAAACATTGGAATGCACACATACACGTGGAATGGATCACCCGCTTTAATTGCCCGTACAATGCGGGCGACAATTTCTGCCGGAATTATGTTGGTAGCTCCCGCTTTCTGATCTTGCGACCATATGTACGACGACCCTATCCAGTATTGATTTTCAAAGTACAAATACCGTCGAGCGTTGCGAATAACCCAAACGTATGCGTTTTCGATCGATTTTTCAACAACTCGACCCCCCTTCGAGGTGAGTGCAGCTTGATCGTAGAAGTTTTCCTGCTTCCCTAACCTGGCTGATCTGTTGTCGATGCTCCTCAAGATTGTCACTCTGAACGTGTCGCTCGTGTCTACATCTTGATCCGATCGCTTCATAGTTTTCAATTCGCTTGAAGAGAGAGCGCGCTTCCTCAATTCTTTGATTTTTTCAACGACGTTTTCAGAGTCTTTGTGACTCGAACTCTGCTTGTATTTTCCGCCTTCATTGAGCACATCGTCCGATTCTTTAATCGCCAATCCTACCTTAAGATCGTTGCGCACCTGCTCCCCCCTGAACGGTTTCAGGTTTGCAAAGAGCACGCGATGACTCTTTGAAGCGGCCTTTGCAAACGCCTTTCGCGTGAATACCCCCTTTTCATCTGTTTGGCGTGCGGCGATGCCAATGTTCAACGCCGTCATGACAGAATCGGACGCATTCAGAAGACGAGATGCAAAACTTTTTTTCCCTATGCCCCACCCGCACTGCGCAATTGCGTGAAAAACATCGTCAGGAAGTGCATCAAAGAGTCGTGCGAGGGCTACGGCGTACTTTTTTCTACCAACGCGCTTGATTCTAGCCCTCGACGAGAAGAAACCGCACTGTCTGTACCATCTTTCGACAAAGTTAAGGAATATTCCAATGCACGCTTTTCCTTGCATCCTGCAGTGGACATCCTGCCACGGCTGTCTGCTGTTGCGACTGGCGGTGGACGAAGAAAACGAAGGATTGACCCAATCGTCTTTGAAGAGCGTATCGGCGCCCCGCGTAATTGTTTTATTTGCGTCGTCGTACCTTCCCAGGAAGAGATCGATGCCCCCGACGTACGCGACCATGTTTATGCTTTTACCATCGACGTTTCCGCAATCGGATCCAGTACTGTTGGATCGCTTGCGATATCTGCCAAACTTGACGCGACTCGGAGAAGCGGATCTTGGTTGCGTGTTTGAAATTACCGGCGGGGTATCTATGAGAACAAACTTTTGGTGATGCGTCCATGCGTTTCCTGTCGCGACGCCACCCCAGCGTTTCATGACTGCCACGGTTATATTTTTTACTCCTTTGAAGTGTGTCTTTAGGTCCGCAAACCCAGTTCCAACAGCGGTTGCTGCTAAGTCGCCCCATACCATGATGAGTACCTGGACACCGCTAGCAGCCTTTTTCTTGAGAAGCTCCCCAAGGGTGGGCTGGCCGTCACACGGCGTTTTCCCGCTGATATTCGTCCGAACAAGCCTTATGCTTGCCGATACTGCCCACCCGCAGATGAGAATGTACGAGTGTGCATTTTGCATGTCTTTGTACAGGCTGTTCCAGCACGATTTCGTCGAGTACATTTGGCCGTTCCCAAGCTTCACGCTTGGGAGCTGCCCCGGAATCTGATGGGCGCTCTGGAATAGGTCCAGCTTCACTCCTGATTGTGGTACATAGTATGTGGAAAGGGGGAGCCCAAACGAGGGCTTGGATGCGTCTAGTGGCATGAACTCTACTTTTATCGTTAGCGTCATCCTGGGCTGGGTGCCAGTGTATGGCTGTTGAATGCCCGTGGACCCCACGCACTGTTTTGGATACCGGTGGAGAATGTAGGTTCCTTCGACGCATTTATCCTCGTGCAACTGTGACATGGGTATCGCGGCATAACCGAGCGTATCGGAGCTCTTAAAGTCCTTATCTCGAACGATAAAAAGAAGGTGGTTGACAATCGGGTGGCAGACATCCATGATAAACGTCTCGTTCCATGTAGGATTAAAGGTGTTCCACTTTACGGAAGTCTTGGCAAGCCGAGTTTGCGCGCGATGCGAAATGTGGGGGTCCTTCCCCAGACCGGGTGCTGACATGAAGCTGGTGAGTCCGCGACCGGGGAGGCGCGTATTACTCCAGGAAAAAGAGCCACTGATTTCAGAAATCCTTTTACTGCGTTCGGACTCTTTATGGTTTTCACTTTCACCCAGTGTACCATCGCTTTCCTCGACTGACGATAAGTCCATTCCATCCTTTACCCCCTTGATATTGCAACTATTGACGACCACATAAGGGTCGCTGAGCCACGGCGTAAAACAGTACAGTCGGGCAAACTTGGAAGCGAGCCACGGTGACATGAAACCAAACGGGCCGTCAGAAGGGGGAATGTTGCTGGCGCACAGTATTTGAATTTTCAACCTTCCATGAAGATATCGAAGTTTTTCGGGGAGGATCCTGTCGTCGGACATTTGTTCAGAAGAGCTTCCTGGGCTATCGTCGGCGGGGACCACGTTCGCTGACTTTCTCGACATCGCGGGTATACAGAAGTAGAATATACAGTTGGTATAATATGACTTTAATCAAATTCAGTTCGGGTCCAACTCAATTGTAATAAACGAGGCGGGAAGAAGCGAAGCAGTCGAACAAGTTGTCGCAAAAGAGAGAGAAAACAAGGCGCATTTACTTTTCCTTGAAATTATGTATAAAAATAATCAGTAGTACACTAATAAATAAATCGACGTTTTAGTAGAGTGAGATAACAGTTGTTTTTTAGATCCCATCTCTACACCTTGATTGGTTACACTTTACTGATTACAATTATACTCAAACGCCCGCCCCACAGGGTGGATACATGAACGCATTGTTTTTTGTTTTTTTCATCAATAAACAAATAAATAAATAAATAACTAATAATACATGCGCATCATCATGAATAATAATATGATATATAAATAAATAGAATTAATTAATATTTAACTATTTAACATAACATAATATGTTGGCAGGTAGCATGGCATGACGGCGGGTCGGAAAGACGGAGAGCCACAACATATGATAAATACGAGAGGGGCGAATCGGCGAATGTCAATTCCTCGTTTGAGAACATACCACGGTGAAAGTATACTCTACATGCCTGTCATTGGATCCCTTGCGCAGAAAAATGCCGTCCGCGTAGGCAACACCCCGAGAAATCGGTCTTCCCAACCGGCCGGCACCGGCCGCGAACGAATCTTTGCCGTTATATTTTATTTTAATTGGCTTATTTAAGATATAAAATAATTATAATAAAATAGCCGGTAATCCTGCGTAATTCTCATAAATAATAAATCGAAGCAACAAACAACCGCCAACTCAACTCAACTCTGGCTGGCTGGCTGGCTGGACCCTCCTCATATGTTATTATGTTGTATTATTTGTTATATTAACTATGTATTATACTCTATAATATTTTTAATAACTCATAACTCATATGATAATAAATAATAATAATAATATTAAGGTAACATAGTAAGGTAAAAGGTAACATATGTTAACATAGTAATAATATATATTGTAGAATGTATGTTAATTAATAACAAAGTTAATAGTAGTAATCAACTAATATAAGGTATTTTAATTATGATGAATGGGTCTACCTTAATATTATTTATAATATGTACATTACCTAATATCTAAATAATATAAAATATGTAACCCCAACTCTTCTCTCCTCCCTCATCATCCGAGCACAGTGCCACCCCAGAGAGAGGCAACGTCATCGAGAACCGTGTTGTCAATAACAATAAAAAAAATAATAGATAGAGAAACGAGGAGACTAGTGCGATACAGACGTCTGGGGAAGGCTTCTTCTGTGTTGCCCCCAACCGTCATAACAATAAATTATGCGACGTGCGGAACGCTGTTGGTGAAAACGGTTCATTGACCAAAGCATTGTCTCGCCGTTTCCACAAGAGAAAGGGTCGGGAACGAGAGTTGGAAAAGAAATCGTATTCATCGTAGTGGAGTATATTATGCATCTGAGGTGAAGGAAATAGTAGCATGTTCATACCCGATGGTGCCGCCGGTATTTTGTCTCTGAGCCAGCGAAGAAGGTATGCCCTTTACGAGGATGTGGCGCTGCGTTGGCGAGAGGAGGGAAATGGTGGAAGAAGCGCATACTTTGCGCTCTCGCGTCGGCCGATGAATTCTCTCGCAGAGAATGAAATGGAGTTGCTTTCTGACGTCGTAAGTCAAGGAGAGCTGTACTTGCATAATTTCGAGCAAGGAGTGTATTGCTGCGCGCGCTGCGGGAATCGACTTTACGACTCTGACTCAAAGTGGCGGGGACCGTGTGTATGGCCGAGTTTTCGAAAACCTTGCTCGAAAGAAGATGCGATATCATTGAATCCTGTACCTGGCTACAATGGCTATACGTGAGTATTATATTTGTGTTCTATGGAAAAGCTTATGCATTAGTAACGCTCGCTTTTTGCAGGTGCGACGTTAACGAGGTGTACTGCGCTCGCTGCGACTTGTTCATAGGGCACAGCTTTGATGATGGCATCGCGAAAGGCGACACTCACCGCGAAGCCAAATGGAGGCACTGAGTCCTCTCGCTGTCGCTTAGGTTCATCCCTGCTGCAGCAAGCCCAAAACGTGATTGTTGAGTAAAATCCCAGCTGACGCGCTGCGACAAAAGTTGAAGCCGCCGCTGCGCCGATGGGAAATATTGTCCTCTGCTTAAACATATTATTTTTATTTATAGAATATTTAAAATAATTATTATTTATTATACAATATGTTATTTTTGTATGCGATGTATTGTTTTTTACTGCGCCATGCGTAGAAATAAAAAAAAGGCAAAATGCAGCCATGCTGCCATAAAGTAGTGAACAATGTCCGTGTCTCGCAAATGCTATTTGGCCGTTTCGAGATTATGCGTCATAAAAAAGTTGTATGCGTAACATAGTTCAATCTCTTGGAAAAAAAAATGCCTTTGTTGAGCCAACAACGATTGCAATTGCGACGACGATGATACCCCCGATTGCCCATCGAGAAATCAAATCAGAGTGGCCTGCGACAGGGAATGCCGAGTCGTTGTCCGTCGTCTGCATGCGGTAGATGCCCCCCAAGGCCCAGCATGTAACAAACGCATAAGGGATGTCGACGGTACGAAAGGATCTGTACACAGCAAGAGCGCACGCGATGCAGATGCAGAGCACAGCCCAGTCGGGGTTTCCTCCGATTACACTGTTGAAAGAAGAGCTCCCATCAGGGAGCGCACCAGATGTCGTGTTGGCCACGTTACGAATCGTTGTAGTGATGATTCCAGAATTTCTTGAAACAACGGTGATGTTTAAAAGCGTCGCTACGCACACCCACGCGAGGTTCAACGAAATACCGACGTGAGCAAAAACCTTTGTGTGCCAGGGAGCCGCTTTACCAGCGTAGTGTATACCCAACGCGTCGTACGCCTTCCAAAGACTAGCGAGGTAAATCACGATGATTGCAAGCGAGAGCCACCAGTAGTAAAACTGAAAAACTGGGAGCCAAATCGCGTTGAACAAGAATGCAGAAATGATGAACTTTCTGGATTCTTCGTTGAGTCCCGGGGCTGATTTGAACTTGGGAATTACTTGGTAAATAATGAGAGTCGCCTCAAACAAGTAAATGAAACCCCATATGCTGAACGTAGTCCCGTCTGGTGAAAGATATGTCGGATTCGCATCCGAAATTTCCTTGTTATCCGTGTTGTTAAACACCTTTGTGGCAGTGCTCAATACATTGCTCAGCACCATCAAACAAAACGCGAGGATGACCGGCACGGAAAGATCACGGTCTTTCTGTTCTTGCGTGACCAGAGAAGCTGGGGCGGCATTCCCCGTTTCCTCATCAGGGAGGTAGTTTGACGTAAGTTCTTGTGTGGACATTGGTGAAACGGCGTTTACTGAACAACGGAGTGTGATATCGTGCATTCCTTTGCCGCGGCAAGCAGCGATTCTTTTTACCTCGTGCGCATCTCGAATGCTGCGCGGTCAATCGATCTAGTCGCAGCATTTCGCAGAATGCGCGTTATGCGGTATATTGCCATTGACCCTACCTTCGCAGATGCGTACAATAAATATACCCCAACAAGTGGAGTCAGTCTATAGCTCAACGACGGCGTCACGCCCCACACCGTGTTGGTTCGCCGTCGCGGGAGAGTAAGGGTGAGGCGTCATTTTTTTAGTTGCAACTTATATTTTGATACATCTGGGCCATGTATGATTTGTATAAAGTAAGTACACCCAGTTGCAACTGCCGTTCCAAAATATTAAAAAAAACAATTGTTTTTTCTTTATGTATCCAAGGCACCTACCAGTATTAATGTTCAAGCCCATTGTGTGGTACATACCCTCTCATTCTTCCAAAAGAGCGTCCGATGTCCAGTGTAGTCGAGTGCATGATTCATTAATGTATTCAACATTACATTACACATTATATTATGACCTCCCTTGTTTTGTGCGCTCACATTCACGCGACGCAATTCGTTGAACCATACGATGCCGCGCAGATGGAAAAAGACGCAAAAAGCACACAATCTCTCAGATTCACGCAACTGAACGCACCAGCAACCAGCAACGCTTTCATCACAACGAAGTAGCATAATCAACGACTTTACAACAAAAAGTAATAAGAAAACTGCATCACTGCTCTAGTGTAAGAAAACAACATCATGCAAATCAAAACCATCTCGATTGCCGCGCTCATGGCGCTGGTATCTTCATCAGTAAGCGGATCGCGCCTTGGGGAAATTTCCGCGGCGACTCAAGACAATCATGGACGAAAGCTCTTCTTCTGCGGTGAGGGAAGCTGGAAGTGCACCAAAAGAGGATGGTGGAACATCTGCCTCCGGGGAACGTGTGGCTGCAAGCTTGGCTGGGAGAAGGATTGGCTTGGAAGATGCACGAAAAATGTGTTGCCGTGCCCCGTTCCAACTACGCAGCCTGATATTGACCTTCAAGAGTGGACACGCGCAACTTGGTACGTACAAGCTCAGCAAGTGAACGAGTATCAACCGCTCGACAAGTTGAACTGCGTCGCTGCAACGTACGATCTTCAAAAGGACCGCAAAGTTCCATTTTTCAGCGGAGACGTAGTTTCAGTGTATAACTACGCAAATGAGAACCGCGTCAATGGTAAGCCCGTGAATGGAAGACCAGGAGCAACCGAGGAACCGGGTCTTGTTCTATGCGGACGCGTTCCCAACAAGGACGAAGCAAGCAAACTTCTGGTTGCCCCCTGCTTTCTCCCCAACTCCTTTGCTGGCGACTATTGGATTTTGGCTGCTGGTGAAAACAATGGGCAGTACGAATGGGCGGTCGTTTCAGGAGGGAAACCGACAGAGCGCTTTGAAGACGGCTGCACCACCAAAAGAGATGGCATCAATGGATCTGGGCTCTGGATATTTTCACGCAAGCCCGTGGACCCGGAAGGAAAAGCGAAAGCTCTCGCTGTGCTTCGCCAAAAAGGATATGCTACCTCGCAGCTCGTAGATGTTCCCCAGGAAGGATGCACGTATGAGAACGCATTTATCAAAGCGTAAGGCGGTGAATCATGAACATAAAATTGTATGGATTCACAATAATAACCTACTACATTGTATCTTTTATATGATTACTTACTATATTAACAACCTCCTGACTAATACTCGTAAAACTATGTATAATAAGACATAAGAAATCTACATGAAGCTACACACACACACACACACACACACACACACACACCGCCTAATTTCTATCATACCCCCGCAATACTCTGAATCGACAACCCTTTACCGTCTCGCACCAAAGACTGAAATGCGATCTTCGAAAGTGCGTCGGGCAGAAACCGAGATTTGCCACATTTCGAGTGATGCTGTACTTCTGACAAGTATATTCCTAGTTCGTTGAGTGGAAGTGAAGTGTCTGGCGGTGTCTCGGTCAACATTCCGATCGAAAAGCGAGCTATTTTGCCATCTTCAAAATCTTGCTGCAGAGCGCGGGCAACGATAAAACCCTCAGCAGTGCGAAGCGATCTATCAGTGGCAAAATACTGTAACGCAGCTATCAGCGGGCCTTCCTGTGAATTGATACAATAGCGGCTACAAGCTGCATCCTTCCAGCGCAGGACAAGCGGCGTAGTGCCAAATGCGTATCTGGCCTCTCTGTTGTAAAACAAAAGACCGTCTTTGATAAATCCAAAGTCGGATCGGTAAGCTGCCGCTATGGCTTCAGGGGAGCAATGTGAATACGGAATGAGTGTGAATGGGTAGTCGTTACTCGCAGTGCGCGGCAGGGTACCGTTGACGGTGATTTCCTGAAATTTACTTATTGCCCAAAAGAAGCGGAACTCCGTGTTGCAGTCGTACAGAGAGTAGTTTTTCCAGCATACAACGTCGATCACAAGATAGCCGTTCACCGACCCTTCTTGGTACACGCAATCCAAAATGCAGGGTCCCGTATTGCCCGCAGTAGATCGACTCCCATTCGGCAGAGCTGACTGGAATCTATGAAGCAAGCGTCCGCGCTTGGTGCGCGACACAGTCTGCCCTCCGTTGGCAACGACCATACACCGCTGACCCTCTGGACGAGGAAGGACCAGCCACTGGTCCCTTAAGTCATCTGGCACGTCAATCATCCACTCTGCCCGCATGAACTGCTCCGCGTAAATACGCTCCTGGGCACGTCTCTTTTCGTGTCGTTTTTGCTCGTTTTTTGAAGTTGTATCCTGGGTTCTGCTGCTCTGTGCATCATCTTCCATGGCAGCGGAAGAATCATCAGGCACTGGCAGTGGCGCAGGTGCCATCATCACCGACCGGGCTCTAGCAAGACGCTTCTCCCTGCTTTTACTCTGACGCGATAAAGCTTTCGCGCGACGGGCACATTGCCCACGCTTCATCAAAATACCCCCATTATTCCCAGAAGAAACCGCCAAACCCGACTTGTACTGATCTTTTCGATCGCCCCACATGATGCCAAGATCGTCGTCCCGCTTTCTCCGATCCGATCTGAACTTATCTCATCTCATCTCATCTAATCTAATCTAATCTAATCTAATCTTATGGAAGCAAACGTTGGCGGGCCAAGCAGCGTTCAAGAAACTCCGCGAAAACGCAAGGGAGATGACGTACCCTTGCTATCTTTGAATACCTACGAGTACAACTACACAGTGAGAGCTCTCTCTCTCTCTCTAGGAATCTGACCTATTTATTCAAGGATCCAGTATTCACTACAAATCATATTTCTCATATCCTCATATGAACATCCTTGAACACCTTAAGTATGTGTTATATATTACATAGTGAGAGCAAATGAGTGTAACGTATCCTCTCTTTCTCTCTCTCTCTATCAATCTGGACTTTTTATTCAAGGTTCACATATTCCATATACATAGTATTTAACATAGCCTCATATTAACATGCTTGAATACCTTAAGTATGTGTTATATATTACATAGTGAGAGCAAATGAGTGTAACATATCCTCTCTCTCTCTCTCTCTCTCTTCTCTCTCTCTATCTATCTGTACTTTTTATTCAAGGATCACATATTAACTACAAATATTATGTTACATATCCTCACACTAACATGCTTGAATACCTTAAGTATGTGTTATATATTACATAGTGAGAGCAAATGAGTGTAACATATCCTCTCTCTCTCTCTCTCTCTCTTCTCTCTCTCTCTCTCTAGGAATCTGACCTTTTTATTCAAGGATCATATATTTACTATAAAGAATATGTTACATATCCTCACATTAACATCCTTGAATACATTAAGTACGATATGTGTTATATATTACATAGTGAGAGCAAATGAGTGTAACATATCCTCTCTCTCTCTCTCTCTCTCTTCTCTCTCTCTCTCTCTCTCTCTGACCTCTGACCTCTGACCTCTGACCTCTCTGTGTGCTCTCTGTTTGTGAAAGCCCGAGCTCATGATTCTTATCACGATGTGTCTTGCCTGGCGATGTAACAATAAACAAGGTATGTTGTTAGATGTTGCAGATCGAATAAAACTTTCGTTATTAGGTGTGTAAAACATAATATCGTTAAATATTTTTAATTAAACAAAAAATGCGTTATCACTGAAAGGTTGTGTTTTATGTTTTGAAAACCTTTAGCTTTCGCAACGCTTGCTCTTGTTTTCATCGGAAAGCAGAACGTTAAGGCTCACAATATCAATAACGTACCCTGCCCCTCATTTCATATTGCCGCAGTACTTTATTCAACGACGGTGGCGAGACTTTGTTTCGTTTTGGTACATAGGGGAAAATATGCGACTGTTTCGAGGCGTTGCTCTGCTTGCTCTCGCGTCTGCGGCATCTGGGTCGATTTCGCAATTTGGTGATCCAGATGCTCGCGCAAAGGCGCTGCTGAAACAAATGACGTTGGATGAAAAGCTGGCGATGGTACGGGGTTACCAGGGCCACTACGTGGGAAATATTGTTGGAAATGAGCGCCTCGGGATACCGCCTGTGAACATGAACGATGGACCCCAAGGGTTTCGAGACAACGCTTCTCCTGGAACGAGCACTGCTTGGCCGTCTGGGCTCACCATGGCTGCTACCTGGTCTGTAGACGCTGTTCGCAGCTGGGGAGAGGGCATGGGCAAGGAGTTTTACGCAAAGGGCGCCAACGTTCAGCTTGGACCAGGGCTGTGCCTCGCGCGGATTCCCCGCAACGGACGCAACTTTGAGTACCTCAGCGGGGAAGATCCCTTTTTAGGATACACCCTCGTGCAACCTGCGATCACAGGTATTCAGAATCAAAACGTTGTTGCAAACGCCAAACACTACATCCTCAACAACCAAGAGACAAATCGGGGATCTGTTAGCGAGCTTGCCGACGAGACGACGCGCTTTACGATGTATTACCCTCCGTTTGCCGGTGCCGTCGCTGCAGATGTTGGCAGCGTGATGTGCTCGTACAACAAAATCAACGGCGTGTGGAGCTGCGAAAACCCCGAGACACTTGGCCATGATCTTAAAGCGGTGATTGGATTCAAAGGCTACGTCATGAGCGATTGGGGCGCGACGCACTCTACGAGCATCATGGCCGGTCTTGATGTTGAAATGCCAGGAAATGGTTTCATGAATGTTGCCGCCATCAAGGCAGGGCTTGCAGCGGGAAATATTACAAATGCTGCGATAGACGACTCTATTTTTCGTATACTCCGTGCCATGTATAGCGTAGGGGTTATGGATGCACCGAGCGGAACCTGGAACAGTTCCAACATTAAAAAGAATGTGACAACCGAGGCATCGGTGGTTCTGGCCCGCCAACTCGCTGCAAAAGCCACTGTCTTGCTCAAAAATGACATGAACATCCTGCCTCTTGATCGCACCAAAACGATTGCATTTATCGGATTCGCCAGCGACAATGCAATCGTACATGGAGGCGGAAGTGGTTCCGTTGTCCCATCGTACATATCGACACCACTTGCCGCCGCTCACCATGCCGGTATCGATGTCACGTACCACGACGGCATAAACATATCGTCTGCTGCTGCTGCCGCTGCTGCCGCCGACTATGCAGTCGTATTTGTAGGCACGCTTTCGCACGAAGGGGGCGATCGGGCATCGCTCTCTTTGAACGACGGATGCGACGGATGCAAATTCACGGATCAAGACAAACTTGTATCTCAGGTCGCCGCGGCTCAAACGAAGACGGTCGTCGTTGCGTCTGTTCCAGGCGCGATTCTATTTCCGTGGGCGAATGAGGTTCAGGGCATATTGACAAACTTTATGCCAGGGCAGCAGGCTGGGAATGCGATTATCGACGTCCTTTTCGGCGATGTAAACCCCTCAGCGAAACTTCCCCTCACGTTTCCCAACAAGGAAAATGAGACCCAGCTTTCGCCTGCCCAATGGCCCGGTCTGCCCGATCCAACGAATCCCACGTACGCAAACTACAGCGAGGGTCAGCTCGTGGGGTATCGCTACTACGAAGCTCACGGAATCCAATTTACAACCGGGTTCCCCTTTGGTCACGGCCTTTCGTACACCACGTTCGAGTACACCCTTTCGGGAGCCCCCCAAGTCAGCGACACGCACGTGACCTTCGAAGTGACCGTCAAAAACACAGGCAGCCGCCCCGGAGCAGAGGTCGTCCAAGCGTACGTCATTTTCCCAGAATCCAAGATGACTATTGGGACAATCCAGCTCAAGGCTTTTGAAAAGACGAAGGAGATTCAGTCTTTGGAAAGCGTCACCGTTGGTTTGGCTATCCAGCGCGAGCAGTTCTTGCAAGCTTGGTGCCACAAGTGGGTAAACGTACCCGGACAGTTCAAGCTTCGCATTGGCAGTTCATCGCGCGACATACGCCTCAGTGCTAGCTTCATTCTGTGATTTTAGATGGGGCGTGGCGGCGGCTCAAACGAATTTTTGAAAACAAAACTAAAAACATAACATGTTTAATACGTAACATACGAGGAAAATAAATAATATATTATACCTTAAAACATATTTTTTAAATAAAAAACAACATTAAATAATAATGATGGCGCCCGCAGTCATCTCAGTCCATGTCCATAATATCGTCATCGTCATATTCTTCATCGATCTTTGCCCCCCCTGCGGCATCGCATCCTTCCCCGTTGAGTTTATCGATAGTGTAGAATGTGTCAGCCTCTTGGTCCGATGCATCTGCCGCGGCGCACTCACTTTTCGTAATAAGTCCCGCCAAGTCCATAGAAATATGATTTTTCCACAAGCAGGTTAGCGTGTCAGATTCACTTCCCTTTGCGGCAATAACGCGCTCCTTGAGAGCGCGAATGAATGCATTGTAGCGCACGTCTGTGGACACTTCCAAACTTCCCTGCCGCAGCGCGACGATGCACTCTGCAGCTTTCTCGACGTAGGCGAGTCCCTCGCTTAAAAATGCGTCGATTTGCGCAACCATGTCAGCAAACACCTTTCCCGAACTCGCGCGAGCGTCTTTGCCACGAATAATAGCCCAATAATCCTCAACTGGCGATATCGATCCCACGGCATCTGGCACACGGGATTCATCTGAAGCAGCATTCCACGCCGAAAACATGCAATCTTCGCCATCCTTCGTCTTGACAGACCAAAAGCCGCCCGAATCTTGGGCAGCACTGGTAGACTTCACCTCCTTTTGCTCGATTCCCATCGCCCCGCGAAATAGACTAATGGCGCGCTGTGCATCCACAGTCGCGGATACGCGCGCGCGCATACACTTTGATAATGCCGCATCGTCCGCGAGATCCGCTTTGGCGTCCAGAGCACGCGCGTGGATAGAATCGTATAAGCGTTTGAGTGCAGGGTTTTTCGTCAAATCAGGGAGGTATTCATCTTTTTCGCCGCTCAATGCGTCGATTAGAGCATCCGCCGCATCTGTGTGGTCCGAGGTACACTCGCGTTTTGTTGCATCGAGCGAAGCAAACGGAAAGCGCCGAATATCCTCGTCAAAGGGAAGGTAATTCAGTACGAGGGCGCCGGAGTGCGGGCGCTCCGCCCCTTGCGGCGTATACGGGGAGAGCGCGCATAGCTTCATATCAGCGTTGCGTCTCGAGACAACGCGAACGATGGCGCGCCTGTTCTCTCGGACCATGGCAGCGACGAGAGCTGAAAAGTACGCCTTTGAGTGCTCGCCGTCTGGATGCGCGTATAGAATGTCCGAGCCTTCCAAAAACAAGTGGCGTGGCAAGTTCGCGGCAGCCACAAACCCAAGGACGAGTATCCCAGGCTTTGCGGCAACCTTCAGTTCCTCCAGGTTGTCCTTTTCGACAGAGACCATCTGGTTGCCGTAAACGTACGCTTTTCGGCGCTCCTTTGCGCTCACGAAATTTGTAGGGGCATCTTTGGTGTAGTACACTCTATCCAGCTTGACAGCGCACTCGCCGTCTGTTCCCTTTTCCAGAGCAAGAGCAGAAACAGACTTCATTGTGGGAATGCGGGCCTGCTGAACGATGGCGGACATCTTGATTCGAAGGTGGAGACCTCCAGGAAAACGCAAACTCCCATCAAGCTTTGGACGATAAGCGGGCTTGGTGATGACGCTATCGACGGATAGATCCGGCACCACGTGCCAGTTATCGGAAAATTCAGCTGCAGACATGACGCTGCCTTTTGTCTGCACGGCAAACGGGTCGCTCTCCGAATTGACGGGACATACAATGACCGATATCTCCGATGCTTTTATGTCGCTGAGCACCCCGGCATGCGCGCCGCCGTCGCGAAACGATTCCCCTTCGCAAGCTTGTTTGGAGGCCACGAAAATGATGTTGCGCTTATATTTTAACTTTTTCGTCCGTCGAGCGATCATAGAAGCCGCCTTCGCGAGCGCGACGGCGATCGAAGGGTAGCGCGCTTCATCATCAAGGTCGAGTCCATCCTTGGGCGCAGAAAATTCGTGCACCCGCCTGTACATGTCCATCGTAACTCTGTCAATAGGTTCCAGAGGAGGCGCGCCCATACCATCCACATTTTCATCGTCGTCGATGGGTGGTCCGAACTCAACATCAGCCGACGACGAGCAGAGTACAATGCCAAGCTCATCCGACTTGCGATTTTGCTGCAATTTCGCCTCCAATATAGAAAGCACGAAGGCGACGCCCTTGTCACAAGACGCCTCCACCACGACTACGTCGCACGTTTTCGACCCCATATCGTCAGAGCCGCCCCAACCACGTTTTCTTTCCCTGGTTTTGCACACCCGCAGCCAGTCAAGTCGGTCCTTGGCTCGACGTCGATGTCGGTGTTGCTGCTTTATTAGGGAGGAGAGATGAAAGCACGAAGCAAGTGCCGGCCGAATATAGAATACAAGCAATAATAATTCATATTTTTTATGTAAAATAAAAAATACAAATTTAAAAAAATTAAAAATATTTTTGAATTTGAAATTTCCCGAATCATAATAAAAAAAAGTGGGATTTTCCGATTTTCCATTATTTTTTCCACGTTCTAATAGCTGGGGCTGAGGAGGCAAATGTACCAAAGTTGCATTTTTTTAATATATGAGGTTTGTCACATTGTGTTATTATATAGAACGTGGAAAATTTTACCCTATGATTGCACTCTCTCTGGCGGTATTTATTAGTGATGAGGATGAGGAAATGACATCTTCTGTACTTTAAAATCACCTAAAATCACCTAAATTTCACCTAAAGGTTAAATTTAAAAAAATCACAACCCAGAGGCTTAGAACGTGGAATTTCCTCCGACAGCTCCGATAAGGTACTCTATAGACGAAAACATATTTAGTAAGGTCATCACAATATAGACGAAATGATGTACATAACATACTACATATTCAAGTAAAATCATTTAGGATGATGCTGGCTTTCGAATATCCGCATTACATCAGCATAAAGATGTACTGCTACGCCGGGGCACATTCTCAAATGAGATTTGGAAATTACACTCCTCAAACATATATGTCTAAAGGTAAATCGTTTACATACTATAATATGAGTATTTTGATTTTCAGTAGTAACTATATGAGGAATATATTCAGCGCGTTCCAAAAGTATGTTCTCGCACACTGTGTCAAACCAAAAAAAAAGGCTCGTGCCGTCAACGAGTTGGACCGAGTCCATACATTTTGTATGGCACTCGGGAAAATCGTCCGTCAGTCACCGCCACTCCTCGTCGTCGTCCTCTCTCTCTCTCTCCTCTCGCGCCCGCCATGATGATGGTGGTGGGGTCGCCGAGAGTTCGTTTTCAATACTACTTTATGTTTTTTTTTTTTAATAAACATTTAAAATATAATGTTGTATTCATTGATAACGTTGCTGCTTGTGCGTGATGATGATGATGATGACCATTCTTATATTCCTCTATGAATAATCATCGTATGTCTTGAGCAGCGGCGATGGTTTGGATGGGTACCATCAGCATGTGTAGTAAACAGTGGCAACGAGTGTGGTTCTTTTGATTTAGGTAGGCAGGTGTCTTGTTTGCTGCTGCTGGCTGATTGTCTCGTTTTCATCCATTTTCATCAAAGGTGCGCTTCTTCTTCTTCTTCTTCTTGGATTGTGCAAGTTGGACGATTTGATTTTCGAGCAACGATTCCGCTTTCATCAACTCACTGTGTTACAGAACAGCTGATTCAAACTCACGTCTATCTCGGCATCTTCTATTATCTGCTTATTTATATACAAACAAATCACAAAAGACTCACCATGCCTCTCAAATTTGAAAAGGGTATCTCCACCAAGGCGTTCGCCGAGGTGCAGAATGCGGATGAGACACCCGTTGAGCTCACCGCCGTTAGCATGCGCCAGGGTATTCTCTCCAAGAAGAGCCGCCGTGGTAAATGGCAACCCAGGTACTTTGTACTTCGCCAGTTCGAAGACAAGGATGTCAGCAGAGCTCAGCTCGTCTACTTTCAGACCGAGGAAGCCGCCAACGACGAAAAGGTCGACGTTGCTGCCTGCCTTGAGATCTCCACTCTCGACCAGGTCATCCGCGAGGAAGCAACGGTTACCCTGAAGGGTGCCAAGGGTCTCAGCTACGTGCTCCGCGCCGACGACGAGACCGTCGCTAAGCAGTGGGCTGAAGACTTCGAGGACCTCATCGCTACCTTCGTCTCTCAGCGCCGCGAATCTATCGACACGACCGATACCGAAGTCGAGGCTGCTCCCACCCCTCTCTCTCCTTCCAAGGACGCCGCGTCTACCGTAGAGTCAGTCGAGTCGGTTGAAGAGAAGGTCGCGGACGAAGCTGACGTGGCTGTCGAAGTAGCACCTGAGGTTGTTACGGAGAAAGAAGACGTTGCCGAGGAAACCCCCGTCGTTCTCAAGCCTGAAATCGATCCTTCCGAGGGATCGTGCTGCCTTTTCGGAAAGAGGCGCCCAGCACCTGTTGTCAACAGCCAGGAAGAGGATGTCGCCGTAGTTGAGGAAGTTGCCAAGGAAGAATAAACGAGAAAATATTTCATACAACCTATTTATCACCCTGCTATTTAGAGCATCAAGAAACATCTAAATGTTTTATTTCTTTTTCTTAATATACAATTATTCATCGCCCAAGTTTCGCCTCCGCATTTGCGAGCTCGATCTCCATTTCGCCGAGCGCGCACGTTGTAAATTTCTTTTTTCTTTTCTTCTAGAAGCCGTTTGTATCGCGCCGAGGATCGCTTTTCCGATGCAAGTTCGTACTCGATGGTCGAAAACTCCTGTTTCATTCTCTCAATTTCATCTGCCAATCTAGAAGCATTTATTCTTGCAGCTTTCGCTTCGCTAGCGTACTTTTTCGACGACGCCTTTTCTATTTCAAGCAGCCTGCAAGCCTCGCAGCATTTTCTTGTTAGATTTTTATTTTCGCGCATAAGCTCCTGCACCTCGCCTTCGAGGCTGCTGAGCTGCTTTGCGGAATACTCCTTGTGCTCCCGCAACGTTTGGAGCTCATCCATCGAGTCTACGGCAGCTGTTTTCACCATAGCTGCATGCTGTGTTGACTCGGCGTGGCTTGTGGCCATTTTTGCCAAGTCTTCGCGTAGCCGAGATGAAGTACGCTTCTCGGCCTCCAGTTCGGACTGGAGTGTCTCTAATCGCTTTCCCATGCTTGTGCTTTGACTATTTTTCGCAGCGATTATTTCTTCAAGATCGCGCAATGCAGTCTCATGATCTTCCAAAGCTGCGAGGTCTCGGTGCAAGGAATGATTCTCCTCCCGAAGAAGCGCAACCTCGCGCTCAAGCTCGCCGTTAATGCTCAACGTGCTGACTAGACTAACCGCGTCTGCCTGTCTTTTTGCCTCTCTGCGCTTCGTCCTTTCCTTCATTTTTTCCCTCCTGACACGCTCGCTTTCGCTCGAAGCGCCAAGATACTCTGATGCAAGAAAACATGCTTCGGCGGCGAGGGCATCCGGCTCGAGCTTCATGAGCGCGCGGTCTTCTGCGCCTTTTTTTTTGCGACGACGACGCTTTTTAAGTGTCTTTTTCCCCTCACCTTCTGGCATGATTATATGTAATATATTCTTTTCGGATTATGGACGTATGACCTTTTCTCACTTTGTCAAATAAAGTGCATATTCCTTTTCCATCTCAGCAGCATCAAAAGGATACGCGTACAATATAACCATGTGAGAACGCTGAATGCAATGCACAAAACAACGCATGCGCACCTTTGTCGCTCGCGCTAATATCTTATTACGTCTCACTTCCTTGCTGAACTATCGCTTCTCTGCCGCTGTAGCAAAACCAAACACTATACTATTGCACTACTAGCTAATATATATATATCGGATATCAATAAACCGGTTTTTCCTCCCCACTATCGAAGTGTATTATTATTATATTATATATTCTTGATTTTTTTGTATAAGACATCGATTTTATTCCAGCTGTTGTGAGAATTGAAGAGTGAGAAAAAAAATTAAGAGAAAAAAAAATAACGGAAATATATTGCCTCAAAATATTATTCGTTCATTCAGGTCACTTTTACAGTAAAAGGACTGAAAATATGTTTTGCGTTTGCATAAAATAAATAACAATGATAAGAATGTGTCCACTTTTTTTTAATGAAACGCTGGGACGGAATCAAGTGAAAGGGCCCGTGCCAATCATATTATAACATTTATTATCGTATTATTAAATACCTTATGTTGTATGGATGTTGCGTAGTATTATTATTATATTAATTACATAGTAATAGTATGGCGTATTTTAATTCATAATAAAGAGATATTTTCCAACGGTTACATTTTTCTTCCTCATCACTCATAATCAGGGTGCATTAAATAAATAGGCGTTGAGAGGTGCGAGCCTCCATTTTGTTTTTTGGATCTGCCTGTCTCTATCTCTTTTCGTCTCTCTCTCTCTCTCTCTCTCTCTCTCTCTCTCTCTCTTTCTTTCTTCGCAAATCTTGAGCATGGATGGCTCTCGGACCTCTTGCTTCTCTTGTCCCTATTTGAAGGTTAAGAAGATTACGTTTCAACCAGCCTTATTATTAT
>JACKZZ010016179.1_pt1 | contig 29929 bp, 25 predicted proteins | sample 8027871 | NCBI WGS metagenome assembly JACKZZ01 (sample SAMN15724774, study PRJNA655200) | protist metagenome | isolation source: fluorescence activated cell sorting (FACS) single amplified genomes of... | place: USA: West Boothbay Harbor, Gulf of Maine | collected 2000-07-19
TATGAACGACATTGAAAACCACGAAGAAGAGGTACGTAGCGCAAGAAAGAGAGTGTAAGTATTCACGACAAGAGTCAGGAAAAGATTCTGTTTTTGCACGAGAAGCACATCTTGCACACGTTACCGATCCTGGTCGCGGCTTGTTTGAGGACGTTCACATCGTCGAAAAAGGTGAACAATCGTAGAAAAGTGCGAGTTGTTGTGCGAAGTTGAAGCGAAAGAACCGATCAAAGAACAGTGACGCAAAACCGAAGACGAAAGTGATGTTCAACACGATCGATGGCAAAAAGTTGCAACAAGTGACGAAGATTGGTCCTGTTTGCAGTTCATACCGACTTTCTCCTTCATTTTTAACCGGGGACGAGCGGCTCTACTTCTACTCCGGGTCTAGACCGACTTCCGAGGGCAAAAGGGGCGGCTATACACGTACAACCAAACCACTCTTGTTACAGGACACGAGGACCACGCACTTTAGCGACCGCGAAAAATACACGCTTTATTCCAGAGTCTATTTTTTCTTCCGAACGCGTTTTGAAAAAAATGTTGTTGTTGATGTTCATGTATACTGTATATGCGCGTCGATTCTTCACGTTTTACTCCTAGTCCAATGTCGCAGAACCAGAAACATCTTCAGCCAACCCTTCGAAGGACTTTCTACTCTTCCTGCGTCCTAGTTGCCTGTGCATGATAAAGGGATGGAGATAAGATATCAAGGGATAGAGATCGGGACGGGGGACATTTTTGCAGGCGTTGTCCATGTCACCCGGACAGGACCTTGAATTTGATGGTGTGCGTGGCGTGCCGTTGTACCAAGTACATAATAACATAATTGTAAAAAACGGCGGGCGAAAACACCGGCTTCTCATTTTGTCTACGTGGCAGATCTTCGAGTGACAGAGGTCGGCGTTCATTGGTTCATACCTCGCTTCGACAGGAACCTTTTCACGCGTACTGCTCCATGACGTCACCCATCCTTGCCCGTTGCTCCATCATCTGCTCTCGATTTTGCTGGGTCAGCTGCTGCATCTTCCCGATTAGCGGGTCCTGCGCCTTGATCTTCTCACCGATCACCTCCGCTTTGCCGTGCAAATTGTCCAGCATGTCCTCTATCATATCCATTCTGTCGTTGGTTGCGTCGTCGTACTTTGGGTCACGCGTCCTCTCCTTGATGTGTGCTGCAGAAAAGTTCTTTGCTAACACAGGTCTAGAAGTTCTTGCAGCTCCTTAGGTAAGGTGCATTGCTGTTCTCGCAGAACAATGCTGGTTTCTGCTGACGCGGGTCGTATAAAAAATTTGTTGCGTCTACTTGCTGTTCATCTTTGGCTGTGCGTGCATCGTTCTGCATTCAAAAAACGATCTACTCATGGTCTACTTTATTGTTGGTTCATTTAACATTTCGCATGACCACGTGATACAAACTTGAACTCGGACGATTTGTGCTAGCAAATTTGCGAATTCTCGTAGTTCCTTGAGAAGTCTCCTCTGTGCCCGGACGTTGCGGCGCAGTCCCTGCTGGACCCGGTTATCGATCCAGACGTCGTGCACCCCGAGGCGGATGTACTCGAGGCAGGACTGCACGTTCTTCACCCACTGCGCTTGTGCGTGCGGGCTGGGCGTGTCGAACAGCCACGGTTGCTCGCGCGTGTTTTTGTCCTGGAACACGGCAAACCCGCCCGGTTTTTTCTTCCACAAGTTTTGTATCGCCTGCGGAGCGCTGGGGTCGTTGAACAGCAGGAGGACGGAATACCGCGTGAGCATGATCTCCTGAAAAAACGGGCTCTCCTCGTCGTCGGCGATCGACAGGAGGTTGCCGTGGCACATCATGTAGCACTTCATCCACCGGTCCTGGTAGCTGATGCCCGCCTTTTTCACGTACCTGATAGATGGATTTCGGGTGTTTAACTTGCATTCATCTTCATGCTGTCCTTCAGTTTCACCTGCATTTCTTCTCGGAAAAACTTTAGCAGCTGTCGACCACACACATGCCGAAAGAAGGCATCGAGAATGACGAATCTAGCACAATTTATTTCAGTGACACTTCATCACCAATTGTGACATACATCACAATGGTGCTCTTCATCTTCTTTGTCCGAATCGCAACAGACACTCTTGACCAATATAGACGTACCCTTGCCAGAATATCGGGTAGTTGTAGGGCGAGACGGGCTGGAGCTTCATCAACTCAAACTTTGCGTCCGCGCGCTCTCCGCCGCCAGTAAGCCCCTCCATGCCGCCGAGGATCTTGTCGCCCTTCCGCAGGTTCTCGTTGATGTGGTCCTGTCGTTCCAGAATTCGCTTCATCGCGTCCGTGTTGTGGTCCAGCCCCATCATGGTGGAGTCCGCCTTCTCGTGCGCGGCGTGCAGGTGCCCAATCACGCGGTCCAGCGTGTTTCCGTATCCGCGAGGCAAAAACATCGTCCCCACGATTTCAGACGAGAGAGCGACAACATTAAGATGACAAAAAATCTGCTACGCCTACAGCCGGAGGTCGAGCAGCAGTTCTGGAAGATATCACGCCTGATGTAAAAAAATAGTGTGGCTAAGGATGTCGAACCATATCTCCCATAAGTCTGCGCATGACAGCATATGCTCATCTCCTGCGAGCACCATACGAATTCGCATAAGCAACAGGTCTCGGCGATGGGGATGTTTTTGCCTAGGATATCACGTTTTCGATTTTCAGCATCTCCGCAGTTTCCTCCATCTGGTGCTTGTCCATGCCATACCATTTGTATCCAAGTCCACAGCTTTCCCCTATTCTCATTTCTGATGCAAAACGCGCTTTGCAAGCCTGCTTCTACTATCAATTACACATGACATCGGAGATTGAAGGGCAGTGAAGCAGGTGAACTATTCTACTTACGCATGACAGATTCTGGAAACGGAGACGGAATCCTGACTCAATAGGAATCTAGAGAGCACTGGAATTTTTATCGGTGTATGGGTGTGTGATGAAGTCATTACATTTCATCAGCTGTGGTCTTTTCTGCGTCACCGACGATCATGCCCTGCTTGTGCTTCTTCAAAGAAAAAATGAGAAGGCGGAGGGGCCACGCTGCACTCTGATAATTTGTCGGGGTTGGTTGGGTGTGTTGGGTCGTGCACGAAATTTTCTATGTGCCCGTCGTGGGGCCGGCCCTCACCCTCGCCTTGCACATTGTCCCCAGGACCACCGCTGAAGGGATTCAGCGACGCGAAAAAATCCGCCAGCGGGTCGGCATCGGGGTTGTAGTCGTCCTCGTAGTAGTCACCCTCACCGCCCTCGTCGTAGAGGTCTTCGTTATAGGATAACATCTTTACGAGCCGAGGAGGAGCGCTCTGGTGGACTACTTGCTCTTCTTTTCCTAAACAGGTTCGTTAGGTTTTAGCTTCCCAAAGGAGAGCAAGGCTTCGCGCGCGCACAACACGAGGACCGGGAACTACAAAAGCAGGCCATCATAGTTTCTTAGATCACAGGCGGTACCTCTGATCATGTAAAAAGTGCGACATCAGAAGTCGAATAGAAGTGCCATAGATTTCCGCTTTCATCGCAGCAGTTTGGGTTGTAAAAATGGTGTGACTGTCATATCAAATGAAGGGAGGCCTGCATCCGTTTGATGTATTGATTATGATTTGAATCATGCAGCTACGTGTGCACAACAAGGCGAGGGAAGCTACGGAAAGTAAGTTCCTACAGAGCACGCTACCGACCGACGGCTGCTCGCTACCGACCAGAAAGCAACTGATAGACATGCACGGCAAAACCGATTCGGATTCACGACGATTATCTTGAACTAGTATAGCCAAATTTTTCTCAACCGATGAATTACGCTAACACCGAACAACATTGCGATGGTTGCGGGACTCCACGTTTTTGAACCGACAAAAAACATCCAAGCTCAAGCAGGACCGATTCAATATCAAAGGCAACGACTGCATCCTTCCTGTTGTGCAATTGAATTCATCAAAATCGCAACCATATTACCGAGTTTTGTCCTCTTGCCAGCAGACCGCATGACAGTGATGGCACGACCGAGCGGAGCTTCAGTCAAGTGCGAAAAGTTCTCTGAGATGTCGCGCCGAAATCTTTTGGCAAGGCGCCGCAAGGCATAGGATAATCTTCCGCGAACAAATGCCAAAAGCGAAAACGCCATCAATTTCAGGCATACCAGTAGCATTCGGCTATGGCTTGAGGTTGAGTGGATGATGGAATGAACTACATTAACACACTGGAACCTGCGTAGTGCGATCCTACAAGTTGTTAGGACAGCGTTTCTGTGCCAAGAAACAAACCACGCAAGGCTGTTCAGGGCAGAGGACAGAAGAATCGTCCCTCCGCCGACTAGCAAAACAACCCGGCGCGGTTCGTTTCGGCGAGCAAAATTTTTGTCGTGAGTAAGAGTAAGACTCGACACACCATCTCGATCTCCCGATCAGAGGTGCAGAACATACCATGGCAAAACAGCTACTTACACAACACCGCGACCGCAAAACAAACAGCACAGCAACAGTAGGGGCAATACTTCGTATTGATCGCCTATCTATCGTCCCTTGACGTGATGAAAGATTTTATTTCAAATCCCACTACTAAAGAATAGGGTTGAGGAAAACTCCTGCTGCCTCAACCTTGGTCGTGCCCCAGCAGAGCGTTGGGGGAAATGACAGCTGCTTTGTGTGTCGGAAAGGGATACTGCAGCCAGCACTTGATGGGAAGATCTACACTTAGGACTGACGTCGATCAGAATACACTATCAAAGAACCCTAATTAAAAGAAAGAAAATCGGAAAAAATCACACGAATGCAAATTTCACACGACATTGTTTTCTTGTAGAGACAGTCGGCCTCGTCGGGAAGTGGAGGATATGATCAAAGGACCGAAGGTCATATGTAGACACAAGAGCCGAAACTCGAAATACATAATCCGGTAGGAGCAAGGAACCACATGAGGTAAGGAATGCATTCTGTCTGTCCAAGAGCATGCTGCTCCGTCGAGGTGAATAAAGACCGAGCGTCTCTACTTCTTCCTCACCGGATTCACAGGCCCATAGCGATGCCTAGCCCCTCCACAACTGCATGAGTAAAAACAAACAAACCACAGCGAATTTTCGCTAGATCCAATTTTTGTCGGTCTCTTTCATGACGTTGTGCATGCGGTCCTTTTGCTGGGCCATGTTTCCCCGTGCCGTGGTGGCCTTTTCCTGCATGTCGTGTATGTACTTGTCTTGCTCCTGAATCTTTCCGCCAATGTCAAGGGCTTTGCCGTGGAGCACGTCCAGCAAGTCGTCGACAGCGTCGAGTTGGTCGTTGGTTTCGTCGTCAAACTTGCCGTCCTTCTTGTGCCCGCCGTTTTTCAGCAGCTTCTGCGCGTCCCTTTGGTTCTTCTTCGAGCCGGCCTGCACCCGTGGGTCCGACCAGACCTGGTGCACCCCGAGCTTGATGTACTCCAGCTGCGACTGAATGCCCTTCACGAACTGGGCCTGGGCTTCCGGGGTGGGCGTGTCAAACATCCACGGGATGGACTGCTGCTTGTTTTCGAATACGGCAAACCCACCCGGGTGCTCCTTTATCATGGACTTCATGTCGCTGGTAGCCTGGAAAGAAATAAGAGCAGTATGTTCGTTTTTTTGCAGCTATCGATCCTTTTCGTTGAGCAGATGGCTCATCTTCATGAAGGTTAATCAATGCTGCAGACCTACCTAAACTTATTACTTTGCTTCTACAAAACTGGATCGATGCCCGGCTACCCGCTTAACACGCGAGGAATCAGACTTGCTTCACAAAGAACTCAAAAAAGGTCAAAAAAGCACTTCAGTTAGAGAAATTAGTATAGAGGAAGAGCCAACATAATTTTCTATCGGTCCTATCATGAAACTTCATATCAACACAATTCGCCATTAGTTACCTGTGGGTCAGATAGGAGCATGATTCTGGTTTCCTTTGTTACGGTGATATGCTGGTGGAAGTTGCAACCCTCATCGTCTGCAACCGAGAGCTTATTCCCGTGCGACATAAGGTAGCACGTCTTCCACTTGTCCTTGAAGTGTTGTCCGGCTTTTTTCACTTTGCCCTCCTTGAAGACCGGGAAACCGTCGGGCGAAGTGGGCTTCACTTTCATCTCCTGAAATTTCGTGTCCACGCGCGCACCGCCGCCGGTAATACCTGTTTGAGAATGAACTTTCTTTTTATGCATGGCGATGGCAGGCACGAGCCTGCTCAGGATTAATAAGAGCGACCTCAGGATGAAGAAAGAAATACTTTTGTAGTGGCTAAAAATCTCCATTTCTCACTCATCTTCTCTTCTGTGTACTTAGTAGTCGCACTTGCGCCCCCTGCCCGGCCACGCGCATGGATGCATTAGAGAAGTAGCGCTAGTAGTCACAAAAAAAAGTATACCTTCCATGTTTCCGAGAATCTTGTCGCCCTTCATGAGGTTTTCGTTGATGTGGTCCTGTTTTTCCAAAATTCTCTTCATTGCCGCCGTGTTGTCGTCCAGTCCGGTGAGAATTTTGTCCGCTGTCCGGTCCGTCTCCTGCAGTTTGTTCACCACGCGCCCCAGCGTGTCGTGCTGGTCCTTCTTGAGCCGGGCCATCTCCTGCTGTTTCTGGGCGTTTGTCATGTTGGCGTACGGATCGTGAATTTTGCCCTGGCCCTGCGCGAAGTTGGCCACGTTCATGTCGTTGCCGCGCGGCATCCTCCGATCCAGGCTGGCGGGTGAGAGAGTAGTTGCTCTCAGTAGAAAACTACAATTTTGATATCGTTCGAAAAAATGATGATCGCGTGTTGCTTTATTCAAATGTGCAATGCGGATACTGTTCTCTATTTGAGAGGAAAAGGAATAGAAATAGATACAATGGCAAGATATTAAATGGGAACTAGAACGCCCTAGAAGGGCTGTAATAGTCCACCTGCAGCTCTGCTTCTTGGAGCAGTATGGGAAGAGGATACAATAGATGGTCCCTGAAGTTTTTGTTGTGCGTATAAACAAAGTAAGTACTCGGAAGCTTAAATCTTCAAAAGCAGGGACGAGGACACGGCGCGCCAATGCGAAGACCGAGAATGCCTGTGAATGCATCAGTTGCGCGATAGTGCAACATCACATTTACCGAAGTAGAATTGAAAGGCACAAAGCACACCGAGGAGGTTGCTGCAGCTGCACGTGTAGTTTTTGTTTTTCTTTTTCTTTGCACGAAAAATCGCATGAACGATGAATCTGCCAACTGTAGACCGAATTGGTGCGGCATTGGGCGGAACGAATTGCGCCGATATCAACAGCGTACGATGCCGATGCTGTAAGTAATTATGATAGTGCGTTCCAAAATAAGCAGAAGAAAGTTCTGCGCGGAGTGGGTACTTAACCGAAATTCGAATGTCAGGTTTTTTAATCATGCAACCGAAAGTCAATCATCACTGGTGGCACGCAGTTGCAGACCGACGACCAGCAAAGGTGGAGGTGGTAGAGACAGAAAAGGAAAACAAAATCCTTTTATTCCATGCTGGGTTTTTTCACTGCACGGAGTGATTTTCTAGTGCTTTCGCCGGTGCATGAATTGCTATGAAGGTGACCACATCCCGAGGACAAACGGATCATGATGTCGTGTCGGTTTTCGCAATGCAGCGGAGTAATAAGTACCTTCTCCAAACGGAAAAGAACACTGCTGTGTCAATACCCCGCGGGCCCCTCGTCCGCGAACTCATCGTTTGCCTGCGTGACGAGGCGGAAGAGCTGCTGGTACGCGAACCCGACGTAGTTTATGCTGCTGAATTGCGACCCGCCCGTCGGGTCCCGCTCCGGGCCCACGACCCAATCCTCCCCCATGGAGAAGATGTCGAGCACCGTGAACCTCGATCGGCTTGCGGTAAATTGCAGCACCCAAGCGGTGCCGTTTCCCACGAGGATGGACGGCTGGTTTGCCGCGGTGGCGTACAGCTTGGGGGGCAGCACCGTCTTGCCGACGCGGAAGAAGAGATAGACGATGTTGCTGTCGTAGTCCGACTGCTTGTAGATGCCCGACACGACCTTCATGGCTTTGCCCAGGTACTGCTTCGTACTGCGGTAGTCACTCGCGGTGGCGGCAGCAATCGCCTCATCCTTCCGCTGCGCCTCCTCGGCGATGGCCGGATCTAGAAATAGCCCCTGGTCTTGGTTCGGCTCGAGCGGATCGTCGAGGATGTGCTCCATGTTGTTTCTGATCACGTCGACAGGAACGCGGTCGTCGAACAGGTGCGGGTTGTTGCTATTATCTTCCGGATTCGTGTTGACAAGTTCCGAGTTGTCTTTGTTGGGAAACCCGAGGGATTCCCTGGCAACTACGAGTCGAGGGGTGGATCTCGTCCTAGTTGCCGATGTGGAACTCCCGCCATCTACTTCAGCACCCGCGGATGATCCCTTTCCAAACGGCCCCTCGTCCAGGAAAACCGAATCCTGGTCTTTCAACAGTATGTCGCTTGCCTTTTTGGCCATTTCCGCGTTGACCTGCCCACCCTCAAACAGCGCCCGCAGCAGCCGGGCGTTGGTCCAGGTCAGGTGTTCGTTGCCACTCACCAGCTTGAACGCGTTGTCGGGGAGAAACTATCAAATGTAAAAATGTCTGGGTCTGGAAACTTGTAATGCTGGGTGGCGTCTCATGTTGAGGCCACAAGTGCTGGCTCAGCATGGCAAGTTTCTGAGCTTCTAGGTGTTGCTTATTCTGCATGAAAAACTGCGTTTCTGCATCACAGAAAAATGGAGCTCTTGGGCAACGCGCATGACAGATTTAAGAGTCATGCCAGACAAGCATGACAAACATGCATTCTTCCAGACCCAGACATTTTTACATTTGATAGAAACTGCAGAAAGCCAAAGACGCGCAGCACCGACCCCGGCTCCCCGCCCTCGAACACGTGGGGAAGAGACTCCCGCATGTTCTTCGGCAGCTGCGGGTACAAGTGCTGGTGCAGGTACCGGGCCTTGTTCATCTGCCATCCCAGGTCCTGGATCGCGTAGACCCCGTGGTTGAGCAGGTCGATCTTCAGCTGATTCTTGAAGTAGGGCCGCACCTTCCGCTCCAGAACGACTTGCTGCGCCTCCTCAACCCGCCGGTTCTTAGCGGCGACCTTCAGCTCCAGGTCGTGCACCATGGTGTCAATGGTACTGGTCGCCTTCGGCCGCGGCAGGTTTTGCGCGTAGCTTCGCTTCTGGTAGTAGTAGACGACGTCGTCCCGCAGCAAAATCGGCGCCGGGTCGTCGGGCGAAGTGTCGCTGTTGCCCCGTTTCACGAGCTCTATCTCGTTCGTCTCCGGGTCGACCATCTCCACTTTCCCGGTGGTCTTCAGAAACGTCTCCTTGTCCGGGCAGTAGTGGAGCAAGTCCTGGATTGGCGAAGGCAGTTTCTGGTCGTCCCGCTCGGATTGTCGTACTGAGCTCTCCTGCACAGCTTCCCTATCAATATCCGGGAACTTCCCGTCATTATTCTGGTCCAGCCAGTTGCAGGCCCATTTTGTGCTGAATTTTTTCTCCACCTCATCCAGGTCCGTCAGTCCTGCCTGCACGAGCCCCGGGCTGGTGACAAATTTGTCCTTCAGCTCCACCAGCAGTCCCTCGGGGTGCGTGGGGTAGAACGTGAACTTCGGGGAGTAGGTGGCGGGCCTGTGCTTGCGGTGCACCCACGGTGTGTACGTCGAGCTGGATGATCGCGTAGTAGTTTGCTGCTGATTTAGACTTTTCATCTCCATCACTGGACTTGAAACGCCAGAAGATGGACGACCCACAGAAGACCCTTCTGATAAGTCTGAGAAGCCCTCCGCGGGGCACTGTGCCGAATACGGGTCCAGCATGTGGTCCAAAAAGTGCTTGCTGCTGTGTACCTCTATCTGATGCTGTTCGCTCTTTTCATTCATACTGTCCGGCAAGTTCAGGCTCCGCCCGTGATGGTTTCTGCTCGGGCGCCAGCTGTTTGGAAACCCGGCCCCGAGGTGCTTCCACCGCTTCCCGAAGTACTTGACCAGGCCGGTCTTCTCGATCGCGTTCATGACCCCCGGGAAGTAAAAGTCGTGGAAACCGATGGTGTGGATGCAGCAGGAAATTTTTCCCAGCACCGCTTTCAGATCGAACAGCACCGCGGAAAAATCGTGCAGCGCGTCGATGAACACGAAGTGGACCGGCGTGCCCTGCAGCGAGTACGCCCAGTGTTCCTGGTACAGGTCGTAGTTGAGTTTTATCAGGTTCGGGTAGTTGGGAATCAGCCGTCGCGTGAACCCCGGGCGCTTCTCCAGGCAAATCACCTGTTTGAACAGCCGCACCAGAATCCGCGTGGTAAAGCCGTTCGCGCAGCCTAGCTCCAGCGCCGTCTCGTTCCGCTTGCGCGAAAATCTGAAGTGCTTCAGCAGGTCGAAGTGCAGTTTCGGGGACGTCGCGGCCCGAACGCCGTGGAGAATGTCGGCACCGAACTCGTCTAGCAGCGCCGCTTCCGTACTGAGAAGTTCTTGGCCAGTGTCTACGGCGAGCTCTCCTTGCTGATCACGTGCACCGATGCTCTTTTGCCCTTCAACATTGCCCCGCTCCACGAACGCTTTATAATTTGCCGGCACGCCTAGAATCTTTACCTCTTCCTTCTCCTCGGCAGTCAGTCTGGCCTCCTTGTTCCGTCTGCGGATTTCCTCCTCCTCCTCCACCAGCCAGTCGATCTTTCTGGGCGCCGTCGTCGAGGCAATGCTGATCGCACTGTTTTCCGACCGCAGCGGCCAGCTGCCGAGCGAGATGCCGACTTGCGTGCGACAGTAGCCTGTGCTGTATTCAATAGAACCTGGGACGAGCACTGCCGAACGAGAACTAGTACCGTCTTCACTTGTACTACGTCCAGTTTCATTGAACGTCGCCCGTCTTCTTACCAACTCCGCCTCGAGAGTACATTGGTAGCGCTTCAGATCTTCCGTGTCCTCCAGTGGCAGATAGGACTGAAACCGGACTTCCGAACTGGGCCGCGGGATGCGCAAGAAGGACGGGGGGTCGCGCAGGACTTTAGTCCTTTGCTGCACATTGGGCGGGCCTGCGGCAGCCAGCACGGTTTGCAGCACTGGTGGCTGCGCCACTTGAGTGGCAAGAAAGTCGCAATAAAGGAGCGAGGACACAAAACGACACAGAAGATTGATTCTCAAAAATGAACTCGGGATCTGCATTTTTCCGGAGGGGGACCGATGAACGCGGGACAGAAAATATGGATCTTGATCGGATCACGCTCTTAACACCGACGCGGATGTTGAAATGCCATACTTACAAGCATTGGTGCTTCACGCCGAAGCTGACGCTGACCTAGAGGAGCTACCTTTTTGAAATACCGGCCGCATCATCGGGCACAATGAAGTGCAAACTTTTCTGATAGTTGGAAGTGATCTGTGCGAAAAAATACGTGGTCCCCGCAGAAGTTGCACAGATCTCTGATGACCCTACCTTTCATCTGGCCGTCGCGGGATCAAGAGAACAAAACGGAAACGAGACGAGCCGGAACCGGTCCGTGCTGACCAAGATGAAAATCACGACTTGTAGCACCTCTTGATGCTGATGCAGCTGACGCCAAAATGTAAACGGGGCGCATCCGCATGCTAAGGTCATTAGATTTTTTTTTATCTCGAGTTATCTCTACGCCATAAACCCAGTCTGCGGCGCGTCGGGTAGCAGTTTCGTGCGGATTTGGTACAGCAAAGAGGAAGCTTTCACCGAAAGCGGAATGTCAGTGGAAGTTACTTCACTCGGGACGACTTTCGTGAATTTTGCGGGTGTTTCGCGACGATTGTAGTGAAGCCGGTTCTTTTCAACATCACCGCAACCCATGGCGGCGTCCACCTCCAGGTAGTCGCTTCCCCGGATCAGCAACAACGCACCCTTTTGCCTTTTTCTCGCCAAACTGTGCTCTCCAAGCTTAAACACTTCTCGGAACAGGTTGGCGCTTTCTACGCTCTGTTCCTCTTGCGCTTTCGTGTCCGTTGCTGCATCTCGTTCTCGCCCCGTTTCAGACATGCTTTTCTCTGGCTTGGTCGTCGCAGAGGGGGCTGGTTTGTTGCCAGAACGCATGTGACGCCCAGCGTGCAGCACACGAAACCTGTTCGCTGTTCCGTTGGACAAATGCGAAACCTGGTCTGTTCCCCCCTGATCCGGTTCGGAAGCGTCGCGGTCCCCTGGTGCAGTTCGACTCGACGGAAGACCATCGTGTTCCGGGCTTATCAGATGATCTTCTTCCTCTTCCATAGCTCCTGTACAGCCCAAATTATACATTCCCTCGTTTTGTTGATGATGAACTTCAACATCTTCATCATGCCCCTCCATTCCACCTACTTGTCCCATCCGCGCAGCAGCCCTCTTCCTGCGTACTGCTGCGTCATGTTTTTTCACGTCCACCCCATCGGCCAACACGAAGAACGCAAAGTCCCTTTGGGCCAGAAACTGTTCGCAATACACGTTGTAAAACTGGTAAAAGTCCGTGTTCCTCACAAACGGCAGGTGCAGCAGGGCGCCCTGGCTCGCCCGGAGGCACTCCGGAGAGAAGGGGTCGGCGCAATTTTTCAGAAAGTACACGCCGTGGAACTGAAAGGCCAGGGCGGACCGCAGAATCGTACCCAGCGTCCCCGGATCGGGGACGTCTTCCAGCGCCAGAATCAGTTTTCCGTGCGGCAAATCGGTCAGCGCGGTGCGGTTTTGCTTTTCGCCGTAGAGGGATTTTGCGAAGATGGTCGACGGAAACTCGTACTTCGCGATCAGTTTATCAAATGTAAAAGTGTCTGGGTCTGGAAGATTCCGAGATTTGTCATGCAGTTTTTCCAAGCTCCACCAAGTCTGGAATGCAGGGCCTAGCCTCACAGGTTCTGCAGCCCCTTGCTGATGCCCATTATGCATGAGAAATGCCCTCTGAGCATGGCGAGAAATGGGGACCTTTTGCAAGTCACGCAACACAAATTTTTGTATCATCCGCAACACGCATCACAAGTTCGCATTCTTCCAGACCCAGACATTTTTACATTTGATACAGTTCGTTCTTGAACGACCGGAGATTCGAAATTTTTCGCAGCGGTTTCTCCTCAGTCTTGATGATCTCCCGCGTCTTCGGAAACTGGTGCTCTATATGCATTGCAAAAGTATCGTACTAGTATAATTTGCATTACAAATTTTCCCAAGAACAAAAATGCAATTTGTCATGCTATTTCAGGTAGAAAAATGGATTTGCCATGCATATCTGCAATTAGTACGAGTACGATACTTTTGCACAGGATACTCTAGAAGATTGATCAAATTCCTGGTGTTGGGGTTTGCGGATCGGGTGGAGGGATTGTTGTACAGCGAATTGTAGCTGCGCCCTGTCGTTGAGAGGAAAGATGGATCCAAATTCGTGCTACAACCGCTCGCGCAGTCGGTATAATTTCCGGCACTTGGAGCTTTATCGCCATTTTCCTCGTCCTCGTCCACAGCTGTACCAGAATTCTGAAAATCGTCACGAAAATCACTATGCTTCTCAATCAAAGCTTGAAACCCTGCCTGTTTCCGCTCGTGCGCGTGGACGCCTAGATTCGACAAATTGTGCTGACTACTTGTTTTTACCCCATCTTTTGTATTATAGTACGAGGCACTTATTCCCCCCTGCTGTCCCAAAAAATCCGGCCTACATCTGTTTTTCCAGGGGCACAGGATTGCGAGCGGTTCCAGATTCGCTTTTCTCTGCAGCTCCAGGATTAACTTCTTTCCCACCACCACAAACTGCTGCTTCAGCCCCCGGTAATCCGGCTCTTGCACCAGCCGGAAAAAGTCCACCGCCCGGGAGTCCCGCATCGATCCGATGGTGTTTGCTGGAGGCGACGTTGTGGCTCTGGTACTTCGTGGTCCCCCGCTGCTGCCATTCCCGCCTTGCGATCTGTTTTGTCGCCCTGCGGTGGTCCCGCTCGCACGATACGAACCCGAAGAACTAGTAGATGCCGGTGAAGCAGCAGTAGCAAAGTCGGAGAAGAACCGTCTCGCCGGCGGTCGCAGCGGCTGCTGCTGCATGGAGAATAGAGCATTTGGTTGGGCGATGCAGCTCGGTTGCCAAATTTGTCGAAGGGACGGACCGGCAGAGGAGGAAGAGCGAGAGCTGCCGGAAGGTGCAAGTAGTAGCGAACGCATTATGGTGGAGAAAAAATAAAAATTGATTTTAAATTGTGTTTACTGGAACCAGCGTGTAGCACTTGTCAATACTCGACACTCAAGATCATCAAAGATCATTGGTGTTTTTCACTAGCGATTGAGCAAGTGCTTTCGGATTCGGATCTTGTTTTACATGATCACAGATCATTGTATCACTCTGTTCGGCGTCAAAATGAAAAGCAAGACCATCGCGGCCGCGCGTTTTGCGGAAATACAGACACCGTTCCAACACTCATCCGGGCTCTCTGTAAGCAAGGAAAACGATAAAGTGTGTTCGGAAATTACAACATGGGAACAAGATCATCATGAGCGCAAAGGGGCTTGTGAATTAGCTCTGCTTCTGGAAAACCCAGCAAAAAACAAGAAGACTGCAAGCTCGTCGACCTTGATCCTCTGCTCGTGCTCCTATGATCTCGCATAGTCTACATGGAAAGTTTGATCTAGATGCGGAGATCACACGAAGGAAAAGGAACAAAAACGCGAACCCCGCCGGGTATTTGAAGAAGTTACTTACCGTCTGTACCACATGACAGACAGCTAGCAGACCGAAGGGCCGAATTTGGCGGATACGCAAACGTATTGACGCATTGAACGGCACTGTGGTAGTGCCACCTAAATCAATTCGAGCTCCGCCACATGTTCATTTCGCCATGTTGCACTCGCTAGACAAATTCCACCAGATGCATCACCATCTCATTCTCCTGGTTGTCAATGGCGTTTGAGTTGTGGTCAACTCCATTGTGTTGGATGAACAGGGTCGGCAACCGCGTGAACTCCGTTGAGGAAAGCTGCTTCGGCCTTGCAGAAGGAGTGTCAGTTGCTGTTGCTTCAGTAGTTTTTTCGCCAACACAGAGATGGTCGTTCGCAGCATCGCCTCGCGTGTCGATCTCCCTTGACCTGCTATGACAGAGAACGTTTTTCATCCTTGTTTTCGTGTCATCATCCGCAGCAGTTTGAAAACCGTTTTTGTTGTTGTGCTCCGCCGATCTATTTTTGCTTTTTGTAGTCGCCGCTGGGATATACAACGAGGGATCTTTGGCTAGTAGCCGCCGCAAACTCGCTTCGGTCTGCGTGATGTCCCGGGTGGGTGCAGGACCCATATACCGTGCGGATTTGTCCTGCGAAGGCGTTGCACGTTGTCCGCGTGGCTGGGGTCGGACTAATGCAGCTCCGGGCTGCTTTGCTGGAAGAGAGTTGCTCTTGTTGTTCTTGCTGTTCCTCACTGGCTTTTGATCTTGTTTGGCTGTAGTCGTAAAAACATCCACTTGAGAAATGTAGTCCTCGTCCCTCCCCTCGCTAGTATTTTCCTCCACAGCACAATTCCCCCTGCCTGCCTCCTCTTCTGAAACCGACGACGCGTAGGAACTTGATGGTCGCACTTCCTCGTCGATTCCGGCTTTGATTACGTCTACTTCATCTGACCTTGCGCTGCTACTTCCCAGCGTGGAGGAGGGGCACGGGCTTTGTTCAGGATACAACACAGATGACGTATTGAATCCCGTGGTTGTGCTGCACGGACTTTGTTCCGGCGGCGGCGATGATAGTACTACTTCTGTCGTCACAACCTCTGTGGGTTGTGCAATGCGCTTGCTTTTCGTCTCCTGCAAAAATTCTTCGCCTTTTTTGTCTGGAGAAGCTGCCGCAACTGCGCCAACAATCTTCATGATGCCTATGCCAGGCACACGCTCATTAGTCCTCTCTTCAGCATCAGCTTCGCCGAACGACCCACTCGGTGCAGCTTGCGGCTCTCCTTCGTGGGTGTAGTTGTGGTCTGCGTCGAGAACCGTCGAGATCCGCTTTTCGAAGTACTGCACTTTCTCTCGCACAAAATGTGGCCGGGGCAGAACCGCTGGGTTTAGAAGAGGTGCTTGCTGCTCCCTTGCACTTTCAGCAGATTTGTCGTCCGTCGCTTCATCTCCGGCAGCACCTTTGTCGCGGGAAATCGAAATTGTATCCTCTGTTACCACCTCCGCATGACAGCACTTCTGCAAGACTTTGTAGTCCGTCGCGACTTTTTTCGCCACGGAACTGAACAAAAGGTCAATGAGGTGTTCAGTTTCTTCTTCCACCTCTTTCTTACATTCGACATCGATGAAAGTGCTAGCCCTAGCCGGAGCGCTCGCGCTGGTCACATTTATTTCTTGGTCTTCGCAACTCACGTCCAGGACCGGGCCGCGAGAGGGTGCTTGCGGATCATCTTCCAGAGGAGTGCCCAGAACTTTGTGGTCCACCTCTCCGCCGGTGTTGTCACCTCGGTCACCGCCGCACTGGGCCAAAGAAGCAGCGCTATGACCCGAAGAATGTAGTTGCAGTTCTTTTCCCTCTACTTCCTCCAACCCGCAATCTGCTAGCATTTTCTCAATTTCCTCCGGGTCTTCCACCTGCAATCCCGGGTCTTCGAAATGATAGCACGGCGTTGATGCCACGGATAGTGCGGCGGGGTCAACATCTTCACGACCTTCACGCAGGTTAAGAAAGTGCGCAGAGCTTGACTTTGTTTCCTTGTTCCTCCTGGCGCGGTCTTCCTCCTCTTTCATCACCTTCCGAAACTGGTAGTTGAACTTTTCACGGAGGAGTTTTTCACGCAGTTTGTTCTCGATGTAGTGCTGGTCATTCAACGCCACTTCGAGGTTTGTTGTTTTTGGGAGAGGACGACCAGGTGGAAAAGTTTCCTCGCCTCCTGTCGTAATTCGCTCGGGAAAGTTGTAGGAGCTTGGTGTTATTTGGTGCTTTGACTTGTACAATTCCTGCGCCGGGTATTGAAGATGCTTCTTCTCATCTCGCCCCGCCCAGCTCTCATGTTCGTAAAATTTTCTTGGAAAAATGGGCTCGTAGTTGAGATTATCTGGCGCGGGCGAGCGTTTCACCGTCATCTGCTCAGCGATTATTCCTGTCGTGTCAGCATGAATTTGGTCATCTCGTCCGACGACGCTGCTCGTTTCGCTGTCTGTGGAAGGTTCCTCCGCGTCCTCCCGAATGGTCCCCTCCTCATCGTCAACATCCAGTTCCATTTTCCAACCGTGTATTTGCTTGCTGACTGCTTCTCCTTCGTAAAAATTCTTCTGCTCGCCTTGCGGAGTTTCTTGTGCGCCGCCTCTCAACAAGATTTTCCGTTCTACTGGTGCCCTAGTATCTTGCTCGTTCCTATTTTGCTCCTTCGTTCCTGCAACCGCAGGCGAAGCAAGGTGTTGTGGAATGCTTTTAGTGCAGTTCTTGTCCATTTCATCTTCATTTTCGTCCCCAACCACCGGCAAGACCAAGCCCAAAGCTTCGAACACCAACTTTCGTCGCAGCGCCCGCACGTCCGTTGCAAACTCTTGCTTCAACTCCTCGGTCAGTGCTGAAATGGAGCCCAGTGCGCCAGTTTGTCCTCCGCAATAATTGTTTTCCTCCTCCTTCTTCTTTCGATTCCGTGATGACAAGGAAGTAGTGCTTGAGCTAGAGTTTGCCTTTTTGCAGCCTTTGTAATCGCGGGCGACCGTTCCTTCGACGGTTTCGTATTCGTCCTCCTCGGAGTCGTTGTCGGCTTTATTCAGTAACTCTGGCGTGGAATTAGCCGTCCAGAGGTTCGTCATGTCGAGAAATTTCTTGGAAGCGGGCACTCTAGAACAATTTGAATCACCGTCATTACCCAAATCGCTCGAACCGAAGAGCTGATACGGCCAACTGCACAAGGACTGTAGCATCCGTGCCTTCTCTCGGGGCACGCAAGAAAGCCTGTTTGAAGGAGTACCAGTAGGGGATAGTAGTTGTAACGTCGATGATGTAGCTGTGGGTGTGGCCATGATGCTTCTGTTGTTCACTTTCTCTTTGCCTCTACCAGGTCCTCTTGCAGTGGACTTCTGCATCAATATCGCCTGGCTCACCCTCTCGTTTCGGTACCTGCTCGTGTTCTGCTTGGTTTTCGCAATCGCCTTACCGCCCATCTTGTTTCCACCACCTTGCGTCGTTGCTACTGCTTGTTCGTCAGCACTGTACGTCGTTCCACTGCTGACAATTTGCGCGGCGTGCTGTAGTTCTCCGTCTTCTACCGCAGTGCCATAAAGCTCCTCCCTCACCAGCTCTTTCAACGGCTTCACTATCCAATCAGACACGAGACTCGATGAAGACCCCGGAGGAGTTCCTCGGTCCACCGGAGCAGCAGGCTGATAGTTTGCTGGCTTCATCTCGGTGAAAGTTTCATCATCTCCGAAAGTTCCGTACACCTGATGCGCAAGGTCCTCACCGCCAGTACAAATCCTAGATTGCATGACTCTCCTTTTGTTCACATTTTTCTTGCTCTTGGGCGACGCTGTTGATGTAGCCGGCTTTTCCAGGGGTGTGAAGTCGTTGTCTTCAAAGCCAACGTAGGTCAGCCGTCCGGAACTTGCTTCGTTGAAATCGTCGGAATCTCGCGGAGGTGGGAGCAGAACCACAGCCTCCGCAAAGGTGAGCTGAGGTGTCAGCATTTCTAGTGTGCCGTTGGAGGTGAATTCTTGCCGGTGTTTGACGACACTGTTCGTGGTTCTCCTCGCTCCGTTGAACCAGTGCAGGCGAGGTTGCACTTGGCAGACAAAGTCAAACAATTCCTGGCTTTTTCCGTCCAAAACGTGAAGCGGACCCGACGTCGGCGTAATCAGAATATCCGGTCTGCTGGGCGTACTACCGGATTGCAGGAGAGATTTGGATACCTGTTTTGACACGAGTCTTGCAAATGTGAAATGTTTCATATGATTTTTCAATGTGCATTACTGCTGAAGTACGTAGATTGAGATTCACAAACTTCAGTATCTGACGTAAGAAAAAATTATACGCCGAAGTTGCACAATTGAACTGCTTTACAAACAATTTTACCTCCGCCACCCAGAAGCGCTTATTAGCCTGTCCATTTTCATCAGCGCCTGAGCTGCTGGGCAGGACGCAGATTTGCAGCCCAGCGAACGTGAAAACTGTGCTGTTTTCCAGCACGATTCCATTAGAAATCACTGTTCTTGACCTTCTCCGATGGTCGTGTGCAGATTTTTTTGAGTCCCTTCTACCCGACGCACTCTTCCTCTTGTCTGGCTGTTGTACTACCGCACAGGAGTCTTGCACGAACTCCCCGTTCTCCACTCGCCAGACAGAAGTTGTACTATCTGCTGGTTGCTGCGGCGTGTTCCTTCTAATCCCCCCGCGACCCGCATCCGAAGCGTCGAGGTTAGAAGAGTCTTGACGACTACTAGACTTTCCGTTTACAATTTCAGCATCCGAAAAATTGCTATGCTCGAACTCACCATCAAGCTCTGCTTCACTGAACAGCTTTTCCAAGAGCTCCGCGTCCTGGACTTATCAAATGTAAAAATGTCTGGGTCTGGAAGAATGCATACTTGTCATGCTAAATCTGAAGCATGCAAAAATCTGTGTTGCATGATTACCAAAAGTCGTCCAGTTTTGACCAAGTCGGGAGGGAGTTTCTCATGCAGGATAGGCATGAGAGGGGTCGCGCAGAATCTGTCATGCTAGGTCCTGCATTCCAGACCTCATGGGTCATGGAAAAGCTGCATGACAAATCGCGCATTCTTCCAGACCCAGACATTTTTACATTTGATAGGACTGCTGCGGTGACAATTTTTGTTGTGCCGATCGCGCTGGAACAATGCAGCAGCAGCTGCTTCCGCTTCAACAACTGGATCGCCGCAACGTCGACTTCCGGATTCAGGATGAGCAGTTTGGACTTTGCAAGCTTTCCGACTTCCTGCAGCCACTCGTCAAACTGCAGCAAATCGTATGCGGTTCGCCCAAACCCGCCGGTGTGCACGAGGAGATCGATTGGCGGTGCGGAACGGGAACATGTTGAACCATTAGTGCTATTTTGCGAAAGCAGATGGGAAAATGTCGAAGAGGAGGAAGAAGATGATGGGACAACCCGGCCGTGTACGAACAGTACCGTTGGACGAGTGATGTTGCTCTGTTCTTTGTCCGCAGTCGCGAGAGGACCTCCGGCTCCGGGAGGAGGAGGAACAGCAAACTCATAGGAATAATGCAGGTTTCGCACAATCCGAAACGAATTCGCGTAGAGCGAATCCAGGTTGACGAATCTGCCACAACCCTGTTTCGTGGTTTCACAAGAATTGAAGTATGAATTCGGCCTGGAATGCAGAATCAGCCCGACTTCCGCCTCCTCTTCCGTGTCGTCCAGGCCAAGCGAAGAAAAGGCCTTACCCATCTTGTTTGAGTCTAGGGACGCAGGCTCGGTAAAAAGGTTATAATGATCTAGCGCACTTAAAGCGGTGCCGGTATCTATGATAGAGTGTCTTCTATCTTATGACCTCCCTTTTGCTGTGTTTCGTGCCGCAATCTGCTCTAAACCCTCGCGCTCACCCTGCTAATAATCACCGTACTTGTGTGTATGCAGGTTGCTAAGATTTATGCTCTGGCAAACACACTGAACAAACTGATACCGGTGTCGTGGTAGTCTTGACTACTACTTTGCAAACAGCGCAAGACGGTGATTCAGTGTATCTGTCGGATGCGTTCTTTCTTGCATTTGCTTGCGCAGTTCCCGTTCTCGGTCGGAGTCTTTCTTTGTTTCTTGCAACAACAGCGGCGACAGAGTCTGTTTAGCGCCACTGCGAACTTTTTGTTTCCTCCCTGCGCGAGCGCGACGCGGCGCCGACACCTTAATACACTTCTCTACTTGGTATGGTACTAGCACTTGCTTGTGCGGCGCTTCTCGGTGATCCTGTCACAGCAAACAAGCGATCCTCAAACCGCTACGGCCCCAGCAACCGCTTCCGAAATCTCGATCTTTTGCGCTACCGACGGAGAGCAAAAGAAGGAGAGAGAAAACTTCTTTCTTCGGTCTGTTTTCCAGGTGCTGGGTGTGAGGATGTAGTGCATGTTCGGCTGCAGCTTCACCCTTAGCAGGACGTCCCGTCGCTGCACAATCAGGCTGGCGTATCGAAGAGAAAAGAATGTTCACCGTCTGTCGGAATCACGACACGTCTCATAACTAGTATACGGCGAATTACGCAAAAGCTCTCATCGTAATTTGATTCGCACCAAAAGCGTGAGTTTCGCATACGCATTCGTATATTCGCACCAACTACATCATGCATATTGCCTTTACTACATCGCCTCTAATGACAGAAATCGACGGGCTCTTCCTGACGCGGTGTCCTTTCTTTTTGGATAGCATGCCTCCCTCGCGCACAACGGCTTCGTTATCCACATGAAATCCCGAGCCAAGTCAATGAAATGGAAATCTATATCTTTCAGAGTCCATCAAAAGCGACCCTCTCCTCGGGAGTGCATACTACATTTACTGCAGATGGGTGGACCTTTGCGGCAGGACGAAGGTAAGAGTTACAAATTGACTTGGCTCAGAATCTTCCGAGCGTACTGCTTGTCGAAGATGGTGAGGCGGCCTGAAGATGAGTGATTTTTTCTATGATAATTCACACTTTTCCGCCGAAACGGATCACCATTTCAGACTTGCAACCCTACGGTTCTTTCTTCCCTTATCGCTATTCATCACCCTGACTTATTAAATAATGCGTCAGATTTCTTGCACCATGACCTTTTTTATCGGAACAGAATACGAATAGAGTACCACTTCCCTCCCCGTCTTGCTGCTTCATCACGCACAGGAAAATTTCTTCCAGCTCGTCGGGAAAAGGAAACTTTGCGTCGGGAGAGAGTCGGGGATCTTCCTGTTGAAGCAAAACGAGAAGATCCAAGCATGGCGCGGCTGACTGCTGTCCTTCACCGTAGGCGACAGAAGTAGGTGTCGCGGTCCCGGTCGTGATTGCATACTGGGGGTGAGGTGTGAAAGGGAAAAAAAACCAGTATTCGCTTGCTTTTGTATCTTAACCGCGTTGTGGGCATGGCGAGCGCAGGGACGTACTTAAAACCAGCGTCAGGATTCGAGTTGCATATTGGCATACAAAATCTCCTCACGTCGCAGCACTATGATGATCTCATCGTGCCTGACCATTTGCAAAAACTAATGCAATATCAGCGATACAAAAACAGGAGTAGACCGATATCTTCCGCCGGGGATACTCTTCGCCCAGGTTTCCGTCGTTCCGTAAATGGGTCTCTTCACGGGAATCGGGGTACCTGATCATTTAGTCCCTTTTTCACTGAGTTTCCCTGCTTTACCAAACTTTTCTCGCTTAATAAAATTGCATATCATGTACTTCGGAGCGAAAACTGATCCAAAACCTGTGGAAATGCCACTTACCGCCACAGTTTTCCTTTGTCCATTCGCTGCGCAGTATCGTACTGAAAAAGGCATGCGCGGCATAGGTACTTCACTCACCTCTCATGTTCGATCTTTTGACAAACGACCACAAGTCAACAAGCTCAGGCACCCCACAGGGTCATCAAGCGCACGAACTGCGTGTACTTGTTTACTCTGTACACATGAGAGGCAAGTGGTACCCCCACGCTATCCAGTATTAACTTTTCTGTCAATTTCATAGGGAGGCTCCTGAAAAATTTTAGTTCCCGATTCAGCAACAGAAACGCCGTCGAAAACACTTGGTGCCAGACTTCGAAGGGCATCGCGAGCGTCTCGTTCCAATCTTCGCCCGTCTGGTCCCCCGCTCGACCGGCTTTGACGGTCCGCCCGCCCCGACCATTGCTCGAGCTGTGCATCGTCTTTACCTGGGAATACTTTGCGACTCTCCAGGCCGGCGAGGCGTTCTCGAAAATGCTATCCGCGCAGAGGTTTTGGATGCGCACAAATTTCTTCTGTTCCTGTCGACTGTTCGAGCTGCTACTTTGCTCGGTGACAAAAAACTCCTTCACCGCATACATTTGGTTCCGCACAAACCCCGTGTTGTACAAAACCGTTCCAGCAGTTTTGTTCAAGCCAAACCGTTCGCCATCGACGTGGATGAAGCGCGCGTTGGTTGACGCGGAGGAAGATGCACCCCCGGCGGCCGAGGAACCGCTATGGTCGGTCGACTGCAGAAGAGAGTTGAGCTTCTTCTGGGACACGGTGGTCGCTGCTGCCGCCGTGCTTTCCGCCTTCAAACAGCCAACAGTGAAGGGGAAGTGGTCACTGTCCTCGTTCTTGGGTGCGGTCGTGTACTGCGAAAATTCGTTCCAACAGTTTGCCGGATATCCTGAGTAAAAACGTCCCCATACCAGAGCCAACGTGGAAAATCTGCTAGACAAATCGGCCAACTTTGGTTGTCTCGCATGACAAGTTTATCCTCGTAGTGTAATCCTGTTTAGCTAGTTCAGCAGCATCACAGATCTAGCATATCATGCTATTTCTAGCATCACAAATCCCAAAACACGACTAGAAAAAGCTTCTCATGGGGCTTCGCATGAGAAACTTTTTTGGCATGCAAATTTGCATGACAACTCTGGGGTGGGGATGTTCTTACTCGGAATACCGGAGTCAGCTTCGTCAGCGTGTGCTTCTGCACGGGGAATCCGGTGAAATCTGTGAGTGCCTCGTCGGGGAAGCCGGAGGAGAGCCGCGCATAGGAGCGCCCGAAGAGCTTCGCGTACGCTTTTTCCCAAAGCATTATCAAAGAGGTGGTGGGGTTCGCCGATGCTGGACCTTGTGAGAATTTTCGGGATGACATCTTTTTCTTCAAAATGATCTGCTTCTTGTTGCGCTAATTAATGTCTTTTCTGCGAGCAGCAGCAGCAGCTACTAATGCGAAAACCGCATCAACAAACGTGAACCTGTCTCGTGCTCGCTCGCCTTGCAGCTGGCCCCCCAGGGTGCCCACCATTCGCCGTTCGAAGCGGAGCTATTCGCGCTCGGTTCTGCTGCCTTTCGGTACCACGGGCAGAACTGATCGACGACCACAAATTTCTCACACCCATCTTTGAAGAACTTGAAAGTAAAGACGCCCAGGGAAAAATCTGACAGGTGAAGCTGGATGTCCAAAGGCAAAATAACTCCTGAGCTGCCAATGGTAGAGCCAAAACCATACAAGAGATGAATTCACTGGAAACACAGCACACATGTTGACACGGATCTTCTGTAGAAAAGTATCACAACTTCATGTGATCCATGTTGTGTCTCGTTCTTGCTTCTTTTGACTTTACCTTGTGCTGGATCAGGATTATTTTATTCACAAAAGCGTATTGAAAAGGTGTGGTATTGGCGCTCTTCTTCGGCGACAAGGCGGATTTCGAAGCTGTCGAGGGGGCAGACGAGGGCGTAAAGCCTTTTTCTCCTGCAAGCAGTGCCAAGCCCATGGCCCCGGTCAGCCAGCTGTCGCCGATCATTTTGCTGGGGTTGATGCGGGTAGTGGCAGTGGTTGTCGTGGTGCTCGCAGCCACGGCAAGCATCTGCTCCTGGCTGTCACCACCTTTCAGTTCTTCCACACCCTTCTCCCCGACCCCGAAGTCCACTCGCCGCCACCGCACCGCGCTCACGGCGCCGGAGTTGCTGGCATTCACGAGCCCAGCGCCGTTGATACTCTCCACGACGTCGATGTCCGGGTCGCAGAAACTGTACAAAGCACAAACACGACCTTCTGCAGCTTCATCGAGGGAGGACTTTTGGAGATCCTGCAACGCCGCTGCCTTTTCCTTGAGTTTCGCCAACAGTGCTTGAACCTCGGCCTCCGAAGCAAAAACAGTCGCGTGTGGCGGTGATACTGGATCCAGTAGTAGTCCGGCGCCTTCTGCGCTGACCAAACAGCTCTTAGTTTCCTGCAAGCATCGCTGAAACTCCTCCGTGCCCAGTGCGTGCCTGATCTCCACTCGTCCGCCCAAAATCGTCGCGACCGGTGGCTCGGGCGGGGGCGGGGGTGGAAGACGCGGCTCTTCTTGGTGCATATCCGGCTGCACTTCGTTTGCCTGTCCGAGGGTGGCACTTGTCTCCTGTCCAGGAGCAGTGCCGCTGGTCTTGTTCGCTTGTGCCTTATCCGCCGGCGCCAACAACTCATCCACCCGGTCAACCGTTGCCACCAGCTGGCTCCTGTCGTCGGCGTACGAATGTTTTGCGGGAATAAAACCCTGGTTCGTGATTTTCGCAGCTTGTTCGCCACCACTATTAGAGTTGTTGAATGACGGCGTTTGCCGCTGATGATTTGTCGACGACAGCCGGTGGTGTGCAGTTCCTGTTTTGTCAATTTCATGCACGTTGAAATTCTCCCCGCTATTGCCTCTGCTCCTCGGCACTCTATTCGACGACGAAGCTGCACTAGGACGCGTGTTGCTGCCTCTTCTGCTCCCTGGCGTGCCACCGTTCTTCAGCAAGTGTGCGCCCGAGGAACCCCCCGGCGAAGTCGTGGCGCCCGTGAAGGTGGCAGAGTGTCGCGGCTTATTCCCTCCTCGCGGACTCTCCTCGAGCTGCTCGGCGCCTGGTGTGGCCGCTTTATTGTTCATCTGCACTGTCGCAACCGAGGACCGCTCGCGGCTGTAACTCCGCTCGCGTGTTGCTTTGTTGTTGCGCGCCGAAAAAGTTGAGTCCCTTCCTTTCGCAAAACTTCCGGTTTCCATCACATCTCCGGCTCCACCCCCAAGAACGTAGCTCGACTTCAGCTTCGCACTTTTCGGCTGCGCCAGGTGGGCCATCTTCAGCTTCTGTTGCTGCGCCTTGTGTCGCTCCAAGCGAGAAGCCGAAACGCGTAAGCTGATTTCGGAGGTCAGTGATTCCAAGTCGAAATTATTGTTCTTGTTGACAGTATTTCCTGCACCATTTCTGGTCGTCGTGGTGGACGACCGCATGTTGTTCCCGGTAATTTTTCGACTGTGGCGGATCGGTTCTTCCGAGACGAGACCTTCGTGCAACATCTCCACATCGTCGTGATCGGACGACTTGTTGACGTTCTCGACCGCCAACTCTTCAGCTTCGTCTGCGTAGTTGTCCATTCTCATCTCCCCAACATCTGCAGCAGAGTGGACCCGCGCTTTTCGACTTTCACACTCCAAAATGATTTCCTGCTCCAGCTGCTTCAGAGTCTTCACGACGAACTGGAAAAAACAGGGAAAGCGCATGGAATGCGTGTTTTGTAGGGGTTGTTTCTGACCTCCAGATGTTCCCGAGAAAGTAGTAGAAGAAGCTCCGGCATCCAGTTGTAAACTGGAGGTCCAAATCTCGTACACCTGGCGGTAGCTCGCTTCCTTGCCCTGGGCCTTCAGCAAGTTTTCGATCAGTGGAGCGATTTGCGGTAGCGTCAGGAAATCCTGCTGGTCCGTGTGGTGCTGGGACGACAGCAAGTTTTCGAAGGCCTGCTCGCAAAGAAATTCGAGCATCAAATCGTCCTGCAAAAGGTTCTGCAATTGATTCCGTAACTTCTCCAAATTCAGCGGACTGGTGGTGCTTGAAGCAGCGGGAGGCGCGGTGGACGAAATTGGCGCCGGCATTGCAGTTGCCCCTGGCCCTACGGCAGGAAGCGGGGCTGTGGTCCTTGTGTGCAGCATGACTTGATTTGATTCTGATAGATACGCCTGTCGCTGTGTCGTGGTGGCCATCAACGGTGACTTTCGTCTGAACGCTTTTTCCAAGACCAGAAGGAAACAAGTGGAAACTAGATCTAGAAGAACTGCATATGCAAACTCTCACTCGGTGTGCTCGTCCTCTGCACCTTTGCTTTGCGTTTTCAATTTGGTACGTCTCTACGCTCGCCGCTATTTTGTTCCTCTCAAGCTCGCGCTAACTGAAGTTCTGTGGGTCGCAAAAGCAACAGCACCAACATAAGTACGTCAAAGGATTCGCTCCCGTCGAACTGCCAGCAAAGCAAGCGTCCATAGACATCTTTCTATGGATTTTCTGCCCGACGTTGGTAACTACACCTGCGCATCCTTGTTTTCTCTGTACGCCAACTCACTTTCTGATGGAAAGCTCCCGCTGGTGTATTCGAACAACTGGCACGCGAGCGAAGCATTTCTGTGAACGCGCCTGACGATGGTAACAAGAGCAATTTCTTTTCAGCAAAGCACTGAAGGCCGGAGTGGGCGCAGACTGAGCCCACTCACTGCAAGAAGCGCATCCCCCCGTTGCGTGCCACATACCGGGACACAGAAAAGCCGCGGGCGAGCGCAGGAAGGATAAGCCCCGGCCGGAGCCACAGCAACCGCCGGGTGAGCGCGCAACCAGCAAACGCCGCCGGCCAGGAAGTGGGCTGTCCCAGCCTGGCCTTGGGCCGAGCACGTCGGGCGGGCCGGCCCAGGCAGTTACGCGGCGCCGCCTTTGCCTGGGGCAAGCATTGCTGCGCGGCTGGCAGCGGACGAAAGGGCCCCCGCGAAGCTGCTGCGCGGGGTCCCTCGTATTTTGCAGCAGGGCGGGTGGGCAGGCGAAGAAGCGGCGCCCCCCGCCCCGGGGATTGATCAGTATAGCCATCCGGCACCGGGCGGCCCGCATCGTTCCCCCGCGGCCGCCTCTGCAGCGGCCCGCCCGGCCACGAGGCCGGCAGAGACACGCCGCCAGGTGACGAAGCTTGGACCGGAGGCGGCAGACCCACCGCCAGGCCCCGGGGCAGGTGAGAACTTGGGCGCAGCCGGCTTAGCCGAATCAATGCCCGGCCCGCGCCGATTTCCCCTGAACCAAATCCGCGGCCCCCCGCCCCGTTCAAAGGCGCCCCCCGTTAGCTCGTGGATGCCGGACGGCGCTGCCCGAATACTGCAAAAGCAGCGGGCGCGCGCCTAAGAATCTGCGCAATGACATCGCGGCCCGCCACCAGGAACGGCGTGCGATTTCCATAATTTTCCAACGATCACGACCGAGGTGGCAAAAATTTAAAGAACGAAGGCCGAGCAGGCTGGTGCGATTTCGTTGGCAATGACATCGCGGCCCCAGTCCCCGAAGTCGGTAATCCGCCCCGTTTTTACACGCTCGCAGAGAAATTAAGGCGCGGCCCGTTGGCCGAGACATGCGTCTATGTATCCTCTGCATCCATCCGGCCTCTGGCCCACAAGCGGGGCCGCGTAGTCTGCTGCCCGCCCCCCACTCTTCCTGCCTCGGACGCGGAGCGGCAAGAGCTCGCGCCTCTTGCTGCGGAGCGCGTTCCTGGATTTGCGGGCATGCTTAGCACCCTTGCGCGGCGCCTCAGCCCCCGCGTACGACGCCAAGGCCTTCCGCCAACCAGCAACCAACGCGGCGAGCGCACGCGCCCCAGACTCTACAGCGGGCGACTGGGCAAAGTTTCGCGCTTGTCGTTAGGCTGATTGCTCAAAACCCGGGCGGATCGGACAGCTCCCTTCTCGTGAACTCGAAAAAGAACAGAACAAACCACACAATGGCATAAACAGGCATGTGTTGAGAAACTGCGGCTTGCTCTCAAGCGACGCCTGCGGCGCAAGCTCCACCAGCGGACTTCGACTTTTTTCAGTGCTGTTAAGATACGCGACGGCGTATTCATTTCGGACACGTACGCAAAGGCACGAAAGCAAAACCGTGGAGGCAAAATACATGCTATTCTCATCCAGGTCGTCTTCTTGGCGCGGATGAGTTGTTTCTTCAAAACCGAAATCTACCACCCTTAGTAGGAAGTGATGAAGGTGGTATTCACTTCATTTTGATATGTCGCTTGGTTGCTCTATTCTACTTACTGCTCCATCCGAGAGATGCCCAGCTGTTGTTCTCCATTGTTCTCATTGTTTTTGATATTTGTAGGTGAAAAATGTTTATCGATGATGGGTTCTATCTTGCAAAAACGTTCTTCAGTAGTCTAGGAGCGGGGAGTGTCGTAGACACATTACTTTCCTACGACTTCCCGTGGTATCTATCCGTAATGTAGTTGTATGTGCGGCATTTTTTGAAAATAGTACAAAGTACAGGCACACTAGAAGTCCTTCTATCTCGAATTCCATCTGGTTATCTTGAGAATGCTTTATTCTAAAGGCGCACGGCGTTCATTTTTCTTCGTTAGGTGTGGTAGAGTGAGAAAGTGGAAACGTCGAAAACTCCATTGTACTGGTAGTAGTCTGTGCGGGTACGATAAAGAATGCTGTATCAATCGTTCAGAGTATGGGTTTGTGGCATTCGGGTGAGCTAAGTAATGAAATCGTAAATCGCATCAAATCAAGAAAAATCTGGTAAATCCCTCCAGATTCCTCGCGATAAGTCAAAACTTCTGCAGAACAACAGGACCGGCTCGTGAAACTACCTATCCAGTGCCTTCTAGTCAACCTGATTGTCGCTGTTGTCGCTGTCACTGTTGTCTGTTTCCCGGCCCCGGTCGGGCGGCTGCACCGAGGTGCTGCTTTGCCGGAACGAAAGCATCGCCGATTCCCGCGACGTCGACAGCCGGCTGCTGAGAAGGACGTCCCTGTTGACGTTTTGATTATGTTCCTCAACAGACTGGTCTACTGTTGGAACAACAATTTTTTCCACGTCCACCTCCTCGCCGATCTTTTCCTCGACCGCCATGAAAGGCCGCGGCGTGTCCTCCTCGTCCGGGTCGAGTTGCTGGATTCTGTCCTCAATATTGCGCATCAAATCGTCCTGCAACAGCTCCCGCAGCTGCGAATCATCCGGCTCATCTTCCTGTTGCAGATGCGACTGCTCCAGCGTGATGTTCTCTTTGCTCAGGCTCAGCAGAGAGAACGACTTTTCGTTTGCGGAAAGCATCCTGTCGTCTACTTCGTTGATGTTGGGGTCAGTTTGCACCTGATGTGCTTCCGGATCTTGTGCTACTTCCCGATCCTGCAACGGGTTCTCGTGGGGATCTCCTTCCTCGTCTGGCGGCACTGCCGCGGGCAAAAACTCAACTCGCTCAAGCACTCGCTCATTCGGCACAGCGGGCGGAGCTTCGAGTTCGACGAATTGTGGGTGCGGCTGGCGCGGGGATTTCTTGGCAGAAAGATTCCTTGTGGAGGAAGAAGAAGAAGCAAACGGAACATTGCCACGGCGCCTCAAAGCAGACG
>JACKZZ010020639.1_pt1 | contig 29877 bp, 33 predicted proteins | sample 8027871 | NCBI WGS metagenome assembly JACKZZ01 (sample SAMN15724774, study PRJNA655200) | protist metagenome | isolation source: fluorescence activated cell sorting (FACS) single amplified genomes of... | place: USA: West Boothbay Harbor, Gulf of Maine | collected 2000-07-19
TCCTTCTCTGCATTGGCTGCTGCCTTCTCCGCCTCCTTCTCTGCATTGGCTGCTGCCTTCTCCGCCTCCTTCTCTGCAGCATCCTTCTCTGCAGCATCCTTCTCTGCCTTGGCTGCTGCCTTCTCCGCCTCCTTCCCTGCCTTCTCAGCAGCTGCATTATCATCATCCTCTGTATCACTACCCGATAAGGCAGCAGCAGCAGACATACCCTTCTCTGCCTCCGCCACATTCACGTTATCGCCAACAGACAACGGAACTGACTCCAAACAAAGCTCAGATACACCACGCGCAGACTCCGGAATGCGACTCAGAGAACCACCAAAACTACGATGATAACCGATGTGACGATCACAACACGTACACTTGCCACCAATGTGCAACACATTCTCAGTGCTAGACACAGGCGCAAAATGCTCAATGCTCAAGTTGCAAGACATATTTCAAATTTCACTTAATACTTAATTACTTGGTAATTTATGCAGAACATAAACACACACACAATTATTTCATTTTTTTCAACTTTTTTGCAACCAAATACATCACTAAAAAAACACAGAACATAACATGATTTCACAGAACATAAAATTATTTCAACAAACAGACAACACATTACCAGATAAATGAAAATATGGATAACAAAAAGAAAACTACAAAAGAAGACTTCTTACGTAGTTTCAGAGGTTGGGACCATGGAAAAGATAGTGATACAGATTACCTGACTAGAATCTTTGATTAGATTATGGATGACACCACACTACGCACATATCAAACACAAAAAATACCAATGGGGGACACACCCCGATTGTAGTGTGGTGGTAAAATTATTTGTGCTACACATGGTGAAAGCGTTAATTTTAATGGTGGTCATGTATATTGACCTGAAGGAACCACGGAAGGCTGACCACTGCCTTCGCATTTGCTCATCAGCAGATATTGAAGACGGAGCTGCCGCAGAAACAACAGAACCAAAAACCATGCGTGCTTTCCTAAAAAATAAAAAGGGGAATAAACAAACCATATGCATCACATACCAAAGCCTTAAAACATTGTTAATATTCTATGTTCTATATTTAATATTGCATAAATATGCAATATTAAACTTTACATTAATAAAAAAAATTAATTATTTGCGTAAACAAATTGAATATGTCACCAAACAAAATATTATGCCATTGGATACCAATAAATAAAATTGATTGGATAAGCTTGTTGGCATTTTTAGGCATAATTTTCTAACATTTGTTTTCCATATACTTTTTCAATATTTTTAAGTTGTTCTTTAAGTGCTTTTATATCATTAGGGGTCAAACTATCATCATATGTTATAGTATTCTTTAAACTACGCCAATTTAATATAATTTCATTTGTAATAGGAGGATATTCTGTTGTAACATAACCTTTTTTATTTGTTGTTTCTTTTGCAGTTTTTTTTAATTCAGACGATGATGGTGATGGTGATAGTGACGGTGATGACTGAACAATGCTATTATACCCCGTTGAATTATTTGATTTTTTCACAGATATTGGTAGTGATGGTGATAACGCTCTTTTTTTTATGTTTTTGCGTGTTGCTGGTTTATGTGAAGTAATTGGAGGAGATGACGTTTTTGCAGTTTCTTGTGTATTTTTGTTACGAGTTTTTCGCGCAGATAATTTTGTTTGTGGCACATGAGAAACATCCATTAATAAATCATAATGATATCCATGCTTATTTACTGTGCTGTGAAGTAAATTAATTGTTTCCAAATTATCGCAGTCAATATTGTTTGTAGTAATATATTCTTCATCAACGCAAGACAGTGGTTTTGGAGAAAATTTAACTACATTTATATTTGATAAATCATACACATTAAATTGCACAGAATACATAGTAGCAATTATAGTTAATAAAAAATCGCCTAATTTATAATCATAAGTTCCAGATTTAGAGAGCTTTTTTAAATCATTTTTCATATCATCTTCTGTTAATCCATATTTACTCATAATTGGCATTAATTTTTTAAAATTATGTTCAATAAAACTGTATGTGCGCATTCTAACATCATATTCACTTCCTTGTGGATTATTACTCATATTAAAATAATTGGCTATTGAAATAAACATACAGTTGCCATTTGGATCAGACGCAATATATTTTAACCCACGTTCCAATAATAATTTTTTATTTTTATCAGAAATTCCACCGCCCTTTTGTTGTGTTTTGTGAGATTTTTTATATGTTTTTTTAATACATTTACGATTTTTTTGTTTACGACGTCTAATTGATTTTGACATGTTATATATTTCCAACATATTATTTAAAAAAAAAACATTTTACCGCCACGACCTGAGGCAGAACTGCCAGAACCAACATACAATGAACCACTGTTGCCGTTCAATGATGAACCAGAACTCATGATCAAGTAACCACTCACGCCAGCAGTGCCAGAATCAGATGTCTAATTATAATTTTTGTTTTAAGCGTTGGACGAACTATGATGGGGAGGTGGGTGGTAGATTGCGCTGTTTGTTGGAAGCAAATAATTTTAGTGTGGTAAGTAAGCGGGTGGATAAATGGTGTATGTTTATATGTACGCCAATTTAATTGTTACTTGTATAATTAATTGGGACGTTTTTTAAACGGAGGGAGATTGCTTTTACCCTTTATTTGCTGTTTTAATTTAATCTGTTTTTTCAAGTTATTGGGGTCAATCTCTCTCTGGGTAAGTGGTGTATCTTTTGAAATCTTTTTTGTTGGTCTATATACAGGATAATCTTTGTGACCGATGTCCTGCCATTCTTCTTTAAACCACCGGGTCAGCCCGTCTTTCGGTTTCTTACCTTTATATTCACCACCCCTTTCCTTATATTCTTTTACAATCCAACCGCTCTTATAAGCAGAGTGTTTAGAGTATTTTTTGTCTGCTTCTTGCTTGACCTTTTTATACAACGCTTTATTCGTAGGTTCGCTCATATTATATACTAGGGAAAATCCCATTAAACAAAAACAAAATTGATTGGGGGGGGTGTACATTTTTTACTTTACTTTCAATAAAAAGAATAAAATACACACCATGCCTGCTAATATTTCCAAATTATACACACGCTGATTTATATATTCCGACCGAGCATCAGATACCAACTGCGCTGAACCAGCGCGACTATTTGATAAAGATCCGATTTCACCATCCAACACATTATTTCGCTTACGTGCCCTAACAAGATCCGCGCTTTTGGTCATTATTCTGTGCTCTAACGAAGATACACGACCCTCCAAATCTACACCCATTTCATACACACGTCTGCTTATATCATGTAATTCGTTGCGACGAGACTCTAATATCCTACTGTATTCCTCCACTTCGGGGTCTTTATGGTGAAGAACATAGTACCTTGAAAAATCATCGAGAACGAAAAAAAAACGCGACTGCAATTCATCCATTTCCTATACCATACACCCACAAATTAAATTTTACCCATAGACATTGTTCACAATTTATTTTGCATTTAGTATGAGTCACTTTCCTGATTGGTACTACTGGCAGTTACACGTATAAAAACGATTTTTTTTAATGGTTTTATAATTTTACCATTCAATAGTCAAATGTTCGATTTTAAAGGAAATAAGCGGAATATCAATTGGACTAGTCTATCCCGAAACCCAAATGCAGTACAATTCTTATCACAAAATCAACATAAAATTAATTGGGATGCACTTTCTAGTAATCCAAATGCCATCTACCTGCTCGAAAAAAATAAGGATAAAATTGATTGGGGGATGTTATGTGTAAACCCGAATGCCATTCACTTGTTAGAACAAAACCAGGACAAGATCAACTGGTATATACTTTCTATAAACCCGAATGCCATTCACTTGTTAGAACAAAACCAGGACAAAATCAATTGGAATTGGTTATCCAAAAACCCGAATGCTATTCACTTGTTAGAACAAAACCAGGACAAAATCAATTGGTCATATCTGTCCGAAAATCCAAATGGTATTCACTTGTTAGAACAAAACCAGGACAAAATCAATTGGTGGAATTTGTCGGAAAACCCCAATGCTATTAATCTTTTGGAACGAAACATTTGTAAAATTGATTGGGCATTATTATCTGGAAATCCAAATGCCATTCACCTACTTAAACAACATACTAACAAAATAGATTGGAATATCCTGTCCGAAAACCCAAATGCCATCCAACTTCTAACAAAACATCATTCTAAGATTAATTGGTCTTTATTATCTAAAAACCCAAATGCTATTGAACTTTTAAAAAAAAATCCAGAAAAAATTAATTGGGCAATATTGTCTGAAAATCCGTCAATACAAATAACATAACTTATTGTGAATAAAAATGCCATATATATGTATAAATGAACACCAACACAATACAATTACAATTATTACAAAAAGAATACGATGCACTATTAAACCAGTATCAAGCGACTTATAAAGCCTATACGGACCACAAAAAAGAACCAAATATTTTTGTTTCACTAAAAAACAAGTCGTGGTGGGGTACGTCGAGTATAACTGATGAGGTTGTTTCCGACGAAGCCGCGTGTGTTGCAAATTGTTCAACTAACGACGAATGCTCTGGTGCAACATTTGATCCAAAAAACAACTATTGCTGGATACGTAGTGGTCCTGGTACATTATCATCAAATCCCAATACGATTGCTATTGTAAATAGACTGCAAGATGATATTCGCGTTCTAAAAACATTAAACACTAAATTGTTAGATGTAACCGACCAAATAAGTAAAATAACAATTGCAAACGAACCGAATGTATTGGCACTTGGATCCGAAGAAAATAAAATGAAAGAAATTCTAACAAAGGAAATGAAAAATCTTGACGATGAGGAAAAAAAATTGAGGAAAATAAATAACGAACACGAAACATTAGAAGAAAGTTACAATTATCAAACTAAGTATGTTGACCAACAAAATATTATTTTTAAAATTCTTTTATTTTTTGCAATTTTTATATTAACCGCAGTTATGCAAAAAATCGAACCTTCTTGGAAATATATTGGATATGTTGTTCTAATTGTTTCTGTTGGAATAATGCTTATGTGAAACAAATCATACATTGTATTGTTTAAAGAACAATTTGATATGTTCCAGATATTTTTCTTTGAATGATGGGTCGTCTTTGTCATTATACATGTCCATATAATTTTGCATAAATTCTCTTTTGGTTGTCATGTCTGCCCTACCTCTATTTATTTTATCTTTGTATTCTTCAAATGATTTACCAAAATAATGATTAATTTGTATGAGGTCCGTATTGTCATTTTCATTAAATGGTCCCCATACCACATTTTTACCCGCATCAACAAATTTATTTGGATTTAGCGTTTTAACACTGTGGACACCGTTCATAGAAATTGTGTACTGTGGTTGCGTAATAGTTTTGATATGATGGTCAAAGTAGCCACATTTAGTATAGTTTTCGGTTATTAGCCCTGGTTGTTTTTCGGTGTGATTATTTGAACCAAACATAACCCAATTTATACCAATTGCTTGATAATTATCGTATTCTGCCAAAAATTCTCTTAGGTTGAACCATTTCTTAGGGAAAATATATTCGTCACCATCTACAATAATTAACCATTTGGTAATTGATTTGGTTTTTTTTAAGCAATCTTCATATGCATCCAATTGTTTACATTTCCCTGGAAAATTGATAATTGTACATTTCTGTTTAAAGATAGGTTTATTTAACCTTCTTGACAGCGGAACACTCGATTCGTTATCATACAAAAAGAAATGTTCAACACCCAATATCATATAAAACATTAAGAATTCTTCCAGGTAGTGTTCATTTTTTATTATACAGCAAAGAGACAAAAAATATTTCATTATGTACCTACATAATATAAAAAATATCAATTAAATAAATAACAAAAATGCCACCACAGCGAAATAAATACGGAGAAATAATTTTTACTGATTATCCAGAATTTCTACCCAATTTATCACCAAAAGAAATGTTTGAAATGGGTAGTTTTGGAGGGACTTATTGGCGTCCCATTAAGTCATCGGTTACGGGTAAAAAATACAACAATCAACATAAGAAATATCCAAAGTCTTGGTGGAAAGGGATTCCAGATTCTTGGCTTACGAGTGAGTGGGACGATTATGATAAAAATATAAATAAATATGGTGTTAAGGTGGGTACCACACTCGAATTCTGGGAAGAAAAGGGTTGGATTACAAAGCATAACCCGTATGGTTGGGTTCAGTGGTATTGTGATTTCTACAGTGGTGAGCGCGGACCAGATGATGAACGTCAAATTGATAGATGGGTAAAAACCGCTGGACCTAACAGTCGGTTTCGTAGAATGCTCATAAATCTAATCCACAAGAAGAATACAAGATACAATGATTTTAACGTCAGTCCCCGGGTCCGACAAACATTGCAACATTGGGGGTATCAGCTAACAAAAAAAGATAATACCAAATAACCTAAGCAATCTATGGAATTGACATAAAAATAAATGTGCTCGTACAAATAAATGGTTTCATCTCCTCCTTTTCTAACAAAATACCAACCCACGCGGTTGGTAAATTTTGAAATGGAACAAGCCAACAAAGCATTACTTAAAACATTATTGGAACTGGACCGAATATCCCTATTATTCACTGGAAATGTTGGGTGTGGAAAAACAACATTAATTAAAATAATGCTCCGAGAATATTATAAAAATCATCCAAATGTGTCAATTGATGCTTCAAATAGAGATATATTGTACATTACCAATCTCAAGGAGCAGGGAATTAGCTATTTCAGAGGAGAATTTAAAATGTTTTGTCAAACATTTCCAGAAATCCCAGGAAAACAAAAAATAGTAGTCATTGATGACATTGATGGGGTAAACTTTCATTGTCAACAATTATTACGTACTTGTATTGACAAATACCCAAAAATTCATTTTATAGCAGGATGTACCAATATAAATAATGTAATTGACGCACTCCAGTCAAGATTTACCATTGTGTGGGTACCACTGCTTAACCATGCAAGTATGATGCGTATTGCAACAAAGATCACAAAAGCAGAAAATATACAAATCGATTTAAAGTCTAAAAAGGCAATTGTTAGCAACTGTAAAAGTCAATTAAAAAAATTGATAACATATTTAGAGAAAATTAAACTGATGGATATGCCAATAGATTCTAACAATATTAATATGGTGTTTATGACAACAATAAACACAAATTTCAACTTATTTCTGAAGCAAAACAACATTCATAGCAGTATCAATATACTATATGAACTGTACGATTCCGGATACTCAATAATAGATATATTCGACAAATTTCTTGGGTTTATTAAAGAATTGGAAGACATGTCTGATGATAAAAAATACGAAATTATAACACTCATCGGTAAATACATGGCCCGCGTTCATACTGTGCATGACGACCCAATTGAATTGGCATTATTCACAAACCAAATACACCTACTAAAAAATTTGCAATAAAAAGTTTTTGCACTCGGGGACGGACGGAAAATCAAAGATATGGAAGATACTTAATAGTATCAGTTTCATACACAGTTACTTTAAATGGTGCATCATAACCACTCACATACACAGTGTCGCCATTATATACCTCATCAACACCATTGTCATTCAGTGCAGATCTTTGTTTAACAGAAATAGGTAATTTGACATTGTTGTGCTGGTTACTTATAGTATAATACTGCCATTTTTGACGTGATGTATAAAGTGGTCTTCCCATCAGAGGTAATATATTGGTTTTGTCGCGCCCATTTAACGGTGTTAAAAACCCCAATTGCCTGTATGTTGTATCAACCGCACCAATTGCCGTAGAAACATTTATTGGAACCTCAGGAGGTCCAACAAAATACCGTTCATCTTTAAAAGGAGGAACATATGGGTTCTGAAATACGCCCTGACCTGGCCATCTTGGACGGACTTCATCAACCACAACAACCCGTGAGTCTCTACCCATATCTTTGTCTGGTTTTCTATCAGTGTACATTAGTACAAAAATAACCGACGAAATAATAATAACCATTACCATAGTTACATTTTCAATGCATAAAACCCCCGGAGGACAGCGTTTCATTGTTATAGTATGTAAAGACAATAACAATATACTTTTTGTAGCATTTTTTTTAAATTTTGTGTATCAGCCTTATTATTTAGTTCAACGAACCCATACACATCGAGTAAAACATTCTATTAGTGAAGTAGAGGGAAGAAAAACTCACAAGAAATATCACTGGATCAATAAAAAGATCTGCACTTAATTTTTTGTAGTTACCAACCAATATTTTCCCAATATTAATAAGTTGAATAAAAATAGTTACAACACCTAGAATCATCAAAAAATAAAAATAACCACACATATCTTTACCAAAGGGACGGGTAATTGGTCCAAAAAAAGAGTCAAACAAATTCATCATATAATGTATACAAACGCAATATATTATAAATATTTCGTACATTATTAAAATAAAATGAACGAGGATGAAATTAAAGAAATGAAAATAAAATTAACCACAATATCACGAAAGTGGGTTGCCATAAATAAAGATATAACCAAAATGAAAATTGAACTTAAAAAAAAAACAGACGAAAAAAAAGAAATTAGTGCAGAACTTGCTACAATTATGATGGAACACTCAATTGAATGCGTAAATATAAACCAAACAGACACCCTTTTACACAAACAGAAACGCACAAAAAAACCCATTTCAAAACGGTTTCTGTCAGAACAAATAGGTCAAATATATTCCAATGACCCAGGTGCGGGGGAACAACTCTTAAATATTATTCTAAATAATAGGGATGAATATGTAAAAAGTAATATTGAATGCAAAATAAAAAAAATAAAAAACACATAATATGTACTATAAATGAGTTATCTAAGTTACACACTACATCATTCGGGAATTTTCCTAATAACAATTGCACTAAGTTTTTTATTGTTCCATTCATTCAACAACCGAATTAATGCTCCAGCATTATTTTTCATTTTGTACGGAATTGGTGGACTTCTACTAGCATACGAAATGCATGCGATGCAAAATAAATATGATATTGCACCACTGGAGGTTGTAGGTGGAATTATTGCATTATATTTGGGATATACCATGCTACGACAGAGAAAATCTTTGTTTTAAACTCCCAATTAATTTGACAGTCATATAGGAAATACTAAAAAAACAATTTTGTTAAATCATGTTAAAAAATACATAACTTATTACACACACAACAATGAACAAAATAATAATTCAAAGATGTATTGGCATATACACAATATGTGGATTAATAACATCCGGTACATTGTGTCGCGATAATGGAATGGTTGCTTTGGAAAAATATAGGGAGCATTGTAAAATGTTTGATACTAAAAATTGGCGTTACGATGGTACTATTATGCGCTGTGAAGAAGACTCCTTTACATATGGTGCCAAAAAAAAATTATTCCAATGTTTATTAATAGGAGCTCCACTGTGGCCAGTATTTGTAGCACATAAACTTATGCTAAAAAGTGTTGCATTTGAAAAAAATGGTTCATCATCTGAACCATAATCTATCTCGCCTCTGTGTCTGTCATTTTAATCGTTGATTTGGGACATAAATATCATGGTACTCATCATCCGAAAATGTTTTATCCGTTATTTTGCAATCATACAACGATTATTTTTTTAGTTTATTTTCATATTGCTCAATAACTTTATCATTTTGTGGTTTTTGTTGCACATAAACATTTAAATCGTGTTTATATGTTTCTCTTAAATATTCATTCATATTTTCGTCATATTCATTTATACCTTCTTGGTCTAATTTAATTCTACCTTCAATCATTGTTTCTAATTTTGATGTAATACAAGAAGAGGTTTGTAAAATATTCAAATGTTCAAATGTTCCAGACAAAGTTTAATGCGTTGGGTTCAAAAATACAAAAAGAATGGGAAAATCACAGGATATAGAGTTTTTATTGCAAGAAATCTCATTTTTATACCCCAGAACAGAATAAAATATATGCAATGTATATAAAAGATGGCATCATTCGAAACACAGGTTCAGGAAATATTAAAAAACGAGCTATTTTTTTATTTTATCGCATTTTTATTTGGAACTAACGTAATTGGATATGTAGCACTGGGACAGTATTCCGCTATTATCTTTATGACACTAATCGGTGCCATTGCATTCCACTTTAACGACAATCTCGCAGTTGTAATGATGTTATGTATCGTGCTTACAAGCTTATTTATGTTAGGAAATAAGGGTGGTCGTGAAGGTATGGAGGAAGAAGAAAAAACGGACAAAAAAGAAAAGACAAAAGAAAAAGCAAAAACAGTGATGGCCGATGATAATTCAGGTGTCGCCGCAACACCTAGCACTAACAACAATGATTTGGTAAATAAAAAATCAAGTGCTCCTTCAGTGGATTACGCCACCACCGTCCAAGACGCCTACGGTGACATATCAAAAATACTAGGACCAGATGGAATAAAAGGGCTCACGACCGACACCAAAGATCTCATAAGCACACAAAAAGAACTATTTGACAGTATGAATCAAATGGCACCGGCCGTTAAAGAAGCGCAAAAAATGCTCAAAAGTTTAGATATTAGTGGTCTGGATGTGTCGGGCCTAAGCAAAATGCTTGGTTCTGCACAATCGCTAAAATAATTTATTGCCGAATAATCTCGGAAATTGACGGAAAATGCGACAACTACCATTTCTCAATTATGTTAATCGCCCCATGACATGCATTTTGTTCCGCCGAACGCTTGATTTTGTGCAAACATTCACCCATTTTAACAAATAATACACCTGTCTCCACAAGTTTTTCTTGCATTTGAGCAAATGACGAAAAATCATTGATTGACTGTGCATCTGTGTACTTCACTTCGTGTATTCTATGACCCATACATAGAAATACACCCATCTTATACCCCTCTTCAATAACGTCCTGGTCCTGTATATAATCAGGTGTTACCTTAAATTCTTTCTGTATCTTCACCTGCAATATGTTTTTATAATTCTCATCCTTCAAAATTAATTGGTTCCAGTCAGTATGACGTTCTATCACATTTTCAACAAATTTTTGCGCCATTTGAAACCCCGGACCAGTAACAAACAAATTCCCAAAATACTCATCCAAATCATCAACACACATCTTATTCACATCCAAAAATAATGCACCAATAAATGCTTCCATAAGACACCCCAAACGCTTAAAAGACGTACGCACCTTTTTCTCTTCAGAATGACGAGATATTAAAAACCACCTATGCAAACCCATTTCATATGCAATTCTACCAATATTAGCATTGTTTACAAGCGCAATTTTTTTATCCGTCATAAACCCCTGATTGTTTTCCTGTGGAAATCTTCTGTAAATATAATATTTCACTATCAATTCAAGAACACCATCACCAAGAAATTCAAGGCGCTCATTAGATTTGGTGCGCAATGGAACACAATTAGGAGGACATGGTGCTATTTTCACGTTGTTTACAGCATTCTCACTTGCAGGCAATTTAGTATAAGATGTGTGGACAAATGCACGGCTGTACAATTCCATATTATGAACACATGATGTTGGAACACCATACTCACGCAGAATTGCATCCACATCCTCTCGCGTAATAAGTGTATTTGTCATGTTATGAGGGTCATGAATCTCAACATCAGCTTCTAGATTATCATTCATATTTGGATGATTTGTAAGTATAGACATATGATATTATTCAATATAAGTATTTCATTTTTATTCATTATCAAGGAAAGGCTAAACGCACGTGTGTCCACATGTCCGCAAATTATCGCGCGAACAAAAAATGAAATATTTTGCACACCATGAAAAAACATCATAACACAATATTTGCAAACAATGTCACAAAAACGCAGAATCACATCCGAGAGAAAAAACATTTCTTTCAAAAATTTGGATTGCTTTTCAAAAAATAAAAATGCTAACATTGAAATTATGATGCAACTACTAAAACCTAAAAAAATGCAACCAAAATATATTCATGAGGGAGGGGAGCAATATATTAGATCCATTGTTGGACAAAAAAAACACTATCTTCCAAATGACTTTCCCGAAAATTTAGGAATATTTTACTACCACCAAGGAGAAGTTGAATCCAATAATCCATGGCTAATTATCGCAGAAATGTCCAATGGTAAATACGTATTCATAGAAGCGGGAAGTGACGCATGCAGTGGATTTGAAATTTCAGCAGATATTCGAATTTACATTGCAGACACATACGAATCTCTCATATGCATGGCCCTCTCTGAAACCCAATATAACCTATACATATACGAAACCACTGGCGTTTAAATCATTAAAAAGTTTTTTTTGTTTTTTCTTATTATTATGGGCTGTTCGAACAGTAAAATGCGTACATACAATAAAATACACCAACACCATTTAAGAAAAAAAAAGGAAACGGAAATGTGCCGGGGCGCCGTGCCAAGCGTATTCCGATAAATGTACATAAAAATCCCGATATTCAAGTGTTGTGGGATATAGATGCCCAGGTGTGCAAAACATGTACAATCCAATCGAGGGTAGTAGATATGTGGTATGATAATCTTGTGTTGGTAGATGCATTCATGTGTGAAGAGAAAAGACGTCCATCCCCCACAGCGAAAGATAAAAAAGAAAAAACATTGGGAGGGTGGATAGGTACCCAACAGAAAAATGCAAAAGCAGATGAAAATGGTGTGTATAAACATGCAATGAGGGACGATGATAAACGGGAGAAATGGGAAGCACTGAAAGAGAAATATAAAGAATATTTCATTTCCATAGACGATATATGGTACGCACAGTGCGAAGAAGTAGATGCATTCATATGTGAAGAGAAAAGACGTCCATCCCCCACAGCGAAAGATAAAAAAGAAAAAACATTGGGAAAGTGGATGAGTCATCAACAGACCAATGCAAAAGCATATGAAAATGGTATATATAAAGATGCGATGAAGGATGAAGATAAGCGAGAGAAATGGGAAGCACTGAAAGAAAAATATGCAGAATATTTCGTGTCCCCAGCACGCAAAAAATCCAGGAAAAAATGAAATAAAATAATGCACAAAATACAAATATTAACACTGAAATAAAATGATAACGGATATTGAATACAAAGAGTTAAAGGCACAACTCATCAAGGCTAATGAACAATACGACACATTAAAAGAAGAAATCAATCAATGCGAAAAAAAAATTAAGCAGTACAAAAAAAATAAACAAAAAGAAAAAGATAAAATAGAAAATGAACGCAAAAAAATAGAAGAATAAAAAAAAAAAAAACAATTTTGTGCATTGATTGATGCACATGAAATACAAATTCAAGAAGCAGAAAAAAAAATAAAAGAAGTTTACGACGAAAAAGAAAAAATTTGGACAAAAAAAAAAGATACAACACCCAATAACTTTAAGGTTCTTATTAAGGAGATAGATAAGCGTTTGGTTTGCGCAGAAACTGTCATGATTGAATTAAAAAAACAATTTTCCAATATTTGTGTTCATCAAATGGAAGATAGAAATGTATATTTAGGGAGACTAAATGGACTTAAAGAAGAAAAACGGAAATATCATTGTGGTGATTGTGTGCATAATCAATGTAAATGGTGCACTGAAAAAACATTAAAAGAATGTAGCAATTGTAAAGATTATTGGTGATGGATATTGATCCACTATCTGCATAAATTCTCCACCATATCTAAAACCCCATCGTAATCAAAGGTGTATTCTTTTGTTGTATTTGTGTGTGTAATTTGTATTTTTTTATCACTACATAAAAAATTGTACAATGTTTGGGCGGTATTAGGGCACATAATTTTAACAATGCCGTAAATTTCCCCACCCCCCAAAGTAATGTCTCCGATTTGTATATTTTTAATTGGCGTTGAAAAATGTTCCATTTCCATCATTGTGTCTTCTTTAAAACCAACATCAACATACTTGTGAATAGTGTCAATTGTTACAACAGTTTGATGTTCTATACTTAAAAAGTCTAATATACCAGTCATCTTTTCACCATATACTTCATCCCAATCACAAAATACATTGTTATTAAGACAAATCGTTTTAGAAGTAGTATTTAAACAGTACAAATATGGTTCATCATACTTATAAAGACGCACCGCTTTAGGATGTTTTGAAATATTAACCCAAGTGTTATCCAATTTAACCTTGTGTGTTTCACTAACCACTATCCCATTTAACACATACATGTCTAGATTTTTAGCGTTTACCTTTATTGTTGCCGTCACCATATCCCCATTTTTAAGAACATCACCCACAATTATTTTTTCAATAGGAACCGAAACACCATCACTTTTAACAATGGGTGTTGACCTGTCAAAGCACCTCATTTTTGGTAAAGATGGTACACTGCCGGTTTTTATATGCAATACTTCGCTCATAAATGCCACAATGATTGCCAATGGAATAGATATTGACAGAAATACTGCACTTGTTGATGCGGCAACTGGCCATGTAACCGGAACAGCCCATAATCCAACAATAACGGCTGCAAGAGCAACTAACAATTTAATGATAAGTTCCATAATTGCACCCATTAACGATTGGAGTGCCATATATGATCCTAATGCGGTGTATAAACTCCCTACCATAATTCCCTGTGTTTTATTCAGTACATCTATAAGTGCAATAAATATACGTTGAATTGGAATAACAACATTAAGCAAACGTGTCAGTATTTCTGTCAAGATAGCACCTATTTTGTCTCTTAATACAGCCATTATACCCCTTGAACTGTTGACTGTGTCCGATAAAGACGAGAATGTATTGGTTAATGATTTGATTAAATAGTTAAATGGTTCCAATATTGTTCCAATAATTCCAGTAAGTGTATTTTGTACACAATATTGGAAATTTTCTCCAGTGTATTGGTGTGCAGATTTTCCCTCTGGAGCGTTTATCCACCCCGCAAATGGAATAACCTTAGGGTTACATCGTTGATTGACCCAGTCGTCTACAATCTGTTCTTTCCCCTGCAAAATATTGAAATAAGCATATATGTAAAAAACAATGATAGATATCATAATAAACATAATAAGTGACCCACCATATTGATCAAAATATGACAGACCATCATATATTTTATTTACATAAGCAGTAGATTTATCTACGTCAAACATATGAATTACTATAAGTGTATACAAAAAACACAGCTTGTAAATTAAAAAATATTATGTAATAATAAAACACATGGCCTTTTGCAAAGTTGATCCAATAAGTAATTACTGTGTACCTTCAAATACACAAACCACAGAGGGTTCCAAATCCAAGACACATGGGGGAAAGAGAAACTTTATGACAAGACGTCGCCGGGGTGGTTCAAAGCTATCCCCGCGAGCACGTGAAGCACCGCGAGCCGTGGAGATAAAAAAGTTTACCCGACAAACCCTGGACATTGCAATTTCTTCGATTGAAGATTCAGAGCGCAGATACGGTCCAATAAATACGTGGGATGTAAGTGATGTCACCGATATGAGCCGTCTATTCGCGAGCACACCCAATTTCAATAAAAATATTAATGATTGGAATGTAAGCAATGTCACTAATATGCGCGCCATGTTTGAAAATGCGCGCGATTTCAACCAACCACTCAATAATTGGAATGTTGGTAATGTTACTAATATGCATCAGATGTTTGCAAATGCGCGCGATTTCAACCAACCACTCAATAATTGGAATGTAAGCAATGTCACTAATATGCAAGCATTGTTTGCAAACACGCGCGATTTCAACCAACCACTCAATAATTGGAATGTTGGTAATGTTACCGATATGGCCAGACTATTCATGAACACACACAAATTCAACCAACCACTCAATAATTGGAATGTGGGAAATGTTACCAATATGAAATCAATGTTTGAAAATGCGCGCGATTTCAACCAACCATTGGATAACTGGGATGTGGGAAATGTGAACAATATGGAAGGAATGTTTGCGAACGCAGCTGCCTTCACCCAGCCTCTAAATAATTGGCGTCTGCAACAAGGTGTTGATATTCGTCACATATTAGAACATATACCACAATTGCGCAGAGACACAATCCGATTTCCATTTCCTCCTGACGACCAAGTTCACGGTGATGGTGATGAACATTTTCATTTCCATGATTATGGTGTGGCAAATCAAGCCGTGGGTGTCGAGGTACACACCGCATTTCGTACAATAAATCTTCCAAGATACACAAAACTCCTCACCGAACGATTGAATGAAATTGGTGATATTATAATGCCATTCGATTTATCAGTAATGGAGAATATTATGGGCTCAGCAGTTAATGAAAGACATTTACCTCAACTTATGCGTTTATTCAAACGGTTAAAAACCGTACAGAGAAACGTGCCAGATTACCTGAAACAAGCTATTGTACTATCCGTTTCCTGGATGTGGAGCACTGACTTTGATGACGACGCGAGAGAAATATACGCCACTGCGTGGGCGGTTGACGTACCAAATTCGTGTATGCAGGGGATAATTGAACGTTTTGTCACATCCATCAAACAAATAATTGAGGTGATGCCTGAGAATGATCGTAATGGAACACAGATGGAAATACTGGCACTCATGTCACCACCCGAAGTTTCGGATGTATATAAGGTATGGCGCAATGAAATTTTGAAACATGAACCGGAACTGTACAACCTTGCTGAATCAATTCGAATGAAAACTAACAATGGCGACAAGGATGTTCCAGTACTCGACGATGATGTGAAAAACAAGTTTCGTAATTCATTCGCAGCATATTTCCGTGAAGTGCTCAATAACTATTATGGTGTAGCTGTAGCAGCAACAAAACTGTCTGAAAAAAGCGGATTTGTTGATTATGTGGCTGAATCAGTTCAAAATGGTGGGAAACGAAGGAAGCGAAGGAAGCGGAAGCGCATAACTATGCGAAAAAGCCGAAAATGTCGGCGCAATCGAAAAACTCGATGCAGGAAATAATTTGTACAAGCCTTTATGGACCGACATTATGACACACACATTTTACACCTTTGAACATTTAAAACGCCGTGTTAATTTATAAAATTATTTACCCTCCATATGTTTTATATTTCTAAATATGTCATTTTTATTCGACAATTTTACTTCATAAACTTTAAAATTTTCATTTATTAAATCTTGTCCATCTACAAAATATAATAAATCCCAATTTTCTTTAGGTCCAAATGAGGAAGGTCCTGTTGACATAAATCCTTTTACTTCTATTTGTTTAAAAATTCCTGTTTTGTTAATAATAATATCTCCTTTATTGGTGTCCCAACAAGGCATTATGCCATATTTAGCAAAAATAACAAGTTTAGCAATATTTTCAGATTTATCAATAAATCAAAATTTCATTTTTTCCCAAAAATGTACATATTTTACACCAAATAAAAACAACATGTTGGTGTAATATTTGTCAGAACAAAATTCACTTTTAACACCATATTTCAAATTACGCTTTCTAAAAATGTCAGTCTACAAAAATGGACATTTTTTTGGACATTTTTGGACATTTTCACAAAAACGTAATTTCTGAAAAATGTCCAAAATTCGGGGGACAAAAAACTCGTAAATGTTTTTTCGAAAAACGTCATTTTTAGTGAAAAATGATGGTTTTTATCACTTTTCAAGAATTTTATTTTCCAAAAAGTGATAAAAACCATCATTTTTCACTAAAAATGGCGTTTTTCGGGAATGGTCCAAAAAAGTGCACAAAAAAACCCGTTTTTCGGAAAGTATGTTGGGATTTTGAAAAATGGACATTTTTTTTGTCTGTCCTTTTTCAAAATCCCAACATACTCTTGAGATTTAGTATTTTTGTGTTAAGATTTTAGAAAATAAATGTCTTGAGACTGTTACAGTCACGTTTTTGTCAAAAACACGTGAGAGCATAAAAATTTCTGGGAGATTTTGTCCCGATCCCGGAAAAATCCTTTACGTTTTTGTGAAAAAAATTACGTTTTTGTGAAAATCGCTTCAGAAAATCGTAATTTTTCACAGAAAATCGTAATTTTTCACAGAAAAGCGTAATTTTTCACAGAAAAGCGTAATTTACGATTTTGTGAAAATCGCTTCAGAAAATCGTAAAAATTTTCACAAAAGCGTAAAGAATTTCTCAAAAGTGTAATTTTTCACAGAAAAGCGTAATTTTTAATGTTTATATAATGTTATATAATGTTATGTCAAAGAAGATAACTAATAATATATTTTACAGTATATCTTGCAAGAGCATTGATGAGTGTAGTGATGGGTTTGTGGGACATACTACTAATCTAACTCGTCATAAGCAGATACATAAACAAAATTGCATTAGTGGTAATAAAACGTGTACTCTTTATAAAACAATAAATAATTATGGTGGGTGGGACAATTGGGAGGTTAACAAATTGGCAACAATTGTGAATTTGACCGAGGATAAGGTACTTGAACTTGTGAATCAATATATAAACGAGTTAAAATTTTTTCTAACAACAGTGGAATGCTCTCAAAAATTTTATTGTGATGTGTGTAAAATAAATTGTCGAGCAAAATCTCATTTGGAAAAGCATTACCAAACTGATAAGCACATTAAATCTCGTATAATTTATGATAGGTACAACAGTGAGCTTCAATTAAAACATGCAAATTTGACTGAAAAAATTGAGCAGGAACGCAACCAACTTCAAGAAAAGTTGGACCATGAGACGACAAAACAGCGAGAAATGGATTTGATTCGCACAATGTTTGAAAAGCATGATGGACTGACACATAAATTACTTGAATTGGCACACGAAAAGACCGTAACAAATAACAACAATAATATCAACACTAACAATACAATTAACAATAAATTTAACCTTAATCTTTTTCTTAATGAGACGTGTAAGGATGCGATGGATCTAACTGATTTTGTTAGGCAAATGAAATTTTGTGTGGAAGATTTGATACATATGGGAGAGGTAGGTTTTACAAATGGTATGTCGCATATTTTCGTGAAGGGTCTTTCTACTGTGGAGAAAAACAGGCGCCCAATTCACTGTACAGATTTAAAGCGCAAAACCTTATACATAAAAGAAAATGGTGTTTGGGAAAAAGAAAACCCTGATAGAACACACATGATTAACGCTGTTCGTCAAATAGGTCGAGATAATTTGAAAACATTGGTGGAGTGGACGAACAAGCACCCAGATTATAATGATTATGATTCCAAGGCTAATACTCAATATATGCGTATAGTGGGTAATGCAATGCCTGGATGCACTGATGATGAAATAGAAAAAAGTTACAAGCAAATAATTCATGCGGTAGCATGTGAGGTGCCTATACCTAAAAGTTTTGATTAGTTTATGAGGGTGAGAGCTCCTCTACAAAGCCCGAACTGTAGTGTAGCCTGTGTCATGGTGTCCGTGTCCAAGTTGTGTATGTTTCACTGCGCTGTAAATATGGATGGATTTGCGGACAGAAATTTCCAATCGATTTTATCCTGATTTTGTTCGAGTAGGTAGATGGCATTTGGGTTCTCGGACAGGTATTTCCAATTGATTTTGTCTTGATTTTTTTCGAGTATGTGAATGGCGTTTGGGTTTCGAGACAATAATTTCCAATTGATTTTGTCTGGGTTTTGTTCTAACAAATGGGTGGCATTCGGATTAGCGGACAGGACACCCCAATCGATTTTGTCTGGGTTTTTTTCGAGAAAGTGGATGGCATTTGGGTTCAAATACAGTCGCCACCAATCGATTTTGTCTGGGTTTTTTTCGAGAAAGTGGATGGCATTTGGGTTGTAAGATAGGTTGGACCACTTGATTTTATCTGTATTTTGTTCGAGCAGGTGGATGGCATTTGGGTTCTCAGACAGCCAGTACCAATCGATTTTGTCTTGATTTTGTTCAAGTATGTGAATGGCATTGGGATTGACAGACAGGTGTCGCCAATCGATTTTGTCTTGATTTTGTTCAAGTATGTGAATGGCATTGGGATTAGTAGACAGCCAGGGCCAATCGATTTTGTTAAGATTCTGTTCTAAAAGATGAATAGCATTCGGATTGGTGTTCTGAGATAGGCAGTACCAATCAATTTTTGTCAGATTTTGCTCTATGGCATTCGGATCATCAGACAAACCATCGATTTTGCCCTGGTTCTGTTCTAAAAGATGAATAGCATTTGGATTTGGGTTCTGAGATAGTCCAGTCCAATCAAGTTTATCTTGATTTTTTTTAACGAATGGAATGAACTTGTACATGTTTTTTAGGGTTGAAAGTATTATGTATTATTTATGTGTTAGTTTTTTATACCCGTGTCTGACATTAGATATTTCCAAATATCCATCTGAGAGATAGATAATCGGTATCCTTTGATGCAATTGCCGAGGTTGTATTTTTAGACATTGTGGTATTTGGTCCGTTATCTACCAATCTCTGTATTTCTGAAACCCCCAGTGCATGATTATAGTACCATAAATTCGATATATTACCCGAGAATCCTCCGTCCATGCCTACATATACATCACCATAATTTTGTTTCGGAACTCCGCGTAGATGATGGCTTTTTACAATTGATCCATTTATGTAGACGTCCATGGTATTGTTTTCGCATCTAATGATAACGTTAACCCACTTATTGAGCGGGATATCTTTCACTGTGATTTCTTCATTAATAACATTGAATGTATTCATCATGACCACCAAGTCATTCGTATGGGGTGCGATGTACAGCCCTGGTGCATTATTGGGGAAATTTAATCCCTGCACGTCAGAATCTGGGTTGTTGGAAAATTCATTTCCCTTGTAAAACACCGAGCGATATTTTCCAGCGTTATACTGCAAATCGTCAATAAATATCCACACGGACCACGTGAATTCTATGCCGTCGACTTCATTTTTGGAGCGCGTGATTGTAACTGCTCCGGATGTGGATGGATCTTGTGGAAAAACAATGAGATGTTTGGCGTCGACCATGCCTGTTATTAATTTGGGTGAATTTGACGGGCTGAGGAAATATTCCAATATTTTTGTTCCGATTTTTAGCGCAATCATGAAAAAGAAAATGACCAGTAAAAGAAATGCCAATTTGGAAAAAATGCTGTCCGATATAAAAAAATCGTATGTGTCGTCGAGATATTTATTTTTCGGTATAAAATTATTGAAATTGTTAGAAGAAGTTGTGGCTGGATAATCCATTTATTTGTACCTTATATTACTCGTATATTCTTTTTTATTTGTTCTGTTCTTTTATTTTATTTTGAAAGTTCTAACAATTTTTCACTTTGCGAAATGAATATGAGTTTTTTGTGTATCACGGTGTCCGTGTTGTAAGGGAGAAAAATGAAACGCCCAGAAACACTTTGTTGTAATGCAGTTATTATAATGGACGGAACTACTGAAATACCCTGTGTGCTTATACTTGTTGGAAATAAAACATATGGTCGTGCCAGTAATTCCAAAATGTTATATAAATGTGTTCCCCATGATACAGAATTACCGTGTTTGTTAGTGCCTTATCAACCAATTGGGACATTAGAAAAGACTCGTAATAATATATATGTAAGCGTGGTATTTGTTTCTGGTAATAGGGGTAGAATGTGCAACTCATATGGTGATGTTAGTATCCCTGAAAATTTTTACAAATATCAACTTGTTTGCAACAATTTAGACATATCTATAAAACAATTACATAAGAATGTTTTTGAAAAAATAAAAAAGCACGGGTCAATTGACGTCATTGTTAGGGACATTGTGGAAAAATATAATATTGAAGACCGCACGGGTTGGGAAATTATAACAATAGATCCAGATGGAAGTATGGATTTGGACGATGCAATGGGAATAAAATATATGGAAAATGATGTGAAACAGATTAGTGTATATATTGCCAATGTTGCAATATGGGCAGATGTACTGGATTTGTGGGAACACATGTACAAGCGTGTTGCATCTGTTTATCTTCCGGATAAAATAACACCAATGTTACCACCACAGTTATCTACAAACGCCTGCAGTTTGCTTCAAGGTGAGCGTCGCATTGCTTTTACTATGGACATAACAGTGGAGAATGGTGTTGTTACGGGTGAGCCAAAATATAGTAATACGCTAATAAATGTTATGTGCAATTGTACATATGAAAATGTGCATGAAAATCCAATTTATGAAGATATACGCAAAACATTGTATCCTTGTACGGAAGATAGTCATGATTTAGTTGCCCAAATGATGATATTTATGAATCACAATATTGCTTTGAAGATGGTTGAAAATGGTATTGGTGTTTATCGTTCAACATTTGAAGAGAAAAAAGAACATAAAGAAATGGAAATTAAGGGGGAGGATGAGAGCAATTTTCGAAATATTCCGGATAAATATAAACAATTTGTTAATCCCAATAATGATGTTTGTTCAGGGAAATATACAACAGATGTGTCACAACTTTATCACAGTTCGCTAAATTTGTTAGCATATACACATATAACAAGTCCTATTCGGAGAATAGTTGATATTGTTAATTTGGTTGGGATCCAAAAGGCAATGTCGCTTTTCCCCCTTTCAGATCGTGCGCACGATTTTTACAAATATTGGTGTGGTGATGAAAGTATCAAATATCTTAACAAACAGATGAAGAGTATATCCAAAGTTCAATCGCTGTGCAAATTGTTAGATCTATGTACTACTAACAATTCAAAATGTTTGAAGGGATATATATTTGGGCGTAAGATTGTCAATAATGTGTATAGGTATGATGTGTATCTTCCTGATATTAAAATGTATTCGTCGATTCATTCTGTTGATTATATGGAGAATTATGGTAATTATGAGTGCAAAATAATAACATTTGATGCAAATGATACATTGCGGAAAAAAGTGAGGATTCAAATAGTATAAAAGATTTTCAAAGATAAATTGTACAATATGAGTTCAGGTGATTTTTTTTCGTCTGTGGAAAATAAAAAAATGTTGTGGGAAATACTAACAGCACAATTAAATATTAATTCAAATACAGATGCTAACAATATTTCAAATATTCGGAATATATTTGACTCTAATGTAACAATGCTAAATAGTAAAAATGACGGAAGCAGAACATTAATGGCGATAAATAAACAATTTTTATCTCAAACACTTGAGTGTGTTCATAAATTATTACCGTGGACACAGTCTAAAATAAAAATAACAAATATTGATGCAAGCGAAGATGTTAATGTGGTGCATCAAAGTAAACACATTCAATTTTCAGATGAGTTTGGTAAAATGCAACAAAATTTTGACGAATATCTGACACCGAAGCGTCCGGAAAATATTGATTTTTCGGATAAAAGTGATGATAATAAAATAAAAAATATTGATGAATTATTATCTCAAACAATAAAACAACGTAATTATGACGTGCCCGAGGTACCAACGGACGTTGACATTGGTAGTATGCCTGCCAATGATGATGATGATGTGGGCGTTACAGCACCGACAGAGCATTCGAATAAACTCTCCGAAACAATTAAATATTTGAGAGAAACTGCTAATAAATTGAACAATGTTGCGGATGAGTGGGACAAAATACTAAATTCTTCTGTTGTTTAGCTGGTCCTCGCAAAAATGATTTGCATAAAATATAGAGTATAAAGAGCAACTCAATAAAATATTCAATAATGGATTTAACGCAAAAAAAGCTCGACCGCTCTGAATGGGAGTCTATTGAGATTCCGTGTTCGGCTTCTGAACTTGTGCTATTAAACCTTGTAAAAGATGGTTTTTACAATACAGACATTCGGCACAATACGGCGCTTACAATTTTAGCGTTTCTTAAAATGGAACCCACAGTAGCGCTTCACAATTATATGTTTATTGAGCATTTTGAGAAGCCACTTAAAAAATCATTTGAACAGAATAATATTTCAATTCAATTACCCGAAGTGTCAAAAAAAATGCGCACACCGTGCAAAGCTGATTTAATTCGCATTGAGCGTGCCGAAAGATTTTCGGCTGAAACACGCAGTGTTTTATTTGAATTTACAATATTAAAGCGAATTGAAAAAATGGTTCAATGGTACAGAAATAATGATCACAAATGGGTGCTTCAGTATTATGCACTAACACGTTTATGCAATGTTTCACTTGCGTCAATAGCTAATCAGCCGTTGATTGTGGTGACCAAAAATATACTTAACCATTTGATGGATCGTGTAAATATTCCATACTTGGTTGAACATGCATCTGAGTATATAGAGGACAATTTACTAATGCAATATGATGATTTATGCCTTTATACCCACCAGAAGCAAATTTTTGAAGTTATTATTGCAAACAAAAAAAGACCATCTCTTATTCTTTATTCGGCTCCAACTGGTACTGGTAAAACTGTTACTCCGATTGGAATTGCTGAAAAGAAGCGTGTAATATTTGTGTGTGCTGCACGGCACGTAGGACTTGCTCTTGCTAAGAGTGCAATTTCGGTCGGTAGGAAGGTTGCGTTTGCATTTGGATGTGAAACTGCGGACGACATTCGCCTACATTATGCCGCTGCAATAGATTATACAAAGAATAAGCGTTCTGGGTCAATTCAAAAAGTAGATAATACAAGAGGAGAGAAGGTGGAAATGTTAATTTGTGATATTGCGTCATATTTGCCATCTATGCATTATATGTTAGCCTTTAATACCCCGGACAATTTAGTTACATATTGGGATGAGCCAACTATTGCACTTGATCAAGAAGAACATCCCCTTCATGCAATAATTTCTCGAAATTGGAACGAGAATTTAATCCCAACTGTTGTTCTTTCAACTGCTACATTGCCTACTGCACAAAATTTGCTGGCAGTTACAACCAATTTTTGCGAACACTTTCCGGGGGCACAGATAATTGATATTACTAGCCATGAATGTCGTAAAACAGTTCCACTTATTGATGTATTGGGGAGGATTGTGCTTCCGCACCATTTAGATACCAAGCATTCGGATGCGGTAAATCGGGCAAATGAATGCCTGGCTAATCCAAGGTTACTTCGTTATATTGATGTGGGTGCGGCTACCGAATTTATTGCCAATGCCGAAAAAAAAAATATTGTTCCGGACACTGGCCTTATTATGAGTTGTTTCGACAAAGTGCTCAGCATTACCCCTCGTGCAATTAAGGAGCATTATTTGCGCACAATTATTAACATGGATCCTCAAAATTGGGATTTGGCGTGTGACATTCCACGAACAACGCGCTTCCCTACTCGTGATTTGGATTCATTGGCTGGTGCACGTCTTACCACAAAGGATGCACATACTCTTACAGATGGTCCAAGTATATTTCTGGTAAGTGATGTTTCAAAGGTTGCGCGTGTGCTTTTGCGCGAAGCAGCGATTCCCTCAACAACTATGCAGGATATTGCATCGCGCATTAATGCTAACAATATTGTTGCAGATACTATTTCCGATTTGGAAAGAGAGATTGAAGATTTAAGTGCCCAAGATGAACGTGGTGCAAATAAAACAAAGACAAAGCGCAAAGGGGGGGATAATGAAGAGCGAGATGAACCATCTATTCGTAATCCTCGCATAGGTGTGTTAACAAACGAAATAAGTGTAGCATACTCTCAAGTGCGTCCAATATCTATCAACGATGTATTCATTCCCAATACACTTATGCATCGTGAAAAATGGGCAAGTGGTAAGTCCAAATCCACCCCATTTACATCCACCATAATCGACAACACAACTAATAGTTCAAATACGTGTTCTAAATGTGGAAAAAAAAAATGTACCCAACATTTTCAACCAAAATCCTCAAATAGGGAATCAAATGTTGTCACTGAGGTTTCTGCTCTTTCAGGTGTAGATGATGCATGGAAAATTTTACTGTTGATGGGTGTAGGTGTTTTTGGTGGAAAGGCGCCACGTTCATATACAGAAATTGTTAAGCGATTGGCGGATCAACAGCGTCTTTATTTAATTATCGCAGATGGTGATTATATATACGGTTCTAACTATCAATTTTGTCATGGAATAATCGGAAAGGATGTTAAACTTACTCGGGAAAAAATTGTTCAGGCGGTTGGTCGTGTGGGGAGACATACTAATCAAAATCATACTGTGCGATTTAGAACAGATGAACATATTAAAAAATTATTTCCTCTTCCATCTGCAGATATGGAAATTGAAGCTGTCAATATGAATCGACTACTTGTTCGTATTTAGGTATAGCACTTCAAAAAAAAATGAAATTTACATTAACAAATAAAATCAAGAATATTTTTTATTTAGTGTTTTACACTTCAGGGGTGTCATTTTTGTGTGTAAATAAGTCCGTCATATATAAAATCCCAGTTGTTAGTTTGCACACATAGTTGTCTGTGGGGGTATGTTGGTGACCAGTGTAACTAACCATACAGTCTGAACTGGTTCTTCCATCCATTCATACATTATATTAATAAAATTGTCAAAATCGACATCATCAAAATCGACATCCATAACCATATCTACAATATCTGAATACTCAGTTTGCTCTGAAATTTCAGTAAATTCATTTACATCCATAGGCATATCTACAATATCTGAATACCCAGTATTAAATTCTTCATTTACATCCATAGCATTCTCGCTTCCCATGTCAATATCCATTGGTTCATACATTATTTATTATATAATACATTCCTAACATTTTGAAAAATGTTTCATTTTTTTGTATTTTTTTGCATTGAATTTTTTGGTTGTGAAAAAATGATTTGTTTTATTTCTAATATAACGTGGTACAACACTAAAAATGGGACTAAGAAATATGACAAAACTAATTGGCACACGTTGCCAACCCGCTTTATATTTTACACGCTTGTCATCATTAAACAATAGAAATAACCCAGTGCGCATTGTTATCGACGTTAGTATATACATGTATAAATACGAAAGTAATGGCACGCTAATCGAGTCAATGACAAAAATGTTGAAGACATTTGTCACCAATAACATTCATGCTATATTTGTATTTGATGGAAAGCCGAGTGAAGACAAACACCATTTAATTAAACAAAGGCGCCAAATTAAGGATGATGCACGCAAGAAATATACGGACCTTTATGTTGCGGCAGATAATACGGAGGATGATGATGTTCGTGCTAAACTTATTAGCGAGGCACAAAAAATGAAAAAGCAGTGCGTTTACATTACACATGAAAAAACGGCGACAGTAAAGAATTTAATAACCTCATATGACATGACAATTATTGAAGCTGATGGGGAAGCCGATGGAATATGTTCATCAATGGTCACTAACGGAGAGGCGTGGGCGTGTTTGAGTGACGACACTGACCTGTTTATTCACGGGTGTCCCAGAGTGTTAAGAAATTTTAATTTACGGGACGGTACATGTGTTTTGTATTGCACTCGAAAAATCCTTAAATTGCTGAACATGACGCATGCCGAGTTTAAACAATTGTGTGTGTTGGCGGGTACTGATTATAATTTGGAACAAAAGAACAGCAAGCAAAATAATGTAAATTTCCTGATAAATTTGTTTATGATGTATAAAATTCAACAGTCGCGCATGCGTGTAAACAATTGTTTCTATGAGTGGGTGGTTAAAGAAAATCCTGAGATAAGTATTCCACCCCCATCGGTGTTTTATAAGGTGGTTGATATGTTCTAACTTTTTAATTTTCAATTTTTTTTTGTATGACGCAATAAACACGCTAATGGCAATAGTGCATTACGGGGAACACAATTGCGTAGAAGTGTACAGTAAAACTGGTAAATTTGCATCAAATCTTCCTATTACCGATTGGTACAACCTACAAAAATGCCATTAACTTGTTAGAACAGAACCGGGGCAAAAATGATTGGACATTGTTTTATTTTTTGACAATGAAAAGTGAATATTGTCAGTAAATCGTTGTCCCTAATGCAACCGCACCTGGAGGGTTCCTTGATATAAAGGCATTTTTATTGTCAGATAGGGGTGTTCAAAGAAAAGAACACTTAGAGTCTGCCATTTCCGCTTTCCGTGAATTCGAGCCCCAACTCAACCAAGGAAAAGCCCACCTTCATTTAGGGACGCAATTCGGGATTAACACAGATTGCTTGACTGGGAAAAATGTCTCCGGACATGCATGTGTCATTCACACCAACAGACGCACATGTGCGCGCATTATTTTGGTCTTCCCCAATATAGCACCATCCCCCCGACCCTCCTGTAGCTGCTTCTGGTTCCGGTTCACCACCATATGACGGACCCTGTAGTGCCTGGGCGATTGGATCGGCCTGGGGACGCTCTGGTCCACCAATAACCGATGTGGGTGCTCCTGGCACACTTCCATTTGCACCTTTTCCTTGCACCACGTCAATGGTTTCAACAGTGGTGTCCGCTATCGCATCAACACCCTCTTTAGACATCTCAACTGTCTGTTTTGTAGTTTTTAACGCAGAGCCAAATAAATTTTTAAATAGATATCCAAATATCTCTCCAGTTTTGTGTGTTCCCTGTGCTAAATATGTAAAAACATTAAACCCTAACAAAGAAAGTAATAATATCAAAATTGCCCAAATAGACCAAGAAATAGAGCGGAAATTTTCCCATATATTGGAGGAAGGGGTGGGTGTGGGTGTAAAAATAGGTTCAGTAGTTATGCTTTCCATATAGCTTATAATAAACGAGAAGGAGAAGATATTTTGTTGTATGACGCAATAACGCAATAAAAATCAAAGCAATGTAAAACATAATTGCGTTCCAAAATATCATCATCTATACAAAGGCTGTTATTTGTGTCCATACAACATGTTATTTGCGTCAAATAACGTGTTGAAAGTCCAGGAGATTTTTAATATTCCCCATTAGTGTTGGAAGAGTAAGAACATGCAAAGTTGGTGTAATCAAACTCATATCCTAATACATTTTACATTTTTGATACCACCATTGTATGTAACAATCAAATCATCATCTTTTGTTGTTTTTACATTTACATAAATCTTCCCACCACACAGTATTGTTGTTGATTCTTGTGTGCATACATCACAACAAATAGCAGTCATTGCTCGTTTTTCGCCTGCGTTTGCAACAGCAACAAATTTATCATCGCTATACACCACAGATCTCCAAGAAATGTGCATATTTACAGGAGATGCTTGCTCTACTGTCCATGTTACGGCATCCGTGCTTGTCATTGATCTTCCCCACACTGCATCAATCGCAACATATAATCCACCACCATATGTCACAGAAGACCATTGACTCCCATTCCGGTCCACTGTTATACCAGTCCATGTTATTCCATCCGGACTGGTCATCACTTGGTGTAATCCGTTTAACGAAACAGCAACAAACAAACCGTCACCATATGTCACATCATGCCATTGGTTGTTCGCTGCAGCTGTTCTACTTGTCCACTTCACACCATCATGACTTGTCATCACCGCACCAGATACTGCAACCGCAACAAACAAATTGTTGCCGTATGTCACACTATACCAATCATCATCCGATGCAGACGTTCTACTTGTCCATGCCTCACCATCGCGACTTGTCATTACTCTATTATCCGTACCACTGGAAGACACGGCAACAAATAATCCATCTCCATATGTTACACTCCGCCAATAATTATCTGCGGCATCTGCTTGTGATTCCCAATCTATTCCATCCGTACTTGTCATTACCAAGTCATTGCCGGTCGAACCACTTGCCCCAACAGCGACAAATTTCCCATCACCATATGTCACACTTTGCCAATAACGATTATTATCCTGGTCCCGACTTGTCCACGTCTCCCCATCAGGACTTGTCATCACACGATGTGTACCAGTTTGAGCCACGGCAACAAATATTCCATTTCCATATGTCACACTTTCCCACAAATTATTCTCAGGTGTTGTTTGAATTGTCCAATCCTCCATAATTACTGTAAATATATTAAAAT
>JACKZZ010007220.1_pt1 | contig 29846 bp, 31 predicted proteins | sample 8027871 | NCBI WGS metagenome assembly JACKZZ01 (sample SAMN15724774, study PRJNA655200) | protist metagenome | isolation source: fluorescence activated cell sorting (FACS) single amplified genomes of... | place: USA: West Boothbay Harbor, Gulf of Maine | collected 2000-07-19
TGAAATGGATATTGAAAATGGTGAAAAAATTTCTAAAAAGATTCAAGACAATAATGGTGAAGCAATTGTTGTAGAAACAAATGTTGCCGAAGAAGATAGTGCAAATAACATGGCTGATGTTGCTATTAAAAAATTTGGTAAGATTGATATTCTTATTAATAATGCTGGCATAAGACATATTAACAATATTCTCGATCATACAAAACAGCAATGGGATGACATGATATCGGTAAATTTAACTGGACCATATCTATGCTGTAAGTCTGTTATTCCTCATATGATAAAAAATGGTAAAGGAAAAATTATTAATTTTGGATCTATTGCAAGTTTTATGGGTAGACCTGATAGAGTAGCCTATGTTGCTGCAAAATCTGGTATACTAGGTTTAACGAGAGCCTTAGCGGTCGATTTAACTGGGAAAAATATTAACGTAAATACTATTTGTCCTGGGTTAATTTCAACACCTTTCAATCAAAAATTTGCTGAAGATCCTACTCACGGTAAAGCTTGGGGCAAAGAAACTATAGTTGGACGTTGGGGTTTGCCATCTGATATATCTGGTGCAGCTGTTTTTCTATCTAGCGATGATGCAGATTTTATAAATGGATCTGAAATAAAAATTGATGGTGGATGGTTAGCAGCAAAAACTAGAAAAGGTGAAATAAGTAATTAATGAGTGATGATTTTAAAAATAATTTAGAACTAGCACTAGGTAATGCAAAAAGATTATCTAATAAAATTTTAATTAATGGAAAATTGTCACCTGCTAAAGCTGAAGCTAAAATTAGCGTATTAAATCCAAGTACAGGTGAAAATATTGGTGAAGCTCCACAGTGCAATAAGGTTGATGTGAATATAGCGGTTGATGTAGCAGAAGCTGCATTTCAAAAATGGAAAAAAGTACCTGCGAGAGAACGTGGTAAAATAATGACGGCTGCTGCTAGAAAATTAGAAGATAGAAAAAATGAAATTGAAACATTATTAGCTTTAGATACTGGTAACGCACTTAGAACTCAAGCCATACCGGAGACAGCAGCATCAATTGAATTAACTCATATGTTTGCTGGACTTGCAGGAGAAATAAAAGGTGAAAATTATCCACCAAACATTCCAAATACAATTCATTACACAACCAAGGATCCAATTGGAGTTGTTTGTGCAATTATTCCTTGGAATGCTCCTTTATTTTTGACTGTTGCAAAAATTGCACCAGCTATTGTAGCGGGAAATACTGTAGTGTTAAAAACTGCTGAACAAGCACCACTTTGTGCTTTACTCTTATGTGAAATATTACAACAAGAACTTCCTCCTGGAGTTTTAAATGTAATTTCAGGCTATGGAGAAGAGTGTGGTGAACCATTAATTGATCATCCTAAAGTTAGAAAAGTTACTTTTACAGGATCGTTTTCTGTTGGAAAAATTATTGCAATAAAAGCTGCTCCAAAATTATGTCCAGTTACATTAGAATTAGGTGGAAAAAATCCAAATATTATAATGAGTGATGCTGACTTAGATATAGCAATACCAGGCGTAATTGATGGTATGAGGTATACTCGTCAAGGACAGGCTTGCACCGCAGGATCAAGAGTTTATATACACGAAAAAATTTATGATAAAGTTTTAGAAGGTGTAGTTTCTAAATTAAGTAAACTTAAGATGGGAAATGCACTTGATAGTAAATCTGATATTGGTGCAATAATATCTGATGAACAGCTTAAAAGAACCTTACATTATATGGATATTGCTAAAAAAACATCATCAGCAAAGGTTTTACATGGTGGTAATCAACCTAAAGGAGGAGATTATAAAGAGGGGTTTTTCTATGAACCAACTTTATTGTCAGGCGTTCCTGTAGAATCTCCTGTATGTCAAGAAGAGGTATTTGGTCCTGTTGCTTGTGCAATTCCATTTAAAAATTTTGATGATGTTATGAAGAGTGCTAATGACACACCCTTTGGTTTATCAGCAGTTTTATGGACCCAAAATTTATCCAGAGCATTACAGTTTGTTGATGAGATTGAAGCTGGTTTTGTTCAGGTGAATCAATGTGTTGCACCAAGAGCCAATGTTTCTTATGGAGGAATTAAAATGAGTGGTTTAGGGAAAGAGTATGCTTTTGATAGTATGGTTAACCACTTCACACAAAGTAAAACAGTTTTAATCAATAGAGGTAAATCAAATTTAGATGACTAATCACATTGCATTTATAGGTGTTGGAAATATGGGAAACCCTATGGCTGATCAACTAGTTAAAGCTGGCAAAGAAGTTAAAGCTTTTGATGTTTCACCAGAGGTAATAAAAATTGCAAAAGAGTCAGGATTAAATGTTGTATCCACTATTGATGAATTATTAGATGGTGCTAATACCGTTATATCCATGTTACCAGAAGGCAAACATGTTCGATCTCTTTATTTAGGAGACAAAGGAATATTAAATAAAATTCCAAAAGAATGCTTGATAATTGATTGCTCAACAATTGATATTGAGACTTCTCTAGAGCTAGGCAATGAAGCAAAAAAACTTGGAATTAAAATGATAGATGCACCAGTTACTGGTGGTGTGATGGGAGCAAGAGTTGGAAAATTAAATTTTTTAGTAGGTGGAAGCGATGAAGCTGTAGCATTAGCAAAACCTTTATTTGATATTATGGGACAAAAAATTTTACATGCAGGTGTTCAAGGAAGTGGAGTAGGTGTAAAAATTTGCAACAATATGTCTTTAGGAATTTCTATGATAGCAGCATCTGAATCTTTAATGTTAGCTAAAAGATTAAAAATGGATATTAAAAAGGTTCATGAAATAATAAAAGCAGCTTCAGGAAATAATTGGGCTATGACTAATTATACACCTTTACCAAATCTTACTGATGGAGTTCCTTCAAATAATAAATACCGACCAGGTTTTACAGCATCAATGATGAGAAAGGATTTAAGGCTAGCCATGGATGCCGCTCAGTCTGTAGATGCCTCTACACCATTAGGTAAAGCTGCTTTAGAAATTTTTTCAAAATTCTGTGATGAGGGTGATAGTGACACTGACTATTCAGGTATATCTAAAATGATTGGTGGTGATGCTTGGAATTATCCATTTGATCCAAAAGGAAATAAATAAAAACAATATTTGTAAATTTAATTAACAGTATTAAAAGTATACCAAACAATTCAATTGATTGTAGTATATTATAGGTTGTATCGTCTGTATTTAACTTATTTTAAGTTTACTTTTCTCCTACAATAATGTTTATTTCAAATTTATTAAGACTAAATAAAAAAACAGAGAGGGATAAACATGAAAAAAATCACAACATTGATTTTAAGTTTAGTTTTTGCAGTATCTATTATTGCTTCTGCTTCAGCTAAAACTTTAAAAATACAAATGACTTTCCCAAAAACTTCTTATGATGCACAAATCGTAGGAATGTGGGCTGAAAAAGTTACTGGTCTTACTGGTGGTTCATTGCAATTTGAACTTCTAGGAGCTGGAGAAGTTGTAGGTGTTAAAGAAACATTAGAAGCTGTTGACAAGGGTCTTGTTGATGGTGGTGCTGCTTGGACTCACTATTGGTCTAACTATCACCCTGCTGCAATGCTATTTGGTTCGCCAGTTGCAGGTGGTGGTATTGGTTTAAGTACTAAATCTTGGTTAGCTTGGTATTTTGATAACGGTGGAAAAGCTTTATACGATCAACTATGGGATGAAATGGGTATGAACGTAAAAGGTTTTATCATGGCATCTTCAGGTCCAGAAGCTTTAGGTTGGTTCAAAGAGCCGATCAACAGCATGGCTGATTTCAGAAAATACAGATTCAGAACTCCTCCGGGAATTCCTGGTCAAACATACAAAGATATCGGTGTTGCATCTGTTTCAATGGGTGGTGGAGATATTCTACCAGCACTTGAAAAAGGAACAATCGATGCTGCTGAATGGTGTTGTCCAAAACCAGATTTAGTATTCGGTTTCCAAAAGGTATTAAAAAATTATTATCTTCAGGGTTTACACCAAAATGTTGTAAATGGAGAAATGATCTTCAACAAAGATGTTTACAATAAGTTAACTGAGCAAGAGAAATATGCAATGGAAATTGCTTCTGAAGCGATGATAACTAGAAACATTACAAACAGAGCTGTTGAAAATGGAAAAGCGTTAATTGAATTAACATCTAAGCATGGTGTTATACTTCATGATACACCAGCTGATTACTTTGTTGAGTACATGGCTGCTGCTAAGGCTACTATTGAAAAGAACTCAAAAGAAAATAAGTTCTTTGATGAAGTTTACCAGCACATGACTGCTCATGCAAAAATTGTAGTACCTTTTATTGCTCAAATGGAAACATCTGATGCATCAATTGGAAATGCATTTGCAAAAGCGCAAAAGTAAATAAATAATTTAAACGGGGGCTTAATAATTTTAAGTTCCCGTTTTTTTTAAATAGAAAAAAATTTAATTGACATTGTTAATCAATAAAATGGTAAAAAAAAAATCTCATTCTGCTGGTGTTAAAGAAACTTTAGATATTACTGATGAGTTAATAGCAGAACGTAGAACTAGTTTAAAAATGCCTAAGGACATGGTGCCTTGGATGGCAAAAACTATAGAGTTTATCGACCTTAATATGTTAAGAGTTGGTAAAATAGTTTGCTGGATGGTAATTCCTTTAATTTTTGCAATGACTTTCGAGGTTATTGGTAGACATTTTTTTAATAGACCAACTCTTTGGGCTTTTGATATAACTAGAATGATTGCAGGAGCATTTTTTATGTTGGGTGCTGGTTACGCATTATCAAAAGGTATTCATATAAGAGCTGACTTTTTATATAGAAATTGGAAAGTTAAAACTCAAGCCAAAGTAGACTTATTCTTATATTTACTATTCTTCTTTCCAGGCTTCATAGTCTTTTTTTGGGTAAGCTTTGATTATGCTTATACTTCTATTTGTGGGAAATTTATTTTAGCAGAATGCTTAGATGGTAAAGTTAGAATTCAAAGAGCAATGGATACTACTTGGATGCCAGTAATGTGGCCATTAAAAATCTGCATGCCAATTGGAGCCTTTTTGTTATTAATTCAAGGGATATCAGAATTATTTAAAACGTATTATGCGTTTGTGAAAGGTAGATGGCCATAATGGAATTTTTTTCACAAGAAATAATTGGAGCAATAATGATAGGGGCAATGTTATTTGCTATTTTTATTGGTTTTCCTATTTCATTTACATTAATATTTTTAGGACTTGTTTTTGGTTACTGGGGTTTTGGAAAGTTAGTTTTTTATCTAATGACTCTACAGTTCAATATGATTATGACAGAAAGCACGCTGGTTGCTGTTCCACTCTTTATTTTTATGGGTATATTAATGGAATCTGCAGGTCTTATGGAAAGACTATTTTCAGCTATACAATTAATGCTATCTAGAACAAGAGGTGCATTATTTTATGCAGTTATGTTTGTGTCTACAATTTTTGCTGCTGCAACAGGAATAGTTGGAGCATCAGTAACAATTCTAGGAATTATGGCAGGTAAGACTATGATTAAATCTGGATACGATACTAGATTATCAGCAGGTTTAATATGTGCTGGAGGAACTCTTGGAATTTTAATTCCGCCAAGTATTATGTTGGTGGTGATGGGGCCTGTTTTAGAAATCCCAGTAACAGATTTATTTGCTGCAGCAATAATTCCAGGAATAATGTTGGCAGTTCTTTACGCTCTTTACACCACTGTTAGATGTTATTTTGATCCAAAACTTGGTCCAATTTTACCAAAAAGTATGCAACCAAAAAGTATGGGTAAAGTTTGGGTAGAATTCTTTTTAGGGTTAGTACCGCCTGCCGGATTAGTATTTTTTGCTCTAGGTAGCATATTATTTGGTTTAGCAACACCTACTGAAGGTGCCGGTATTGGAGCTATTGGATCTTTATTACTTGCTTTAGCATATAAAAAATTAACTTTAAAAACTTTAAAAAATTCTTTAATTAAAACTTTAGAGATTACTGCATTGATAATGTTTTTAGTTGCTGCATCGAATTTCTTTGGAGCAGTTTTTTCAAAATTAGGAACACCATCTTTATTAACTGAATTTTTATTAAACTTAGAAGTTAACAGATATGTTATTTTAGCTATACTAATGGCAGTAATTTTCTTGTTAGGTTGGCCTTTAGAGTGGGTACCAATAGTTCTTATTGTATTACCAATATTTGTTCCATTGATTAAAGAATTAGACTTCAACTTGACTTGGTTTGCAATACTTGTAGCTGTGAATTTACAGACCGCCTGGTTATCTCCACCTGTAGCTCTATCTGCGTATTTTTTAAAAGGTGTTGTGCCAGAATGGGAACTTAAAGATATTTATCTTGGTATGATGCAGTTTATGGGAATACAGCTTTTAGGTTTAATTTTGATCATCGCATTTCCTCAAATTGCACTTTGGTTACCTAGTGTAATGTACCCTTAAGAGTTTATTTTTTATTTATATAAGGAATTACAGTTCCAACTAAAATAATTCCCAATGAAATAAATATATTTAATGTAATTTCTGCATCAATTACTACCCAGGCAGATAAAGCTCCTATGGGCCCTGTTAAAGGATACATAAGACTAATTCTTCCTATTGGAACCCTTCTCAAGGCATAATTATAAAATAAATAAGAACCAAAAGTTATAAAAGATAAAGTGATTGCAGCTATTACTGATGGTGTAAATTCTAAATGAAATGAATATCCAAAGGTAGAGTTAGGCCAAATAATAAATAATATTAAAAATGATAAAATGAAACCAGTAAAATATTGGTAAGTATTTACACCTAGCTGGTTAACATTAGTTTGCATTTTTTTTCTACCAATAACTTCATTAATTGAAGCCAAAGTCATTCCTGCAAAAATAATAAAGTCCCCAATATAATTTCCCTGACCAATAATAGTTTGACTTGATAAGAGGATATAAGTTCCAATAATTGTTATAAAAGCTCCTATTAAAACCTTTATCTCAATTTTTTCATTTAAAAATATTTTAGCAACAAAAGGTTGCATGATTGGCATTGTACTTATAATAGCAACACCATTAATAGGCGACGTAAGCATTAAACCTACATGGAATGCTAATGTTACAAGAAAAGGGTTTAGTAAACCCATCAAGAAAGGTGCTAGACCTATTTTTTTAATTGACAAGTCAACTCTCATTATTAAAGCAAAAGTTAACATAAGCAAAAAAGCAATTGCAAACCTTACAGCTAGTAAATCAACAATTTGAAATTCTTCTAGAGCAAGTTTTACAAACGGAGGACCTGAGCCAAAACCAATTACAGCAAGAAACATTGCCAAGTAACCAATATTTTTTTTAAGAAAGAGCATTAGATCCAAAATACTATTACAAATGAAAAAAAAAGATATTCCATTTTAACTTATTAGTTTATTATTTATTAGTGATTCAGCGTAAAAATAAAATTAATCTTATTAACTGGGAATTAGTGTCAGTTAACCCAAATGATAAAACTTGGAATTGGAAGGATATTTTTTGCTTTTGGGGCATTAATATACAAAGTGTTATTGCTTTTTCCTTAATAGCATCATTGTATCTTGTTTATGACTTAAACATTGCAGTTGTTTTTTTAGGAAGTTTAATTGGTTCTCTTCTAGTTTATTTTTTAGCTAACTTGATAGGAAAACCCTCTCAAAAATATGGTCTTCCATTTCCCGTTATCTTAAGGACTTCATTGGGTGTGTTTGGGGCAAAATATTTTTCTTTAATAAGAGGTCTTGTTGGTATCTTCATGTTTGGAATTCAAACATATTTTTTATCAAAAGCATTTAGTTATTTAATTCGAATATTTTTCTTTTCTGTTGATAATACTTTCCTTCAGCATGATATTTTTTTAATTTTTGTTTCAGGTCTTAACATTATTGATTGGGCTGCTTTTTTAATAGCAATTCTATTACAATCTTTTTTATTCAGTAAAAGTCATAAATTTAATAAGCTAATTATTAATTATTCAGCAATAACAGTTTACACAGGGATGCTATTATTTTTTTTTGTTGTACTTCTCTTAGATGTTAAGGAGGTTTCAAGATCATTTGCTGACATTTTTACTTATAGCAATATATTTCTTAAGAGTAATATTGCTCCCTTGATTACTGTAGTTGGAATAGTATTTGCTTACTTTTCAATTATTCTTGTAAATTTTGGAGACTTTGCCCGTTACGTTAAAGATGAAGAGGAATTAAAAAAAGGTAATTTGAGTTTATTTTTAAATCTTATTATATTTTCATTTTTTGCTGTATTTATAGTTGTCGGGGCTGATGTAATTTTTCATCAGAAACTTGAGGAAATTGGAAAGATACTTACAAATCCTACAGATATTATAGGAACTTTAGATAACACTATTATAACTGTAATAGTTTTATTTTTTATTATTGTAGCTTCAGCATCTACTAATCTAATTGCAAATTATGTGCCTGCTCAAAATTCTTTGTTAAATTTTTTTCCAAGTAAACTTAATCTAAAAACTTCCTCTTATATAATTATTATTTTTGGATTTATAATTGGTATTTTTTGGTTACCATTATTAAGTCAGATAGGAATTTTATCTTTTGTCGATACATTTGCTGCATTTTTTGGACCTCTTTTTGGTGTTATAATCATAGATTATTATTTAGTTAAAAAATCAAACTTAAATAATAAGGATATATTTTCAGCAGAACCTGATGGAGTTTACTTTTACACTAATGGATGGCATATAAAAGCCGTATACTCTATAACCCTAGGTTTTATTTTTGCTGCTTCAACAATTTGGAATGAAAGTTTAATGAATTTTAATTCTTACTCTTGGTTAATTGGTGCTCTTATCTCTTCATTGACATACAATTTATTAACAAGTAAATAATTTCATGCATCAGTTTGATTTAAAAAATAAAACAGCAATTATCACAGGTGGAGCACAAGGTTTTGGTTTAGATATTGCTAAAAGGTTTTTAAAGTCAGGAACAAAAGCTATTATCTGGGACATCGATGAAGAAGAATTAAAAAAAGCTGTTAAAGCTGTGAATGATCCAAATCTTTCATATAATGTTGTTGATGTATCTGTTTTCAAAAATGTTAAAGATACAGTTGATGAAATAGCAAAATCTTCAAATATTGATATTTTAATTAATAATGCGGGTATTACTGGGTCTACGTCTTCACTTTGGGATTACGATGTAGCTGAATGGAATAAAATAATAGAAATTAACTTAATGGGTACATTTAACTGTTGTAAATGTGTGGTGCCTTACATGATTAAAAATGATTATGGTAGAATAGTTAATGTTGCTTCGGTTGCTGGAAAAGATGGTAATGCAAATGCAAGCGCTTATAGCTCAGCAAAAGCGGGTGTTATTGGTTTAACAAAATCGTTAGGAAAAGAATTGGCTGATAAGAATATAGCTGTAAATGCTGTCACTCCAGCAGGAGCTAAAACAAGAATATTAGACCAAATGTCAAAAGAACATGTTGCCAGAATGCTTTCCAAGGTTCCTAGAGGTAGATTTTTAGAGATAGAAGAGTTTACTTCATTAATTTGTTGGCTAGCTTCAGAAGAAAACTCATTTTCAACAGCAGCTGTTTTTGATATTAGTGGTGGTCGTTCTACTTACTAACTAGCACTTTAGAATCAACATTAAGAGACTTACTTTCTTTAGAAATAACTGGTGCCAGTAGAATTATGGACCAATATATTAATAAAACAAATATAGAAATTAATTTCATTCTATTTATATAGTATCCAATATTGATAATTTAATGCTTAAAGTGTGTTCAAATATTGTTTTAAAATTAAATTTAGATATACCCTCAGACTGATGAAATTTTTTTTAATATTATTAGGATATTTATTTTTAATAACAAAATCTTTGTTAGCTGAAAATGTTTATGTTTTTGATTTTACTAACGATGAGCTAAATACATTAAAAGTTAAAAAAGTTAAAGGAGAGACCAGCTGGGCTGTTGGGTCTAACGAAAATGGTAACTTTATAAGAGCAGAGGCTGAAGGTGTTGGCTCAGGCTTGGGAAAAGAAATTAGAATTGATCTTAATAAAACTCCTATTATTAATATTACATGGAAAGTTGAGAAAGATTTATCTGGAATTATTGAAAATAGTAAAAAAGGGCACGATTATGCTGCTAGAGTTTTTGTAATAAAAAAAACAGGTTCTACACCATTATCTAACAGGGCAATTAATTATGTTTTTTCAAGTAATAATGATGTTGGAAAATATTGGCCAAGTCCATATACAAAAAAATCTATTGATTATGTTCTCTCAACTACAAAAAATAACAAAAATACATGGGTTACTGTTAAAGCAAATGTGCAAAAAGATTTTAAGAAACTTCATGAAATTGATGTTACAGAAATTTCAGGTATAGCTATAATGACTGACACTGATAATTCGAAATTAAAAGCTATCTCTTATTATCAAGATATTTATTTTTCAGCTGAATAAGATTATTTAAATACTTTTTTAAGACCAATACTTAAAAAAGATAAAAGTACTGCAACAATTACATCTTCAATGGGTGCAGCATTAGGGACCAAATAATTCCAAGCAATTACACCTAAAAGCCAAATAATATAAACTTTCATTGTTATATTATATCTTAGTTTGATGCTAAAAATATTTATTTTTGATAGTATAAATTCATGCACGAAAATTTTTTTCACAATATAAAGGTTTATTATGAAGACACTGATGCTGGTGGTGTTGTTTATTATGCGAACTATTTGAGGTTTCTTGAAAGAGCAAGAACAGAAGCATTGTTTACAATCGGATTTAATAATAAAAAAATTAAAGAAGATTATGGAGCTTTAATTGTTGTTAAATCTTGTAACATTGAGTACAAAAAACCCTCCTATCTTGAAGATGAGTTAAAAATTAGATCCTTTGTTAAATCTATTACAAAGACTTCTTTTTTTATGTCACAATTTATTTCTAGAGATGACGAATTAATTGTTGAGGCAAAAGTACATTTAGTTTTTGTAGATAAAAATGGAAAACCTATAAAAGTTCCAGAGGACATTTTTAAAGTTTTTAAACCTTATTTTTGCGATAGTATAAAAATTAAATAATTTTCTTAGCCTTCTTTAACAAGCTTACCATTTTTTGTGTATTAATTATTTTTCTATTAACATTTCTTGGACTAGGGTGATAACTAGGAATTAGAATTTTATTATCAGGTAATAAATATTTTACACCGTGAATGAAGATTAATTTTTTATCAAAATGATATTTTTTTTTATAAAATTCTATACAATTATCAAATGAAACTTTGCCTAATGCTATAATAACTTTTAAATTTTTTAATAAGGTCAATTCATTTTTAAAAAATGTTGAACAGTTGGATAATTCATTTTTTAAAGGTTTATCTTCTGGAGGGACACATTTAAGAATATTTGTAATATAGGTTTTATTTAATTTTAAACCATCATCAATATGCGTAGAAGTTGATATATTCGATATGTTAGCTTTAAATAAACAGTTAAATAGAAAATCCCCAGATTTATCTCCAGTGAACGCTCTGCCTGTCCTAGTACCTCCGTGAGCTGCAGGCGCCAGACCTACAATTAATAGTTTAGCGTTAATATCGCCAAATCCTGTAACTGGTTTAGCCCAATAAGTATCTTTCATATTTTGTTTTCTTTTTTCTATAGAAATTTTTTTACTAAATGCAATTAACCTAGGACAACTTTTACATTTAACTATTGAATTATTTAATTTTTTGAATTTTATACTCATATATGAAATTTATAAAATTTTTTTTATTAATACTTTTATCTTTCAATATTTCAGTAAAAGCAAATTCAAATGATGAAATACAAAGTTTGTTAAAAGAAGGTAAAAAATTAATATTTATAAGACATGCAATTGCACCAGGTGGAGGTGATCCGTTAGATTTTGATATATTAAATTGTGAAACCCAACGAAATTTAAGCATAGAGGGTATTGAACAATCTAAAAACATTGGGAAGTTTTTTTTACAAAATAATATTAAGATCGATAAGGTGTTATCTAGTGAGTGGTGTAGATGTAAACAAACAGCTCAGCATGCTTTTGATAAATATCAAACAAAAAGTTTCTTAAATTCATTTTTCAGTGCAAAATTTGCAAGTAATAAAAATAAACAAATTTATGATTTAAAAAAATATATTAATGAATGGAACGGTGATAATAATTTAGTGTTAGTAACACATTATGTAACAATTCAAGAAGTACTAAATATTTCACCTTCTTCTGGAGAGATAATCATTTCAGATAAAAATTTTAATGTTCTTGCTCGACAAAATTTTTAAAAAATATAAACTAATAAAATGTCATCTAAAAAAGCTATGAAGTTAGCTCAAAAACAAGCTTATGCTAAACATAGAAGCAATATAACTAATAGTAGATTTGGTTCAAAAAAAATAAATTTTACAAGTAAAGTTAACAAGAAACATAAAAAATCTTAATTTTTTTACAAAAACTTGCACTTATCAACATTTAAATTTTGGAGGCACCTGTGTCTCTATTTATTACTGCTTTAATTTTAATTAATATTTTTTTCATTTTTGTCTGCATAAAAAAGTGCAATTAATAAAATCGCTGTCCAAATTATCCCTATAAAAGCTTTGGGCCCAGTTTCTGCACTCCATATATTTAAAACCAATGCTCCAAAGATTAATCCCGCAACATAAATTAATATAGCTAAAGTAGATTTACTCATTATTCAAATTCTTTTTATAAAGTGAAATTCCATTTTCAATCTTATGATCATAAGATTCTTTAAAACTCTCTAATTGCCAGCCACTCAGACGTGTCTGAATAATCGTTAAGTTTGATTTTTTCCATTCTTCTGTAGTTTCTTGCATTTTCCACATTTTTTTTTCCTCATTATTTCTTGCACAACCATAACAATATCCTGTTTGAGGATCTGTTTTACATATGCTTATACATGGAGAAATAATCATTTTTTTTAAATTATTAGTAAATATAATTGATTATTAATATATTTCATTATTATTGTCATTGGACAAATAGAAACTATCCTATATAAAGCCACAAGAATTGTGGGCGAATGGCGGAATTGGTAGACGCGCTGGTCTTAGGAACCAGTATTGAAAGATGTGAAGGTTCGAGTCCTTTTTCGCCTACCAACAAGTTTAAAAAATTATGAAAGTTACAGTAGAAAATAAAAAAGGTTTAAACAAAGACATTAAAGTTTTCATAGATAAAGAAACTATGAATTCTTATATGGATGAAAAATATGAAGAAATTAAAAAGACTGTTAACTTAAAAGGTTTTAGACCTGGGAAGGTGCCTAAAGAAGTTTTAAAAAGACAATTTGGCCAAGCAATTTTTAGTGAAGTTCTAGATAAAGTTCTAAAAGACACATCAGTTAAAGCTTTAGAAGATAATAAAATTAAGCCAGCTGGACAACCAAAGCTCGATCTTAAAACGTATGGTGAAGATAAAGATTTAGAATATGTAATGTCGATAACAGAACTTCCAAAGGTAGAGTTAAAGTCTGTTGAAAATATTAAATTTGATGAATATTCAGTTAAAATTGACACAAATGAAACAGATAAAAGAATTAAAGAAATAGCCAAAAGTCAGAACAATTTTAAAGAAGTTGCAGCAGATGTTAAAGCAGTAGAGGAAAATTTAGTTATTTTTGACTACAAAGCGACAATTGATGGAAAAGATTTTACGGGTGGTGAAGGAAAAAATACACAATTAATTCTAGGTAAGGACTTATTTATTAAAGGCTTTGATAAGCAGCTTATTGGCGTTAAGAAAAATGATGAAAAATCTGTTGACGTAACTCTGCCTGAAAACTATCCACAAAAAGAATACGCAAATAAGAAAGCTAATTTTATTTGTAAAATTACAGAAGTAAAAAAATCAGAGGAAGTAAAAATAGATGATGTTTTTGCTATAAACTTAGGTGCAAAAGATCTTGCTGATTTAAAGGTATTAGTTAGTAAACAAATTAATGATGAATATAAAAATTCTCTAGATAAATTGGCAAAAACTCAAATCTTAAAAGAAATTGAAAATTTTAAAGTGGATGAAATTCCAGAAAACTTAATTGAAGAAGAAGTTAAGATTTTATCTCAAGGTATGACTGAAGAAGATTCTAAAAAAAGTAGAAAAAATTTTGAGGAAATCGCTAAAAAAAGAATTAAAGTTGGGTTGATCTTAAATGAATTTGGTGAACAAAATAAAATCAAAGTAACTGAACAGGAAGTTCAAGCTGAAGTTCAAAAACAACTTAGAATGATGCCTGGCCAAGAAAAGATGGTTATGGAATTTTATCAAAAAAATCCATCAGCATTAGCTAGCTTAAGAGGAACCGTGTATGAGGAAAAAATTATCGATCTAATTAAAGCTAAAGCAAAACCATCTAAAAAAGAAATTAGCAAAGAAGAAGCAGAAAAAATTTTAAAGGAACATCAAAAACAAGATCATAATCATGAACATGACCACAATCATGACCACGATCATCCTGAGGAAAAAAAAGCTTCAAAATCTACTAAAATTGAAAAAAAACCAGAACCCTCAGCATCTAAAAAACCTTCAACAAAAAAAGTTAGTAAAAAGTAATCACAAGTTGTATAAGTAAGAGAATCAACTTATGACAACAAATTTATTAGATCAAATGAATACTCTTGTACCCATGGTTGTTGAACAATCAAATAAAGGTGAGAGAGCTTATGATATTTATTCAAGACTTCTCAAAGAGAGAATCATTTTTTTGGTAGGACCAATAAATGATAACGTAGCATCTTTAGTTACAGCTCAACTTTTGTTTTTAGAGTCTGAGGATCCAAAAAAAGAAATTAATTTATATATCAATAGTCCTGGAGGACTAGTGACAGCAGGTCTTGGAATTTATGATACTATGCAATATATTAAACCAGATGTTTCAACATTATGTATTGGTCAAGCTGCATCAATGGGTTCATTTTTATTAGCTGCAGGTAAAAAAGGTAAAAGATTTTCTTTGCCAAATTCTAGAATTATGGTTCACCAGCCCTCTGCTGGTTTTCAAGGACAAGCTACAGATATTGAAATTCATGCTAACGAAGTTTTAGCCTTGAAAAAAAGACTTAATGAGATTTATTCAAAACATACTGGAAAATCTGTTGATGATGTGAAGAAAGCACTAGAACGTGATAACTTTATGACTCCAGATACTGCAAAAGAGTTTGGTTTGATAGATGAAGTAGTTGAAAATAGATCTTAATACACAACATCTTGACACCCCATTAAACTGATACTTGATTAGTATGAGTCTTCTATATTAAAGTAACTTTACTGATTCGTTTATAAATTATATGACAACAAATAATAAAAATATTCTTTACTGTTCTTTTTGTGGAAAGAGCCAACATGAAGTTAGAAAACTTATTGCAGGTCCAACTGTATTTATATGTGATGAATGCGTTGAACTATGCATGGATATCATTAAAGAAGAAAGTAAAGACACATTTGTTAAACATCAAGATGGGTTACCATCGCCTAAAGAAATTTGTGCTGTATTAGATGATTATGTTATTGGGCAGCCTCACGCAAAAAAAGTTTTATCAGTTGCTGTTCATAATCATTATAAGAGACTTAATTATGAGACTAAAACCAGCAAAACAGTTGAACTTTCAAAATCAAATATTCTTTTAGTTGGTCCAACTGGTTGTGGAAAAACTTTATTAGCTCAAACTCTAGCAAGAATCCTTGACGTTCCTTTTACAATGGCAGATGCAACCACTTTAACAGAAGCAGGTTATGTTGGTGAAGATGTTGAAAATATAATTTTAAAATTATTACAAGCTGCTGATTACAACGTTGAAAAAGCACAACGTGGAATTGTATACATCGATGAAGTTGATAAGATTAGCAGAAAGTCAGAAAACCCTTCTATAACTAGAGACGTGTCTGGAGAAGGTGTACAACAAGCTCTATTAAAAATTATGGAAGGGACAGTGGCGAGCGTTCCACCTCAAGGTGGCAGAAAGCATCCACAACAAGAATTTTTACAAGTAGACACAACAAATATTTTGTTTATTTGTGGTGGAGCATTCGCTGGCTTAGATAAAATAATATCTCAAAGAGATAAAGGTACATCAATAGGATTTGGTGCAAATGTAAAAAAAACAGATGATAAAAAAACAGGCGAGTGGATGAAAACTTTAGAACCTGAAGATTTGTTAAAGTATGGCTTAATCCCAGAATTTATTGGAAGACTTCCAATGATAGCTACATTAGAAGATCTTGATGAAAAATCTCTAGTTAAAATACTACAAGAACCAAAAAACTCGCTAATTAAACAATACCAAGAATTATTTAAATTAGATGGAGCTAAGTTAAGTTTTAAAGAAAATGCGATCAAAGAGATTGCACAAAAAGCAATTAATAAGAAAACTGGGGCTAGAGGCCTTAGATCAATCTTAGAAAATATTTTATTAAAAACAATGTACGATCTTCCAAGTCAAGACAATGTGGAGGAAGTTATTGTAGACGCTAGTGCGGCCAAAGGACTATCTCAACCAATCATAGTTCATTCAAAAAATAGCAGTAAAACAAAGACTGACAAAACTTCTGCTGCCTAATCTCACGTTAATAAGTAATAAATAGCTATTGCAATATCATATTTAATATCCATATTCAGATGATGGATGTAAAAATTGAACGACCATTATTACCGTTAAGAGATATTGTTGTATTTCCAAATATGGTAGTTCCATTGTTTGTTGGTAGAGATAAATCTATTGCCGCTTTAAATGAAGTTATGAAAAAGGACAAAAAAATTGTTCTAGTTACCCAAAAAAATTCAGAGATAGATGACCCTAAAAAAACTGATGTTTTCATGTATGGTTGTGAAGGTAATATTCTTCAGTTATTAAAATTACCAGACGGTACAGTAAAAGTTTTAGTTGAAGGAAGTAAAAGAGTAAAAATTTTAGATTTTAAAGATAATGAGAAATTTATTATTTGTGAATATGCTCATCACCACGATGTATTAACTAAAGATGAAGACTTAATACCACTAGCAATGACTGCTGTAAGAAGATTAGAAAAACTAACTTCAATTAATAAAAAAGTATCAAGTGAAACGATTAATAATATTAAAAAGTTAACTAATGCATCACACATTGCTGATAATATCGCATCTCACCTAACAGCTACTATTTCAGAGAAACAGCAAATCTTTGAAACTATAGATGTTAAGAAAAGACTGAATTCTATAATAAAAATAATGGAGAATGAAACGAGTATTATTGGAGTTGAAAAAAGAATTAGAGGAAGAGTTAAAACTCAAATGGAGAAAACTCAAAGAGAATATTATTTAAATGAACAACTTAAAGCTATTCAAAAGGAATTGGGTGAAATTGAAGATGGAAAAGATGAAACCTCAAGTTTGAACAAATTAATTATTAAAGCAAAGATGCCAAAAGATGTTGAGAAGAAATGTATGGCTGAGCTTAAAAAATTAAAAAATATGAGCCCAATGTCTGCTGAGGCTACTGTTATCAGAAATTATCTTGATTGGATGACAGATCTACCTTGGTATAAAAAAAGCCAAGTTGATATTGATCTTAAGAAAGCACTTGCAGTTCTTGACGCAGATCATTTTGGTTTAGAAAAAGTTAAAGAGAGAATTATTGAATTTTTAGCAGTCCAAAAAAGAATGGAAAAGATTAAAGGTCCAATTTTATGTTTAGTTGGTCCTCCAGGTGTTGGTAAAACATCATTAGGAAAATCAATTGCAAAAGCTACTAACAGAGAATTTGTAAGAGTTTCTGTTGGTGGTATGAGAGATGAAGCGGAAATAAGAGGACATAGAAGAACTTATATAGGCTCTTTACCTGGTAAAATTATTCAAATGATGAAAAAAGCAGGTACAAAAAATCCACTTATTCTTCTTGATGAAATAGATAAAATTGGAAATGATTATAGAGGAGATCCATCTTCTGCTTTGTTAGAAGCATTAGATCCAGAACAAAACACAACATTTAATGATCATTATCTAGAAGTTGATTATGATTTATCTGATGTCATGTTTGTTACTACAGCTAACACTTTGAATATTTTACCACCGTTATTAGATAGAATGGAAGTCATTAGATTAGCTGGTTATACAGAAGATGAAAAAATTAATATTGCAAATAAGTATCTGCTACCCAAACAAGTTAAAGATAATGGAGTTAAAGAAAATGAAATGACTTTATCTGAGGATATAATTAAAGAAATTATCCAAAGCTATACAAAAGAGTCTGGTGTAAGAAACCTAGAAAGAGAAATTTCAAAAGTAGCTAGAAAAGTTGTTAAGAAAGTAGTTTCTGGAGAAGAGAAAGAAGTAAAAATTGATTTAAAAAATTTACCAGACTATTTAGGAATTCAAAAATTTAAATTTGGTGAACTTGAAAGTAAAGACAAAATCGGTGTTGTTACTGGTTTAGCTTGGACTGAATACGGTGGGGAAATTCTTAAAATTGAAACTGTTATAATGCCAGGAAAAGGCAGAATGCAAATTACAGGAAAATTAGGTGAGGTTATGCAAGAATCTATCAAAGCTGCAAAATCTTTTATTAGATCAAAAAGTTTAGATTATGGAATCATTCCTCCTTTATTTGAAAAAAAGGATTTTCATATCCATGTTCCTGAAGGAGCGACACCAAAAGATGGACCCTCAGCAGGTATTGGTATGGTCACTTCAATAGTTTCTGCAATCACAAATAACCCTGTCAGAAGAGATGTTGCAATGACAGGCGAGGTAACATTAACAGGTCAAGTATTGCCAATTGGTGGATTAAAAGAAAAACTATTAGCAGCACACAGAGCTGGGATAAAACAAGTTATAATTCCGAAAGAAAATGAAAAAGATCTTGTTGATATGCCTAAGAAAATTATTGATGATATAAAAATTACTCCTGTTGAGCATGCTGACGAAGTATTAAAAATAGCTTTAACAAAAGAATTAAAAAGAGTTGAGTGGGTCGAGGTTGAGAAAATTTCTCAATCTAATGATAAATCTCAAGCCAGTATTCAATAATTACCAATTTACATTATCTATTCCTTGATGTAATAGTAGCGCTTGTTTTGGGCGGTTAGCTCAGTTGGTAGAGCATCTCGTTTACACCGAGGGGGTCAAAGGTTCGAGTCCTTTACTGCCCACCAAAACAACTAAAGTGGGGGTGTAGCTCAGTTGGTTAGAGCGATCGCCTGTCACGCGATAGGTCGAGGGTTCGAGTCCCTTCACTCCCGCCACTTTTTCCCTATTAATTAACATTTATATTATTAAAAATGTGACGTAAGTACCCTTCAACAAGAGGTAAAAACTGCTATATAGACTCAAATGCTTTCAGAATTTTTAAAAGATTACTTACCAATTATTATATTTTTGATTATTGCACTTGGTCTGAGTTGTGCTTTTGTTGTTGTAAACTTAATATTATCACCAAAACATCCAGATCCAGAAAAATTATCTGCATATGAATGTGGTTTTGAACCCTTTGAAGATTCTAGAATGGAATTTGATGTAAGGTTTTATTTAGTGGCAATTCTATTTATAATCTTTGATTTAGAGATAGCTTTCCTTTTTCCCTGGGCAATATCATTGGGCAATATTGGAGGACTTGGCTTTACTTCAATGATGATATTTTTATTTATTCTTACGGTTGGATTTATTTATGAATGGAAAAAAGGTGCACTAGACTGGGAATAAAATTTTAGATTATGAACTTAGAAAATAAAAATAAAGAAATTCCTGAAGAATTTAAAAAACTTGCTGAAGACTTTAGTAAAAATGGTTTTATAACAACTTCACTTGAAAATTTAATAAACTGGTCAAGAGCTGGTTCATTACACTGGATGACTTTTGGTTTAGCTTGCTGTGCTGTTGAGATGATGCAAACAGCAATGCCAAGATATGATTTAGAAAGATTTGGTGCTGCACCAAGGGGGTCACCAAGACAATCTGATGTTATGATTGTAGCTGGAACTTTAACCAATAAAATGGCACCAGCATTAAGAAAAGTTTATGATCAAATGCCTGAACCGAGATATGTTATTTCGATGGGTAGTTGTGCAAATGGTGGTGGTTATTATCACTACTCTTATTCTGTAGTTCGTGGTTGTGATAAGATAGTACCTGTGGATATTTATGTACCAGGATGCCCTCCATCAGCTGAAGCATTACTTTATGGAATCTTGCAATTACAAAAAAAAATTAGAAACAAAGGATCTTTTGAAAGATAATTTATATGCAAAATTTAATAGATCTTGAAAAAAAAATTAACTCAGAACTTACAACTAAAATTAAAAAAACTGAGATTAGACATGAACAATTATATGTTAATATTGATAATGAAGATTTGATAGATGTGACGTTATTTATTAAAAGTAACGAGAATACAAAATTTAGACAGTTAATTGATATTACAGTTGTTGATTACCCTGAAAATGCTCAACGTTTTAAAGTTGTGTATTTGTTTTTAAGTCATGAATTTAATCAAAGAATTATATTAAGTTATCTAATAAGTGAAAATGAAGTTATTCCATCACTAACACCCATTTATCCTGCAGCAAATTGGATGGAGAGAGAAGTTTTTGATATGTATGGAGTTAAGTTTAAAGACCATCCAGATATGAGAAGAATACTTACTGATTATGGCTTTGAAGGACACCCCTTAAGAAAAGATTTTCCTTTAACTGGTCATACTGAAGTTAGATATAGCGAAGATCAAAAGAAAGTTATTAGTGAACCAGTTAAGTTAGAGCAAAATTATAGAAATTTTGATTACGAAAGCCCTTGGGAGGGAACAAAATATATTAAAGATCAAACTGACCTTGAAAATGACAAAAAAAATTAAAACATTAAATCTAAATTTTGGACCCCAGCACCCCGCAGCTCATGGTGTGTTAAGATTAATTTTAGAATTAGATGGAGAGGTTGTTGAAAAAGCTGATCCACATATTGGCCTTCTACACCGGGGAACAGAAAAACTAATAGAAAATAAAACGTATATGCAAGCAGTCCCTTATTTTGACAGACTTGATTATGTTGCCCCAATGAATCAAGAACATGCTTTTGCTTTAGCTATAGAAAAAATTTTAAAGATAAATGTTCCAATTAGAGCCCAATTAATCAGAGTAATGTTTTGTGAAATTGGAAGAATATTAAGTCATATATTAAATGTTACAACTCAAGCTCTTGATGTTGGTGCTTTAACTCCATCACTATGGGGTTTTGAAGAACGTGAAACATTAATGACATTTTATGAAAGAGCATCTGGTTCAAGACTACATGCCAATTACTTCAGAGCCGGTGGTGTTCATCAAGATTTACCGATGGGTCTTGAAGAAGATATAGGTAATTTTTGTGAGTCGTTTCCGAAGATAATAGATGATCTTGAAACATTATTGACTGACAACAGAATATTTAAACAACGAAATGTTGATATAGGAATTGTAACCAAGGAAGATGCGTTAGATTATTCTTTTAGCGGTGTTATGATTAGAGGCTCTGGAGTTCCTTGGGATCTAAGAAAATCTCAACCTTATGACTGTTATGAACAACTAGATTTTAAAATTCCAGTAGGAAAAAATGGAGACTGTTTTGATAGATATTTATGTAGAATTGAAGAAATGAGAGAAAGTGTTTCAATAATCAAACAATGTTTAAGTAAAATGGAAAAAGGACCAATTAAATCATTAGATGGAAAAATTAGTCCTCCACCTAAAAAAGATATTAAACAATCAATGGAAGCTTTAATTCATCACTTTAAATTATTCACTGAAGGTTATCGTGTTGACAAAGATGAAATTTATACTGCTGTTGAAGCACCAAAGGGTGAATTTGGTGTTTATTTAATCTCTGATGGAACCAGCAAACCTTACAAATGTAAAATTAGAGCTCCTGGCTTTTCTCACCTACAAGCAATGGATTATTTGATTAAAGGACATATGCTTGCTGATGTACCTGCTGTTTTAGGTTCGTTAGATATTGTTTTTGGAGAGGTTGATAGATAATGAGTTTAAGAAAACCAGCAAAAGAACAACCAGAAAAATTTGAATTCACAGCAGATAGTCTAGCTGCAGCAAAAGAAATGATTTCCAAATATCCAGAAGGAAAACAACAAAGCGCTGTAATGGCATTACTATATATCGCTCAAAAACAAAATGATAACTGGATACCACTTGCAGCAATGAAATATATCGGAAAGTTTTTAGATATGCCTTATATAAAAGTTTATGAGGTGGCCACTTTTTATACAATGTACAACCTATCACCAGTTGGAAAACACTTTATTCAAGTTTGCACAACTACACCATGCATGATCAGAGGAGCTTATAAACTTGTTGAAGCATGCAAAGAAAAAATTTCAGAAAATGAAAATGAATTATCTACCGATAAATCATGCTCATGGATGGAAGTTGAATGTTTGGGTGCATGCGTTAATGCCCCAATGATGCAAATTAATGATGACTATTATGAAGACCTCGATAAAGAAAAAACTTTAAAAATTTTAGATGAGATACTTGATGGTAAGACGCCAAAGCCAGGATCATATAGAGGAAGAGTTAATAATGAACCTGAAAATAACAGAAAAACACTTTTGGATTTAAAAAATGCTTAACGATAAAGATAGAATATTTCAAAACCTATATAATGATAAAGGTTCAGATGTTGAGTCTTCAAAAAATAGAGGCGACTGGGTAGATACTGCTGAAATAATTAAAAAAGGTAGAGAATGGATTATAGAAGAAGTTAAATCATCGGAATTAAGAGGAAGAGGTGGTGCTGGATTTCCTACGGGTCTTAAATGGTCTTTTGCCCCAAAAGAACTTGGTTCAAGACCTCACTATCTAGTTATAAATGGTGATGAATCTGAACCTGGCACATGTAAGGATCGTGATATTTTAAGGTTTGAACCTCACAAATTAATAGAGGGATGTTTGATTGCTGCTTACGCAGTTCAGGCCCATGTTTGCTATATTTATATACGTGGTGAATATTTTATTGATGGACAAAAACTTCAAAAAGCAATCGATGAAGCTTATGAAAAAAAACTTATAGGAAAAAATGCTTCTGGTAGTGGTTGGGACTTAGATATTTATATTCATTATGGAGCAGGCGCTTATATATGTGGTGAAGAAACAGCACTTCTAGAAAGCATTGAAGGTAAAAAAGGTCAACCAAGATTAAAACCTCCTTTTCCAGCTTTAATAGGATTATATGGATGTCCAACAATAATTAATAACGTGGAAACTATAGCTGTTGTTCCGACAATTTTGAGAAAAGGTGGTAAATGGTTTGCGTCATTAGGAAAAGCGAAAAATACAGGAACTAAAATATTTTGTATATCTGGAAATGTTAATAAACCATGTAACGTTGAAGAGGAAATGAGTATATCTCTTAAAGAGTTAATAGAAGTACATGCTGGCGGAGTAATTGGTGGATGGGATAATCTACAAGCAGTAATACCAGGTGGATCTTCTATGCCTATTATACCAAAAAAAACATGTGAAACTTTAACAATGGATTTTGATTCACTTGTTGCTGAGAAAAGTGGTTTAGGAACGGCAGGTATTGTCGTTATAAATAATGATCAGGATATTATTAAATGTATGGCAAGAATTGCTAGGTTTTATAAACATGAAAGTTGTGGACAGTGCACACCATGTAGAGAAGGTTCTGGATGGATGTGGAGAATGTTAGAAAGAATGGCTAAGGGAGAGGCGTCAAAAGATGAAGTAGAAATGCTTGGTGATGTTACAAATCAAATTGCTGGTCATACTATTTGTGCTTTTGGTGAAGGATCTTCATGGCCTGTTCAGGGTTTGTTAAGACATTTTAGAAAAGAAATTGAGGAAAGAAATAATTTTGAACCAACAATAAAAAAACTTAATGAAGTTCCTTATTTAGTTGATCAACATTTATTGGATAAAAAAAATGCCTAAATTAAAAGTTAACAATATTGAAGTCGAAGTTGAAGATGGCTTAACAGTCTTACAAGCTTGTGAAAAAGCTGGAGTTGAAATTCCAAGATTTTGTTATCATGAAAAACTTTCAATTGCTGGAAATTGTAGAATGTGCCTGGTTGAAATGGAAAAATCTCCAAAACCAGTTGCTTCATGTGCGATGCCTGCTGCTGAAGGTATGAATATTAAAACGAATACTGAATTTGTTGAAAAAGCAAGAAAAGGTGTGATGGAATTTTTACTTGCAAATCACCCATTAGATTGTCCTGTATGTGATCAAGGTGGCGAATGTGATCTTCAAGATCAATCAATGTTTTATGGGGTAGATAAATCTAGATTTAAAGAAAATAAAAGACAAGTTCCCGAAAAAAATATGGGTCCTTTAATTAAAACTCAAATGACTAGGTGTATCCATTGTACTAGATGTGTTAGGTTTGCAACAGAAATTGCTGGTGTACCAGAAATAGGAGCAATAGGACGTGGTGAAGATATGCAAATAACTACTTACCTTGAGCAATCAATGCAATCAGAATTATCTGCTAATGTTGTTGATTTGTGTCCTGTTGGAGCTTTAACCTCTAAACCATATGTTTTTGAAGCAAGACCTTGGGAATTAAAAAAGACCGAATCTATTGATGTTATGGATGCTATTGGCTCTAATATAAGAGTTGATACCTATGGCTGGGAAGTTAAGAGAATTTTACCAAGAATAAACGAAGACATTAACGAGGAATGGATTTCTGATAAAACAAGACATGCTTGCGATGGTTTATCAAATCAAAGACTAGATACACCTTATATTAAGTATAATGGAAAATTTGAAAAAGCATCATGGTCTGAAGTTTTTAATATAATTAAATCTAAGTTTAAAAACACTGATAAAGAAAAAATCTGTGGGTTAACTGGTGATTTAGTCAATATGGAAACACTTTATATATTTAAAGAATTTTTTAATAAAACATTAGGTTCTCAAAATATAGAGTCTAGAGATAATTACAGTTATTTAAATCCAGAAAAGCGAGAAAATTATTTATTCAACTCATCAATTAATGGAATTGAAGAAGCTGATTTTATTTTCCTTTTAGGGACAAACCCTAGATTTGAAGCAACAATTTTAAATGCCCGAATTAGAAAATCCTATCTTCAAAACAAAACTAAAATTATTTCATTAAATGAAGTAGGTGACCTTACATACCCTTACCAGTCTTTAGATGGAAACACTGAAACTGTTAAAAAAATTATCGAAGGTAAACATGAGGTATCTGATTTAATTAAACACGCAAAGAAACCTATGATTATAATGGGTCAATCTGCACTAAAAAGCAAATCATCTAAATATATTTTTGAATCAATCAAGCAATTTTTAGGTGAAAATAATAAACTTTCCAATGATTGGAATGCTTTAAATATAATTTCTGAAAATGCATCCACGGTAGGTGCGTTTGATCTTGGGGTATATAAAACAACTGATGGTGACAATGAAGTTTTGAAAGACTTGGAAGATCACAAGTTTGAAATTGTTTATCTTCTAGGTCTAGACACTATTAATTTTGAAAAAAAAAATGAGTTTATTATTTATCAAGGCTCTCATGGAGATAAAGGAGCGGAAATAGCAGACATTATTTTGCCAGGGGCTGCTTATACAGAACAAAATGGTTATTTTACAAATTTAGAAGGTAAATTACAAAAAGCCTACAAAGCATCTTATCCACCAGAACTTGCAAAAGAGGATTGGGTAATAATAAATGAACTTGCAGAGTCCATGAATCATAGAAAATTATTTAATGATAAAGATGAGCTGGATAGCAGTTTAATTAATCAAATAAATCTACATATTGAAAAAAATAACTCTTTAACTTCATCAAAAGTTAAGGAATCAATTTTTGAAAATGAATTGATTAAAATAGATAATGATTATTATTATTCAAATGTAATTGCTAGAGCTTCAAAAACTATGTCTGAGTGTAGACATTTAAAAGCAGATTTAAAGTCTACAGGAACAGAAGGTTAATTTATGGAATATCTTAATATTATTTTTTTACAAACTTACAAAATATTATTTTTATTAGTTCCTGTTTTAGTTTCTGTGGCTATGATTGTGTGGCTTGACCGACGTATTTGGGCCTTTGTACAAAAAAGACAAGGACCTAATGTTGTTGGACCTTTTGGTTTGCTTCAATCATTAGCTGATGCATTAAAATATATTTTTAAAGAAGTTATAATTCCTTCAAGTTCAAATAAAGTAATCTTTATACTAGCACCAATTGTAACTATGACTTTGGCCTTAGTTTCGTGGGCTGTTATTCCATTCAGCACAACTCAAGTATTGGCAGATATTAATGTAGGTGTCCTTTATTTATTTGCAGTTTCTTCTTTAGGTGTTTATGGAATTATTATGGGTGGTTGGGCTTCAAATTCAAAATATCCTTTTTTAGGCGCTATTAGATCTGCCGCACAAATGGTTTCTTACGAAGTATCAATTGGAGTCATTATTATTAACGTTTTGCTTTGTGTTGGTTCACTAAATTTGAACGATATAATTATGGCTCAGGAAAATTTATGGTTTATAATTCCATTATTTCCAATGTTTGTGATTTTCTTTATTTCTGCATTAGCGGAGACAAACAGACCGCCATTTGATTTACCTGAAGCAGAAGCAGAACTTGTTGCGGGTTATCAAACTGAATATTCAGGCATGATGTATGCAATGTTTTGGCTTGGAGAATATGCAAATATTCTTTTGATGTGCGCTATGGGGTCAATACTTTTTTTAGGTGGGTGGCTATCGCCCATTGATCTTTATCCATTTAACTTAATTCCAGGCGCAATTTGGATGATTTTTAAAATATTATTTTTATTTGTTTTGTTTGCCTTGGTTAAAGCTATTGTTCCAAGATATAGATACGATCAATTAATGAGACTAGGATGGAAGATATTTTTACCATTATCATTAACATGGGTAGTTCTAACAGCTAGCTATTTGTTTTACTTCAACTTATTACCGGTTAATTAATTATGAAAATTTCAAGAATATTTAAAACAATTTTTTTATTAGATTTTTTAGGTGGCTTAAATATTGCTATCAAAGAAATATTTAAATCTAAAAAAACAATAAATTACCCTTTTGAAAAAGGAAAAATAAGCCCAAGATTTAGAGGTGAACATGCTTTAAGAAGATATCCTAACGGTGAAGAAAGATGTATTGCATGTAAGTTGTGTGAAGCTGTGTGTCCAGCTCAAGCAATCACAATTGAATCCTCTGAAAGAGCTGATGGTAGCAGAAAAACTACTAGATATGATATTGATATGATGAAATGTATTTATTGTGGTCTTTGTGAAGAGTCTTGTCCAGTTGATGCTATTGTACAGGGGCCTAATTTTGAATTTTCAACTGAAACAAGAGAAGAGCTTTATTATAATAAAGAAAAATTACTCGATAATGGAGATAGATGGGAAAATGTTTTAGCAGCCAATATTAAAGCTGATAACTCTCACAGATAATTATGTTAGCGCACGCAATATTTTTTTATACGTTTTCTTTTATAGCAATTGTTTCTGCTATAATGGTAACAGTATCTAAAAACACCGTTCATTCTGTTTTCTTTTTAATTTTAGATTTCATAAGCATTTCATGCCTATTTATAATGATCGGCGCTGAATTTTTGGGAATGATCATGTTGATTGTTTATGTAGGCGCGGTTGCTGTTTTATTTTTATTTGTAGTTATGATGTTAAATGTAGCTCAACAAAAAAATCAGTGGTTTAGTGCACAGGAAAGTTCAAAACATATACCTATTGGACTAATAGTAAGTGTTATAATATTTTTCGAATTAATAATCGTAATTGGTGGATGGAAATATAAACCTGATCTTGTCTCGGCAATGTCTTTAACAATAGATAAAAATATAACCAATACTCATTCAATTGGTTACGTTCTATATACAGATTACATTCATGTTTTTCAGTTAAGTGGAATGATTTTATTAGTTGCAATGATAGGTGCTATTGTTCTTACATTTAGACAAAGATCTGGAGTTAAAAGACAAAGTTATTTTAGTCAAATATCTCGTGAAAGATCAGATGGTGTTGAATTAATTGATGTTGAGAACAATAAAGGAGTTAAATCTGATGATTAGTATAGGTTTAGGTCACTATCTTACATTGGCTGCAATAATTTTTACTATCGGCATAGTCGGATTATTTTTAAATAGAAAAAATATTATAGTAATTTTAATGAGTATTGAGCTTATTTTATTAGCTGTAAATATTAATTTAGTTTCATTTTCAATATTTTTAAACGATATTTCTGGTCAAATATTCACTCTTTTTATATTAACTGTTGCAGCGGCAGAGGCGGCAATAGGTTTAGCAATTATTGTTGTCTATTATAGAAACTCATCAACAATTGATGTTGAGAAAATTGACAGTTTAAAAGGATAATATGGAATTAGCTTTAATATTTCTTCCATTATTAGCCTCAATAACTTCAGGTTTTTTTGGTAAATATTTAGGTGATAGGAATTCAGAAATTGTAACTAGTCTTTTTGTGTCAATTTCAGCGTTACTTTCAATTATATTATTCTATCAAGTAATTGTTAACGGATATGAAAGTAATGTAGTTGTAGCAACTTGGATTAACTCTGGAACTTTAGATGTTAATTGGTCTATTAAAGTTGATGCTTTATCATCTGTAATGCTTGTTGTTGTAACTTTAGTTTCAGCTTTAGTGCATATTTACTCAATTGGTTATATGTCTCATGATCCACATAAGCCAAGATTCATGGCTTATTTGTCACTTTTCACTTTTTCAATGCTAACATTGGTTACCTCTGATAATTTTCTTCAGCTATTTTTTGGATGGGAGGGTGTAGGGCTTTGTTCATATTTCTTGATTGGTTTTTGGTTTAAAAAAGAAACAGCAAATGCAGCTGCAATAAAAGCCTTTGTGGTAAATAGAGTAGGTGATTTTGGCTTTGCTTTAGGAATTTTTTTAATCTTTTATTTATTTGGTACTGTAAACTATGTAGAAGTTTTTAATCAAATTCCACAAATTGTTGAAAAAAAACTTTTATTTTTAGGAATGAATGTTGGAGCAATTGATTTAATTTGTATTCTTTTATTCATAGGTGCAATGGGTAAATCAGCACAAATTTTCTTACACACCTGGTTACCAGATGCCATGGAAGGCCCCACACCAGTTTCAGCTTTAATTCATGCAGCTACCATGGTTACAGCTGGTGTTTTTTTAGTTGTAAGATGTTCTCCAATTTTTGAATACTCACCTCTTACACTAAATATAATTACTGTTGTTGGAATGACTACAGCTTTTTTTGCTGCAACTGTAGCTTTAGTGCAAACTGATATAAAAAAAATAATTGCATACTCAACTTGTAGTCAGCTTGGTTATATGTTTTTTGCGGCAGGAGTAGGTGCTTATAATGTTGCTATGTTTCACTTATTTACTCATGCCTTTTTCAAAGCTTTACTTTTTTTAGGTTCAGGATCTGTAATTCACTCATTTAAAGATGAGCAAGATATTAATCAGATGGGAGGTGTTTATAAAAAACTTCCATACACCTATATATTTATGATTATTGGAACATTAGCTCTTACTGGTTTTCCATTTTTATCTGGTTTTTATTCAAAAGATGCAATTATAGAATTTGCGTATCTTAAAGGAAATACAACAGGATATTATGCAGCAGGTGTAGGAATTTTGACTGCTGTTTTAACATCAATTTATTCTTGGAGATTAATTTTTAAAACGTTTCATGGAGATTATAATAATAAAAAAATTAATATTAACGAAATGCATGAATCCCCATTAGTAATGCTTTTACCTTTATTTATACTTGCTATTGG
>JACKZZ010020563.1_pt1 | contig 29834 bp, 20 predicted proteins | sample 8027871 | NCBI WGS metagenome assembly JACKZZ01 (sample SAMN15724774, study PRJNA655200) | protist metagenome | isolation source: fluorescence activated cell sorting (FACS) single amplified genomes of... | place: USA: West Boothbay Harbor, Gulf of Maine | collected 2000-07-19
TATATAATTTTGTTTTTTATAACAGCCAATTTTCTTGTTTTTATATAATTTGTTTTTTTTTTATAATATGATAGAAACAAGAAAATTGGCTGTTATTTAAAAGTAATTAAAATTAATGTACTGCGAACTGAACTCTACTAAACATTCAATATATACTAATTAATTTAATTAAATTAAATCCCACATACTGATTCGGATCATGCATGGAGCACACAATAGAAACGATAGTCAAGACTAAGTGACAAGGGTATATTGATTACTAAAATCACAACAGTAGAGATCAGTTTGCAGTACATGATAGAAAGAAATAAAATCACAACAGTAGAGATCAGTTCGCAGTACATGAAGGAACGTAAACCTCTAATGGACAAAAGCTGAGTAGATTCATTTTCGCGGTATATGAGGAAGCTAAATTAAAAATAACAGCCAATTTTTGTTTTTTAAGATAGATTACTTCTAAATTTAAAAAACAAGAAAATTGGCTGTTATTTAAAAGTAATTAAAATTAATGTACTGCGAACTGAAATCTATCTTTGCTCTAAGTTTTAACTCATATTTTTATTATATAATTTGTTTTTTTTTATTGGCACACTGCAGGAAAAATGCCTCTTTTTTCTTTAAAATTAAAGTCTCTTTACCATTTCAAAGCGTGGTAAAGTTTGTTCTTCTGCCGTAACGAATACCCATTCGAAATTCTGCTCCACATTTTTTCGGTGATCCTACCGTCCCATTTAAATATAGCCCCTACGTGGCTTTTCCTTCGCATTGAAAACGTCTTAAATTGGTACGGCTCGTGAAATGCGATAGTGGGAACGAGACTCTCTGACCAACCGTGGCATTTGTGTGTTGTCCCCAGCTTGTGCAAGCGATTTAAAAGCTTTTGAGAAAAACGCTGGACATGTTCTGAAGCGACCAAGTGGTTTTCAAAAGATGAGTTGAAGTACGGGGTATGAACCTTTCTCCAATGCCATGCATCTGTCACGGGTGCCTTGGTGTCGTATATAAAGTCTTCCTCGTTTGCAGAATACGAGGATATAAATTCGGAAAAATTCCCACTGAAGCCAACGTCATCCTCGACCACCCACACGAATTTATAACGCTGCGACTGTTGGGTTTGAAACCAGTAGTTGATTGCTTCAACGTGAAACCCCCATGCCAGTGAACACCCACCTCGCCTCTTTATTTTGCTGTTCACGTAGGCTGGTTTTTTGGCGCACACCGAGAGAGAGGGATAAAGCTTTAGCATATCGATTTCTGTATACTCACAGACATGAATGTCTTTGCCAATTTTCAGGTTACACAAACTTGCCTGTTTGCCTATGTAATCCTTTACGGTGCCTTCGTAGGAGCTCCCATGCGTAGCACCACAGGTCAAACGTTTCGCCGTCCTCCGCCTCTTTCCGTCGGTGGCATTTGTTTTTCCGGCGCTGCCCGGGCGGGGGAGACTGACGTCTATACTAATCCACAAATCTACGCTGAGCTCATCTGCATCTTTAAGCTGCTCTGCCCAAGATAACACTCTATGCACAGCCGCGATCGATGGGTTGTATGATCTCACAAGCACGGCAGTCTTTCCTGAACTAGACGAAATCGGCCCCGCTTCTCCCCGACGCTTCTTACGAACAACGATAACGTCTTCATTGTCTGTAAACCTAGTATGCTTGCCCATCTAGATCATAGATTTACTAACTCTACTGCACAGCAGTTCATTTCTTCGAAATACAACGTCTTACAAATGATATCTTGCTGTTGAATCTTACCACTTGAAGAAAAAGATTTCAAATAACTACGAGAAGAGATGGGTGCGCTTCAAAAAATGTGGCGGTGGGGTGCAAAAAAAATAATAATTATTAGATCTATTTTATTTTTTAAAAAAATAGTCTTTAAAACTACAAAACAAAGTCGAGAAAAAAGCAACTTCTATGTTGTGTGATGTAAAACTATAATATTACACAGCGTTGGATCAAAAAAGCAGTTGCTTTTTTATTTTAGCAACCCCCCTGGCAAAAAGTTACACTATTCTGCGTGCTGCGGGAAAAAAAAATTAAAAAAAAAAAAAGAAAAGAAAAAGTGGTTATAGTTGATGGTAATAAAATTTGATTTTGTAGTGATTACTGAACTCAACTACTCCCCTACCTTCGTATCGTACTTTGATCATGGACCCACTGTACGAACGCTAGACCTTCTGGATGAATATGTTAGTTTTTCTTGAGATGAATACTTTTCATGGAAAATACGTGGAGAACTGCAAATAATTGTTTGTGTTATTGATCGAAGGTCTGTTTGTTCTTCTGCCACGGCCTGTCCACACAAAAAGTTCGTTTGTTTGGTTATGGTGGTGTGAACAAGCTGGTACAATAAGACGATGGCCAACCCTTTTACAGAAAAGTACTGTGAAGACGAAGACCTTTTCCCGACTATAAAAATGAAGACTGAGCCAGACGCTGCCAAAGATAAGAGTTACCGCAAGTCAGGTGGAGGAAAATGTGCTGCGTGCTGCGTGAAATTTTGCCAATGTCTTTTTTTTGTCGTGAACTGCTGCGGGACGAGAGGCCCGTGCACCCCATTCCGTATGCGGTACTGGGCAATCGTTCTAGGGATTGCTTTCACGATCATTAGTACCATTATAATCAGCGTGGATTTGTATCGCAACGGAACACAGCCACACCTGCTAGCGTGGTTTAGCGGAGGGATGTTCGTCCTCATGGCGATCCCATTAGCGCTGTACGAAATTTTTATGCACTTGGTGTGGTACGTTCAGCCCGACAGTCAAAGATATATAATTAGAATAATCTGGATGGTCCCAGTGTACGCGATAGAGTCGTGGTTGGCGCTGCGTTTCAAAGAATATGCACTGTATATGCAAGCAGCCAGGGAATTTTATGAAGCTTTTGTTATTCTGTCATTTCTCCAGTATTTATTGAACCATTTGGGCAAAACAGATGACGAAAGAGCAAGTAGAATCAAAAGGGAAGCGACAATTGGTCACAGTTTCCCTTTTTCCTGCTGTGTCAAAAAATGGGAAATGGGTCACGGTAAGTAACGATTATATTTTAACCCCTGCCTTCAACACCCACTAACACACATGTTTATATGTTCACGCAGAATTTCTCGCAAAATGCAAGTTCGGAGTTCTCTCATACGTCGTTGCAAAGACTTTCACAGCGACCGTGACTTTTTTTTGTGTCCGTGATGGTACCTTTGGCGAGGGAACTTTAAACCCACTGGTAAGTATTTCTCTGTCATCCCCCCTCCCCCCCAACTGCTGTCCGTGTGCTGACTGGTCTCCGTTTTCAGAAAGGGTATATTTGGGTTGCAACAATTGACAACGTATCTCAATTGTGGGCATTGTACTGTCTTGTGTTGTTTTATCAAGGGCTCCACAAACTGCTAGAACCGTTAAATCCGCTGGGTAAATTTGTCACTGTAAAAGCGGTCGTTTTTTTCTCGTATTGGCAATCTTTAGCAATTGCTATTGCCGTAGCAAATGGGTACATAACTCAAACCCCATTTTACGACACCGATGACGTCGCCAGGGCTGTCCAAAATTGGTTAATATGCGTAGAAATGTTTTTGGCATCATTGGCCCACCGATATTCGTTCTCCTACACAGAGTATTCCGATAATGGAACAGCTCCGGGGATATGCCGTTTTTTTCTGGCATTTTTTGACTCGACAATACCATTGGATTTCGTATTTGAATTGGGGGCGTTGCCGTCATTGTACCGTGAAACGCAAAATTACTCCTACCAGAATGTTACCACAGAGTCAGATGGCTCTGACGAGTTAGATGGAGAGAATGCATTTGATCCCCAAAACTCGCTTGATGACGGGTTTGGCGAAATATTAAATGTTTCCAAATCAGAGAGTGTCTTTAGCGATGACAAGAAATGGAAATTGAAGGTCTGAGAGGAAGTAATTTTCTTGACTTATAATTCCATAGATGGATTCTGCATAGTCCACACAGGCAATAAAACGTTCGAGTACGGTACCTGTACCGGTTTTGTATTTTTTTATTATTTATCGTTAAATATTACAGCAACTGCTTCCAATAATTTTTGTACTTGTATTAAAATTACTTGTATTGTCGCTCCTTTTTTGTTTTTATTTTGTTCCGTTTTTTTCTTGTTGTAATAATAATAAAAAATAATATGAAAAAGAAAGCAAACAACATCATCATATCATCATCGTACGGTAATTCCGGTAAGCCTCCTCCTCGATGCCTGATGTTCACTCACATTATTTGTCGCAATTGCATTTGCATTTCGGAGAGGCTTCCCATCGACCCATCAGAGAGCGAGAGACGGAGAAATAATTAAAACAGAAATACGTTTACAAATTACGTTCAGAGGGAAGGAAAGTATTTTTTTATATGAAAATTGATTTTTGTTTGTGAAGTATTAACCGCGACAGAGAACACGTTATGCTTTCAATATATAACACGGAGGAGTCGCTTTTGTCATTGTCCGGTGAAAGGAGGGCTACCGTAGATTCAATTTTTGAGTACTTGATCCAAGAACGATCGCACTTGCATCCAAATGAATTAACTCTGCCATTTGATGCTCTAGAAACAGCCTGCCGTGAAAGGAAGTGGAAGACCGCGCTGAACTTGCATTTTAACCCAACAGAGCGCGTTAACATAGCAAATTTTAGAAGTTTCCATTACGTTGTTGGAAAAAATATCGACAATAATGAAGACTTTTCACAAATAGTCCAAAACATGTAAGTAATTTAGCACAATGAACTTTCACGAATAACTGACTAACGTTACCAAATCCAGGTGGGTAAAGGGGATCCCTCTTCCAACTTATGTTGAATGGAAGGATGGTGACCTCGGTGTTCAAAACCAAACCAAAGAAGACGTAATTCAGCATTGGCAGGGCCTGGCTCCGTGGGACGCTAAAGCATCAAAGGCGAAAAAGAAGAAGAAATTAGGAAAAAAGAAGAATCGATCGAAACAAAAGGGTAAAAAACTAGCTCGAAAACCGTTAGCTAGTGGAAATAAACTTGTTCCTGAGTCGGGAGAGAAAGCCCGCGATACGGATGCAACGGACTTGCAACGACGGAGTACGTCTCGTAGAAGAAATATTCCAGCGCCAGATAACATTCCAATACCTCCTGGAAAACGATGGTTTGACCATGTAGGCAAACCGTCGTTACTCTCAACCCGTCCCTCGTCCCCTTTCTTCAGCTTTGGGCAAAAACCAGGTCTCATTGGCATACCAACGAACACCGTCGAGGAAAAAAGTGATAGCATAATTAACGAAAAACTGTTGAAGAAAACTGAAAAAGACCCTCGCAAACCAATAACACCAAAGCATCTAGTTGCGTTTATGATCAACCTTGCATGCAGTGGTAGGGTGTCAATGTCATTGCACGGGTATGTACAATTTCAATGCAAAATGTGGGAAGTGCAAGATCATAGACTCGGTCAGATAGGAAAAATTTTGCAGTTCTTAAATGAGAGGAACAATGATACTACAGAGACTGGAAACGTCATGTCTTCTCCGTGGCACCTGCGTCGCCTCTCGGAACCAGATGCTGTTCAGTTTGACGGTAAAAGCTCGTCTCTTATTACTATGTATGCATTTGTTCGTCATCATCGCGAACAAATCGAGTCGGAAGTGTTGAACTCAGAGTCATTTAAAGTCTTAGTAAGTGATTTGTGGAAATGCGCTACTAACCTTCACAAAAATAGCAACTTTTCGTACGGCAAAAGATACTTGGCAAAGAAAACAAATTTGGATGACGATTGGCTGGGTGCGCCGTGGGAAGAAACAGAAACAGGCGACGATGTAGGCATAGAAGATCGTGTTTCTCGACCCTTGCGTCAGTGCTCTGCCAAGGACATCCTACACCGAGATGAGTATATAGCCCTGAGTATGTGTTTTTGGAGAATCATTGCTGGTGTAAATTTGCGGCTATTTTCTGGAGAAAATGACACCGTGCTGGATCCACTTCAGCATTTACTTAACCCAGGGCAATGGTTAGGGTTAAAAGCGAGCTACAAAGTATATGCACATGATCTAGCGATGGGAGATTGGTTGTACGACACCGCAGTTCCAGGCGGTTCAAAGTCTACTTTTCAATTTTCAATAGGCAAGCAACAGTTTGAAAACAGCATTTTTAAACTTGCAACATTTTGGTAAGTGCTTCTTTTCCTTCTGCACCACAAACAAGTTTTCTCTAACCAAATTATTTTAGGAGTGAGGATGCTCGTGCAGAAACTGTAGTGGAGTTTTTAACATCGCTCGTCGCGGCAACGAAAACATTGATAAAAAATAACAACATAGCTACATTTGATTCCTTTCCCGGACCACTTCCTATAAATCCGGTTACTTATAGCTCTGCGGCTAGCGCTATGAAAAGTTATTTAAAGGAAGGGGCATCGTCAAGGAGTCGAATTGAAACAGTTGATGAAGCCGATTGGAAAGAAGAAAATTGGCACTCTCAGTGTGAACGTTGTTACAAGTTTGAAGTAAATGCTTTGCAAAATAGGATTAGGCGGAGTTTAAAGACTTCCAACTGCTTTTCGTTTCGAAGCAGAACCCCAATTATGGGATTGGCGCCTAACAATGTACCAGGACCAGGAGCATATTATCGGGACACATCGTTTTCGGGGCCTTTTGAACATCATCCAGGATTCTCATTTGGCAACCCGAAGCCAAAACGGGAAGGGTCGAGATGGAGCAGCAGAAGCATGCCGTCGCTGAACGTCTCTTCCTCTTTGTATGATTTAAAAGTGCTGCAGGATAAAATATCGACATGTCGCCCTTACGATAGAAGTAATTACAAGAAAGTAGCAGAGGATTTAACGCGCAGAGAAATATTTATTCCACCTGTGGCGTCACAAAGAAGCATAAACAAAACCCGTTGTATCTCCAATTTTAAGGCACTGCATGCGCAGAAAGGCGTGTCGTCCTTGTCGGGACACATACACCCTGGCAGGCATGGTCTCTATCGACAAGGAAGAAAAAGAAGGCAAGTGTCATATAACGGACAATTAGGCGATAAAGTGAGACGACATGTAAATGCAGTCGATCGCCCGCGCACTGTGGATTATATTAAGTGGGGACAGCAAAGAGCAGTATCTTCTTTGTTTAAAAAAGTATTGTCTGAATCACAGAGACATGAATATCCGCATTCTTCGGTTCTACTAAAAAGAGGGGCAGCCCCGCCCCCTTCGCCGATAAAGCCAATATCCAGGTTCCGCTCAGCTATTCGTGAATCCAAAGGAAAATCCTATCAAAGCGCAAAGTTGGAAATGGTAATAATTAATCGTGCAAGCGCGCGATAAATTATTTTCTTTCTTTTCTTTTAATATTAAATCCTATTGTTCAGCGAAGAAGTGATCTACTCACAAGAGTCTCCAAAGGTGGTTGATATTATCACAGACTTCGACTGGGATTCGGGTCGTTTTGTTGAGTTCAAATCACCTTTCACAAGAAAAGAAATATTATCACCTGGTAATAATTCTTCTCATTGGAATAAAAATAATTCCTCTGTGATGATTGACAATCATCAACGACGAAACGAAATTAAAAAATCAAATTAAAACATCAAGATAGGATTAGGGTTGGAACTGAAATAGTAATTGATTTAAAATGAGAGTCTTAAAACATACTATTTTTAAAAAATCCTATTGTTGTATTCCAATGTATTCGTATATTAACCATCTATTTCCATCTGTAAGAAACGATATGATCCGAAGGCAGCCGCTCGTTTTCGAGTCCGCCGCACTTTCTGTGAAAATATCAAAAGCTAATTTCAGCCCTTTTTTCCCGTTCGTCTGACCGCTCTGCGTGAGTTTCTCGACGTACTCCTTCAATTTTTGCTTGTTCTCATCCGTCCCTTGGAGCAAGCGTGTCCCTTGCGACTTGGCATCATTGCTGTAGCTTACGACTTGGATGTAATCCAAGAACGTCATCGTGCCCAGCTGGGCAATGGCCCCTTTCTTCATGATGTCCATTCGCCCTTCGTTTTTCATCGAGCCAGAGACGTCGAGGACCAGTATCATGTCCTTTGGCCCCGTGACGGCCGCCGATTACCAGGGCCGGTACCGAGGATCGTAGTAGTCGCACCAGCACATTGTCTTAACCGTCGCAGGGTACTGCGCGAACAACCCTGTCTTTTGACCACCAAAGTACTGCCAGGACGTCGATTCCGCGAGTTTCCCCCACTTGCTCTCCCCGGACGCGTGTTCCTTGAACGTATCCCCGGCGCCGCTTGCTGCGCACATTTCCGCATTCGTCGCTTCGCTCTGTTCGGTTTGGGGCGCTTCCTTGTTCATCCTGGTATACAATTCAATCCCCTCAGGGTCTAGGCATTTCGCTGCTAGGAATGTTGCTAGAAATTCTAAAACGTTATTAACGACGAGCTGGTAAAACAGGTACAGCTTTACAGCCGTATCCATCAAATCAATAGCACCACCAGATTTTCCGCATTCTTGCTTTGCTTCGTAAGGGCTCAACTTTCTTTTCTTCCGACTGCAGACCCCACCAGTTCTTTTATGGACTGGGCAAAACTTTCCTGGGCACAAACTGCATAGTCTGACCACTGCCAATTCTAATGTAAATATAAATGATACGTAGAGGCAGAATACGGTGAGGTATATGAGTGATGATGGCGGAGTTCCATTGCACGGCTTATTGTCCGGATGACAATCTCCAGCCAACTCTACGTACCCGGCGCAATACTCGAGATCACCACATTTCACTTCGTTATGCAGACAATACGGCATTTTGTGCCCAGCATCGGCCATCCATGTATAACCGACGTAATTATAGTCTGTACTGCATGTGTAGCCTTTTGGGCATTTCGCATCGTCATGGAGACTACCAGCGTAAAGAAACCCCGGTGTCGGTTCGCATTTCTGCGTTGAATTGACACTGAGATCTTCTGCACCCGCATCAGAAAAGGCGCTCCAATCATACGCAACAATAGGGCGCACACAGAGTTTGTATTCTGGGTCGTCATTATCAAAAGAAGCATCGTAAGATAAAAAATCCCACATGATACTCAGGGTTGCCCGAAGTGCGGCGAACGCAACGGAGATATTTAGAAACGTATTGATCCAAACAATAAATTGAAAACTTTTCGGGGCACCATGGATTTCCAAGTCTTTCCACTTTTTAAATGCATTGCCGTTTTTCCACGCATGCACAAGTTTATCCTGGTATAAATCTTGCGAATGAAATGATAGCGAGGAACTGTAATCGAAAAATGCCCACAAGGTTAGCTTCGCGTTGTGTTTTCGGAAGTGTTTCTCGTAAAACCTCATCCTTAGTGTCACTGGGATCGTTCGTCTTCAATATTCTTTTATATCGAATTGTAAACTCTCCAGCGGATAGTGCCTCTCCGTTTCGATTCCCTCCTCCAGCGATGTGACGAAGCTTTGGGTAATTCTGTACGGGGACAAGATCGTAGTGAGCTTGAAACCTAAACGACGCGACAATATTCCCTCGCTTTTGAACAGCCTCGGCGAACCCATCTGTTACTGAACGTGGTGCACCGAATGTAATAATCTTTATATTGCATTTTGGCAAGAGGTGGGAAAAAAACAGGGACGATATAGAGGCTAGTGCTCCACCAAGCGAATGCCCCGTCAAATACAAAGTCGCAGGGGATTGGTTTTCCAAGAATTGTTTCAGCTTGTCTACTACAGATGTAAATTGTTCGAGAAAACCTTGGTGTACTTTAGTGTTGTTGCTTTCAGGTTCACTCTTGAAAACTTTTTTCCACAGTGGCTTTTCGTCACAGGACCAAAACGGTACAGGTGTGGATTTAAGATTGGCCTTCCAATCAGCCAAATCTTCTGTGCCTCTGAAAGAAATAAAAACATCGCCGTTGTACTTTCCCGCATAGCACGCAGCCCCTTTCCCTTTCTCTTTCCCTTCATCTTCAAACAATTCTTCTCCGGTGACGAACTTTAGAACACCCTCGCAGCAAAACTTTTTAAAGTCGTTTGGGTCTATTTTCCACTTTGGGTCCTTTTTATCAATTTCCTCTTGTCTTTTCTTCTTATGCAGTTTGCAGTCAAAGTAAGTGCAGGTACTGTGGTCTTCTTCGCGTAAAGTCTTCACTTCCGGTAATTTTAGGTAAGCAAGGTTTGCCAACGCTGCCATATGAATGGCAACGCCCTTATCAACTTCCGTGGCTTCAGCGGCAACTGCAGGTCGAACTTGGCTCGACTTTCCCATTACGAATTCGAAATTGTAAACTAGTGCCTTTCTTTAATTTTAATTATGACGCTTATATTTGGGGATTTCTCTCTACAAATTTCTATCTCCAGCAACAATTTATTAGAAAACATTGAGTTGTCCTGTTCTTCTGCCTTTCAATTTCCTTCTCCTCTCGCTCCACCAAATTCCATTTTTATATTTGCTGCTGCTGCATCTTCTAAAATTAATAAAATCAGTGTAACTGCAACAACAAAACAAGAAAAGATTCTCAAGATTCTCCCCCCCATATTTTAAATCTATTGTTGTGTCATAGTCGTTCTAGTTAAATTATAATATAAAATATGAGAACTGATGTCTAATAACAACAAATGAAATTGGTATAATATACCTGTACCTGGTATTATACCAGGTATTACGGAACGGGCACGTACCGTTGGTAATAGACCTCGTAGTCGTCTAGTAAATACCGGTATTATTTAACACCCGTACCCGTACCGATTTTATCTTTTTTACCAACGCGCAACTTGTAAGCATTGATGTACTGGCCGTGCGGATGATCGTTTGGACGTGCCTCCATACTTTATTTATTAGACGACGATAGTACTCCACAAAATCTTGTAAAACCGAGGCCGTTATAACCACTATTTTGGTATAGTAATAAAAAATTCATAGACTTAAAAACGTTTCCGAATTTCCGGTGCTGTGTTACTTTTAGTGTTTGAGTTGGCTCGCTGCAGTTTACGCATCATCACAGATCATGACACAGCATTGTAAACCCACGTTTGTTGTTGAGATAATCATCTATCATAGACTATTGTTATTCGACTTCTCTTCTCGTTTCGCGTTACTTGGATGCTTGAGGGGGAGGTTACTAGAATATGTTTACTGAACCAAAATTATGAAAGTCGATAATTGTTTAAATTTCAAGTTTAAATTATTCTCCGTAACCAAAGTCAGCACAGTGCCTGTGTTTTCCAGTACACTAAGTTACGTCTCAACAATGTCGCAAGTGAAAGAAAATGTCGAAGATGGCAATAAAAGTCTTACCATTAAGACCAACAAAGTAACTGAAAAGTACCTTGACGAGTTGGTCAAAACCAACATAGACATGATCAAACTGTTTGAGTCGTGCCAGTTGGAAAACACAAACAAAGACGAAAACCGAACTAAAAAAAATGAGGATAAAGAGACAGCAAAGAGTATTGCAATTGGGCAGTTTCATATAGATATGGCCAAGCACATGAACGACTTAAAGACATCTACAGATTTGCACAAAGCGGCAGAAGCGGACTCTAAGGAGCACGCAAATTACCAGTCCATGTGGTACAAAGTTCCTTTCGCCAATATGTTTTTTGATATGTTTTTCGACTCCGTGCCAACAGAGGGAGAGCTTACTAGTTTACTTGAACAGATTGGCGTCCTGTCCGCCTTGCTCTTAACTGTTGCCATGGCCATCCCAATGTCCATCTCTTTTGACGAACTTACCGATGCTCGAGAAAGGTTTCCATTGCGCCATACAATGCCAGCGTGTCTTTCGAAAGATCTTACAAGGAGCTTTTTCAGGGCACTGCAATCGCGACATACAGCTTCGCGATTGCCGTAACTTTGACAGTAATGATCTATGCATCTTCCGCTTCTGGTCTGGAGACCAATTTTGGAGATCCAAAAGACCCTGAAAACCCTACAAATGTCGTGAGCAAAAAATTAAGAAAACTCTGGTGGAACAAAATGAGATATGTGGTCTTATTATGTACTCTGAGCTCCTTGGCGGGGTGCGCTTCACTGACAATTGCTTATAATCGGTTGTGTTACTTCAAATTTCTTGATTACTTTGTGGAGAAAGAGAAAAAAGCATTTGGAATCATGACCCCAAATTCGACCTTTTCATTCTTTAGAACGCTTGGTTTTGGGGCAATGGTTATGTTGGCTGGAAGCCTTGCCCTTATCTCCTATACAAAATTCGAGATGTCAAACTGGGTTCAAGTTGAATACGAAAAATTGGGCAAACACTCACTCAGGCAATACCTGAATCTTTATGGTGAATTAGAAGTCAAGTACAACCGTACCCTTCCCAATAAAACCGATCCATCGAAAAACAAAAATGGGGAGCCGATAGAGAAGTCGATAGAGAAGTCGATAGAAACATTTTGCGAGAAAACAAACACGTTAATTGAAGACGAATGGAAAAAGCAAAAATTTGTTGAGAATTTTACTAAGCGCATAAGAACACGCAAGGCAAGTGTAGTACGTGCAGCAACTAGGCTTAGAAGGTTGAACACGCTTAAGGCTAAAAATACAGTAAGCGTGGGTCCGAATGGTGGGCAGAAAGAGTGAAGATTATTCTTAAGTACTTTGTACGAGTAATTAAAACAAAAAATTGGCTGTTAACTTAGTTAAAATTAAAATTTATTTTCTTCATGTACCGCGAATGTGAATCTGCTCATTCTGCCCAGTAAAGTTTTGCTTCCTTCATGTACTGCGAATTTATCTCTGCTCCGCCTGTGATACCTAAATTAACAGAGCCATTATTTTGTTTTTATAAATAAGAAAATTGGCTGTTAATTACTTTATTAAATATAATCGAAAATTTAGATTTTTTGATTCTTTAAAAGACTCTAAATGTTAAAAGACAAATTTTTGTACACTTCCTTGTTCGTCAAATTTCCTGATAGAGGAGAGATTTTATTTTCGCCTCCAATCGACACTTCAGTGAGCCCAACCTATTAATTTACCCATTGACTTTTTTGTCCGTGGTTTTCGCAGCTTCGAGCTTCGCTTTCGGAATTGGCATCCCAAGCTTCGCTCTGAACTCATTATTTTCTTTAACCAACCTTTCGTTTTCTGATTTAAGTTTTGTATTTTCTGCCCTGAGGCTTTTCATGGACACTACCTTCCCGGTAATGTTACCGACTATTACGTCATTGTTCGTAGAGACTTTATCCCTTGGGGGGTTTGAAATGTACGGAGTTATAAACACGTTCACGTGGAATGGTTTCGACAAGAAGTCAATGAATTCTTGTGTGACATTCTCAATGTGATGAATGTATTCGTAGTTGAATGTTGGCGAGTGCGTGTGATCTTCGATACACTCTGTGGTGAATGTTTCACCAAAAAAGTCGTACTGACAATACGCAGAGCCAGACATTTGCAACAATTCTGTGGCGTGCTTGATTTCGATCTTATACGTCCAAGGTTTCCCTATAAGCTCACTGGGCTCACCAATCTCTGGCACTTCACCCTCGCCTTCGTCATCTTCATCAGCAAGTGGTGTCCATACTATTTCCAATTTCCCTACGTCCTGGTGCGGCGAAACAACGTTGGAGATGGACATTTCGATGTCCCCATCTTCGCTGGGGAACATATAAATTAAATATTCAATGAAAAAAATGGACGTTCCAAGTTGAAAGGAATGGTCGAAAAACAACGTTACAGGCTCATGGAAGTCTGGGGCGTAATAATCATTTCCAGCCGCGAGTGCGCCTTTAAGAAAGGAGGCCTCGTCGTTCAAAACTGCATGCGCCTTGACAAACTCGAACGGATCAAGGACGATGGATTCTCCGCTGGACTGGTTGGCAATTTTAACCTTGACGATCGGGACCCCGTTATAATCCGTGGCGAGGCTGTCTTGCATAGTGGCTTCGCAGACAAGGTATTCACGGTTCAAAAGCTTTAAGATCGCGTGCGTTTCCCTGATTTTCGGGACTAGATCAAGAAGTTCTTGGTGTATTGCCGCTTTCGCTTGTGCAAGTTTAGCTTCCGTGGCCTGCGCCATTTCACCACCAGTCACGGACTGGCGCTGCTCGGCAAACTTTTTCTTTTCTTCCTCGAAAGCTCGCAATTGTTCTTGAAATGCGTCGTTCTGGTTAGCATTTTTTGCTCTCAATGCACTTCTTAATTCTTCCGCGGCTTCATCTGCTGTTGGGATGTGCGTCTCGGCTGCAGTCGAGTCGGTGCTAGGATTTCGAAACAAGAAAATTTCGTTTGCCAGAGCAATGCGATCCAGAGTTTGCAATGTCACAGAGGCCCCCGAATCGAGTAATTTTCCATTCACGTACGTGTCGGATTGACCGTTCTTCAAGATAACGTCACCATTGCCGGCGATTGTGACCGTAGCATGATTCTTTGTAATGGAATAGCTCATCGGGCTTATGTCGCCCCCCGGTCCAATAACTGTTTCCGGTTTTGTAAAAATAAACAAAAACCGTTGGTCACGAAACCCGTCTTCGTCTAGGTTGATGAAGTAGGGAAGGGTATTATCGCCTGCAAAATTTTTTAATGTTATTCCACGCCTGGCGTATTCTTCCTTCTGGCGCTGCAGCTGTTCGGCAGCATCATTTCCTTTCGAGCCTTCATTATTTAACGCATCTTGCAAAGCATTTTGCTTGGCCTCTAGCTCAGCTTTCAACTTTGCAACGTCCGCGTCGGAGCCCGCATGCCCATCACCACCAGAGGCTTTCAACTTGTCATTTTCTTTTTTCATGCTATCCATCAATGCTTGCATCTTTTGTAGCTCTGCCATCATCTTTTTCTCCATAGGGCTCGCGCTTACAGTAGCTTTTTTGGGAGAAAGCTTGATAACGCTGGCGTTTTTTGCAAACCCGAGGGTGGAGAAAGTATAAGAAAGATACTTTACCTCTGGCCGGATCGCGCAAAATAGGTACGTGCGGGCTTGCATCATTGTATCTTTCAAATACTTACAAAGAAAGTAACTGTTGCAGCCAGGAATACTTTTTCCAGGCTTCAATTTCTTCTTTTTTATTGCGCTGGCCATCTTCATAAAAAATTGGGCCATTTCAGTGAGCGAAAGATTAATCTTTTTCCCTTGGTCTTGAAGCTGCTTCGTTTTGTTCGTGTCTTTGTTCGGGCCGATAAGCTCGTATTCAAATTTCTTTTCGCCGTCCTCTTCATACCACTTCTTTTTGTAGTTTGCGAAAAAAATATCACCTGCCGGTTCTGTACCGGCTAAGTCACAAACGTACAATCTTCCCTTTTGTTTTAATGATTTGTTGTTATCGTTTGGTTTTTCCACTTCCAACGTCATGATGCAGTGGCCACGGGTAGACATTGGGTTGAACTGGGTCGGTGCAATAGCCTTTCGCCCATTAGCAACTTGAAATATCTTGCACAGTTCGGGCCAGTCTGTTAGCACCTGTTCAAGGCACCAGACAACGTCTGTAAACCCGTCTTTGTCTTTTCTCATACCCGATTTGTAAGTCTGTTCCTTTGCAACGGGAGACATTAAGTCACGAATAGTGTCAACAACGTTCTGGAAGTACTTCATTTTTACTTTCCACCCGTCTTTTCGATCCTGGAACACTTCATACGCAAGGTTGGGGAAGATCCCCCACATGCCAAACGGTTCCATGTGCTTGAACCAGGCTTCTGGGGCATCGGCGGCATCGGGGCCGAAAACTGTGAAGGTTTTCCCACTTCCGCTGAGGCCATACGCAAATATTACAACAGCGTTTCCTTCGTACAAATCCGCCTTAATCTTTGCCCCCGCTGCACCGTAAACCTTTTTCTGGTCAATCAGTTCCATAGAGTCTGCGAGCCCGTAGTCAGGGTCGTCATCCGACATATGTCTTTTGTATCCATAGGCAGTCCACCACGCCCACGTGAACCCGAAGCGGGTTGTCGAATATTTTGACTTTAGTAAATTGATCTCCCCATCTTCTTCAGAGTTCTGGAGCATATGTACCCCGAGTTTGTCATCGCAAACAAACGGGCGGCAGCGCACAGCAACTTTAATAGACACTGACATGTTGTGATCTTCCAACAGACGGTGGTGTGGATTTTCTGGGCTCTTAATTTCTTTCAGGGATCCCGTTAGCACGCGTATCCAAAATTGTCACAGTTACGTAGACGCTCTACGGAGGAAATGACTGTAGAAGATCATATAGAAATGCACAGGCATTGCATAAAACGCATTTACAGCGGCGCAACAAAACAATTGTGCCGCCGGTGTATCATCTACGTATACTACTCTGTAGAGCACGGGCCTTACTTACTTAATAACCGAGAGGAAGATAGAGGTTGCATAATGGTATTCCCCTGTGTCATACAGCTAAGGCATTGGCATTCCACATTATCTTAATTACTATTAGTGCGTACAGCAGTAGAATATAATAGCAAAATCAGCAGCACCAGCGAACGAAAACAAAATGCAGGAGTTGAAACTCCTGGGATATTGAGACGCATCCCCTCCTCACTATTGTGCTGTTATTTTTAAATAATGAGGCAAATTTTAGAAACCGAAATAGAGGGAGGTAGGGGTACTGGTATAATGGGCATTAACAGTCTAGTGTGAATTTTTGAGTTGGAAATAAAAAGAATTATAAATAGAACTACTACTGTATTACCTCGTATATTAATACCCAAGCACAGCTAATAAATAATACCAACAGTATAAGACCGGTAGTGAGTGTTTTAAGACAGACTTATATATAGGTAGATTTCCCCTATAACCCTGGTAATATAAATACAAATGATGCTGTGTTGATGTTTTTATTGTATTTGCTAACCTGTACCGTTACTGTACATGGTATTGTGCAATTCATCTTCATACTTGGTACCAGGTACCGGTGTTGTAAATAATACAGTTACGGAGAAAAAAGAAAGAAGCGGCGGCGAAGCGGCTCGCATATTTTTACTCCTCCTCTCTTTACAGTGGTGGAGGACTTCCATTTAATAGTCGCGTCTAATACACGGATAATAAAGGAGGTACATGCTCACACGGCATGAACGGGCGAACAAAAATCTCTGACAGGTGAAACTTATTGAAAGAATGGCAAAGCATTTTAAACTACCACTGAAAATAGGAATTAAACTGGTACTGAAGCCAATATGTAACAAATCGTATCTTCCAATTTTTATAGAAAACAAGGGAGGATGTTGCTAAAGCAGAGCTGGTTAGAGACGAGATCGGCGAGTCCTTCGTCCCGGTATAGCACCGGGCGATCTTTCGTTAACCGCGCTTCGCGTGATATGGAAATAGACTCTAGGCACTCCATGCACGTTGATCAGCAGTCTTTGTCTGCAATCTTTTCGAGTTCTATACGCGGCCTTTCTCCGAACTTACCTCCTAGTGCCCCTGTCAGCGTTTACTTACCGACAAGTCCAATAAAATTGAAGGTTAAGTCACGGTATAATCCGGGTTTGGAAACCGCCCAAAAAGGGTCCTTTGCAAGCCGTTCAAAAACGGAAGTGCAAGAGAAGGCAAAAAATGACACGAGCAGCAAAACAAATAAATGTGGCAACGTATTAAAGGCGTCTGTACCCGGATCAACAACCTCTTTTCACCGGTCCTTGAAGGTCACAACCCCCACGCAGTTCCAAACTGGTAAAACGGGTATTTATAGTACTTTGTGGAAGCACGCCAATACTACTAAAACCTTCAAATACTCTGAAATGTGGGATCAAACTTCACCCAGGCACAAGTTTATGAGGCGAAAGTCCTCTGAGTCACCTTGCCATTTGCTGCAGCGGCAAAAAAAGAAGGTAGTCGAAGCTCGTGAGAAACCGCCAGGTTATCAACCGTCAATGTCGAAGTCGTTTCTTCGGGATTTTACGCACCTACAATCTTTATCAACCCCCCCCGGCACTAATTCAAGAAAAACGTATTTTCACTTCCTGTCAAAAAGCGATAATAACAAACGGACGTGTCTCTCGTTCATGGAGTATGACGTTTTAATGAATATTTTCAAGTTCTTAGATATCGAAGATCTAAAGCAACTAATGTGTAGCAAACGTTTATGCCTTTGGACCTCGTGCCCATGTGTGTGGGACGTTCGTTCGTTGAAAGTGATAGAAGATTTATCCCCATTGGTTCGCAGTATAGAAAAAACTGATGCGGTGAAGAAGGAATTTTTGGAAGCAGTTTCACAATTGGAAAAGGTCCCAGAAAATTATTTTCGGGAACTGTGTGATTTGCAGACTGCAGAACGAGTTGTTCGAGATGTTGTGACAGTTTTGGGAATTATTGTAAATGCGACTACGGAGCCATTTTGCAAAATAAAGACAATGCTAAAGAAAGCGTTAGAAGTTCCGCTTGTATCTTGGCCGAAATGCAAGCAGATGCTTTCGCAGAAAACATTTTTCCGTCACCTGAAGGCGCTTAGGCCTGTGAACGTTGATTCAGATACCCTGGCCAGACTCCGCCCATTCCTGAAGCATAAACATATGCAGCCTAAGTTTGTCAGCAGTCGCTGCCAGCATGCCTCAAAGCTAGCATTGTGGGCCCACAAATTATTTATTTACTGCTTGCATGACAGGTCCCTCCGCAAAAGAGGAGAGAAGTCCCTGGACACATGGAAATACGGCAGGGTGATCGCGAGAGAAATCATGCGTCGCCGTAACTTGTGGAACCGGTGCGAAGATGGTTGGATGGAGGGAATTTGGCAGTATTAGTTAAAATAATGATTATAATAATTCATCATTATTCTTCAAGATGATTGATAATTATTATAATAATATAATGTAATAATAGGGGAATAGATAAAAACAAGACAATTTTTATTTTTTATTTTTTTATAGTACCAAGGTAGTAGTACTATTTCAACGATAATGTACGTACGTAATAATTAAAATTAAAGAAAAAAGAAGGCCTCCAATAATTGCAGATCCTCCCCAAGTTCTGGTCAAGATTCCTCCAATTGATTGGTCTTTAAAAAGTACACAGCGGCATAATAAAAAATGTTTAGATATATTATAATTTATATTTTGTAACGTTTTTTTCATATACACTTTGGCACGATATTTTAAAACTAAATATTGAATATGTTTATCGTGCGATTTTCAGAAGCAAATAACAAACTAAAACGAAACGTATTTTGTCCCAGTGAAAAAACAATATAAATTCATGTTTGTTGCAATAAATAATATAAACTTGATTTCATATCTTTGAAGATACCGATAATCATGTCAACTAAAAATCCAACCAAAAGTTTTAAACGCGGTTCGTTAGTCGCAGGCCCCATTAACCCTGTGATAAAAGCTATTTTCGAACTTAAAACATCTAGAAGTGAAGAAGTCAAGGGCGCGACACACACCAAACGATTTAAAAACCTTATACGGTCATGCGATATGTTTCCGTACGATAAACCAGTAAGCTCTGTGAAATCTTTTAGAAGTGGGGTGCTCTCATTGCTGACAATCTTTGCAATCGTTTACGCCATGGTTCCAGAGTTTATAGCATTAAGCGAGGGTGCACCAAAAATTAACGTTGATGATGATGCATCAGCAAAGTCCTTTGCTGCAAATCCCATCGCAGTCCCGCCACTTTTTTTGACAACTTGCAGCGGAAATGGACCATGCGCAATCGGTAGACGTCCCTATTTCCAAAACCTATCGTTTTTCAGGATTGAGGCAAATCTAAAATACATTTTTGAAAGTGACTCGAACCCAAGTAAACCAAGGAGGAAAACAAAAATGTCGGTACGGGAATGTGCGGTTGGAATGAAACAATTTGGATCCGACAGCTTTAAACCCGGTTGGTGCATTGATAATACAGAGAAAGATACTATTGTTGGAAAATACTCAAGTCCTGTCTACAAGTACATAGAAATTAACGTCGTGCCATGCTACGTATACAATAACAGCTTGGGAATTCGCTGCGCGCCGAAACTGGAAATTCTAAATTTATTCCACGGAAAAAATTTTCAAACAGCATTTGCGTTATTTTCAAAACAAACTGAAAGCCTAAAAGGAAAGGAAGCTATATGGGAAAGTAGGGTATACGTCAGCCTTCCGCCAGAACGATGGCTCGGTTTAGAAGTTTATTTTAAAGCATACCGACTGATGACCAAAGATCATTGGGAAGCCCTCACTTCCGATCGCAAATTTACTCGGTTTGACCATTATGAGAGTCGCACGGACAGTATGAATATGAATATGATGTTGCGGTTTTACATTCGAATGGCTGCCGACAGTGTGGCAAGAACAGAAGAAGTATATAGTGTCCGCCTGTTGGTCACCCGTCTAGGAAGTTTCATCGTTTTCTTTTACGGCATCGCTGGTGTCATTGGAACGAATTACAACCGTTCCCGGGTTGGTCTGTACGAGTTCTTCTATAAAAGGAACAAAAAAAGAACAGAAGCGAAAACAGAACAGCTGCGGGCGGAAGGAATGTGGGCAGAAAATCCAATTTCAAAAGTTAACGCAGACCTCGTTGGATCAAGACTTAGCGCAGACCTTGTTGGTAACAATTTCAGAAAATAAAGACAAGGTTTCGGTGTCAATGATGATTGATTGTCCTCCTTTTGGTGATTTTTTAGATACGGTACTGTAGTAGAAATAATTAAGGACAACTCTCTCAGCAGCTGAGCAGTTGTTTGTATTTTTTTTGTTCAATTTATTGCAACCACCGTGAAAGCGTGATAGGCAATAATGGTGAATAAACGGTAGTAGTCGTGTATAGTAATAAACTAAAATTCAATAATTTCCCTTTTATAGTATCGGCATCCAGTATAAGGACATAGCATTACTAAACAATTTGAAAATAGAGAAGAATATATTTAATATATTTTTTTTAAAACTTTTTATTAAAATAATCATTTTCTTCTTGTTTTAACGACGGAAAGATGTGCGTGTGGTTTCCCGTAAAACCATATTAAATGTTTGTTCATATTCAAACACAGATAAATTTAATACACATCTATAGTTCAGATTCAGTTCTGATCTCTAAGAAAATATTACAGTTTGAAATCGACAAATACAACCTCTCCGTTTTACAAACAATGTCAACCAAAAGCTCTGAAGGGGGCGACTTTCGACTTTCCTGCGAGCTAACAAATCATGCTGGTGACGTACGCTCGCTTGGGCTGAGCATTGGTGGTGACCTGCTGACAGGTTCCAGAGACAACTTGCTGCGCCGGTTTTCTTGGAAGGAGGAGAACCGTGCGTTCGTTTGCGTCCAGGAAATCGTAGACCATGCGCATTGGGTCACGTGCATAGCACAAATTCCGCCCAGCGCTCACCCCGACTGCCCAGACGGTGGGATAGTTACTGGATGCCAGGATCGCCTTCTTAGAATTTTTAATGTAAGCGGGAAAATGGTCGGCACGATGACGGGGCATGATGGTCCCATATCGTCGGTTATTTGGTCAAAAAGCCGAAACCAGTTGGTCTCGGCTAGCTGGGATGCAACCGTCAAAGTTTGGAACTGTTCGACCGGCAACGTTGTTGATACCCTGACCGGGTTTGAAAACGCTGTGGTTCTCGCAGAACTATCGAACGGGAACATTGCAACCGGTTCGTCGGGTAAAGTGGAGAATGGGCAACACGTCGGTTTCACGGTAAGGATATTTGGCTCCGATTTGAAACTTGTTCAGGAAGTGCGAGACCACTCACAGCGCATAACGGACTTTACAGTAGTCCCAGGAGTTGGTTTTGCGTCCTCCTCCAGTGATGGGACAGTTCGCGTCCGAGATGAAACGGGAAGCACTGTGTCAGTTTTAGGGCGGGCCGATAATAATTTTGTCATGTCCGTTGCTTGCAACCCAAGTAACGGGGAGATTTATTCCGTGACTGATGATGGCACGTTAAACATTTGGAGCAATGGCGAGTGTATTCAGCAAATCTTCCACCCTAGCAGCATGTGGAGTGTCATGGTGCTTCCGAATGGCGATGTGGTCACTGCAGGGACGGACAAGACTGCCCGCGTATTTACTCGAGACCCGAGCCGGTCGGCTACTAACACAGCGCAAAAAGCATTTGCGAAGTACGTCAGCGAAAAACGAAACAAGTCGTCAAAAAGTCAAAGTTCGCAAGTGAACCCTTCTACGCTGGTATCTTGGGACCAATGTGCTAGCCACCCCGGTAAAAAAGAGGGCGAAGTCCAAATGTTTAACAAGAATGGGAAGGCTTTTTCATACAGATGGGACGCCTCTTCTCGCGTTTGGGTGGAATTGGGAGAAGTGGTCGGTTGCGCCGGGGAAGTAGTTGATGGCGTCATGTATGATAAAGTTTTACCAATCGAAATCGAAGATGTCCAGGGCGGCACCGGAATCCGAAAATTAAAAATAGGCTTTAACGAAGGGGACAATCCCTTTGTCGTCGCGCAGCAATTTTGCCAAAAGCACCATCTAGTTATGGACTACACTGCACAAGTGGCGCAGTACATTCAAAACAACCGAGGCCCAGCAATACCAACCATTGATATGAACTCGTATGCACAGAAAAGTGGGGAAATGACCGTTTCTCAAATGCTAGGGGGGGCAGGCGCCCCAGCGGGGGCAGCAAGTGGGGCGTCAAAATCTGTCTCGATGGACGCGTTTCCACCGAAAACGTACCAGTGCTTTACCAGCATAAAATCGTTACCCAAAATAGCGCAAAAGATTTTGGAATTCAACGCGCAATCGGAATCGCAATTGTCTCCTGCTGACGAATTGTCTTTCCAAAACCTGCTTACCGTTCTGTCTGAAACTTCGCGCTACCATTCCAGCACTGTTACGTTCGATCAAGTGGAAGTCATGCGAAAGCTTTTGCACTGGCCTCGCACGATGTTGTGGCCTGTTGTTGACTTTTTAAGATGCGCTATGCTTCACGAAGATTTCAATTCAAAACTAGGTGGGCTCATCGATGGTGGGGACACCGTCTTTATTCGTTCCGTTGCCGGAGCGTTGACAAACGAAGTTGATGCCCCTACTGTACCGACGATATATTTATCATTGCGATATTTTTGCAATTTGATTTCAAAGAAAAGTACCCGTCGTGCGTTGAATTCGTTTTGCGGGGAAGTTCTTGACTGCACAGCGAGGTTTCTTCAACACGAGCACAAGCATGTGCGAAACGGCGTTGCTTCTGTTCTACTTGGACTTTCTCAAATATTTCACGAAAACGGTTTCACTGCCCCAAATGAATGGATACAGAATTGTCTGCAGCAGCTAATCACTTTACTGGCAAACGCTCCAATAGAAGATTCAACGAAGATGAATGTTGCAACTTTCGCGTTGAATGGAATAGGAAGTATTCTGTGCACTAAAGACGAGAAGTTTATCGATGCCGCATACAACTATGGGTTGCTTGATGCACTGGACAACTCGTCCAATTTTCTGAACGATAAATCTGGATCTTCATTGTTGCAGGATGTAAAGAGCTGCTTATCCTAAGAAGAAGAGAAGCATTTTGCCAAAATATGGTTTTTCTATTTTAAAATTTACGAATTTACTTTTTGCATTAGTTCTTTTTAAATAAGAGTATGTAGGAATTAGGTTTCATAGCGCGGTGATACACAGCAGATGCATCTTAAATTAAAGTAAAGAATACATGTGCAAAGTACAGATTGTTGTATCGCACGGTGAACTGTGTGTACAAACTCGTAAAGGACAAGTACTGCAGAACCCTGTCGTCGACAACTATCCCTATTAGCGCAAAGAAAATTCCTTATTCGTTACCGCTATTGCTTTGATTCGCGTTTTGTCCTTGCTGCGTCGAGAACAACCTGAAATTCTCTGTTCCGTGTCCCTGAAGTGCGGTTGTGTTCAGATTTTATGCGCTGTAACTCCTGAGCCTGTACACATGAACAATAAGGAAGAAATTGTTAGTGAAGATGCCAATACAAACGATTATAGTTGGTGTGTACTTACATGTTGATCCAAATTTCTATTTGATACAGATATTGCCCAGTCCATTACAAAGTACCCACCAAAAATTGGAAGAGAAAAGTAGAACAATTTCATAAAGCTTTGCCCTCTAGGGGACAACGGAATGCGAAAACTGTGGATTTTCTTCTTCAGTATTTCATGCTGTTCCCTAAACCCCATGCTTCTAAAATTTCGATAATAGACAACCTAAACTTTTGTAGTCTGTAGCTACACCTAAGATTATTGGGTGGTGTTGGAAGAAAAAAACACACCAGATGGTTGTTTAAGTCCCGGTGTAAAATTTTAACTGGCGCATAAAAATATTAACAATTATCTTGTTCACTTGTTTTCGTCTAACCCGACGATTGTTTTTTTTTTTTTTTAAATGAATGATGATAATTTTTTTTCGGTGAAAAAAAAAAGAGTTGTAACTTATTGTAGATGATGATAGATATACAGTTAGAGTATGCTGTGTAGTATATAAATATTTAAAAAATCTCCACCAAAACTTCGTATCCATCAATCAAAATAATATGATGAAAGAGAAAACAATTAAATGTCTTCTGGCTCCTCGCTGGAACCGTTGAACTATTTTATATAAAAACAAAAAAATGGCGATCATTAATCCCTGATAAGAAAAAATACGAAAGAAATGAAACATAAACCACCCAATACGAAAACGCGTGTTTCCTTTATTGAACGGTACATGTTCTTTTCCTTTTGCATGAAGAGAGCTAGAACCATCAATTGCTCAATGGATTGTTTCTTCGTTGCGTTATTACTGGTGTGCGTTTTGTCAGTCGCCTTGGCAAACAAAAAAACACTGCGACCGCCGATAGAATGGGTAGACCGCGACCATCATTTTGTTGTTGTAAAGGTAGGTGTAAAAAATGTCATTAAATCGTCCATTGAAATCGAAATCAAAGCTTTGCAAGTCCTTCTAAACTTTAATGCTTTGTCAAATGACCCTAGCGCTGTCGAGAAGGAAAATAATTACCATCTCGTCTTGAACCTTTGGAAAGCGATTGTAAGTGATCATATTTAATCAAGCATTGCAAACAAGCCATCCTAACTATTTTTTTTTATTACTGCTACGTGAAGTTGCCGGACTGTTCAGCAATGAGCATTGATGGTGCCGAAAACAATAAGTTAGAGCTGGCCCTTTGCAAAAAGAAAAAACAATTACACTGGCCACAGCTGGAAAGTGGCCTCCCGGGTATTTCCCAGGACGGTGCACCTTCATCGAACGATGCATCGCAAATTATGATCCTATCTCCTAAGAATTTCGAGTTGATTGAAATCGATACTATAACGCTTGTAGTGAAGACCATGCTGCATGAGATGAATGGCGAAACTGCCACAATACAGTACTTTGGGCACGAACGGTCAATCAATATGACATGGATAAAAGACTCGTCGGAAAATGGGCTCATCCGTGCGGGAATGAATCCCTACTGGGCGTCCGATTTTTCACCTTACTTGACAAATACTAGTCGAGCTGGGCGAATTGGCACCGTAAGTTATATCCCTCTGTTCCTCCGCTAAACAACTATTCAAGAACTTTACTGACGAAATGTATTTCACGAACCAGGTCCTCCTCAAGGGTTTACCGAACGGCAAACAGAGAATTTCGTTTGTGCTAAGCTCTCCCGGAGGAAGAGACAATCACACTCAAACCGTAGAAATTAATGTGAAGAAGAAGAAATTAATACGTGCAAAGATAGTTCGCCCTTTCTTTCGCGGCCCATATCGACGCAACATATTAAATGCCACATCAATGAAGATAAATGTTGCTTCTAACGGGTTTCAGCCCGGGAGGGACGGTTTTATTGCCGCATTGGTAGATGGAACAGCCTCTGTGTATTCCGTGTCAAATGAGGTTGTGGTGAGCAACCTGTTGTCTGGGCAGCACTCGATAACAGTGCAGTGTGTTGACTCCGAAAAGCACCCAATATCACGAAGCAAAACGGACACCATACTATTTACTGTCAAAGTCCCGACCATGCTCATGAAAATAGTGCGTCCTAAGCCTGGGGAGTTGTTCAATGGGGGCACTGTTCCATTGGCTCTAGATATTTCCGGGGAACGGGAGAGACATAATTGCTTGGCTGCAGTCACACTAGGTATAAAGGGGAAAGAAACGAAGGTATTTCCCCTTACACACCCAGTTATAGATCTGAAAAATTTGCCAAGTGGTATCCATAAGGTAACCATTACCTTGTTTGATCTAAATTTTGCGCCTATTTTTGACCCTGCGGGGAACCAAATGGTAAGGAACGTTTCCTTTGGTTACTTTATTGACGAAGTGGAAGAAAAGAAGAGGTCGGACGAAAACATAATGAAGCAATTGTTATTCCTTGACCTAATTGGTGGTAAGATTTCGAAAGAGGAGATGCCAGCGTTCCTTCAAAATTATATAAATTCAGACAGCAATGGTGCGATAGAGGAAACGGATGGTGAAACTATTGGAGTAAGATATTCGTACGGCGACCCAGACGTAGAAAAATCGAACATGTTGGAAGCTCCAAACCCAGAAGCGGGAGCGCAAACTTCCGCGCTAATCAAATGCAAATTTTCATTTTCAAACGGTGGCGGGAAAAAGCTCCTACTAATGCCTGGGGATGCAACGATCGGATCCCTGGCTGTTCAACTGGTGAAAAAATTTTCATCTCTGAAGGACATTGTTATAACAGACAAAGAAGATTTTGATTTGGATATTTCGACGTTGGTGATAGATTACGCTCAAGATGGCACTGCATATTTCAATGTGCAAAATGGGTCACAGTAATGGTTAAGCGTTCGCTGCATTGATAACGATGGGAACGTTAAGGGAAAGGATCGCAAATTTAGGCCATAACTCTCGAGATCTTTCTTTTTTATGGATCTTAAATATCCAACTACGGGTCCCAACACCCATCACATTTGTTTCATTAAGTATTCATATTACTTAAGATACTGCTGCTAAAAAAATATCATATTAATAAGAGAATAATTTATTATTTGTTTTTTTTAAGTTTTTTCCATTATTATTTACCTTCTTCTTTGGTGATAATAGTGAGCTGTTGCTGCTGTGACAAAAAAAGAAATGACCCAAATTACCAACTATATAAATTATACTAAATTTAAAATTAAGTATAATTATTAATCAGCATTTATATACTAAATATTTTATTTTATACTTATATGATAGGGTAGTAAATGATGCATTCACCTCATGGAGAAATCACAAAGGCACGCCAAAATGGTTTTTTTAACGATTTTTTTTTGGAAAAGGTACCACACCACAGCAGCAGAGTGGGAAGCATTTCAATCGCTTTGGGCCTGATTAACAAAATATGCAATCTCTCACTGTGACATTGGAATAGAAGGTTCTTTAAAATTATTTTTACTATAGCGATACAGTAGATGATTAGGAGGTGACTGTTTGGAAGACTTCATGACATTGGATACAGTGCTGCTGTGCCCTTGATAAAAAACAAAATATTTGATAGGTATGATTATTTGATAATTTATACTTGGATTTGTATAAATTGGGATAAAATGTTGTTGGTCTTGTGTTCGAAAAAAAAGTATTTTCTTATTCATTCTATCTCTATATATCAGCTATCTGATCCAGCAATCCCATGTATTATAGACACAGCACTACGTTGTACGTTAGTTCAATTTTTTCATTTGTTTTTTATCACATGACTTGTGCTTGGTACTTTTAATCACTAACTACTCCATTGTAGTAGTAGGAAAATAACTATTTATTACCTCCAACTGAACTGACGACGTTTGTCGACTTGCACAATCTCACATGTTGCTGGAACGACCACAAGGTATGCATTGAGCGTGAAATTGAGAGACATTCTTGCACTCTTCTCGCCGTATACCTCAAGTTTAACAGATTAATTAATCACCGAATTAGGACGCACTTTTTTTTTAGCTATACATCCCCCAACTGTTTACGATGCCCCACGGTGATATTACTTCCCGAATTGAGTACTCCGAGAAGTACCAGGACGACAAAAACGAATACAGGTAAGTAGAATTTATACAAGGGTTTCTTTGCAAACAAAATATATATCTAACAATTAATTTTACATAGGCATGTTATCCTTCCGCGTGAGCTTGCGAAGCAGCTTCCAAAACAGAGACTTCTATCAGAAACAGAGTGGCGTGGCATTGGTGTGCAGCAAAGCCGAGGCTGGGTTCACTACGCCATCCATCGTCCCGAACCCCATATTCTTCTCTTCCGACGACCATTGGGTACAGACCCAACGACAGGAAAGGTTGACCCTGTATTAGCAAAGGATGCGCGAGAGAAGTTTGAAAGAGAGTTCGATACAACTGAGCGCCGATGAGCTGACCGTAGAAACGTTAGAAGCGATGGTCCCACAAAGCAAAGATAGCTTCACATGGTTGAACCGTGCGAATCGTCAGTAACATCTGCCATTTTTCGTGATGGCAGTGTGGGGCAAACCCCATCGTAAGTTGAAGATTTATCCAAATGTAGTATATATGATTTAATATATGAACCCGACGGAAATGTTTATGTACCACTTTACTCCCTTTCGAACGAATTTTATATTACGTACGAGTAAATATACTCACACATATATCTCAAAAGACAAGCGCCATATGAAAATTCTTTCATTTTCGTAAAAAAAAATATTATTACTACCAGGTAGTAGTAATATTTAATGGCTTTTTACAACAGCAGCACACCACTTATTTGCTTTGGTTTCCCATAATAATATTTTCAACGTTGCTTGAAAAAACAAATATAAAAAAAAAGATGATTGATGATGATAAGAAGCTGTTTTAAAATATTCTTCTTCATTTTTCCATTTTTTTTTTGAGAACCTTACTTACCTTGTTACCTCTAATTTGAGATTTTGGTGGGATATTCGATCCATCGTATACTGTCACATACTATAACGTATACTAATCACTAGATTAATTATTTTGAATGTAATTAGACTAAATCACTTCAATAGAAAGAAAGACAATCAATTATCATACCTATATGTATAACCTGTATTATTATAAATATTCCTATATAATTGTAGTATTAAAGTTTTTCATATAAATATAAATATTAGATCTCAGACTCACAACACTCAAAAGAGCACAAGTCCAACAACAAGAGTGCATGCAATTACTCCTTTTTTTTATCACCACCAATCCTCTTTGCTGCTGCCTGCTGCATGCCTCCTTATTAGTTATTATTTAAAAAAATAATAAAATATAGTGTCTTCTAATAATCATCATTATTTTTTTATTATTGTTAATGCATGTATGACGACCAACGAACGATTCGAGGCGAAACATTTTTTTTTTTAAAAAGCAAGTGACACAAAAACTGCCCATCGACATTTCATATCAACAAGTCTCAATTCTCTTTTCTTCTATTCACAACCTACAGTACAATAGGCTTGAAAACAAAGGGCTGGATATTGCGTAAGTTTGTAGATGGCGTTGGGTATCCTCTCTGGTGAGCTGGAGAAACTCCGGGCAGATACCAGTACCATAGTAGAAGAACAGGATGTGTCAGAGTCGGAATTTACTTTGAGGTTGCAGAAATGTTTTTCCAGCCTGGTGCGTATAAAGACTTTAGTGCGGAAGGTATATCTCCGGGTGTCGAAGGAGCAGTTAATTACCAGAAGAAGTAAGTCCACATCAGAGAAGACCGTGTTTAAGCTACAAAATCTCCTCTATGAAAAGCACTTGCTCTTGAAGGAAATAGAAAACTGTGAAAACATGGAGACACCGGAGTGGGACAAAATCACTCTGGTGGATGATGCCACGTTTCGTGAGGAAGCACCCAAGCGCTTGTCAAAACAAACAAAAAATAGCCATTTATTGTTTCTTGCAAAATTGGAATATGAACAACTTGTTCGGCAGGAACTAGCGAAAGTTTTTCAAGCCGAACAGAAAAACGTTAGTGCTGCTGAACAAGCTATGCAGTAAGTGAACTCCCTTCCAGACCATCCTCTCTATGCATATGCGTCTATTCCTCGTATCCGTCTACTAACACAGTTTTCTCTCTTATTTAGTGATAAAAATAAGCAACAAGAAGAGTTGCGGT
>JACKZZ010001135.1_pt1 | contig 29810 bp, 23 predicted proteins | sample 8027871 | NCBI WGS metagenome assembly JACKZZ01 (sample SAMN15724774, study PRJNA655200) | protist metagenome | isolation source: fluorescence activated cell sorting (FACS) single amplified genomes of... | place: USA: West Boothbay Harbor, Gulf of Maine | collected 2000-07-19
AATCATTTCAAATAAAATTTGTCTATTTGTTAAAATATTGCCTTCAACAAGAAAATCATACAATTTATTTAAATTTAAATCTAAATATACCCAACATTTTTTTTCTATTGATGATTTTTTAAAATTTAAATTAAAAAATAGAAGATTCTTAATAGGAAGGTAATTAAAAACAATTTCATTATTTTTATATATTGAATCATCTTTTACATTATATCCATCTTCTGTTCCATCAATAAAAAATGATCCTACCCTTTTCCTGAGAATTTTCATTTAATTAATATATCTAATATTATTTTGAAACTTTATATAGAAATTATTGAAGATTTTAATTAAAAATTCTTAAATATAATATCCAAAAATGTAATCTATGGTTGTATATATGATAAATCCAAATTTAGTTGATGAAAGATTATTATCTAAAATAAAATATTCTTTAAAAAGACCTAATATAAATACAAATCTATCGACTACTGATTATAGTAATGACTATTGTTTTATATTCTTAGATTTTTTAAAAAATAATATAGGTATATTTTTAATCGTATTATTTTTGTGTATTGTTTTATATTTAAGATATCAGGATGTTAAAAGAAAGAAAAATGAAAATTCAATTTATAATTTTTACCAAATAAATTCTTCAGAATTATAAATAAATTCTATTTAAAGAATATTATTCAATTATGTTAAATATGTTTGATAACAACACAAACAAGTCATATTTAGTAGAATTTGATAATTTTCTTTGTCAGCTAGCTAAATTATTTGATAATAATGAAAATACTAAAACAGAATTTGAAATTGTAACTAACATTAGAAATGAAACTGATGAAGAAAAACTTAAGAGAGGTAAAAATCTACATTCTTGTTTAGAAGATGAAGACTGTTTTGAACTATTCTTAAATAAAAAAGTTAATTCTTTTTCAAGTAAAAATGAGAATACTAAAAACTTATCTTATAGTTTGTTAGGTGAAGGATTACCTTTAAAAAAGCTTGTAAATAAACAAACTGAAAAAACAAAAGATATTGTATGGAATTATTTACATACATTTTATTTGTTAAATGAGACACTAATGAATGATGATGACGGAGGTAGAGAACCAAACCAAGAAAGAATAGAAAATACATTAGAAAAATCTGCTGATTCTAATGAAATGTTAAAGAAAATTTCAGTAAATGATGATTCAAAGAAAAAGAATGTTGCAAATAAGTTATTGGATATTGAATTAAATTCTAGTACTACATCCATGATTGATGATATTATTAATTCTTTCGAAGATAAGGTAAATAGTTCTCCTGATCAAAATCCAATGGAAAGCATTATGGATATTACAAATTTGATTGCAACTAAGTATACTGATAAAATAGAGTCTGGTGAAATTCAATTAGAGGATCTATTAGATAATATGAAAAGTAAGTTACCAGGTTTAGATAAAATAGCATCTAATTTTGGATTAGATGGAGAAGCAATGGGTAAAAAAGAAGAGAAAAAAGTTACAATAATTGACGAAAATTTTTCAACAGATAAAGTAGAATTAGGAGTTGAAGATGGTGAAAAGAAAGGAGGAATGAATTTATCTAATGGTTTAAAGATGTTAAATAGTATGCAATCTGACCCACAATTTGGTAAAATGTTTGAAATGCTTAACCCAGGAGGAGAAGGCGGTTCTCCAGAAGATTTATTAAATAAGATGAAAGAAAATATGCCTGAAGATTTAATGAAAAATTTTGATAAAGAAATGGGAAATATGCCAGATATGATTAATAAGATGATGAATATGGGTAATAATGATGGTGAAACAAATGAAGTTGTTGAAGAATTAGAAGAATTACCAGATGATCAAGTTGAAAATTCTCTTAGTTTGGATGAATTAAAAGAAAAATTTGGAATTGATATTGAAAACGATGAAACTAGAGATGCTGAACCATTGTTAGATTAAATTTAAACTAGAGCTACATAAATCATGAGAAATATACAAAAAGTAAACATAAAGACACATAATCTTTCCATATCCCTAAAAATTTGAATTAATTCAATATTTTTAGTCATATATGTTCCTTCATGTTTAAATCCACATTTATTTTTATAATATTCTTTGGTTCCAACTCCTGCTATTACACTAATTTTATTTAATTTATGGTCTGCAGCAATATTTTGAGCAGTTTTAATAAGAAGTTGTCCATATCCCTTGTGTTGTGGTGTTTTATTATTTTTATCTGAAACTGATATAGATGTTCCATAAACATGAACTTCTCTAATTAAGGCTGAATTATTTATCTCTGGTATAAAATCTCCTCCTGGATCATTATCAATTCTTAATCTCAAAAATCCAAATAATCCAACATAACAATCATTAAATCCAGGTGAACCACAAAAATATTTTCCTGGGAAAAATTCGTGTAAAAATAGATGTAATGTATAATTATAAATGGTTTGATATATAGTCCATAAATAATACAGATATCTTTGGTAAATATTTTCTTTATATACTTCAATAGAAATATGGTATTCTATTCCTTTTGAAGCATTATACTTTCTTACTACTAATCTTGGCTTATAATTGATATATTCATTATTTCTCACTTCCATACTTCTAATATCATATGTTTTTGTATCTCCATTTGAGTTATCAAAAGGTTTCATTTGTTCTTTAATAATTTGAGCAAGATTACTTTTCTTTTTATATCCAGCTTCAATACTAATCTCTGGAATATCTCTAATACATCTTTGTATTCTTACCCATGGTTTAACATTTATAAGATAATATGAAATAACATCTATTAGATCTTGTAAATTTTCTTCAGCATATGGTTTATATAATCCTTGTTCATACCAGTCAGAAATTACAGAAGTTAATACATGTTCATCATCATGAGATTTACAAATAGCTGTAGGATAAATTTTCAAATCATCGAATTGAAGATCTGGGTTATTAATTGCTTCATTAAACATCCATTGATCTGATTCAGGATTTGAACCTGGTAGATCTGGCATCAAATGAACAACAACTTTATAACAAGCCTGTTTCAAAAGTTTTATTGCTTTAATTGTATCTTTAGTGTAACATCCTCTATTAATTTTCCTAAGTATTACATCATCATAATGTTGAACTCCGATTTGAATTCTAGTAACCCCATATCTTCTATAATCTAATATTGCTTTTTTTGTAACAAAATCTGGTCTTGTTTCTAAAGTCATTCCAATAATTCTGTACTCAGCTGTTTCATTTATTGTTTGTTCTTCTTCCATACTTCTAATATCTGGTAGTTTTTCTTTATCTATTCCAAAATTGTTAGCAGCGTAGTAACATTCGAGAACAAATTGATCTCTTTCAGTTTGAGGATAACATTCCCAAGTTCCACCTGATAATATTACTTCCATCTTTTTTGGAGATTTATCATTTCTGTCAATATTACCAGTATTAATATAACAGAAAATCCTATCATGAAATTGACCCATTACATCAAAATTATATCGTAGAGCTCTTCTCATTGCAGGTTCACTTGACATGTATGATCTTGGTTGAGATGGATTTCCTTTGAGATCATATTCTTGAGGACAGTAATAACAATTTTTACTACATGAAAATTTACTTGGACTTAATGTTATTGTTGCTACTAATACTCCTGATTCTGATCTAGTAGCTTTTTTAATTAAATATCTTGAAAATGTATTTGAAACTATATTTTTACTATTATGATAAAATTTATCATTCCAAATATATCTAAGTTGATTTTTACTTGGATTTATTTTATATTTTCTTCTAAGCAAATTAAATGTTTTTTCTATACTTTCATTACTATTAAAATTAGAACCAATTTTATAAAATTCTTCAAAAAAATTAAAAAATTTATCATAACTATTTTCTTCGAATAAATTTTTTTCTTTTGTAAACTCATTATTTCTGTATGGTTTATTAATTCCTAAATCCTCTATATCATTAATTGAGCACATATAATTGATGGATATATACTTATTCAATTATTATTCAATATTTTTACATTTATATAAAGAATTTTTATATTAAATTTTCTTGTATTTATTAATGGAAGACATAGTTTGGAATAGAATAAAAGTGTTGTCTACAACTGATATTAGTTTAATTCATTATTTTAGACTTGATAAAGGTCTTGATGTTGTCGATTATAAGAGTATCGAAAACTTATATTTAGAATTTGTATATAAATATTATCTTAATTCAACTGTATCTGAATTAGTAGATATTTTTGATTCATCACATATTATGAAGAATGTAAATAATAATAGAAGTTTAGAAAAATTTAGTCTATTTATTGGTATTAATGAACCTGAGCTATCAACTTATTTAGAAGAAGCTTTTAACGATAATATATCATTAATAGAAGAAAATTTAATATTATTTTATAAAAGAGGTGAAGAAAAACTTTTAATATTATTTAAAAGTTTTTATCCTTTGAGTTATTCTGAAAAAATAAGTTTACCCCATTTTTGTTTATATTTAAGTGATAAAAAAACTATTGAATTTTTAGAAAATTTAATGGATCCTGAAGAAAATTTTGTCGCTATGAATTGTACATTCTAATAACTCAATCCAAAAATAGGTTCATCGTAATTTAACCATTTAGTAATATTATTAGTAATATCCAAATATGATGAAGATTTTTTAGTCTTGTAATCCAAATCATCAAAATCTACACCATTATATAAAACTTGTACCGGATATCTACTTAGTGGACACATTGAGTAGACCAAATGTACTTGATTAAATCCAAAATTCACAACTAATGCTTCATATTTATTATCAAGTTCTTTATGACACGATACAAGAACTAATTCATCAACTACTGATTTTTCTTTAGCACTAGGTCCATTAATCCACCAATCATTAATAATTTTTTTCTTGAATTCTTCTTTTGAAATTCCTATTTTTTCTGATTGTAATTTATCTAAATCATCATCAATGTCCCTAATAAATGTTAAATAATTATCAATATTCTCAATATTACCCTTCAATGCAAGTGACATTTGATGTTGCATTAAAACTGAAGAGTATGTTGCCATTCTATTAGGACATGATTGTAAAATAATAAATGCCATAGAAGCAGAAAAATCAGATATACAATTAATTTTTAATCCAGATTTTTCAAGACTTTTTATAACATCAACAATTTTTAATCCTTCCATTACTGATCCTCCTGGTGATGAAATGTAAATAAATATTTCTTCAGAGTCAATATTAGAAGTTTTATGTATAAAATCTGTTACAGTATCTGATTGTATAGGACCTCTTATAGTTATTAAATTTCTTGAATTAACTTCAACTAGTTTTTTGTAATCAGAAGAAGTATCATTTGAAGTAACTGGAGAGTATAAAAGTGTGGAAATCAACCCGAAAAACATTATTTTAAAAATGTTAACAATCATATAATCCCAATTATAAATTTCCTTTTAAATATAAATAAAAAAATTGAGATTTTTATTATCAATACAGTATACTATATATATTCACACAATGAATGAATATATAACTATATTATTAATTGCTATTATTGCAGCATTTCTTATGCAGATATTTATGATTACCATATTTGGGCTAGATAACTATGTTAAAATTATATCTTCTTAAATATATCTGTTTTCACGATAATTTTTTTAATAGATATAAATTGTCTAGATTTAATTTAAAAAGAAAGTTATTTTCATTAATATGATATGGATTTTTGCTTACAAGAAGTAAAGTCGAATGAGGAGATAGAACAGTTAAGCTCATACTTAGAAAAGATGAGTAATGAAAATTTATCTGAATTAATTAATTCAGAAAATGAAATTTTATTTATTAATTTTATTAAAATTGCATTTGTAGTTTTTGCTCAAAAAAATAAAAGAAATTATGAAGTTGCTGATAAAGTTATTAAAGATATAATTTTAAATGTAAATCCATGGTTTACTCCATACATTAGTGATATATTATGTGAATTTATTGAGAAGCCAGAAAGAGCACAAAAAGAATATGCTTATTCAGTATTTAAAACTCTTATTGAAAAAAATACAAAACAAATTACGATTTGTATGCCCAAACTTGTGCCATTCTTTTCATCTGATGTAAATGATGTTAGTACTAATGTTAAAAAAAATTGTTCAGAATGTTTGGAATTAGTATTGACATGCAGTGGGAATGCAGATTTAGATGTTTTTATTCCTCAGGTTTTGAAGGGATTAAAAGATCCAAGTACTATTTATGATGCTGTAGAAGCTTTGGCTAGTTGTGTATTTGTCCAAAACGTTGAATCACCTGCACTGTCTATAACTACTCCTATTTTATTAAGAGGATTAAATGATAAAAAAACAGTAACAAAAAGAAAAACTTGTGTTATCATTAATAACATGTGTGAATTGATTGAACATCCAAAAGAAATTCTTCCATTTTATGAAAGATTAAAGAAATTGCTAGAATATTCTGCAGATACTATTTCAGATCCTGAGGCAAGAAATATCTGTGGAAAAGCATTAAATACACTAAAAGGATCTTGTTCTGGTAATGAAGATAAAGTATTTATGAAAACTGTAGATGATTTTAAGAATTTAATAATTGATGAACTAAAAAATAATGGAGCTTCATTAAGAGAAGATAAATTAGGATGTTTACTACTAACAAATATGTGTAATAGCAATTCTTTTGATAAAGAAGTTTGGAAATCAACATTAGAAAACTATTTTGAGTTTGAAAATTTATCAGATGAAGTAAAAGAAAAGTTATTAGAAACAATTTTTGATTATGGGTTAAAGACTTTTGCTGTTCATGAAGATATCTTTGAAGATACAGAAGAAGGAAAAAACCTTTACCAAGGTAGCTTTTCTCTTGCATATGGTGCCTTAACACTTCTTAATAACACCCATTTACATTTGAAACAAAATAGATTTTATGGTTTATTGGGACCAAATAATTGTGGTAAAACAACATTAATGAGGGCTATTGCTAATGAACAAGTAGAAGGATTTCCAAAAAAAGACGAGTTGAAAACAGTATTTGTTGAGCACGAAATTCCAGAAATGGAAGTCGGTGAAGATGAAAAAGGATTTCCAATTTTGAATATTGACTTGTGTGGTGTCGAATGGGTAGTTCATTGTTGTAATGAAATATATAAGATGGAACCACCTGTTAATAGTGAACAAGTAGAAAAAGTAATGGAAGAAATTGGATTTGGTAATGCAAAGAAAGACATTGGTAAAGATAGAGCAGCTGATATGGGAATGGGAGTTACTACATATTCTGGTGGTTGGAAAATGAAGATGCAATTATGTGCAGCTACATTAATGAATGCGGATATTCTTATGCTTGATGAACCTACTGGTCATTTAGATGTGACTAATATTGCATGGATTAAAAATTGGTTAAAGGAATTTAATAATAATGGTGGGTCAATTATTACTACTTCTCATGATTCTTCTTTTCTGAATGAAATGTGTACACATATTATTGATTTTCAAAATAGAAAATTAAAGATGTTTACTGGAATTCATGGAAAGGTTCTCGAAGAATTTGTTGAGAGATTCCCAGAAAAGAAAGGTTATTTTGAATTAAAAAATGATGTAGTTAAATTTAAATTTCCAGAACCAGGTAATTTAGAAGGAATCAAAAGTAAATCTAAAACATTATTGAAAATGAAAAATGTTACCTTTCAATATCCTTCTAGAGATGTACCTACTATTTTTGATATCAATGTAGAGTGTTCAAGAGTATCAAGAGTAGGTATCATTGGTGCAAATGGTGCTGGTAAAACTACTGCAATTAAAATCTTAACTGGTGAATTAAAAACGAGTCAAGGAGAAGTTACAAAATACCCTGGTTTACGTTTAGCATATATTGCTCAACATGCTTTTCATCATTTGGAAAAACATTTACATAAAACACCAACGCAATATATTATGTGGAGATTTGCTGGTAATGAAGATAAGGAAGGTATTGACAATATTAATAAAGAAGGACCTGAAGAAGATAAAAAATCAATTAAATTTTACATTGATTCTACTGAAATGATGGAATTAAGACAATGTCATACTCCAGCTGAAGAAAAGAAAGCTGTTGAACCTGAACAAATTCTTGCTAGACGTGAAAATAAGAAACTAAAACTGAAAGAATATGAGGTAAAATGGAAAGGTAAACCTATTGAGAATTCAATGTGGGTTAAAAGAGAATTACTTATTAAAATGGGTGCTGTCAAATTAGTACAACGACATGATGAAAAAGAGGCAGTTATGGCTGGATTAGCTTCAAAGAATCTTACAACTTCTGATATTGAAAAACATTTTGCTGATTTCGGAATTGATCCTGAACAAGCGAATCATACATTGATTAAATCATTATCTGGTGGTCAAAAAGTTAAGGTTGTTCTAGCAGCATCTTTGTGGCAGAATCCTCATTTAGTAATTCTTGATGAACCTACTAACTATTTAGATCGTGATGGATTAGGTGCATTAACAAATGCTATTCATGAATTTAATGGAGGTGTTTTAATTATTTCACATAACCGTGAATTTACAAATGCTGTAACAACTGAAAAATGGATTATGGAGAAAGGAAGATTAAGAAGAGAAGGAGAATCCATAGGTAAGGATGATGATGATAAAAAAGATTCGTTTGAAAGTAAAAATGAGATTGTATATGATTCTATGGGTAATGAAATTAAAGTTGAGAAGAAAGTTGAACTATCAGATAAAGAAAAGAAAAGGGAAATTAAGTCTATACAAAAGCAAATAGTTCAAGGTAAGAAAAAGGGTATTCTTACAGAAGATGAAATTTCTGAATTAGAAGATAAATTATCAGAATTAAAAGGAGAAGAATAAAAAATTTATTCTTAAGTTTTAATTCAAAAAAAATATAATATTATTTATAAGTATGGATAATATTATTAGTAAATTTAAGTTACCTGAAGATATAGAAAAAGAAATAAAGTCTTTTATATATGATAGGCAAGGATATACTCATTCACAACGTGAATTTATAGAAGAATTAAGAAAAAATAATAAAAAGGTAATGTTAAATATTAAATTAGAATTAATTTCTTGGGTTGTATCTGGATTAAGTATTGCTTGGTTAAGACCAAGAGTAGGTAAAAAAAGAGGATTTTTTTCATCAAATACTGATATTCAGGTTTCATTAAATTTCTGTTATTCTAATAATTTAATAACAAAAGACCAATGGTTATCGTTAGGAGGAAACCCTAACGAATTTTTTTTTAATTGATAATTAATAAAATTTAAAATTTCTAAATTTAACTATAAAATGATTTTTATACTAGAACCTTTGATTAATGTTTACTTACTTAGTTCATTTACAATTTTATTTGGTTATGTTATGGATTTTACAGTAAGTAGTAATACATTAGAATATTATTGTAAAGAAAAGCCAAAATTATACATTGATGGAATTAAATCTACAATGGTAAATTTACTAATTATTGCCCCAATAAATTATATTATAATCTTTAATTGGTTAAATTTTTTGATATCAACTGTTTATACTTTTAGTATTTTAAAAACTAGTTTATTAGTGTTAACTCATAATATTCTTTATTTTTTAACACATATGGCAGTTCATAGAATAAGTAGTATTAGATTTATTCATGATTTTCATCATAAATTTAAAATAAATTTACCTAGTATAGGTAATGCAGTATCTGTTAGTGAATTTCAAATTATGTATGTGTTACCTTTCTTATTAGGATCATATATTTTTTCTCCTAGTGTATTAGATTTGAATATTTCTGTATTAATAATATCCTTTCTTAATGTATTGATTCATTGTGATGAATTCAAAAAACTTGGTTGGGTAAGTATTTTTGTGTCTCCAAAACAACATTGTCAACATCATGATACTTATCATAGTACTTATTCTGCACCATTATTAAATTTTGATTTATTGTTAAATAATAAAAAATTGAATAATAAAAGAATATCAAAATAAGATAATATTATAAATGGAAAAATCTACAATTGACACAAAATTTAAGTTTAGTGTTTACAAATATTTAAAATTTGTAAATGATAATAATTGTAAGATGAATAATACTCAGATATTTACAATTGATGAAATGATAGAATGTTGGGATGAATATTTTATTAATAAAAAAATTGAATAAAACATACAAAGAACAACTTTTAATAACTTATAAAATGAATTTAGGAATAATAGTATTAATTATTCTAATGAATATTGTTGATAGTTTAAGACCATTTAAAAACTGTAACGGTTGTGTCTTTAATAATAATTGTCCAAAAAATACAAAAAAAAGTATTATTGTAAACAATGATATTTGGAAAGAATATGAAGATGATCCTAATCCTCCAATTGATATTGAAAAAAGAAATATTGAATTAGAAAAATTTATTAGTAACAATAAAAATTTTTCAGAATTAAAATATAATTATAGGATTAAAAAGATATTTAGTGATAATTTAACTTAAAAATATTGAATTTAAGAGTTACTGAATATTAAACCCTTTTCATGTCCTGTTTTTATAATGGTAATTTTATTAGAAAAAGGTTAGGTACCAAAATATTTTATGATAAAAATGGTAGTATTTTATGTGTTTGCAAGAGTGAAGATAATAGTGTGAAATTAGGTAATAACATAAAGTCTTCGGTTTTTTGTAATTCAAAAATTAATAAAAATAAATCTGATTTTCAATCAATATTTTGCTACACAAAATCATATGGAGATTTAAATAAACTTGTTGTAAATGATTCCTTTGATAAAGTATCAAAAGAATCATTTAATTTTAATAATGATGATAGTGATATATTCATTGATTTAGGTGAAGATTACAGTCTTAGTTTTGAATAATATTTATATTGCTAAACAGTATAAAGATAATGATTGGAAATCAAAATTATTAGTTTTTATTTATAGATTCAAAGTATATAATTGTTTCGTTTAACCCATTATCTAAATTAGTTTCTGGTGTCCATTTCAATAGTTCAGTTGCTTTTTTAATATCTGGTTTTCTTTTAGTAGGATCATCTTTAGGTAAGTTTTCATAAACTATTTTTGATGTAGAATATTGTATTTTATCTTTTATAATTTCTGATAAACTTTTTATAGTGATTTCGTGAGGATTACCTAAATTAATAGGTCCTTGGTATCTATCTGAATTCATTAATTTAATTAATGCATTTACCATATCATCAACATAACAAAAACTCCTTGTTTGTGAACCATCACCATATATTGATATATCCTTATTATTTATAATTTGATTAATAAAATTACTTACAACTCTTCCATCATCCTTATTCATTTTTGGACCATATGTATTAAAAATTCTTGCTATTCTTATATCAACATTATGATTTCTATTATATTCTATCATTAAAGTTTCTGCTACTCTTTTACCTTCATCATAACAAGATCTAATTCCTATTGGATTAACATTTCCCCAGTATTCTTCATGCTGGGGAGAAATTTGAGGATCACCATATATTTCTGAAGTTGATGTCAATAATATTTTTGCTTTTGTTCTTTTTGCAATACCAAGAGCATTTATAGTACCTAAAATATTTGTTTTTATTGTTTTTATACTATTATATTGATATGCTTTTGGAGATGCTGGACATGCTAAATGATAAATTTCATCTGCTTCTAATAAAATAGGTTGAGTTATATCATGTCTAATAAATTCAAAATTAAAATCACCATCATTCGATTTCTTTATTAAATCTTTAATATTTTCAATTGATCCAGTAAAATTATTGTCTAAACATATAACATAGTTTCCCATTTCTAATAATTTTTTACATAAATGTGATCCAATAAATCCTGTTCCACCAGTTACTAATATTTTTTTAGTCATATTATGTATATAAAATAATTTTTGTCTAAGTATCTTTAACTATGATAAATAATATAGTTACAATCTACGATAAAGTAACTACTGATATAGAAGAACATCATGATAATGTAATATTTCTATCTGAAATTGTTAATACTTGCAATTATAAAATTGATCAATTTATAAATATTAACTTAAAAAATAAAATAATGAATGATTATTTATCAGATAAGCTACCAAAAGAGTTAGTGAATTTAATTAAAGAATATATTGATGAAAAATTATGTGGAGAAGAAATAAGATGGATTTTAAGGAAATCAGATACAATAAAACCTTTTGAATGTTTAGGTTGTAATAAACTGATGAAAATAAATTTTTACCATAAAAATATGTGTTTTTGGAATTATTCAAAAGTGTATAAAGAAAAATTTTGTGAAAATTGTAAATATGTATAAAGAAATATGTAAAATTTAATTAATTATGGATGATAATTACAATAATGATAGTCCATTAAGTAGTTTATCAGGAAGCCCAGAAAAAAATATTAGAAACAGAACTTTTGAATATTTAAATAGATCAAGATTTTCTAGTCCAACTGATAGGTATTTAAAATATATTGGGTTTGAGAATAGTAATTCTCAAATTGCAGATATTTCTATTGATAGTAAAGATGATAGTTACCTAATGGACGTGTATCCATTTGAAATAGAAAATAATGAAGAGAGAAGAACTATATTTATAGATAACGACAATGATTCTCAAAGTTTAATTAATAGTGATAATAGTATACATTCTTTATCAACAGTATTTTGGGAAAATATAATTATATATATGGATAAAAGAAAATCTATATTTACATATTCCTTTTTAATTTTAAACTTGGGATTCTTTATTTATGGATTAATTAAAAATGGTGGAAAATTCTTAAAAACATGTCCAGATGAAGATATTTTATTTTATGATGGGATATCTAATTGGCCGATGTGTGAAGATCAAAGATTTCAGTTATGGAGATTTATTACAAGTACTTTTGTTCATTCTGATATTGGACATCTATTTATTAATTTAATTATACTAATACCTTATTCACTAAGTTTAGAAACTGTACAAAAATCAAGAAGTTTATTACTAATTTATATTTTAACAACTTTACACTCTTCAATGATACTTTTTATTCAAAATCCGTACATATCAGTTATTGGATGTTCTAATATTGCATTTTCATTTATTGGAGCTCATTTAAGTAATTTCATTCTAAATTATGATTTTCATTCTATAGAATTTGATACTTATTATGTTACAATCATACCATCAATTGTAATTTTATTGTTAGAAATTTTAGGATATATTTATAAAAGGTCAGAGAAGGTTGCTTATATTGGACATTGGGTTGGGTTCATTTCTGGTTTATTAGGTGGATTAAGTTTTTTTAAAATTTTTATTAAAAGAAAATATAAAAATATTATAAAATTATGTGGGATATTATTATATTTAATAATGACATTTACATTATTATATAACTATATTGATGACTATCCTCCTATTAATTCATATGACGAATTCTTTAATAAAAAAGATACATTTGATTGTTGTTATGAATGGTACTCATATAAGAACAAGAATAATTTAGATAATGATTATTTTCACAATTTTACATGTCCGTATAAAATTGAATATAGTAATATTAATAATCTTTTGATTCATTAAAAATGAATCAATTTATTATATAAAGAGATAATGTATAGATTATTTAATGAGTAATCTTAAGGAAGATGGTAATAAATTTTTTAATGATAAAGACTATGAAAAAGCTTTAGAATGCTACAAAAGTGCATTAGAAGAATTCGAAAAAGAAATTGAAGAATTAAATGCACTAGATAAAATTAATGTAGATGGAGGAGAAGATACAGAAGACGAAGATGAAGAAAAAAATGTTAATGATGTAGAAAGTAATTCTTATTCAAGTAAATTAGAAAAAATAAATACTGAAAAATCTGTATTAAATTCTAACATTTGTGCAACATTATGTAGTTTAGATAGACATGGTTCTGCATTAGAATATGGTGTTGAATGTACAAAGCTTAAACCAAAATGGTTTAAATCTTGGTATAGATTAACTGTAGTTTTAAAACAATTAAAAAAATATGATCAAGCGTTAACAACAATTGATAAATCAATTGAATGTATTAAAGAAGAAAATAATGAAGTACCATTTGTTTTAGTTGATCTAAAAGATCAAATAGAAAGAAAATTAAAGAAAGATAATACAAATACTGAACCAACAATCAATCCAGGAGTTATTCCTCCTGGACTAGGAGAAGGTATGAATCCATTTATTGGTGAATTAATGAAAAATAAGGAGTTACAAGAAAAAATGCAAGATCCTACGTTTAAGGAAAAAATGATGAAAAATAAGAACAATCCGATGGCTTTATTGGGAGATCCTGAGGTTATGAATCTTGTTGGTAAATTAGCATCAAATATGAATATGCCTAAATAAAAAAATTGAAAATTGATTATTTAACTTAACTCAATAAACTGATATATGTTAAATAATTCGCATGTGAAAAATAAAATTAAAATTAATAAATCTACAGATATACCTTCAGAAGACATTGAAAATATCTATGATGAAGGAGATGTAAATAGATTATTAATGGATTCTTACAAGTTATCTAAAGAAAAAAATTCAACTGAATCTTTAAGATTTCCTTCAAGTTCTGATCTTGTTCAATGTGTTGAGGATACTGGGAGACTAGCTATCTCTAAGTATGCTGAGGCACATAAAAGAGGATATACAAATAGGAAAAAGGATGAAGAAATAAATAAAGAAGAGTCGAAAAAAGAATTTATGGATTACATAAATAAATTAGAACATATTTATTTTCAAAAAGGTCATAATGGTCATACTATTTTTTCAAAAATTATAGATGGTATTGAAAGCAATGCAAGGGGAGGAAGAGCAAAAAATTATGTTTATGTAACTCCAACTTGGAAAGATTTTGTAGGATGGGATAAATGGATTGGGGTAATAGACGGAGTAAATGATTATAGTGATACTCATCCTGAAAAATGTCTTCATATATTCCTCTGTTATATGAGAGATCGTGGATGGTTTGGACCATCTGAAGGAGATAATCAAACAAATGTATCTTCTTCTATGGGATCATACAATATAACTTGGTCATTAATTGAGGACGAAAGAAAGTCATCTAGGTTTTCAACTTTAACATCAAATAAGATTAAATTTGAGTGGAACGACTTGGCGTCTGTTTCACCTGTAGTATCTGTTGATAAGAAGTTGAATGAAATGTGAAAAAATGTATCACAATCTAATTTAACAATTTATGCAAATATTAGTTAAAAATATTAACTATTAGATTTTGATAATTTTTGAGAATAGTATTTTTTTAAGTTTACTATATATCAATTTATGTTAATCGAAATTAACTATTAGATTTGTTTTATCATTGTTACCACTAACATCACTAATTTTATCTTTAGGTTTAGTTTCATCAATAGTAATGTTTGTATTTTTATTTGAATTAACAACTTCAATATGATTAATATTACAACATATTCCTTTATTTTTACAACTATACTTCAAATATTGATTTTTATCTAGGGTTTCAACATAATTTTCATATAGGAGGCGATGTAGAGCTATTTTTTTATTTCTAAAATAAAAGTTAATGTATGATGGTTTTAGATTAGAATTATTATTTGTAATATATCCATTCCATATTGAACAATTATTATGATCAAAAATGCTATTATCTAAATTTTTAGAAATTCTTCTTAACTCAGACAAATTTAATTTCTTAGAGTCTCTGCAATCTTTTCTTTGTTTTTGAATTAATTCAAGGTACAATTCATCATTTTTTTGTGTCATACTATAAACTCACAGAGAAAGTTTTTAAACTTTAATATTAAAAATTTCGTTTAATATTAAAATTTTATTTCTTATTTTAAATTTAGACAATTTAAATTGAATATATAGAATAGATTTGATATGGTATAATGTTAAAATTTTCTAAATCAAATTTAATTTTAATAACTTTATTTATATTTGAATATTTACTTTCTGAAAGCTTAAAGTTACTAGGAACTACTTTTTCACCTTTATCAAAAATATACTTAACTAAGTTATAATTATCAAAAACAAGTATTGGATAATTAAATACATAACTAAGGATAGTTAATTCAATTTTACCATCAGAGTTAATTATTGATTTCCTAAATTTATTAAGTGCTGAATCAAAAAAATTTACAGAGTTTGGAAAGAATTTTTGAAAAATTGTTTTAAATTGAGAATTATCATTATTGTATTCAAAAAAATCAATAATTTGAGCTTTAAGTAAATATGTAATTTGTGATTGTAATTCAGAAAAATATCCTAAATTTCTAGATTCTTTATCATATAATTCATTATTAATCCAATATAAACTATTTACATATGCTCTAATAACCGAATCAGAGTTATTAATTATAGGTTGTACTAATTGATTACCATATTCAATCAATTCTGGATAATCTTCTTCAATATTAATATCTTCTTTTTTGGATGTTCTTCTACCAATTTTTGGTAGATTTTCTTTTCCGAATAAATCTCTCATAATTTTTTTTAGATTAAAATTTGAAGTTCTTATTATCTTTTGGTCTTTTCTTTCTGTATACTCATTATAATTAATGATATCAGAAACAAAATAATTATCTTCTTGTATTAATTCTTTAAATTTAATTTTACCAACAACCATTTCTTCAATTATCCTATTAATATAATTTAATATATGATTCATTTTAACTTGTAGTTTACAATCTTTACCTGACCAAAAACAATGATGATTTGAATTACATTTATTTTTCTCTCTGTTATTTTTACAATAGTCTCTTATGTTTTTTAAACTATAATTTGATATATCAGGTATCTTATCAACAACTTCGATAATATTTGCACTAGTTTTACCTTTTCCATATTTTTTAATTAATTTTATTGATAGAATTTCAAAAAGAATATGCCTTAATTGTTCTTTCTTTATTTCTTTTTTTAAGTTTTCATTTCTAACTATTAATTTTATATTTTCTTTTATACTTGTTTTATTAGATAAATAATTTGATAATTCTAGTCTTAGTAGATTATAACCTTCATTAAAGAAAAATTCATTTTTTAAATCTTCATCAAGATTTCTATTTTTAGAATATTTTGGTAATTTTTTAGGATCATATGATATTATTAATTTATTAATCTCTGAATCAAGAGCTTTTTCTTTAATTTCTATTTTAAGTTTTCTTAATTTACTAATAGATATTTTTTCAGATTTTAAAGGTATATTTAAATTGTTTTGAAAACTAAGTGAAGAAACTTCAACTATATCTTTTTTTGAACTATTTTTAGAATAATATACAACTTTTGGAACAAACATTAGATTTAATTTGGAATCTAATTCTTTAAATTTTTTAATTATCGTATCAAATGAATCTTTGGTAAAAATTTGAATATTTTTATCTATACCTTCAACCATTTCAATTGGAAATAAGTAAGATGACCCACTTGGATTAACTGGAATTAATATATTATTTTTTAATTTAATATAAATGACTTTATTTTTGGTATCTAGTAACTGTGATTTAATTTCATTTTCCATTTTATTTTCTTTTAGTAATAATATAATATTCTTTGCCGTGAAAATATGATCATCGTTTAACTTACTTAAAATATTACTTACACAACTTTGATTAAAATAATTTATAAGTTCATCAAATAACTTCTTTTCATCCATACTAAGATTATCAAATTTCTTTGTTAATATTATTTTTTTATCATTTTTACCATCCTTTTTTAATTTATAAATTGGAAAATAGTATTTTCCTTCTTTTAACATTACTATATTTATTCTATCTTCATTTATATAATTGTAATTTTCATTATTTAGACAATTTAAATAATATCTGTTAATAATAACATCTTTATCTAATGACTTCTTTATTATTTTTGTTTTCTTTTCAAGTACATATGTAAATATTCCCTTACTTGATATTACTCCTGGTATATTAATTAGTTCTCCAATAATTTCATATTCCAAATAATTACTCTTTTTAATATAATCAATGTATTCTCTTCTTGTTTTGAATGCCTCTTTTGTTTCTCCATTATTTAAGTAATTGAAATATATTTCTGTACTATCATTCTCTATAAATTTAATTACTTTTTGTTTAATTTCATCTATTGATAAATCAAATATATTTGATATACAAGATAAATAATGGTATGATTCATCTTTTACCGTAAATTTAAAAAAATAACCAGATTTAGAATTTACTAAATAATGATTTTTTATAGTTTGATCATTATTCCACATCTTATTGAAAAAGTAATCTAAATATTTTGGAAGAAAAATAAATCTTCCTTCTTGAATTTTATTAGTATCTTGTAAAATATATACTTTATCACCTAGATCTGAAGAACCTATTTTTTCTATTGTTCTGTCTGATTCTTCATTACCAATACATTTTTTATAATAATTTATCTTTTTCTTATTGTCAGAATACAATTGATCTTTTTTAAAACAACATGGTTGACATAAATTTGAAGGGTTATTACCTCTTGATAAAAATCCTACATACATATGTTTTTTATTTTCAGTTGGGTCACATACATAAAAATTAAATTTATTATTATCTCCCATTAATTTTATTGCTCTTAGTACTTCCTCATATTCTTTTCCTCTTATTTTTACTGTAACTTTCTTTTCATAAAAATTTGATTCCTTATTAAATTTATAACCCATTTTTAATAATTTTGATAATTGATCTTCTGAGAAAATGAGTGGTCTTCTTTTTTTGTCATTTCCACTATTTTGACAATTTCTTGTCCATTGATTTTGTCCTTCTTCAGGTTTATATCCAAGTCTACTTTTATCTAAATTTGTAATTGTTTTAATATTACTTTGGGTATTCTCATAATCCATAATATCATATACTTTATTCCTTCTTTCAGCTACGTTATTTAAAAGTTTAAGTTTTTCTTTAATTTTTTGATATTTAGTCTTCTTATATAAATAAGTTTCTGTATACAAGTAAATTAAAATTTTTATTAAATCAACAATTTCATTTAGTTGGTTTTTATTTCTAGCTCCTGTTATTCTTATTTTATATCTATCTCTATCTCTTCCTTGAATATCAATTCCAATACCAGGAGGTTTTGATTTAGGCATAGACTTTAATTTTTTTAGTATTTTTTTTGATTTTTTAATTACTTTATTATATTTATCTTTTACATAATCTAATTCTTCAGCACTTTTTTCTCTAGTTATGTTGTACTGTTTTGAAATTTCATCTATTAATTCTTTATCTGATAATTCAAAATTTCTTAGGTAATAAAGAATACGCATATGCATTTTTGATCTATTATCATAATTAGAAATTCTTCTATATCTAAGATAGGTTCCATACTTGGAAGTATCTGATTTTTCAACTTTTTTAACAGATTCTCTTTTCTTTGGTTCAATAACTAATGAAATATATGGAAAGAAAAATCTACTAAAATTTGATAAATCATTATGATTTATTGCAAATTTATCAGGCAATTCAAATTTTTGAATAGTATTAATAAATGCATATTTAAATCTATTGTTATCTGGTGGAATTATTTTAATACTTTTATTTTCTGAATTAATTTTTGATATTAATTTTCTAACTATATCATAAGATTGTGTGATTTCATCTACAGTTGCTTTTTCATCTTCTTTCCATGTTATTTTATATTCTATTCTTCCAGTTTCAAGAATACTTATATTAATAAACTTATTTTCTCCTATTTTTACTTTGAAGTTTAACCCATATGGAGAAGTTTCAAACCATTTTTCTAGCAATTCTTGATCATTAATTATTGTTGCTTTAGTATATAATTTATAATTTAATTGATTGTCAAATGATAGATATTGTAAAAATGGATACGATTCATCTGCAATAAAATTATCAAAAATTCTAAATAAATTAAATCTTGAATCAGAAATTGTTCCTGTTATATTTCTTTTATCTAATATATTGACATGAATATTTGATTGAATAACATAATTAGGAAATGATAAATTTTTAAATTTCGTATTTACATTACCTTTCTCATCATATAATTCTGCCCTTATCTCTTCTACTAAATTATATATCTCTGATTCTATTGTTGTATCATTTAAGATTGTTAATGATTGATTTTTATTAGTATCAAGTTCATTTTCATTTTTATTGTTTAATGCATTTATTATATTATTAAATCTTGTATAATCTAAAAGTGGAAAATATACTTTAATGTAAACATCATATACGTTTTTTATTTTTTCTTCATCAATATTATAATTTACTCCTAAATCGTTGAAAATATCAATCATATATATTTCATTATTAGTAATATAATTTTCATAATCTCTTAAAATTAAATTTTCATCATCTTCTCTTTTAATTTTATACCCAAAATTATTTCTTAGATATAGCAAGTTTTCTCTAAGATTTTCATATATTTTTAAATTAGTATTTGGTTCTACATCTACTTTTAATAATTCATTTTTTCTAATCCATTTTTGTCCAATCATAACTTTATCACTTTTATTATCAATTTCATAATTTATCCAAAAATATTGATATTCAGGTAATAATTTTAAGTTATCATATTTTGGATTTAAAGGTATTGAAACACTGATTTTATTTCTCATATTTTTAACAGTATCATCCTCAAAAATATATTGATTTTTTATTATAATTTTTCTGTAAACTTGAACTAGGTCCATATCAAAAGTATTATTATCAAATGTATTATCATAATTATTACTAATTTTTTCTGCTTTTTTTTCCCATGATTTATCATTTAGTGCTTGACTAATTAATTTACTTGTTTCTCTAGCTTCTTTATTATCTTGTATATCTGTTGTTGAATAAATATTCATTAAATCATCTAAATTAAAATCTTCAATGACTTCATCTTCTAAATCTTCTTGTGTTTTTGGAGTATCATCTTCTTCATCTTCATCTTCTAATTTCTTTTCTAGGTCATCAATCATTTTATTATCTTCCATCATTTGTGTCATTGGATCATCCATCATGCCACCTTTTTGATAAGTTGTAAAATCATCAACAATATCTTTACTATCACTCTTTGTTTTTTCTTCATCTAAGTTAATAGTTTTAATTTTATTTCTTGCAACAAGATGGTTTTGAAAATCAGTAGAGAAAGAAAAAGGTATATTTTTTTTAAATAAGCTTTTAACTTGGGTATTTTTAAGTTCTATGTTTTGTTGGTACCATTCTTTACCGTGATTTTCAATAATTTTTTTCTGTAGTTTTTTTTCTTCATTAATTTTTTTTATTGAATAAGTAATATGTTCATTAATAAAAAAGTATGTATACCATTTATTTCCATAAACATTCTCTATCATTTTTCTTTTTTTTTGGTTTATAAATAATAATGTATCATAAAAATCTTTATTTTTAATAGATTCTAAAATTTTTATAATTTCATCATCTTGTTGTGAACCAACAAATATGTAAACTAAATACTGGATTCTATTATTATCGTTTTTGAATTTATGAATAATTTTAAATGGATTTCTCATATATACATTTTCGTAGATAATTTTTATTTATCTATAAAAAAATAAATTTAAATAAATTCTTTTGATCTACTAACTAATTTGAAAGATTTTAATTTAAAATCTTACAAATTAAATTTTTTCTAAATTACTGTCGAAGATAAAATCATACCACAATATTCAATAGGATTTTCATCATAATTTTCATAGTAATATATATCTAATTCAATAGCTACTTTCAAATAAAAAGCAAAAATTTCTTTAAATAATCTTGTATGTCCAATTTCATGACAACCTATATGTGCCATTTCATGTATTGCTACATACATCATTAAATTAATATCATGTAATTTATTTGTCTTTTTACTTCTTAAACAATATACAACCTCTTCTCCCTTATTTACACTATATGATGTATATTCAGATGATGTTGAATTTTCATAGATTTGTGTTCTGTCTTCATTAAAATTTTTTGACAATAATTCTATACAATCTTTCTCATTTGGATATTTATCAATATTATTTTTTAGGTAATTTCTAAGCTTATACATTCTTTCTATTATTTCTGAAAGTAAATTTGCAGAACCTTTTTGATCTATTTGATCATTAACTCTTACTTGTTGACCATTATTAGCCTCTATCAAAACGAATTTATTACTATTCATGGTCAAAAATATATATATAAAAATTACTAAAATACATATTATAAATGTTTCCTTCATAATGTTAATAACACTTAGAATATAATTATTTTTTTATTGAAAGATTTTAAATAAAAATCTACTGAAATATCTATATAATTATTTAAATTTAAATAAATTATATAAATTTTTTAGCTTTAATTTTTTTCTAACTGTTTTATATATATGGGAGCAACACACTCTAACAACAATCAAGATACCTTAGATTGGGAAAAAATAAACACAGATTCATTTAGTTCAAACCTTCCTAGTTTACAAACAATGAACAAGGAAACTAAACAATTAATTGAAAAGTTAGATTTAGATGATAATATTAATTACGACGAAACTGAATCTGAAAATTCAAACATTTTTGCTTGGTTAAACGAGAAAGATAACAGAAATTTAGAAAATATTTCTGAATTAATTAATTCTACTAATAAAAAAAATATTGTTTCAATCGACAATAATGTTGATTCTGGTACATCTCCTTTTATTAGTTCTGAAGATTATGAAAATCTTGCAAATGAAAAAACAAGCGAATCAGATAACATTCCAAATTTTAAATATGGTCAACAAGGAGGTGCTATTAATGATACTTCTTCAACATCTATTGGCAGTGTAACAAAATTATCAAGAAGAGAAACCGTTGATTCAGATGATAGTAATCTTTCATATTTATCTTCTTCAGCACACACTGAAGGAATAAATGATATTAATGAAAATTCAAGTGAATCTCAGTCTGCTATTAATTATGAATCTTCTTCTGAAATTGATGTATTAGAATCTAATGTTGAAGACTCACAAACTAATGCTTATCAATCTGAATCTGAATCTGAAATAGAACAATCAACAATATCTCCAGTTAACAATCAAGTAATTAGTTCTGAGATTAATACTACCGATATTAATATGATTTCTTCCGATTAAATAAATAAAAAGTATAGATTCACTATAGTTTTTAAATTTAATATATACAAACTTTTTTCTAAAAGTTTGTATATATATGACAATTATATTTTCACAGAGAGAAATAAAAAAAGATAAAAAATATCCTTACAATAAAAAATCATTTAAGGATTTAGGTGCCTACATGTATCGTAAAACTTTTGTCCCTGAAATAAAACCTGAATTAATACCTTATGATGAAAAATATTGGAGAAAAGTTTTTCCTTCTGATGGTCCAAAAGGTAATGTAAAAGATGAAGATTTTAAAAAATTGCAAATTAGTAATATAGGTGGTTATAGTATTTTCTTACCAAAATATGCTAATAGTATGTCAAAAGTTTTAAGATCATATTTTCCAGATAATGATAAAGTAACTATAACTGACGCAACTTCTAATATGGGTGGAGCTGTTCTTGGATTTTGTAGATATTTTGATAAAGTTAATGCTGTAGAAATCGTACCTTTACATTGTGATATTCTTAAAAATAATATGAATATTTATAATGTTGAAGATAAAGTAAATATAATATGTGATGATTATATTAATGTTTATAAAAATACAAACCAGGATATGATATTTTTTGATCCACCTTGGGGAGGTGTAGATTATAAAAGTAAAATTATATTTAATTTAGATTTAGATAATATCCCAATTGATAAAATATTCAAAGAGCTATTAGAAATTAAAAATGCAAAATATCTTGCTATGAGATTGCCATTTAATTATGATTTTAAAAAATTATTCTCAATAACAGATAAAATAGTCATACATTCATTTTATCGTGATGATGGTAAATTAACTTTTTTCCTTGCTGTTATCGAAGTTTAAAAAAATAAAAAAGATAATAATTTTGAAATTAAATTATTATCTTTTGGTCCACTATATACTATACCAAAATTAATAAACAATAATATTAATATATTTATTCCGAATCAACTTTTTTATTTCCTACGCTTTTTCCTACGGAAATAAATTAATCAAAGAAGATTAGAAAAATGAAAACATTTCAATGTAGTTAAATATTTTGTTGATTCAATTTAAGTTTATCAAATATTATAAATAATGGTGGTATGAGTGCTGAATAATAACACCATCTACTATTTATTGTTCCAGAATTGTTATATTTTCTTTTCGTAATGTAATAAGATATAATACCTATAGTTAATATAAACATTCCTTTCCATTTTTCATTTAAAAATAATGGAATTGATATGAATGTTAACATGTATAAGTAAGTAGTATAATTTTGTTGTAAAAATAATTCTTTATGGTTAGCCCATTGTAAACTGTTATCATTATTTGGTTTTGTACACCATTTTAATTTATTATTGAAATATGAAATACATGATACATGAACTAAATAGATAGATATTGAACATATTAAATATATTAATATATCTTTGCGTAAAGTAGTTGTATTAAAGATATATGCACCTACAAATATAGATAATGTTTGTAAAGTTAATATTGAGTGTACACTTCTTGATGCTAAATCATTCATTAATCCACAATTTTGATCTTTCCACATAAAATATTCTAATAATTGAATCAAGCAAACTATAAAGAAAAATAATCCAACATGCTTATTTGTATCGTTTTGTGAAAAAAATAATAAATATATACTAGAAATACCTCCTGCTAAAAATGAATTTCTAGAAGATTCTAAACTAAAACACATATAGAAAGATTTAGAAAATCCTTCTGTAGATTTAAAAAATTTTATCTACAAAAAATGGATTTAGATTAAATTAAATATCTATTTCTGGAGTTTGGTTATTTTTTAGAAGTTCTTTATCATATTTTCTTTTTTCAGATTTCAATTTTCGTATTTGTTTCTTTACTTCATCGATAATTTCATCTAGTTCTTCTGTACTCTTTGATTCATAAAAGTATGCATCAAAACTAATATGTTCTCCTTCAAATTCTTTTTTAAGATAAGTAAATAATTCTCTCTTTTCTTTTATTAGTTCCTGCATCTTGTCCACAAATATGTATTTATCAAAAATATCTTTTTGTGCATTTTTAATTGCAAGATCTAAAAATTGTAATGATGGATTCATTATTTGATTTGTCATATAGAATACATAATCCAAACAAAGTTTTTGTTCATTAATAAATTTAGGTGTTTCAATCATATCTCCTTGTAGTGTCTCTTTGGTTTTATTTGGTATCTTAACTACTGCATACTCAATTCTATCTCCTGATTGTGGTTTATTTCCAGGATCTCTTATTCCAATTCTTTCTGCCAAAACAACATGACCAATTTTTGTCCAATCTTTGTATGATTCCTTTAGCTTTAATGTTTTACTAGTCAAGAAATAATTGATATCATATTCATTATTAAACATCTTTGCTATACATTCTTTTGTATAATTTCTAGCTTTTTCTGGATCTTTATGGTTTAGTAATGCATCAATAATACCATTACAAATTTCTTTAACAATTGGAGAGTTATCTCTTCTTTTCAATACTATACCCATAAAGTCTTTTTTGTATTTTTCTGAATCAAATTCGAATTTATTTCCAACGTATCTCTTTTTAGTAAGAATTAAAAATGGCCAAAAGGTTTTTTCATATTCTAAATCATGAGGAAAAGGAAGTCTTTTTTTAACTGTTTCACCTGTAATAATACCCATTTCAATAGATAAATCTAATCCTCTTTTATCAATAATTGATTGGCCACCCTTCCAAAATTTTACTTTTATTTTTTTATTGTCATTTTTAAATGACCAATAAGGTTCAATAAAAATTTCTTTCATATATCCTTGGAAAAACTCCTTAATATATTGTTGAAATGTTTCTTTTATTTCTTTTTCTTTCTTATCTCTTTCTTTAATTATAATTATTGGATCTACATCTGGATCTTCGCTGTTTTCAATATCATCCCATGGAGTATCAATAGTTAATCCTTTTATTTTTTCTAATTGATGTTCTCCCATTTTGTACAATTTAACATTAATAATTTCATTAAATACTTTAGGTTCAATCTTTGCTTCATACACCAAATATAATTCTTGAAGGGTCCACATCCATGGTAAAAAACTTTCTTCCATATATTCTTTTATAAATTGTTTCATCCTTTCTTCAATTGGTAACAAATCATTCCAATGTTCTGGTTCCGGTAATGTAACTGGTGATTTTGGTAATATTAACTTTGAATTTATTTTCTCTTCTGAATAAAATTCATCATGTAAATCTATCCATAATTTTTTATGTTCTTTTGGTATAAAAAATTCCATAAGATATTTAGAAAATTCAAGCATCTTTTCCCACTTAACTAACGATTTTTCTTTCTTTAGTAGCTTACAATTTTCTTGAAATCGATAACAACTAAATATAGAATCTGTATCTCCATATCTAATAATTGGTTGAAATATAGTTTTACTATTATCTAAATTTAATACATACTTTTTAATTTTATTTATAAATTTCTCATCATCTGGTGTTTTTAATTCTGCATTTAATAATTTTTTTATTTGTTCTTCATCATCCTTTAATACAGCATACTTAAGACCATTCATAAATCCAGGTAGAATTTCTTCATCATATTTTTTTGCTAAAATTAACATCTCTCTTCCTGTGGAAGTTGTACAGGCTGCAATTGCTTTAAGATATATTGGACTAGTTGGAGCACCAAGTTGTCCGTATAAACTATTTGCAGTAATCTTTAATGCTAACTGCTTCGCATCTAAAATTTTATATTTAAATATATCTTTTTCTATTTTCATTTGTTTCTTAACTGCTTTTCTTTCTCTTAATAGATTTTGTAAAATCATTGGTACAACGCCCGGTTTGTCATCTTTTTGTGCAAATCTAACATATTTTATTGTTCCATCTGATTGTTTAAATTGTGCATTATAATATTTTACACCTTCTAATAAATCATAATCTGAATTTTTTCCAAGCATAGTTTCGTGACTCATGTTTTTGTGAATAATTGATGATGGGTATAGTGATGCATAATCTTTAGTTACTAATGGTTGGTAATATACATTTGGAATTGGATCAAATACAATTGCTCCCTCATAACCAGAATCTTTATCACTTGCTTTCTCTAATACTGGAAAGAAATACTTTTGTTCTCTATATACCTTCAAACACAAACTAAATAACTTTACACCTTGTCCTCTTACAAACAAATATGACAAAGGTACATAACATACATTTGCCATTTCCATATTTTTTGTAATAACCTCAAGTTTGTTTACAAGTAAGTTGACTAAACGACAATCCTTAACACAGTACTTTGCTACTATACTTCTATCAGATGGACTCCCTTTTTGTAGTCTGAATATATCCTGAGGAGTTACATCATCTTTGGCTTGTGACCAGTATAAACTTCCTTCTTCAACTTGGTTAATTTCTATATCAGAATCTATCAATAAAGTTTTATTTTCTTTGTCTATTTTTTTTACAACATACTTATTCCCTATATAGTCTGATACAAAACTTTTCATGTGTTCAATATGTATATAATCTTCTTCCATAATATCATTTACATCATCACAATGTAATAAGTATTTGAAATCCTTTTTATCAGATTTCTTTTTCTTCATTTTTTCAGGATTTGTAATTTTTCCTCTTATAAAATTAGATGATACAGAGTCCAATTTATATGATGATAAGTTATAAGTTTTTTGAACATCTTTCATTAGATCGACATGAATTCTTCCTGGAGTATCCCACATTCTAATCATGTTTTCACCTAATGCTGATGAAGCAAGTTTAAAATCTCTGAATCTACATTCAAAATCTTTAAGTTTAGAAATCAAAGACATCTCGTATTTAATATTTAAATGCAACTCACATCTATCATATACATATTTTTCATCAAAAAAGAATATATTATAACCAGTTATAATATCACAATCTGATCTTATAATTTCTTTTTTCCAAGCCAATACCATATCTTTTTCATTATCATAACTTTCAGTAACACAATTGTCTACTGGATTTGTATCATTCAAACAGACAATATGTTGTCTATATGGAATTGATTCTCCAAGATGAGTATAGGTTGTTCCAATTTGAATACATGCATCACCTTTCCTTCTTGCTTGTGGAAATTGACCGTCAACAGAATTACATTCAATATCAAAAGAGGCTATTCTTAATGGTGCATTAAAATCTTTTACTATAGGTGTCAATCCTTTCCAACTTACAGAAATTTCAATATCACAGTAACTTTCTTTATCTGAGTCGTCTTCTACTGTTTTATATTCTTCAGTTTTAACCCAAGAACATCCACTAATTTTCATAATATGACTCCATCTTAACATCGGTGGTAAATTTGCTTCATATGTTTTAAATTGATAATCGCCATTTGTAGCACCTGGAACATTTATTTTATTTTGTTCAATCATGTATCTAAATTTTTTCATTGCAAATGTATTATCAAATGTTAATCTAGCAAAAGAACATTTTTTATCATTAGCAAAACCATATGCATCCATTGCTTCTTGAAAATCTACTCCAATTAGACCTTGACGAAATTTTTTCCATACTTTTTTATTCTCGCTACTAATTAACCATTTATGTAATATATTAATTTTACTTTTTACAGTTCTTCTTTCCCATTTATTAGGCAATTTAATATAGAAAAATGGAGTAAAATCTCTTACTTTACAATATACAGATCTATCATCCTCTGTTCTTCCAAACACATGAATTATGTATTTTGGAAGTTCAGGTGCATCGTTTTTCTCTTCTGAAGCAGATTCAGTTTCACCATCTTCTATTTTTTCATGGTCTTCCACAAAATCATATATTTGAAATTCTATCATTTATATATAAAATTATTAATCTTTTATATATGAATAAATCAACTTTTTTGATTCATGCTTAATAAATCAATTTATACTTATTTCTTTTCTAATTCATCAATTCTTGCTATTAATTCACTATTCTTTTTGGTTAATTCTTGTACAGATTTAATTAATGGACCAATTAATTCAGTATATGCTAATCTATATTTATCATTTGATTCATCATAATGTACTAATGAATGATTATCTTTAGTTAGACCAAATTCATTTACTACACTTTCAACTTCTTGAGCAATTAAACCTTCGTGAGTCTTTTGTTCTTGATCTTCTGTTTTTTTAATATATTTATAAGAAACTGGTTTTAATTTATTAATAAAATCTAATCCAAGTTTAGTTTCTTCAATATCCTCTTTTAATCTTTTATCAGATGTATTAATAGTTCCATTGGCATAAATTATTGCATCACCATTTCCACCCATATGCACAGCTGTTATTTGGGTATTACCTAATGTTACTGAATTATCACCTGAACCTGTAGCTTGATAACCAATAGTAATTTCATTAGTAGACCCAGATGCTGATACATTTGATTCTTGACCGATACATACATTCTTAGTTCCAGTTGATAATGTTAAGGCTGATTCATGTCCTATAGTTACATTTCTACCACCAGTTATGCTACTTCCAGATTTGTATCCTACTGCAGTATTTTTATTTCCAGTTAAAGAACTTGATAATGTGCCCCACCCAATTGCAGTATTTTGTGATCCTGTTGTTGAAACTTTTAATGATTCGAACCCAATACCTACATTATGATCACCAGTTGTTATTGATCCCATACAACTTATTCCAAGTGATACATTTTTTTCGGCATTACTTATAGATAATGAAGGGTCAGTGCCAACAAATAATGAATTATTTTCAATTAATACATCAAATAATTCATTTAATGATGATGCTCCTCCTTCTAATGAAATTACACCACTTAATAAATTTAATTCATGAGTTGTAGCAGTTACACCATCTAATATA
>JACKZZ010022097.1_pt1 | contig 29785 bp, 47 predicted proteins | sample 8027871 | NCBI WGS metagenome assembly JACKZZ01 (sample SAMN15724774, study PRJNA655200) | protist metagenome | isolation source: fluorescence activated cell sorting (FACS) single amplified genomes of... | place: USA: West Boothbay Harbor, Gulf of Maine | collected 2000-07-19
GGTAAACTATGAAGAACTTGAAAGAATGGTAAGATTTGTTGTTATTCCAAGAAAAGGTATTGAAAGAGATACTAACGTAGATTGGTACTTAAAAGAACCACACATCTTTCTTAATAGTGAAACAGATATTATGGAGGCATCTTCTACACAAGTTAGAGGAATTATGAACTGTGATGGTATGGGAAAGTATGATAAATTACGAGGACTTTTAGACAACGAAGTAATAAAATATATTATGAATCATAATTTATACAAAAATGACTAAAACAGTTAAGTGGTATCATTTTTGGATGAATATGGGTTATAGGGGATTAAAAAAAGATAGTCCTGATTATGAAACCTACAGACAATTAAACGATACTGGAAATGAACATACAAACACTTCTAACGCACAAGATATTGCTGATGATTGGGCTGAAATAACCACCGCTGGTGCATATGATAGTTATGAATATGATTTTAAAGAAGTAGAAAAACCACCTAAAGAATGGTTAGAGAAAGAAATACAAAAGAATATTAATGCAATCAAATATAGAAATGATATCAATGATGTTTATACTAAGGTATTAAACACTTATCAATTGAATGAAAAAATTGAAAAAATAAAAAATAATATAAAATAAAAATGGACAGAATAACAGATACACACGTATATTTTTGGGGAAGTATCCTATCTAATTGGTATGGAGTTAAATTCGAATACAAAGAACATACGTTTAGTAATAGTGAACAAGCATTTATGTGGTTGAAAGCTAATCATTTTGGTGATTTTGAAATTGCTGACCAAATACTTGATACACCTAATCCAAGAGAAAATAAAAAACTTGGTAGAAAAGTAAAAGGGTTTGATAGTAAAGAATGGGAATTACATTGTCTTGATTATATGATTGATGTTAATTTAGCTAAATTTGAACAACATGAATCATTACTAAAGCAATTGTTATCAACAGATAATAAAATAATCGTAGAAGCATCACCATATGATCAAATATGGGGAATTGGTTTACATTGGGAAGATGATGATGTTCTCGATGAAAGTAAATGGAAAGGTCAGAACTTATTAGGTGTGGCTTTAATGGAAGTTAGAAAACAACTTAAATAATGGATACAAATTTAAAAAATAACCCTTTTTATATTGAAAATAAAAGTGTTGGTTCTTATTATGATATCGAAGATTATGTATTAAATTTAATGGTATTACAAGAAGAAGGAATAATTTTTGATACATATTTACATTTTGTTAAAAAAATGAAAGAATTAACAGGACTTGGTTTATATTACATAAAGGGTTATTCTGATTTAATAAGGGATTTAGGGTTTGTTAAATGTACTGATGAAAAAGTGTATATTGAATCAGGTATAATATATATTCGATCATATCAAGATATAATTAAAATGATAGATGAAAATATAACTTATACCCAACTTGTATTAATTAGTAAAATTAAGAGAATTAAAAATAAAATAAAATGATATACGGATTAATATATTTAAGAATTGTACCAAAAGATCAACTTACTTGGATAAAGTATTGTCAAATTTTTAGTGCTTTACCTAAACAATTACAAAATGATATAAGAACTATTGTAGATGATCTTAATGAGAAATATAAGAGTGATTTGATTGTTCCGTTTTCTTATACACCACAAACAGGTGCAGTGGTTAATCCTATGTCATATAATAAAATTGTTCAAGATTTATATGATAGATATGATTCTATGATGAAAAAATATATCAGTGAACCATCTATAAGAATAGTTGTTGATGTTGGTAATATAGAAAATACTGATTTTAATAGTGTACATAAATTACGACCTGAACCAGTTGTTGTTAAAGTAGGTCATAAATTAGATTCATCAGATGATTCAGGAATTTATAGAATATGAAACAAAAAGAATTTGAAAATATAAAGGATGAAATAGTTAGTGGTAGAGAAGTGATAATAAAATATTTTACTTATCACAAAGATGTACAAGCTAACATTGTTGGTGTTATTTCACCTTATTTAAATGGTGTCAATAAAATGATTTCTGAAAACGGGTATTATTTTACCGTTGAATTGAAACATATTGATGATCCACATAACTTATTTAAATTCCAAAGTGGTATTATGAGAATTTTTAATTTCCAAAATAAAAAATGTTGTAATTTATATTCACCAAATATAATTTCAATAAAGACAGGATCATTATTATCATTTAAAGTAAAAAGATTAACAAAAAATATAAAATTAGATGGTTGATTACGATAAGTTATATAATACTGATATGTTCAATTGGACAATTTTATCTGATACTATAAAAGATAAAACTTATATAATCTATGCTAAAACGTTTAATGATTGGGCAACGTTTTCATTTTATAAACATCATAATAAATTAAATTTAAATGGTGTAACTATTTATTGTGATACATTTGATAAAGCAAACAAATTAGTGAGGGATGTACTAAAAGTAAATAAGAGTATGAAAATACACGATAGATATAAAGGAAGAACTTTTAAAATTAAAAAATTATTAACAATAAATGTAGAATCTAAATATTAAATATTATGAGCTTAGAATTTTTATTTTATGTCGCAGGTTTTCTTACAATAGTTTTACTTATTTCATCTTTTAGTCAAACTTATGTTCATATAAGGAAGAATCGTAATCCTTATTATAAACCATGGTGGGAAAGGAAGTAAGATGAAAGAATTTCAGATATTTGAAACCATTTTAACAAATAAATAAAAGTTATGAAAAATAAAGTACAACAAGAAATTGATAGGAATAAAAAAGAAGAAAAGAATCACAGGTTAAAAATGATAATACCTTGTGTACTAATTGCATCAATGGCAGCTCCATTATTTAATATTGGTTATATTATTAGTGGTGTGTTGGCTATCATAATAGGTATAGTTATATATTTGAAAGTATATACTAATTCAATTAATCGACATAAAATGTATGAAGAAACAATAAAAATAATAAATGATGAAAACTAAAGTAAATTGGGTAATAGAAAAATATATCTTTGATGAATATGAAGAAAAGTTATCCCAAACTATAAAAGATAGTGGGATGAATGTTTTCATTTTTGATGATAGTGAATCAAGATTTAATAATGTACAAGATTATGTAAATAATAAATTTACTGAAAAGGATATTGTTATTATGCATGGTTCTTTACAAATGGGTAGACGTATGCTCAAAACTTCTGTTTATCCAGGAATATTTATAACATTAGATAATTATGAATGTTATAATTATTATGGGTACTTTGGTGATAATCTATTAAACGATAATTACATTATGATGGGGTTGAATGATGTATTGAGAAATAAAGATAAAATCTTTGATACTTTTAATACAGATAAATTATTCATCAGACCTTCTAATGGATATAAATCATTTACAGGACAATGTTTGAAAAAAGAAACCTTTGATTTAGATTTTGATATTCTTACAAAATCTTATGGTGGATTAGATACAAATACATTAGTATTACTTTCACCTGCCCAAGATATAGAAGAAGAATATCGTTTTGTTGTTATTGATGGTAAAGTTATTAGTGGAGCTAAATACATAGATTCCGATAATAGGAAAGAATGGAAAGCTTATTATGATAAATTATGTGATGATAAATCGGCAATAGATTTTGCTGAACAAATGACTACTATTTATCAACCCGATAAAGCTTATACTATTGATGTATGTAGATTGAAGAGTGGTGGATATAAAATGATAGAAATAAATTCTTTTTTCTGTGCTAGTTGGTATGGGAATGATTTAACTAAAATAGTAAAATCAGTTAACGAATTATGTATTAACGAATATAATGAAATTTATGGATAAGAAAAAAATTGTATTAAACAATGGTACAATACTAAAACTTAAAAGATTTTATAAGTATAGTGGTAAAACAGAAAACTTATATAATACTGTGTTTTGGAAAGATGTTTGTAAAGTTGTTAAAATCACAGATGATATGGTTCATATCTATGAACCTTTTAATAATAAATTATATTATTATGGTCTTGAAACAATTAATAAGATGACTTTTAAACCTTGGTGGAAATGGTAAATAAACAAATACAAAAAACTATCATATAATATAATAATGTTAGTAAAATGTATAAATAATGATCTCGATTTTCGAGTAAAGGTAGGTAATTTTTATGAAGTTAATTATAAACTATTCGTATCTAATTACCTTACTATTGTTAATATGCCAGGTAAACATAAAATAGAACAATTCGTAAAAGAAGATAATACTAAATTCGATAAATTGGACACATATATTAATCCTAGAAGAAATCCCAATACTGATAATTGGTTTGATATAGCTTATGTTTTGCCCGATAATCAAAAAATTAAAATGTTAGATGATAAATTACATAAAATCATTGATATAAAATTGGGATATGATTATGGTACTAATTTTAAAGAAAAGATTAAAAAAGTAAAATTAGAAGGGTATAAAAGATGGTTTAATGGTGATAATTTTTATTATTATTCACCTATTGAAGCACTTATGATAATGAGAAAAGAAAAAATGAAACAAATATTAAAATAAAGGACATGAGTAATAAAAGAATTTTAATAGATTATGATGATTTTGAAAAATTAACAAAAGGTGAAATCATAACAAAAGATGGTGTTGATATAGCACTAAGTGATATCGGTTGGAATAATATGATTGATATTATAACAGAACATATCACAAAACCAAAGAAATAATCATGGAAGATAAAATATCATTAAAAGAATACGAAGATGCTTATAAAATAGTTAAACGTTTTGAATATCAACAAAACCCAACTATTAGTGTATCTGTAACATATTTAGGAACTATTGATTGTCATGTTAGAGTTCCTGCTGATTGGGATATTGAAAGAATTAAAGATGAATTAAAAGATGGTGTTCCACTTCATCTTATCAAGGATGATGTGAATAATACCAATTATGGTAAAATATTAGAGCTTATTGTCGATGGAGATGATATAAAAATTAAATAAAAATCATGAGAATTGAAGTACAAAGAGAAGAATCAAGTTTACCAATAGTGTATGATGATGTTTTAAATGCTTACACAAAAGGTAAATTATACTGTATTCTATTTGAAAAGGATGGAGAAAGAAAAACACATAAATATCCTATAAGTAGTATATTTAGAGTAGTTGAAGATTACCCAGAAACAAAAAGATAATTATGAAAAGATTTGCATTATATCACACGGAAGAAGAAATGTATTTGAATGAATATCCTGATGATACATATGAATTAGATTCTAATGTATATCTTTTTACTAAAGGTGAATTAGAATATATTTTTGAAAACAAACACGAATTAGTTGATTGGGATGATGAAACAGTTAACCTTGATGATGGTACTGAATGTCATAAATCAGAATTCGAATTAGTAGAATATAGAGTATCTGAAATGAAACGAGTTAATTTCAAAGAATTTAAAATGGATTAATTATGGAAAATGAATCAGTGAAAAAAGCAGTCCGATTAATTCATCTAATAAGTGATGAATATAAAATCGTACATACATTTGCAATGGATACTTTTTATAAATCAGAACAGTATAAAAATAATCCCATAGGATCAATATGGTTCAATGGGTACGATATCATAGATGAAGAAAACATTAGAATTAAATATCAGTACGGTGGTGGTGATATGGAAATGGGTGGTCATTTTGATATAAAAATATAATAAAAATATTATGGAAATTGGTGATGTAGTAACATTAGATATACCAATGTTAGGGTGTAGACCAGGAACAAGAGGTATTGTTTTTAACACATACCAAGACTTTGATGATGAATCAGAAAAAGGAGTGCAAATTATTTTTGAAAATGGTATTTATGACGGATTCTCTGTTACCGAACAAAATAATTTTCTTAGTGAAGAACATATGGATACTCCTTTTTTTGTAAAACGATACAAATTTACTAATGTTATGAAAGTTTCACAAGATTTCAATGATGGATTTTGGGATGATTTTTTTAGATAAATTTGTTTAATAGGAATTAAATGATTATATTTGTTAGATAAAATGGAAAAACGGAAAGATTATATAGTATATGGTTGAAAACTACCACTTCTTATGAAAGATGGTGATGGTAATAAAATTGATTTTGATGATAAAAGATTCTTACCATATATGCAAGGTTATAAAGGTGAAACTTTTACTATCGTATGTGATTATATCATTATACGTGATTTTGATAAAAAACAACTTATATTTGGAAAATTAGTAAATTCAGGTGGTGTTGGTTTTGGTTGGGATTACGAACATATTGATTTTAGAAATCTTAATATAGGTGAAGTAAAAAACGAATACCGTAAAGCATTCGGAGTAGAAGATGGTATAGCAGACCCTTATCTTTTTATTTTTACACAATGGAATTAAAATATAATATTAATTAAAAACTAAAAATTATGTATTCATTACTTGTTTGTCTGATAATAACTATAGGAATAATTGCAATTATTTTTCATACTAAAAAAAGTAAAGAAGATCGAATATATTCGATGATTGTAACATTAGTTGTATCAACAGTAGTATATTTGATAACAGTAGCAGCCGTGAGAGATACAGCCATGGAAAGTAAACACCAATTCATTGAATATGGTGATTTGGAAATTGTATCATTATCTAAAAATACAAATTATGAAATGGATGGTCATTTTTTCTTAGGGTGTGGTTCTGTACACGGTGAAACTATAGATTATTATGTTACATATGGTAAATTTGAAAAAGGTTTAAAAAGAGTTAAACTTGATTCATATAATGTATATATTGATGAAACTAATAGTGAACATCCTAAAATAAAAAATTATTTTTCTAAGATAATAAATCCACCATATAAATCTAAGTGGTGGTGGAATAACGAAAAAAGAACGGAATGTAGAGTTGAATGGTATACTGCAACTAAAGATTTAATCTTAGTAGTACCAGAAAATACTATAATAAAAGAATTTAATAAATTGGATTAATTAAAAATTAAGATTATGACAGAAATAACAGTTAAAAAACATTTTAGGGTACTTGAATATAAAAAAGGTTTCATTAATCTTTCTGAACCACAGATTAAAACATGGATTGGGTGGAGATCATTTTCGTGTCATGGTAACGGAAGTTTTTATTTTGATAGTAGTCCAAATAGAAATTTAGAATTTACAAATGAACACATTGAAAATTATAGACAAATGAAAGGTTTAACAAAAGATGAAATTTCTATCATAAATGTAGTTAAATAATTAGGATATCAAATAAAGTTTGATTAACTTTGATATTAATATATAGTTAAAAATAAAATAAACATCATGTCAAAATTTAAAAGATTTAATAAAGCGACAATAAAGAAAAGGTCACACCCTAAATTTAATGTACCTGTTATTGGTCATAGATTTAACGAAAGTATTCGTTATAGATCAATATTAGAAGCAGAAGAATTGACTGATATTAATTATCACCAAATCTTTGATGCTTGTATTGGAAGAACAAGAACAGCGGGGATGATGCATTGGGAATATGAAAATGGTAGACATTGGATTAAATATAAAGCTAAGCTTGTTTTAGGTCAAAGGAAAAACATGATGAGATATGTTAATTTTAACGGATAAATAAATATTTAATAATAACCTCTAAAATTTAAAAATTATGAAAGCACTGATTGTAGTAGATGTACAATACGATTTTTGTCCTGTTAGTGACGAAGATTATAAAAATGGTTTAGGTGGAGCACTTGCAGTACCCAATGGGGATGGTGTAGTACCAATTATAAATTCACTTTTACCAAAGTTTGATTTGGTGATTTTCACAAAAGATTGGCATCCTGAAAAAATGGACGCATTTGCATCTTCACACGAAGGTAAAAACCCTTTTGATGAATATGTAAATTCAGACGAAAAAAATGATATACTTTGGCCCGACCATTGTGTACAAAACACTCGTGGAGCTGAAATTCACGATGATATTAATTTTGATCTTATTAATGGTGATTTCTATATCTTCAAAAAAGGTCTTGAAACTGATAAACACCCTTACTCTGGATTTGGGGCAGATGGATTATCTGATTTCTTAAAAAGTAAAGGTGTAACTGAAACAGTTATAACTGGATTAGCTACTGATTATTGTGTTAAAGATACAGTAGTAGACTCCGTAGACGAAGGTTTTGATACAACAGTTATTTGGGATGGTTGTAGAGGAATCGCTGATGACCTAACCCCTGTACTTGACCAATTCTTCAATATTGGTGTTAATGTAATTGATTCTGAATTATTTCACGAACAAAACTAAAAAATGGGAACATTAGGAATAATAATTATATTTGTGTCTATTATAGTAGCGACTCTTTTTGTTGTTATCGTATTAAAACCACATTTTCAAGAATTTAAACGTTTGAAAGAAAGACAAAAAATACACAACGACACTTACCTATATAAAAATGGCGGAACTTCTATGTATTTTCCGCCATGGTGGGATAGAAAAAAAGATGGATCACACTTCAATTATTGTCTAAGTTCTTTTGATGGTGGGAAAAATTGGTATGCTGTTGATAACAAAAAACCAATAGGTGAAGTTGTTATTTTAGGTTTAGTCGATCATATATATCCTGGTTTAATGGAACATTTAGATGGTATGGATATGTTAACCAATTATGTTAGAGAAAATGGTCCAATAAACAAATAAAGATGACGTTAAAGTATTAACCGATGCTGGTTTTACAGTATCACAATTCCAAAAAAAATGAAAAAAATATTAGGATTTTTATTAATTGTAACAACATTATTTGTATTAAGTTCTTGTCAAGCAAGAGTGACAGATACAAAAACAGAAAAATATGAAACAGGTGTTCAATATTTTCAAGACAAAAACACAGGTGAAGTATTTGCATTAGTCGTTATTAAGACTGGTATTAACGCTCAAGAAGATGGGGTTGGGTTAGCTCACATTGACAAAGATGATGTTACAATTGCTATTAAAAAACAAATTAAAAATTATCAAGAATTTTCAACTTTTTAAATAAAAAACTATGGGATCATTTGGAATATCATGTGGTGTAAGTAAATTACCTATATCCGAAGGAAGAAGAGCAGGTATATTATTAATATCTAAACAAAAATATTCAGTTTTAGATGAAGCACATACTTCGTGTAATTTAGTAAGTAACAGTGGTTCTTATGGTGCATTTTTTGCTATAGGATTACCTATTTTTGGTACTTATGATGACTATGGAAGAATAGCCAATTATGAAGAAGATGAAAATTTTCATATATTGAAAAATTTTATTGAAAAACATTCATATTCATTTGATGAATTTATGGATAAACTTTATTGTGGTGAAGCACCACTACTTAAAGGGTTAGAAGTTGCTGGTATGTTCATTCATGGTGAAGTATATAGTGAATTTCTTAAAACTAATAAAGGTTGTACCAAATCACTTGATATGACATCTTTTGTTATTGAGAAATTAGGTTTCAACAAAACTGATGAAGATACAGGTGATGAAAGATACAAACATATGTATCGTTATAAAGATACCGACATAGAAATTCATCATGATGGTAGATGGGGTCATTTTGTTAAAGATGGTAAACAATTTAGTTTGTATAGTCCATTAGATTTAAAGAAAGAAACAAAAAAATTATGGGGTGTAGATATTGATATTTCAATGTTTGAAACTATTAGTAAACACGAAATGAAATTTGATTCATTCCAAAAAGAACTTATAGAAATATCAACTCCATGTGATGATCCAACTGATGAACTTAGAAAAAGTTTCAGAAGTAATGATCTTTATAGACATAGTGGATTCAGTTTAGGTTCTGATTATGGATTTGATGCACTTAGAGAAATCTATAAAGACTCTATAATTGATGGTACAATTAAAAAACAATTAACCAATTGGGTTCAATTCTATTGGTTTATGTTTAGTACGAATACATTAATCATGCCAACACTATTAGGTGAACAACATGGGAATTTCCACGCGAGTAGATTACTTTATGATATTTCATTTAAAATAGCACAGAGTGAAATATCTGATGATGATTATTGTGAAGATGAATATTAATATTAAAATATAAAATTATGATTTACATTATTTACACAGTATTATTAACTATATTTTTTCTTATTTCTTATTTTTATTATTTAAGTATAATAAATCATAATACAAATATGAAAAAAGATGGTTGGACTAAATTTGATGAAGATTCACCAATAAAGGAACTACCAAAGAAAACAAATTGGTATGCGTATTTATCTCTACTAATGGTTGGGATGTTTGTTTTATTTATTGTAAGTAGAATTCTTCTTTGTGGTTTTTCTGAAAAAGAATATAAAAATCTAGAAGTACCAATTACAAACCACATTCAATCAGATGGTTATAAATATTTATTATACATTGGAGATAAATTAGAATACATACCAATAACTTCTGTTGATATTATTGTAAATAATAATATTAGTACACCATATATTGAAGGTTATTATTCAAGAACTATTAAAAACGTAGTACCTTATTCAAAACTATTTTTTCTTAATAGAACAGAAAAGAAAATTGGAGAATGGGAAGAAAAAAGTTGTGGGTGTGGTGGTAAATATAAACTCATAGTTGATAAGAAATATGAAATAAAAAACATAAATTAATTTGTTTATTTCATTCTTTTTTATTAATTTTATATAAAAGAAATAATAACTAAAACCAAAATATTATGGGTATCATTAAATCACTATTAGACAACGACTTGTATAAATTCACAATGATGAATGCTGTGTTCAGTTTATTTTCTCGTCAAATTGTGAGATACAAATTTATTGACAGAAATAACATTTCTTATCCTGATGGATTCGATAAAGATGTTATGGGTGAAATAAAAAAGATGGAAAATCTTCGTCTTTCAAAGGATGAAAAGGGTTACTTAATGGAAAAATTAGGTACATTCTTACCACCTACCTTTATTGATTTTCTTGAAGGTTACAAATTCGATTCTAATGAAATTAAGGTTTGGTTAGATAAAGATAACAAATTACATTTAACAATTGAAGGTTATTGGTATCGTACTATCCTTTGGGAAGTACCATTAATGGCAATAATTTCTGAATTATATTTCCTTAAAACAGGTCAAGAAGTTAATATTTTTGATGGTGATATTCAAAAGAATGATCTATCGAAATTATCTAACATGATGAAACATAACGCATACTTCGCTGACTTTGGAACAAGACGTAGATATTCTTTCGCTAATCAAGATAGAATTGTATCGTTATTTAGTTCAGTAGAAAACCAAGTATTTGTTGGAACATCAAATGTATACTTAGCATTCAAACATAATGTTAAACCAATCGGAACACACGCACATGAGTGGTTCATGGTAATCGCATCCATATTCGGATATAAGATGGCTAATAAGATTGGGTTAGAATATTGGGTTAAGACTTATAACGGTAATTTAGGAACTGCATTAACAGATACCTTTACTACTGATGTTTTCTTAAACGCATTTGATACAAAATTTTCTAAGTTGTTTGATGGTGTAAGACATGATAGTGGTGATCCATTTGAGTTCGCTGATAAAATGATCAAACACTACAAATCAATGGGTATTGATCCAATGTCAAAAACAATTGTTTTTAGTGATGGATTAAATACTAACTTAGCAACAAAATTAAAAAAATACTGTATAGGTAAAATCATGTGTTCATTTGGTATAGGAACATTCCTTACAAATGATGTAGGTGTTAAAGCCTTAAATATGGTTATTAAGGTCACAGAAGTTTATGTTGATGGATTAGGTTGGGTAGGAGCTGTTAAGTTATCAGATAACCCTATTAAACATACTGGTAAAGAAAAAGATATAGAAGTAGGTAAATATACATTAAATATAAAATAAACTGATTATGTTGAAACTGTACTGTGTGTAACCATAGTCTTAATATCTAAAAAATGAAAAAATATTTTATACAATTATATGGTGACATAGATGATTTATGTAATAGTAGAATCTTAGAAGAATTAGATTATTATATGTATGATGTTGGGAATAAAGATGAAATGATATTTTATTTCACAGAAGAACAAAGTATATATTTATTATTAAATGACAGTACTACTTGGACAATAGATAAATTACAAACTTTATGTAGAACTGCTTTAAGAGAAAATATGTTTATACTTATGCCATTAGATACCCACTGTGGATATATGAATAAAACCGTTTGGAAAAAGTTCAAAGAAACATCAGTGGAATTTTTCGAAAACCCAAAATCATTAAGAAGAACACTTAAAAGAGGTGGTAAGATTTCTAAATTGAAAAGTTTAATTAAAAGAATTTCAAAAACAGGTGATAAATAATATATTTAATTAGGTATTTAAATAAACTTTTTGTATATTTGTATCTAATTAATATAATAATTTTTAAATTATGACAGGAAAAACAGAAAAAATAACAACAGAAGATGTATCTGAAAACGGTTTAGCCGTTGTTGATAAAACCAAAGAGGTAACAGAAGTACCAGAAGGTGGAAAAATAAGACATACATCTCAAATAATTTCTAAAAAAGGTGAACATAAGAAATTTACTGACCTCATTATAATGATGTTGTCAAGTAATACCCTGCCATATTACGCGGAATTTAGTACATTCATTAATTATTTTGAATCAACTAATATCCCTACTTGTGGTGTTAATATAACTAAGGAAGGTATGAACTTCTATTGGAATAGAGATTTCGTAGATAGTCTTACACAACCTGAAGCTATGTTCCTTTTACTTCACGAAAACTTTCACTTATTATTTGATCATACTAAAAGATCAATCTTTTATAATAAAGAATTTGCTAATATTGCTCAGGATATGATTATTAATCAAATTATCCATGACGATATTATAAAGAAATTTAAAAATCATGGTGGGAAACAAAAGGATATTATTGATATCCCTAAATCTCATGATGAATTTATAATGGACCCAAAGACAAAGAAACCACTCACTACACCTGATGGGAACAAAATCCCTAATCCGATGTATGGTAAGAATACTGCTTTGTTTATCCCTAAAGATTATAAGGGTGAACCAATTTTTGAAAACCTTTACGAATGGTTGAAAGAAAAACACGAAGATTACCAAAAACGTAAAGAACAACAAGAACAACAAAACGGTGGACAAGGTGATCAAGATCAGAATCAAGGTCAAGGTGGTCAAGGTCAACCTGATCCAAACGGACAACCAGGTGATGGTCAAGGTCAACCACAAGAAGGTCAAGGTGAAGGTCAACCTGATCCAAACGGACAAGGTAGTGGGAAAGGTCAACCTGACCCAAATGGTCAAGGTGAAGGTGGTCAAGGTGAACCACAAGAAGGAGATGGACAAGATCAAGGTCAAGGTCAAGGTAAAGAATCTACCGATAGTTTTGGTAATCCTACTTATGGTCCAAATGGTAAAAATGGAGTAGATTGTAATACTCTTGATTCTATCTTTGATGGAATGGAAAAGGGTGATGAAATGACACTTGATAGTCACATCGAAGATGATGTTCAAGAACAATCAAGAAAGTCAATCGTTAATGACTTTATGCAAAGACTAAAAAATAGAGGTCTTGTTTCTGGTGATGTTGAAGCAATTCTTAACAAGTTAAGAAAATCTAAAAAAGATTACTTAAAAGAAATCAAGAGAACTATTTCTAATCATATTATTGGAGCATCTAAAAGGAAATCAATTACTCGTCCTAATAGAAGAGGTATTGAAGGAATTAAAGGAAAGAAGAAGTACAAGAATGTTATTAATGTAATTCTTGATACATCTGGTTCAATGTGTGGTGATTTTGAAAAAGTATTATCATACATATTCCAAAATGATATCCACATCAATCTTATCCAAATTGATACTGCTGTTAAAGAAGTTAAATCAATTAAAAATAAGAGAGAATTACAAAAAGTGGTTATTTACGGAATGGGTGGTACAGTATTACAACCTGCTATTGAGTATGTTTCACAAGTTGAAAATAAAATTTCTACTTTTAACAACTTAATTTTAACAGATGGATATACTGATACTCTTAACTTTTCACAGATCAAAGGTAAATCTTTAATCCTTACAACAGGGGTTGAACCTAAAACAGTAGACCCAAAAGGTATTGTTAAGACAATTCAAATTGATCTTGAAAATTCATTACATAGTAGTTAATAATTTAAAATAAAAAACAATGAGTGGATACGGTAATAGTGTAGCGTTTGTGATAGATACAGACAAATATGCAGGGAATTTTGAAAGAGAAATGTGTGCATATGTAACAGGTAAAATCGGTGAATGTGGTGTTGGTTCAGAACATATCGAAAAAGATATTTCTAAACAATTTAACAATGTCATTGACATGGCTGATGATAGTGGGTGTTATAGACCCGTTACTTGTTTTTCTTTAAAAGATTCTAACGAATGTAAAGCTGTTGCTATATTCTTTGATTTAAATAACCTTCCTTCAAAAGAACAAATTGAATTAATGAAGGAACGTTCAAATGATTTTGGTAAAAATAATAAATCATGGGATGGGAAATCAGAACCTATATCTATTAATGGGTTTAGATTGATTACTTTTACTACATTAAAAGATGAAGTTGAAATATAAAATAAAAACAAAAACAAATAATTATGAAAGAAACAATTGAAAATTTAGATTTTAGTACAATGACCGAAGATGGTGCAAACGATCTTCTTAAAACGTTATTGGAACTTGACGCCGAACCTTTAAAAGAATCTGTTGTTAGTATTATTGACAAGCTTGAATTGTCACAAATGTCAGAAGATTCAATTCCTAAATCTTATGAAATTATCTTCAATGATAATAAGATTAAAGAAGTTGCGGAACAACTTCTTGAAGAGTATAATGACGAAGTTTAAAAATAATTGAAATTTAATTAGAATTATTTTGGTAGTTTAAAATAAAATTACTATCTTTGTTATAGAAATAAAATAATAATTTAAAATTTGTAAAATATGAAAAACACAATCCAAGTAACCGAAGAACAATTTAATAGTTTAACGACTAGACAACAAGGGTATTTTCGTGTTATGAGAGCTAAATCAGGAGTATTATTTATTACTGCTGAACCAGGAGTTGCGAAATCCGCTATCATGCGTTGTATCGCTGATAAACTTGGTTTTCAGTATTTCGATGTTCGTCTATCTATGGTGGATGAAATTGATGTTGGTTTATTTCCTTATCGTAGAGATGTTGAAATCGACCTTAACGATGGAACTCCAGAAGGAACGAAGTCAGTTATTAGTGTAATGTCTTACGCTATCCCTGAATGGGCTTATAAAGCCAATCAGAAACCATCTATCGTTCACTTTGAAGAATTAAATAGAGCACCACTTGCAGTACGTAACGCCGCTCTACAATTACTTCTTGAAAGAGCTATTGGAACAGAATTCCATTTTAACGATAACGTGTTAATGGTATCATCAGGTAACTTAGGTGAAAAAGATGGAACAGACGTTGAAGAATTCGATAGAGCTCTTAATAACCGTCTTATTCATTTCAATCACACTATTACATTACCTGAGTGGGTTGAAGATTTTGCAACTGGTCGTGTACATGAAGTTGTTATCAACTTCCTTAAAACATATGAAGAACATTTCCTTCACAGTTTTGACGAAAAACGTTCTAAAGAAGCGGAAGCTTACGCTACCCCTCGTTCTTGGACATTCCTTTCTGATTATATCGTAGAAAATTATGGTATGGAATCAAGTATCACTGAATGGGCTGATGATATCCGTGAAATCGGAGCATCTTTCATAGGTGTTGGAGCAAATGGTAGATTTATACGTTACCTGGATGAAAGTTTAAGATTCGGTGTAAAAGATTTACTTGACCGTTACGAAGAAATTGAAGAAATGTTAGGTGACTTAAACCGTGACAAGAAATCAGAACTATTGAACGCACTTAAAGGAATGAATCTTAATGGTCTTAAACCACACCAAAAAGAAAACTTGAAAAAGTTCATCCTTACATTATCAGAAGATGAAGCAGTATCTTTCATCCTTAAAGTTCTTGATGATGATTATAAGTATATGAAGAATAACGATTCTGATAACGATATGTTAGAAGATTTCTTATCTGACGAAAGGTTCTTGAAATTCTACGAAGCAATACAGGCTCACGTACCTGATATTGACGACTAAAATATAGAAAACAATAAGGGGTTAATTTAAATATTAACCCCTTTTTTTATTTAAACATTAAAAATTATAAGATATGAAAATGCGTTTTGAAATAGAATTTGAAAATCCCGAAAGATTTATCATGTCATATATAAAGGATGATATTGTAATGAAATACATATCATATGTTATAATAGATGGTGTTAAATATGATAAACCTATAGACAGTTGTAAGATTGTTCAAAGTTTTTATTACTTCATGTCTAAAAATAGAAAAAAAGTAACTGAAATTTTAATGAACGATGGTTGTCATATTTTCTTAAAAGAAGGTAAATTACATTCTTATGATACCTATTGTTATAATAATTCTAAATTTAAACAAAAGTTCTATGCTAAAAATGGTAGAATTTTAGACCATCAAGAAGTTATATTCTTTGAACGTGAATTAAAACTTAAACGAATAAAGGAAAAAATATGATCCGACAAAGTAAAAAATCTGATGTAGAAGTAATGCACAGATATTTGGATTTGGTTGGTGTTAAACCTAATTCTTATAGACTTGTTGAAAAAATGGATATGTTTATGTATCGTTATTTATACTGCAGTCATAACGTAGGTACTAGATCAGAACAGATTAAAACAGTTAATCAAATTAATAATTATGATGGTGTTGCTGTTATATATGTTAATTTCAATGGTAATGAACGTGTAGAAGATTATGTGTTTTTAACATCAATAGATATTTATTGGGATGATTCAAAAGAATCTAAAAGATTAAAAAGATTAAATAAGATAATAAAAAAAATCTAATAATCTAAAACAAAAAAAAGGATGCACTTATGCATCCTTTTTTTTTATATATAGATGCAAATAAATTTTATATATGAATAAAGTTAATATAGTATCTGGTAGTGCTAGGAGTGGAACATCACTTATGATGAACATATTAAAAGAAACATTTGGAGAAAATAGAATAATAGGTCGTAAATGGCCCATGGAAGAACAAATAAGTTATGTTACTAAACAAGGTAAAAATGAATCAGATGAAGAATTTAAAATAAGAATGTATACATATGATCGTGTACATAAAGAAGATGATAAAAAAAGATTTGATCACGCTAAGAAAATGAACCCTAATGGGTTTTATGAAGATGGTCGTTTTAGTGTGAGAGGATTATCATACGGTCCTGATACACATGATATATTTAAAAAAATAAATGAATCAGAAGATAAAAAAATTCTTAAAATCATTACACCAGGTTTAATTAAAACTGATCCAATTTATATAGATAAAATCATTTACATGGTTAGACATCCTGCTTCAATTGCTAAATCACAAGATGATAGAACGAGTAATTTTGAAATTATAGAAGGTGGTAAGAAAAAAAATCTTATGGAAGATGTTCAAAAATTTTCCCCTCGAGAATTTATAAATGATATGTTACGTATTTCTAATTACGTTTTAAAAAATAATATGGATATGTTTATTCTTAAATATGAAGAAATGTTACAATATCCTGATAAAGTATTATCACAAGTTTCTGATTTTTTATCTGATGGTGATTTTTCAAAATCAAAAAATATTATAGATACTTCATTATTTAGAAATAAAAGTCATAATGTTCCTGATACCGAAGAATGGAATGATGCCATTAAAATATTTGAATTATTCTTAGATAGAAAATTTGAAGATATAATTAAAAATTACACAAATAAACACATAGATAAATCTTGGTATTGTCATAGAACAATGTCAGTAATGGTTGAAGGTCATTGTAAATCTTGTAAAAATAACCCTAAATTTAGAGAAGTTCTTAAAAAACGAGCAACGGATGCTGGAATAGATTGGGGGAATGAACCATGTATTTATGAATGTGCTTACACAAAAGGAGATAAATTTACAATAGAAGAAAGTATAAAAAATAATTTTTGGATATAATGATAAAAGTAGGACAAGAATCAAAAAAACTAAGATTGTGGTGTGAAACATTAGACATCACAGATAAAGAAACAACATTATCTTTAATCGCTAATAAAGAAGTAGAACTTACTGAATTAGGTATTATAGATAAAAAAGCAATCCAACACCATTTAAATAGTGTTAAAAAAAGAATAATATAAAATGAAATTAGTATATAACGGTAAAATGTTAAATTTTGGTGGGTCATCTATAAGTTTTCCAAATTCACCACCACCAGCAACTTATGACACAGAAGAATATTGGGAATATTCAATATTAAATGATACAAGCTGGGAAGATCAAAATTTTAAAGTAGCTACAAGTATGACTGAGGATGCACTTGCAATGACTTCATACAACGCAATAACTAATCTTAACACATTTCAAATTTTAAATTATAATGTTGGTAATGATAATTATGATACAAAAACCTTTTATGTAGAAAGAACATATGATAATAATATGTTTTTGAATTCATGTTCTACTAATGTGTCTTTAGGTGATGATCTTTTAATGTTTGGTTTTCATAAAGAAGATATAGATGGAACCAAACGAGGATTTGTAGATGTAATGGAAATAGATGGTGATAATTTAACACCTATACAAGTTTTACATTCACCTGTATCTGAATCAGAAACAGGAACTAGATTTGGATTAAGTACATATTATAATAATGGAAATTTAGTTATTACCGAAGATAATCCTACAACTTCTAATTATTATGTATATTTTTATACTAATTCAGGTGGAACATTTGAAGAAAATGTAAGTAGAAGAATAACATTTAATTATGGAACTCACACACCTGTAAATTCTGGTGCTACAACAGGAGTTCAAATGTATGAAGATAAACTTAAATTAAGACAAGAAACAGGATTTCAATATAGAATTGGTGTTTCACCAGATTTATCCACAGTGGCTTTCCCTTATTATGAAGATGATGGTGATGAAAGAAATCTTTTCACTAGAATATACGAATACGATACATCATATACTATAACTGATGTAGATTTAGATTATAGACAAGACACTGATCCAACAGAAGATTTTTGGACACCAGTTCCATTTTATTTAGATGCTACTAACGATATGGTAGTAGGTACAAGTTCAGGAGTTAAAAATTATAATATTACTACACTCAGTAATAGTACATCTGCTTTTATATTTGCTATTAATAAAGATACTGTATGGACACCACAAAAATTAAGATACCATGGTATTGAAGATGATTATCCACAATTTATAGAATCACAGAAAACTGCTTGGAGTTTAAGTTTTGGTAGAATAAATGGTGGTGGTTCTTCTTATGGTTCAACTGTTCATTTATATAATGATAATCTGTATATTGGTGGGCGTTCTTATGGCGATCATTATAAAACTTATAAGAGTTTTGACCCAACCAGAACAGAAATCAATAGTTCTAACCCATCAATTGATATAATGAAACCTACTAATGGTGTATTTGAAATAGGAATTGTAGCTGATTATAGTATTGAACATTTAGGTAGTCATTTATTTGGAGACATAGCAGTTCCTATACCATCAGCGAGTAAAATTGTTTCTATAAATCAATATTGGAGATCATATTATAGTCCATATCGAAGTTTAGATTTAAAAATGCACATCGTTAAAATACCAGACTTAAATGTACCTACAAACACAGTAGGTGATGGTATTATGTTACCACTACAATATATGGAAGTTACGGTTTCTAATAACACATTTGGTAAATATGCACCAGGTGTATATGATTTTCAACCAATAGACTGGGTTTATCAAGGAGCTGATTTTGATGAAACAGGATATAGTAATTATTATTTAAGTGCATTTTTTGGGGGTTCAAAAAATACTGGAGTTTCCGCTTATGCTACTACATACCTTTGGATATGGGCATCAAGTCTATCAAGTATTTCAGCTAGTTTAACTGATATGAGTTCAAATTACACAACCCAAATATCTGATTCTCTCCAATGGGCTAGTGGTGATTACGTTAAATTAGAAGGTGAACCAACATTAAGTTTCACCACTACAAACGGCGCTGTAGTAACCGCTGTTTTAAAAACTAAAACTGTGACAGATAATGTTATCGAAAAATCTGATATCAATGGAAATGTAGTATTACCTATGGAAATAACTGAAACTAAATCATTAACTATAACTGGTAACACTGATAATTATTCTGATTTATATAGTATTGGTGATTATTTAATTGGGCTAGTTTCTGATGATTATGTCAATGTAATAAGAACATCTGATGGTGTGGTAGTTGATACCGTATCACCTGGTATGCCAAACACTCTTTATGAAATGGTATCTATAAATAACAATAGATTTGTTGTAAGAACTACAGGCACTAAAGGAGATATAACTACAAACAGTTATATCACTGTGAATGATGTAGTTACAGAGGTCGATAGTATAACTGGTAGTACTATTGGTGAAAATTTCAGTTGGGGTGAAGATGATAGTATCTTAATAACAAATACTAATATTATAGCAATAACTAATGGTATTTTTGGTACACCAGTACCTCACAACCTTGATCATGGTCAATCATTAAAACCTTTGGGGGGTAGTTATCTTGTTAGTGTTGATATAGATGATTCATTATCTTATGATAGAACTTATGCAAAACTTTTTTATATGAGTACAGGGTATACGTTAACCTTAAAAGATAGTACTGATATGTATGAAAGTGATGGTAATGTTAGAAATATAATATCATATAAATATCATTATAAATTTGATACATATGAACCAGTAAGTATGATTTATACAACTTATCTTTTCTCAATAAATAAAGTAAGTGAAGAATTTGAATTGATTAGTGTCTATGAGTTTGAACATAATAGTCATAACGTATCATCTGATGATGCGAATGGGTTGTCTATAAGAGTATTAGATTCAGGTGTATATGATTTAAATGCTAACAGAATTTATTCTAATATTATAAATATACAACAATCTAATAGTGGTGGAACATTTACAGTGTTAGCACAATATTCAATAGATAATGGTAATAATTCATTAGGTAGAGTTGCTATGAATTTCGATACTGAAAAATTCTACCATGTGGAACAAACGAAATTTGAAGAATTCACTCTATCTGCAGTTGGTGGTGGTGATTAAATTTTATACGAATATAAAAAAATCCTTTAACTTAATTGTTAAAGGATTTTTTTTGTTTAAAAGTTATGTTATTCATCTTTGGCTTTTCCCATATATTTACCTTTTACCCAAAGGTTATTATCTTCATCTATAAATTCAAGTCTACGATGCCATCCTCTTGGAACTTCACCAATAGGTCTTTTAAGTTTAGCTGGAACTTCACCAATTAAACCATTTTCATCAATTAAGTCAATATGCCAATATTCACCATCAAGTAAATCATATTTAAGACCTTCTTGTTTTTTATGGAACATAGCACTTTTCTTTCTTTCTAAATCTAACCATGCAAAAACTTTACTCCATTTAAATACCCATGAATCTAAATAATCAGACCACACACATTTTTCTTTTGGAAACCATTTATTATAATCTTTTTCTTGTCCATCTTCTGTTATGTATCTAAATTGAGAATGAACAATGTCTTTATTTCCTGGTACAGCATAATTTTCACCCCCACCACTATTCCATACTCTAATAGCTTCATCAGTTCTTACGTAATCATTACCAAATATACAATGCCTTGCATTATTTTGGTTAATATCTTCACCGTGATAATGACTAAAAACATAAACAGGTTCTTCTTCATGACTATCTAAATTATATTTACCACCATCGGTATCTGTTAAATCATATTTGGCGTTAAATTCATTTTCTTTGTTAGAAATTTGTCCTGTTACTGGATTATAATAACACATAGTATCACAGTAAGGATATCTATCATAATCACCATTACGTAGTGTAGACATCAATGTTAAATGTGATATATTATTAGAAACAGTATCTAATATAGTAACATTAGCACCCATAGATTGTTGAGACTTACATAACCAACCGTTTTCCTTAGCATAATCAATAAATATTTGTTCATCGGTATAATTATTTGTATAAACTCTATCCATGAATTTTCTTCCACTTGGATCATCTAATGTCCATAGTATTGCTCTTGCTACGATTCTTGTTTTATCATCTTTAGCATGTAAAATAATAATACTAACTTTATCAGGATTACTTGTATAGATATCAAAAATATCTTCATCATGTCGTTTCATACAAGAATCACCTAATGTACCAGTTTGCTGGTCGTATCTATGATAATTATACCATTTTGCAATATCATCACCATCTAATACTTCTAATAAACTAAATTTACTATCTCTATTGTAAAGTGATTTATATAAGTTTGCAAATGATTCAATATCCTTTTTGTTTTGACCACCTGGTAAACTTTGTTGAAATTGTCCTGGAAATGCACCATTGATAAATCTACCAATACGTGTTGGACTTCTAAAATCTTTATATAAACGATTCCTATCTTGTAACCTTTTTAATTTACTAACATCAAAATTTTGTTCTAAATCATTTAATTCTTCATCATCTTTAATATCCCAACCCAATACATCTATTGCTTTATTAGGATTAATAAATGTGAAAGTATCAGCATTATCTGGATTTATATCTAAAAAAGTTTGTTTAACTCTTGTATCCATATCAGAATGTTTCGATAATAATTCTCTTGCTATATCATGGTCTATAGTTTGTAGCACCTTTCTTAGCCTTTTCGATAAAAATAATGGGAAAGTTCTCAATGATTCTATAAGTTTAAGTTCATTAATATAATTGTCATAATTAGATAGTAACTTCATTGGGTAAAGTTTATTTTTTACTATATATAAAATAAAAAAAACCCCAATAAAAATATCGGGGTTTTTTTTAAATGAAATATTAGTCATGTCTGAATGAAATACTTCCACCCATATCATACATTCCACCATAATCATTATCTTCATAATCTGATAAAATATTACTTACCCAACCTGTATCTGGATTATAAAACTGCATTGTATCACAATAAGGATATAGATCATATTCTACTGCTCCTACTTGAACTTCTAAATCAGTAAATAATTTATCTCCATTAGGATGTATTATTTCATAATTGTATCCATATGTTTGATTAGATTTATAATAGTATCCTTTAGATTTAGCATATTCAATATACATATATTCATCTGAATCACTTGCGGTATAAATTCTATCCATGAAATATTTATCACCTTCTACATCTTCTCCATTGATTTTATCTAATTTCCAAAGAATAGCTCTACCTATGATTTTATCTCTGATATCTTCTGGGTAAAGGATTAACATACTTACTCTATTTGGATTATCTGAATAGATACCTAATTGTTTAGCTTGATTTTCACCTCTCATACATGATCCACCTAAAGTACCTGTACTTTTGAAATAATTTTCACAATTATAATAGTGTATTATATCTTCACCTTTTACTTCTACGATCATTTTAGAACGTGATTCAACAACTGCTTTAAATTGATTACCGAATGTTTCAATATCATTTGGTATATCTAACCAATCTTCTCTTTTTGGTGGGTTTGGAGGATATTTACCTGGGAACAATTGACCAATAAGACGACCTACTCTTTGTCTACCTCTGTTCTTTGTCCATACAGGATGATTCTTATCTGTAAATTGAATTTCATGTAAATCAAGAATGTGATTTATATCTTGAATCCAAGGATTCTTTATATCAGCTCCATCAAGAATATCAAATTCTCCCATTGATTTTTCATCTTCTTCTCTATTATCTTCTTGATCACCTCTTGGTGGTAATTTAAAATCTGTGTTTCGTTGATATGTACCATGAACGATTTCGGGTTCAATATGATCAGCAACCTTATTGGATTGGATAAATGTTACCCATCCTGGTTCAGGGTCTAAATCAATAAATGTCTTTTGGAACACTGGTTCTGATTCTTTATGTAAAGCTAAAAGGTCTGTTGCTATTACATGATTCATATCATTAAGAATGACTTTCATTTTTTCTGATAAAATAAGTTCTAATTCTGTTACTTTTACAGCTTCTACTAATTCATCAAATAAAAAATCATTAAAATCTAATAGTTTTTTCATCTAAGTGTAATTTCTTTTTTATACAACTATATATTAAAATAATTATACACAAACATATATATTAAAGATTAAAATACGAAAAATTTGGCAATATGGGTATTTTTTTATATCTTTGTATTATATGAAAAAGAATATATAATTGAAAATACGAAATAATCCAGAGGATACATCGCTCTACGGAGAGGAACTTCGGGACACCACTGCTAGACGTAGGAGACGAAAGTCGCTTTTACTACGGAGGGTGCAACCCAAACAGACTTAGAGGTTAGGCAGCTTTATGATAGTCGGGTTAGGGGCCAATAGACAAATGATGTAATAAAACAGGATTCCGAGTACGCTCAGATTATTTCAAACTTTTCTTTTAAATTTAACTAAGTAATTAAATTGATATATTTTTTATCACTTTTTTATTAAAAGATATTTGGAAAATCCAAATATTCTTCGTATATTTGTAATGTTTAACCAATAAATTTTAAATATGATTAACATAAAAGACACATTTTTAGCTCTTACAAAACGTAGGTATCCTAAAGGATCAGAAGATTTAGCAATGGAAATTGTGAAGAATTTACTACCTGACGTTAAGTTCGAGAAGGATGAATTTGATAATTACTACACATATATACCTAAATCTGATGGTTCAGATTCAGATACAATGTTTACATCTCACTTAGATACCATTGATAGTGGACCTTATGGTTACAGTAATGGTAAAGTTTGGGACCCAGGTTTGAAAAAAATGGTAAAAGACCCTGATGCTAAAGTTGATGATATGTCAATTAAACACGTAATAGATGGTGAATTTGTTAAAACTGACGGAAACACTAATCTTGGTGCAGACGACAAAGCAGGAACAGCTATCATGATGAATATGATTAGTGAAAAAGTACCTGGTTTATATTATTTCTTCATGGGTGAAGAAAGTGGTTGTGTAGGTTCAAGTAACTTATCGAGAGTGTTTGAAGAAAAAGGACACCCTACAATGAATAAATGTATTGCATTTGATAGAAGAGGTTATGATTCTGTTATTACAGAACAAACATCTGTTTGTGCTTCTGATGAATTTGCAGAAGAATTAGCAAAAAGATTAAATGAATATGGATTTTGGTTTAAGCCTGATCCAACAGGTGTTTATACTGATTCTGCTGAATTTACTGATATTATTCCTGAATGTACAAATATTTCTTGTGGTTATTTTAGTGAACACACTAAAACAGAAAAACAAGATTTAGAATTTCTTGAATTATTAGGTATTGTATGTACTCAAATTGATTGGGAAACTTTACCCATCGTAAGAGATAAAGATACAACTTATACAGGTAAGAAATCAAAAAGTTATGGTTCATATGGAAGATATAACGAATGGGATCATTGGAATGGGTATAATGGGTATGATGGATATGGTGGAAGTTATTCAAGTAAGTCTAAAACTAAATCTAAATCTAAAACAACCCCTAAAACATTTACCGATAATGGTGATGGTCTTAAAGAAATTAAAAAGAATTCAACTGTAGATTTTGATTTTGATAAGTGGTATACTGAACAAAAAACAAAGGCGTGGGAAACTACACCGTAAATAAAATAATACAATTTGGTTAAACACGAAAAACTTCATGGTGTATTTTAATATATATTGTGGAGTTTTTTAATTTAAAGAAAGATTATGGATAAAATTTTAAACATATTAAATCAAGATAAACCTTACGATGTTTTATATCATTTGTTTCAAACAGGTGAACTTGAAAAACTATTGCCTGAACTTTACAATCTTCACACTACCACAGAAGCAGGTCACAAGAACAATTTTTTCCATACATTAGGTGTTCTTAAAAATGTGTGTAATATAAATGGTGATCTTAAAATGAAAATAGTTGCTATTCTTCACGACATAGGAAAACCAAAAACTAAACGAAGAAATGATAAAAAAGGGTGGACATTTCATGATCACGAAGCTGTAAGTGCTAAAATGTCATTGGGGGTTCTTGATAATTGGGGTATAACCGATAAAAATGATATCAAATATATATTCAATATGATAAAATATCATGGTAGGGTTAAAATGCACCGTGATGTTACTGAATCAGCTATTAGACGATTAGATACTAATGTTGGACAAGATATTATATTTGATCTTATAGATTTTTGTAAATGTGACTTAACTACTAAACACGATGATAAAAGACAACGAATAGTAGATTCACTTAACAAAATAACTGAAAGAATTGTAGAAGTCCGTAAGAAAGACGAAGAAGGAAAATGGCGTTCACCAATTACAGGATTTGTAATTATGAAACTTATTGGTGTATCACAAGGACCTGTTATTGGACAAATCAAAAAAGAAGTTGATCCAAAATTGAAGTCTGGAGAATGGACAGAAAAAGAAGCAATTGATTATATAGTAACTAACTACAAATAATAACCAAACCCAATCAATTATGATTGGGTTTTTTATTTAAACAAATATAATAAATTATAATATAAATATCATGGCACTATGTAAATTATGTGGTAGAGATAAAACTTTAACATTTCATCATTTTATCCCTAGAACCTTACATAAAAATAAATGGTTCAAAAAGAACTTCACTAAAGAAGAAATGAACAAAGGTATTTATATTTGTGAACACGATTGCCATCCTGAAATCCATAAATTTATTGATGCTAAAGAAATGGGGAGAGAATATAACACATTAGATTTATTAAAATCCCACCCTAAAGTATCAAAATATATCAAATGGATTAAAAAACAAGATTAAATATGTTTAATAGAATTTACAACGAATCTAATTTAGATACGATGAAAAGAATTTCTGATGGTACAATCAACGGAATTATTACATCACCCCCTTATAATATAACCACTAAAAGGAAAGATAATTATTACAAAAATGGATACTCTGATATAGATAATTTATCGGAAGAAGATTATATTACAACTCGTATGAATGAGTTCGTTGAATTTGACCGTATCCTACGTTCTGATGGGGTTATATGTTATAATATGTCTTATCACCACTTGAACCCAATTCTACCGTTAAAACTCATTAATATGGTCGAAAATGACACTAATCTTAGTTTAGTAGATATGATTGCTTGGAAGAAACCAAATTCAATTCCATTTCAATCATCACCAACAAGATTAAGTAGAGTAGTTGAGAATGTTTTTATTTTAGCACATAAGGATTTTAAGAAAAGTTTTGTTACTAATAAAACAATTAGTTCGATTAATGAAAAGACTGGTCAGAAGTTTTTTAAACATTATGTAAATTATATTGAAGCTAGGAATAATGATGGTATTAAAAGTAAATTGAAAGCATCATATTCAACAGATTTAGTTCTTCAATTAATTGATATTTATTTCCCAAAGGACAGTTTAATATATGATCCTTTTTCTGGATTAGGAACAACTGTCAAATCATGTATGATGTCAGGAAGAAAATATATTGGTAGTGAATTGGATGAAGAAATATTTAATGACTCTATGGAAAATATAAAAGGTGTTAATTAATATTAACACCTTTTTTTCTGATGATATTTTATGTATCACTGTTATGTGCAATAACTTCAAATGTTGTAAAACTCCCATCATATGAATCTAATACACTTGGGTCCCATCCTTTTCCAGGTTCAACCCCATCAAGTTCAATCACAGTATGATTTGATGATACTGTATAATCTATATCATCACCAAGATTCATATTAACTATTGCCTCATCAGTTGTGCCTCCTGTTCCTGTAATACTAACTTTTTCATCTCCATTAACACTTATAGTAACTGTTACAGACCAATTAATATATGCAGCTATAGATGCTTTTAAAGTTACTTGATAACCTGATTCTGTTGGTATTGATAGTGCACTCCCACCTATTTGTAATGCCATTCCGTTGTGTTGTATTCTTGTCATTCTGATTATTTTTATTTTATATATTAAATAATTAATGTAAATTATCTTTGTACGTTTTTATATTGATAAATCCCTGTTTTAGTATTTAACCGTTTATAAACATCTACAATTACATTGGTTTTTTTATCATAGAAACCAGGGAATAGAGGATTATATGTTTCCATAACCATAGGTTTCCCTTCTTCGATCAATTCCCATTTTGTCCATTTTGATTTAAATAATGTCATAATTTTCTTATTTAGTTAATTGTTTTATTTGTAATTTCAATAATTCTATTTCAAGTTGTTCTTTAGTTTCATTAACTACAACAAGTGCAGCTTCTTCTGATCCATTCCCCATAACAAATATCCTATAATCAATATTATTTTTCTTAAACATAAATGTTTTTATTGATGTACTAGGTATGGTGGTAGGTGAAACAGCTTTATTAAATGTGTTTGGATTAATTATCAATTCTCTATTAGATACTTGTCCTAAATATGTACCATCTTCTGTTGAATGTGATCGAACAACATTAAGTGCTGTTGATTCCTTTACTATTGGTTGTTCTGATTGATCTTCTGTAGACTTACCTGTATAATTCAAATTCTTAGGTTTTTCACTACACCCCATCAATAACAGTGCCATTACCAATAACAATAGCATTAAAATTAATTTTGTTGTTTTTTTCATAATTTAAGTTATTAAGTTAATTAAATTTATTATTTTATCTTTAGTTAAATATCCATCATAGTCATAGTTATGTAAACAAACTAAGTCAGTGATTTTTTTTTCATTTTTATCATCGGTTCCACAAATCCACATCATTTCATTTGGTGTACCAACACACCCAATAGATAGATGTCTATGTCTACTTAATTTGTAAATATGAGCATCTGTTATTGTAAAATGTGGAATTGGTTTAAATCCAATTAATACTAATTCGTCTTTTGTCATTACATTTCCATTATTTTAACATCAGGTAGTACACCTAATTCGTTTAATTTCTTTTTAGATATAGGGAAGGATACGTGTCTTACTTTTTCATCTGAATGATCAGCTCCACAACCATTCCAATTTCTTCTTGTTTGGTGTATTTTACCGTTCAAAACATATGAATCATAGATAGATGTCCTATGGTCGAATCCCTTTTCCCATTGATCATCATAAGGGAATTTTTGTTTCAAAACTTGAACATTGTCAATAAACCATAATACATAGCTTCGAGATTTACCATCTCTACATTTTTTGTTAATTTGTGTGTGTCTTGTTAATTTGTGTTCCATAATATTTTATTTAAATGGTAAGTTTTCTAATTTAGTACAAATAAATCGTTTTGATATTCTAAATTCTTTATTATTCATTGGATTAATCGCAATTATAGATGTATTAGTATATCTTTCAAATTTAAAAAATAAACAACCCTTTTGTTGATTATCAAGTACAAATAAATCACCTTCTTCAAGATCATTTGTATCATTTTGTGATTTTGGGAGTCCACCTTTCATATAACCTACTACATCATACTTAGTTTCTGAACTATTTGTAATTGCAAGTTTATAAGATTTCATAGTTTCCATACAAATAGCATAAATATTTCTTGCACCATTTGGTATTCGGTCAAACATATATAATTTATTATTATAATCAATGACAAAACCTGAACATAAATGTCCTATT
>JACKZZ010007455.1_pt1 | contig 29624 bp, 22 predicted proteins | sample 8027871 | NCBI WGS metagenome assembly JACKZZ01 (sample SAMN15724774, study PRJNA655200) | protist metagenome | isolation source: fluorescence activated cell sorting (FACS) single amplified genomes of... | place: USA: West Boothbay Harbor, Gulf of Maine | collected 2000-07-19
GTTTGAATTGATAGGAATCTTCTTCTATAACTTAAAACTAAAATAAATGTTTAAAATTAATTTTAAAATTAAGATACTCTTTATTTTTTTAGTGAGTACTTTACGCTAAAGATGTTTATTGCGTGTTTTAACATTATTTTATATTTTTAAGATAGCTTTCGTCTAGGAGACTTTTCATTTTCTACATACAAATAATAAAAGCTTAATATTCCTTACCTTTCTTTGTCCATTATTTGTACTATTGTATAAAAAAATAGACTACTACAAAGGCTCTGTTCTTTTAGAAATTTAATTCCTTAAACAATCCCGAAGTTTTCTAAATTACGCGAATATTTTTGTAAAGGTTTTGCTTAGAGATCTTAGTAAAAAGAAAAGAGTAGATTACTCTTATGCTCAAAGGTTATTCAAAAGCTATTTTGATTTTCATAATAACTTTTAAGTGAGCCGAGTGTTGTCATGTATAGATATGATAAATACACTGAGGTGTTGGGATCAACTGTTCTCTAAGTTGCAAATACGTAAACCTACCCTTATTTAATATAGCTAGCAAAAAAGTTTAGAGTTAAACATAAATTAAGCTCTTTTTTACTAAAATTTTATTTTTAATATCTATTTTCAAAGATATTGGGAAGAAAAAAAATGCTTTATGATATCTTTGAATAACGATAATCGCTTTTTTAATGACGTAATAAAGAATACAATGGCATACAAAATAACCAAACAACATCCACAAAATGCCAATAATAAGCTGCTGCTTCAAACCCAAAATGATGCTCTCGAGTAAAATGATGCCAAATTAATCTTAAAGTACATACTATTAAAAAGCATGTTCCAATAAAAACATGAAATCCGTGAAATCCTGTCGCTAAGTAAAAACAAGATCCGTAGACACTATCAGAAATAGTGAAAGGAGCGTTAACATACTCAAATCCTTGTAGACCTGTAAAAAGAATAGCTAATACTACAGTACCTATTAATCCTAATAATGCTTCTTTTCTAGCTCCAGCAACGATAGCATGGTGAGCCCAAGTAACTGTTGCTCCAGAGCTTAAAAGTAGAATGGTATTTAATAGAGGAATTTCCCAAGCACTTAACACAGGCATAGCTTCTGGCGGCCAGACAGCACCTATATCAAAAGTAGGGGATAGACTAGAATGAAAAAAAGCCCAAAAAAAGCCGAAAAAAAACATAACTTCTGATACAATAAACAGTAGCATTCCCATTCGTAACCCTAGTTGGACGTCATGAGTGTGCTGTCCTTCCAAAGTACCTTCTCTAATAATATCTCTCCACCAAGTATACATTACGAATAGAGTCATAACAACTCCTAAAATTAGTGTATTCCCACCGTAAGAATATCCGTGCATATATCCAACACCTCCTGAAACCATAGTAAATCCTCCGAAAGCTGCAACTAATGGCCAAGGACTTGGATCTACTAAATGAAAAGGATGTTTTTGATTATTTTTATAATTTTGAAGATTAATTTGATTCGACATTGTAATATAAATTAATTAATTTTAACTTATTCTTATAGTATTTCTTTCATAAATACTTTTTTTTAACCAAAATAGGTACTTTTTTGATTATTTAAGAATAAAAGTTTTTTAAAAGTTAAAGTTTTTTTAAATTTTTAATAGATTACCGTGGTTTTAACTGGAAGTTTGCCTGCTCCGGTTTTTAACGCAGCTAAAGCTAATTTTTCCGGTATACCGTCTAATTCAAAAAGTAAGGAGCCACCAGCAATTCGGGCTACCCAATGACTGACATTTCCTTTCCCTTTTCCCATACGAACTTCTATAGGTTTTGACGTGATAGGTAAATCTGGAAAAATTCGTATCCAAACTTTTCCTAGTCTTTTAGTTTTTCTAGTAATCGCTTGTCTTGTAGCTTCAATTTGTCGTGCGGAGATACAACCAGATTCTAAAGCTTTTAAACCAAACGTACCAAATTTTAATTGATTGGACTTATATTCTAATTTTGGAAGCCGTCCTTTTCTATACTTTCTATATTTAGTTTTCTTTGGTTGTAAAAACATTTTTAACAGGTTCTTTTTCACAAACCCAAACTTTTAATCCAAAAGATCCTACAGGACTATAAATATGTGTTTTTGAATAATTTACTTTGGAATTTGCACCTTGTAAAGGAAGAGTTCCACATTGTATTATTTTACTTTTTGCTCTTGGTGCTCTATTTAGTCTTCCTGAAATAATTATTTTGATTCCTTGCCACTTTGACGTTTTTATCTTATGAAAAATAAAAAGTGCTCTTTTTAAAAAAGTTAAAAAAAAGTTATGCTTACGCATAAATCTAAATTTTAAGGCAATAAATCGGGTTAATAATGCTGCATTATTCCCTTTCTCAGAAAGAAGAACAAAAAGCTCCATAGCCTCAAAATAAAATAAAGAGCGTGAATATCCACGTAATTTTTTTGTTGCTGTTTTATAAGGAGCGTAACGCATCACTTTAGAAACAACATTGTTTTGTATATTCGTAAAAGAAAAAGTCACTTTTAAAGATTTAGTATAGCGAATTAAAATTAAACCTAATTTTTTCTCCAAGCTTGTACTATTTAGACTTTTTAATTTTGGTTTATTTATACATAAATTTTGATTTAATTTTTTTAAGATTCGTTGTTTAAGTGTCTGTTTCTTATTCTCGATAAAAAGTATTTGAGGTTTTCTTAAGTATCTTTTTTTCCATAATCTTTTACGAAATTTTAAAATACGTAAACGTTTTAAAAGTAACCCTTTGCTTTGGATCGCTCTCGTAGAATAATATTGAATAAATATTTTTATTTCGGTAGAAGATCTTTTAAGGATACAGCTGATTAGAACTGCTCCTCGTTTTCCAAAAATCTTATCTAAAGCTTCTCGAATAATCAAGTCTTGGTATAAGTAATAAGAGGATTCATTTTGATTGCTTGCAAAGTAATGAGAATCCCATACAATGTCTTTTGAGTTAATTCTAAATATAACAGGATTTACTTTTTGGCCCATGTAATTTTAGTGTCCCTTAAAAAATCGAGCCGGAATGAGTCCAAACTCTCCTCTAATTCGGAATTAAGGAGTTATTTTTTTAAATCTTAAATTTACAACTCGTTTGTAAACAAGAATACTTGTCGTATGCCAGATAGTCGCAGTAACTAACGGTTTTTAAATTACTTTTGACCAAACAACATAGAGACAGTTTCTGATACTTGAGTTGTGATAGGATTAGCTGCAATATCTGTCGCAACGGTGTCAAGAGACGACTGTAGCTGTGGTAAAGTATTTAATATATTATTACCTGAGTTAGTTAGATTTTCTTGGATAGCAGTACTGACAGGCGTATTCGGTGGAGCGACTATATCTGCTGCCACGTCAATAACAGGGGGAGTTTGCATAATACCGTTTGCTACAGCGGCATCGGGTACGAAAACTAAACCTCTTGGTGCAACTATAGACAAAGCACTTGCCGGTAAAGCAGCTACCTGGGTCACCACATCCGTAACGGATGACGCTGGTGTAATCACACCTCCCATCGCTTCAAACCATGAGTATGTTAGTTCTTCTCCTGACGGGAGTGGTGTGACTGGTGCTGTAGGCACACCCTGTGGCAAATTATTCCATGTGGTAGCTAAAGATTCTTGTAGATTTATAATTGGCGTATTGGGTGGAGCTATCGCCCCTTCTATGGGTGCAACGATAGTTAGTATAGTCCGAATATTTAATTTTTTTAAGCCAACATTTTTATGTCGGTGAGGCAAGTATGTGTTGCCTTCAGTTGTTTTTACATGTTTTATAAGACAAAGTGGATTTAACAGATAAGTCATAAAGGGTACGAGTTCCTCACAAAATCGAGCAGGAATGAGTCCAAACTCTCCTCTAATTCAGAATTAAGGATTCATTTTTTAAAATTTTAAATTTACAACTTTTTTGCAGACAAGAATATTTGTCGTATGCCAGATAGTCTCAGTAACTAACGTTTTTTAAATTACTTCGGACCAACCAACATAGAGACAGTTTCTGATACTTGAGTTGTGATAGGATTAGTTGCAATATCGGTCGCAACGGTGTCAAGAGAAGACTGTAGCTGTGGTAAAGCATTTAATATATTATTACCTGAGTTAATCAGACTTTCTTGGGTAGTAGTAGTTACGGGAGTACTTGGTGGAGCTATTGCCCCTTCTATAGGTGCAGTGATAGCTAACATAGTTCGAAAATTTCGTCGTCTGAAATCCAAATTTTTAAATAGGTGAGATTCTAAGTTTCCGCTAATTGTCAATCCTTTATTTTTTGAGTGGGTTGTTCCATTAAGCCTTGTAATGGCATATAAATTTTGGTTATTTAAAAAGTTCATAATGAGCGTTTAGAGTCGAAATGTTTAAGATTTTGATTATTTTTTTAATATTTTTAGAAATTTATCTCTTGTTATTTTCATTTTTTAGGAAGTATTCTTAATTTTTCTTTGTAGCTGTTTTGATCCTATAGTCTCTAATTTTTTTGTTATTTTTTTTTTTTTTTATAAGAGAATCTTGCCCGAGTAGGGACGAATTCACCTAATTTATGACCAATCATCTGTTCCGTAATGTGAATACTTAAAAATCGTTTTCCATTGTAAACTTGAATTTCTTTTCCTGATAGATAGGGTAAAATTGTTGTTGTTCTAGACCAAGTTTTTATTATTTTCTGGTTTTCTTTTGTCTGTTTAAATTCTTTTTTCAAGAACGATTTTTCGACATAAGGGCCTTTCCAAAGAGATCTACTCATTATTACAAGAATCTTTATAAAGATTTCGATTATTTTTTTAATACTTTTGTAAATTTATCTTTTGTTATTTCTATCCTTAATGAATAAAGGATACCACTTGATTTATCCGTTGGATAATTAAGAGTTTTTATATAATATTTTATTTCATATTTAAAGTTTGAAACGGTAAATTATTTTTTTTGTAAAAAAAAATAGATTTTTTAATAAATGAGGGTGCAATTTTTAAATTATTTTAACTTATTACCTAAAAAGTTATTTTTTTGTCTCCTATTTAAATCACTTTTTTTGGATATAGTAGTTGTAATTTTATTTTTTTTAACAAATCTATCACTTAATAAAAAAATTGGTTAATTATTTTACTGTAGCGTACTTTTTGTTTTACTTTATTTTCATCATGTTATAATAGGTGGAACTTCGATAGAAAAAGATCGCTTGTATAGAATTTTTTTTTAATACTCTATATTCTAAAAAGAAAATTAATACTTAAAATGCTAGGGTTTGCATAAAAAATCAAAATTTTAAACTGGGGGTTAACGAAAGATTTTAGGTATTGTATTCGTGTTAAGCTACCTCTAAATAGGTTTCTTAATTCAACTTTTTTTACCTAAAAAAGATCTAGTGGAATTTTTCTTTAGAAATCTTTACATTTTAAGTATTAATTTTCTTTTTAGAATTTTAAAAAAAATTTCAATACAAGTAATCTTTTCACACAATTTAGCTTAAAGAGATTAATGTTTCAAGAAATATCGAAAAAAAATGTTTGACTAACGAGGAGTCTAATTACTATTCGTTTAAGAAATTTAAAGTTCGAAATATTCAAGACATTTAAGCATTTTCCTTTTCCTTTTCATACTTAATTTGTCTGAACGTCTTAAGGTGCCAAGAAATTTTTTTTGTCAGGGCACTCTTCGAGTAGAGGAATCAATTTGGGTTTACCTTGAAGTAACCTAGTCCAAAAGTAGTAAGGGTTTCTATTTAGATTTTTCCGATGAAGCTTAAAACCAAAGGGAGTTTTCTCATAGGCAAAAACATTGAAAACAGGTTGATAACTTTCAGGACTAACCTCATCTAAAAAAAGTTATTGTTCCAGAGGGATAAGTGAATCAGTTATTTTTTTAAAGAATCGTGGTAGGATGCGTGTAATATTTCGCTCTTGCAAATTAAGATTTTAAATTTCCTCTGTCAAAAAAAAACGCAAAATTTCATCAGACGTCAACTAATTTTTAATAATTGCTTACGTAAAAGATATTTCTGTAAATACTGCGTGAGCCGCAACCTAACGAAATTTAGCGGTTTTTTGACCTCTTGCGGGTTTACCCCAAGGAGTAACTGAAGGCCGTCCTCCTGACGTTTTTCCTTCTCCACCTCCATGAGGATGATCGTGAGGATTCATAGCAACACCACGAACAGACGGTCTTTTGTTTAACCAAGTAGACCTCCCAGCTTTTCCTAAATTAATTAAATTTTTGTTTTCGTTGGAAAGAGTACCAATACTAGCTCTACACGCTTCTAGTACAACTTTTTGTTTTCCTGAAGGAAATTTCAATCGACAAAGCCCTTGCTGTTTTCCAAGTAATTGAATATAATTACCTGCAGCTCGAGCGATTTGGCCTTTTTTTTTTGGAGATACACTTACATTATGAATAAAAGTACCAACAGGTACTTTTTCTAATGATAAAGTGTGACCAATTTTAATTTGAGCAGTATGCCATGAACAAACCAAATCGCCTTTTTTCAAGCCTTGTGGTGCTAATATATAAGACGGAGACCTGTTGATTGTATCATAAATAGATGCAATGTTTGCTGTACGATTAGGATCGTACTCAATGGATAAAACAATACTTTCTTTTTCTTTTCTATAAAAATTTATTTTACGATAGAGTCTCTTATGTCCTCCACCTATTCTGTAATTTGTTATTCGTCCTAGGTTATTTCTACCACCAGATAAAGATAAGCCTGATGTTAAACTTTTTAAAGGTTTAATTTTTTTTGATAGGGTTGATTTGTCTAATAATTTTAGTTGACGCTGAGATGGGGTTATAGGCTTAATAGATTTTAAATACATTTTTATTTAATCTGCGTCAAATTTTGCTAGTTTTTTTTTGCGAGAGGTAATAAGGCAAAAAAAGTTTTTTACGTTAGGTTTTTTTTTTAATTTACATAAAGAAAACTTCATTAAGAATTCATAGGTGACTCTTTATTTTGATGTATAGTCTTTTTACGAAAGGGTATTCAAGAAATTTTAACTGCGTTTAATTTATTATCTTTACTATTCTATATTATAAAAAGAAAATTAATGTTTGTAAAGATAAATTTTCTTTTTATAGCGTAAGAACTTTTTTTGATTTTCAAAATCTCTATAAATTTAAACTATTAAAATTAATAATTAGCTATAAAAAAAGTTTGTTGTCCGAGTAGTATTTGTTCTCTTAGGTATTTTAAGAAACTTTTCTTTAAAAGATAAGTTATTTGGATTAATAATTTCATGATTTACGTTAACTGAAGCGATTACCCTTTTTGCACTAGAACTCAAACCCCGTGTTTTCATTCTAAGAATCTAATCTTTTAAATATATTTTTATGTAAACAATAAACACGCGCGTTAGAGAGGAAATACTAACAAGCTTTTAGTACTTTTTTGCTAAAAACTTTACAGTTCTTACACAAAAAGCCTATCTTATTTAAGTAATAATCTTTTACAGCTTTTTTACGAAAATTTATCTTGAAGGGTTACGGTTTCTCGCTTAGATGCTTTCAGCGATTATCCGTTATGAATTTAGCTACCCAGCGATGCCGTTGGTACGACAACTGGCAAACAAGTGATTCACGTTTCTCGGTCCTCTCGTACTAGAGTCTAATCTTCTCAATTTTCTAACGCTTACAGTAGATAGGGACCAAACTGTCTCCCGACGTTCTAAACCCAGCTCACGTACCACATTATTCGACGAACAGTCGAACCCTTGGGACCACTTACAGCTCCAGGATGTGATGAGCAGACATCGAGGTGCCAAACGACTCCGTCGATAGGGTCTCTAGGGAGTCATTAGCCTGTTATCCCTGGCGTACTTTTTATCCGTTGAGCGATGATCCTTCCACTAGGAATCATCGGATCACTATGACCGACTTTCGTCCCTGTTCGATATGTCAATCTTACAGTCAAGCAAGTTTATACCATTGCGCTCTTCAATCGAAATAACACGATTTGAACTTACCTTAGTACGCCTCCGTTACTATTTAGGAGGCGACCGCCCCAGTCAAACTACCAAATATACAGTGTCTTTTATTACTTTAGATAAAGATTAGTGAGCAGTGAAAAAATTTAAGGATGGTATTTCAAAGATGCTTCTACAGTTTACTAACGTAAAGGTATCAAAAGCTCCCATCTATTCTACACATAAACTTTTTTACTGCAATGTATAATTATAGTAAAAAGTGCACAGGGTCTTTCCGTCTAGCTGTAAGAACCCCGCATCTTCACGGGGATTTCAATTTCACTGAGTCTATGTTGGAGACAGTGGGACAGTCATTACACCATTCATGCAGGACATTAATTAGATGCCAAGGAATTTCGCTACCTTAGGACCGTCAGAGTTACGGCCGCCGTTTACTCGAGCTTGAGTTTGAAGCCAAAACTTCTCTCTTTAACTTTAGAGCACTGGGCAGGTGTCAGCCCCTATACTTCCTCTTACGAGTTTGCAGAGACTTGTGTTTTTACTAAACAGTTGCTATCCCCGATTTTGTGTCGACTACTAAGTTTAAGACCAAAAATTCCACATCGTATTTTTAATTTTTTTAGTAGTCACTCCTTCTCCCGAAGTTACAGAGCCATTTTGCCGAGTTCCTTCAACATAGTTCTCTCAAGCACCTTAGTCTACTCGACCCGCCCACCTGTGTCGGTTTACAGTACGGATATTGTTATTACAGCACTTTAGTGCGTTTTATAGCTTTTTCCTGGAACTTTTAGACTAATTTTATATTACCATAAAATAAAAATAGTTGTTAAAATTCGTCACTTTTTTAATAATGGGAGTAATACTACCCAACCCATTGAAATACAGCTTTCGCTTTTTTCTTAGGGACCGCTTTATAAGAATTGATTTTTCACAATTCATTAAGGAGGATTACCCTTCCCTTAAAAACCTTGGGCTTACGGTGACAATGTTTTTCTAGTCAAAAATAGACTTTTTACTACATTGTTTGTCGTTACTAATGTCAACATTCTCAATTCTGATATTTTCAATAAATGTAACCATTTATTTTTATAAACGTACAGAACGTTCTGCTACCACTTTTTTAAAAAAAGTTTGCCGTTTCGGTAAATGATATAAGTCCTTCTACATTTTTGGCGCGGTAAAACTCGACCAATGAGCTGTTACGCTTTCTTTAAAGGATGGCTGCTTCCGGGCCTACCTATTGGTTGTTATCATTTCACCACTTCCTTACTCACTTAATCATTTTTAAGGACCTTAACGAACAATCTGGGCTGTTTCCCTCTCGACTTTGGATCTTAGCACCCAAAGTCTGTCTGCTTAAAATCTTGTTTTTTGTATTCGGAGTTTCTTTGAAGTCAGTAAGACTTGACGCCCCCCTAGTTCAACGAGTGCTCTACCCCAAAAAAAGTTTTTAAACGCTCTACTTAAATAGATTTCGCAGAAAACCAGCTATCTCTGAGTTTGATTAGCCTTTCACCCCTAATCACAAATCATCCCAGTATTTTTCCACATACACGGGTTCGGTCCTCCAACGAATGTTGCCACTCAGTTTTCAACCTGTTCATGATTAGATCACTCAGTTTCGGGTATTATTAAAATAACTATGTTGCTTTTTTTAAGCTTGATTTCTCTTTGCCTTCACCTTTTTTTAGTTTAAGCTTGCTATTTTAATAAATTCGTTGACCCATTATGCAAAAGGTACCTTAGCACTTTTAAAAGCTTTAAGCGTTTGTTAGCATTAAGTTTCAAGTTCTTTTCAACTCCACGAATTTCTTTTTCACCTTTCCCTCACGGTACTAGTTCACTATCGATTGTTAAAAATAATTTTTACTTTAAGGGTGGTTCCTTAGTCTTTAAACTATACTCCACATAAATAGTTCTACTCTTTATAAATTATTTACAATTATGTTTTCTACAGGACTATAACCTTCTTTGGATCTTTTTTCGAACAAAATATTTAAATAATTTTTTAGTACTTTTTATCGGGTTCGTTCGCCACTACTAACGATTTCTCGGTTGATTTTTTTTAGGTTACTTAGATGTTTCAGTTCACCTTTTGTTATCTTTAAATTATAAAAATATTCTAAATTAAGAATCGGTTTCCCGTTATGGGTTTTAAAAAAATCTCAGTATGTAAATACTCCTTTTTAAATTTCGTTTTTAAAACGCCCATTAAATTTTTAACATCAAGGTATCCTCTTAATGCCTAAAACTTTAAAAGAGGCGACTAATCTCTTTATACTTTACTATTTGACATAAAGCATCTTTTGCTACTTCTAAAAAATCTATTCCTTTTTTTATTCTGTAATAGCCTTAGGGTATTTAGGTGATGGGTATCTTATTTAATAGAAGTTAAACTTTTTACGTTTTTTTTTAATATTTGAAAGCAGACTCGAACTGCTGACCCAAAGATTTTCAGTCTTTTGCTCTACCAACTGAGCTATTCAAATCTTTATTTAATACTTTGTAGTTTTTTTATTTAATTTATACCTATTAAATTTTTTATCATATGTGTTCTATATAGACCCGAGTAGACTTGAACTACCGACTTTACGCTTATCAGGCGTACACTCTAACCAACTGAGTTACAGGTCTTTAATAAAAAATTAAACTGTTTTTGAACCATACTATTTAGTTGAAAAAATATATGAAGGGAGCAGGACTCGAACCTGCGATAGTCTAAACTAACAGATTTACAATCTGCCACTTTAACCAACTCAGTCATCCCTCCTTTTATCATTTAAGTTAGGCTAAATAAGGGTGTTAATCTAACAGTAGATGATTTTTTGTGTTGTATTTAATAAATGACGCAATTAATCTTATAATGTATATAGCTTCTTCCAGCCGCACATTCCTGTACGACTACCTTGTTACGACTTCATACAGGTTACCAATCCTTCTCTCATTTATTTTTTTATTTAGTAGTCTACGCTAAAAACATAATTAAAAGTTTTTTTGTACTAATAAAAATCCTAAATTTCAAATAGAATTAATTTCTTGCATGTGACGGGCGGTGTGTGCAAGACCAAAGTACTGATTCACCGCGACGTGATGATTCGCGATTACTAGTGATTCCAACTTCATGTAGACGAGTTGCAGTCTACAATCTGGACTAGGATAATTTTTTAAGATTAGCTCCAGTTGACACTTTTGCAACTTATTGTTATTACCATTGTAACACGAGTGTAGCCCTGCTCATAAGGGCCATACAGACTTGACGTCGTCCTTACCTTCCTCCAATTTATCATCGGCTGTATTTTTAAAATCCTGTTTTTTTATGAATAAAAAAACGAGTAAACTAAAAAAAAGGGTTACGCTCGTTAAAGGACTTAACCGAACATCTTACGACACGAGCTGACGACAGCCATGCAACACCTGTGATAATGTTTTCTTAATTTTAAGAAAAACAGTTTTATTTCTAAAACCTACATTCCATGTCAAGAGCAGGTAAGATTTCTCGCGTATTATCGAATTAAACCTCATGTTCCACCACTTGTATTAGTCCCCGTCAATTCCTTTGAGTTCCAATCTTGCGATCGTACTCCTCAGGCGGAGTGCTTATCGCGTTAGCTAAGGGCTTAAAAATGTTTCTAAGCCCAAGCACTCAGCTTTTACTGGGTGGATTACTCGGGTCTCTAATCCGATTAACTCCCCACCCCTTCGTTCCTCAACGTCAGTTTAATAAACCAAATAGTAGCCTTCGCCTTTGGTGTTCCTTTATATATCTCCGAATTTCATCTCTCCATATAAAATTCCACTATTCTCTATTAAACTCAGAGTAAAATAGTATTGAAAGCTTTGTCAGAGTTATGCTCTGGATTTTAACTAACAACTGATTTTACCGTCTACGAACCCTTTACGCCCAGTTATTCCGAATAATGCTTGCCCCTCCCGTATTACCGCGACTGCTGGCACGAGATTAGTCGGGACTTCTTCTTCAAGTACGGTCATTATCTTCCTTGACGAAAGAACTTTACAACCAAATTAGTTTTCATCATTCATGTAGTATTGCTAGGTCAAACTTTCGTTCAGTGCCTAAGAATCATTACTGCTGGCTTCTAAAAAAGCCTGGACCTTGTCTCAGTTCCAGTGTGACTGATCGTCCTCCTAAATCAGCTAAAGATCGAAGGCTTGGTACGCTTTTACCCTACCAACTACCATAATCTTTCGCGGCCCCATCTTTTAACGAAATAAATCTTTTTGCCCTACAAGGTATCATTATACAGTATTCGCTTCAATAAAATTTTAACTTATCCTGTTTTAAAAGGTAGGTTTGCCACGTGTTACTCACCCGTTCGCTACGAAAAAAACTTTTCGTTCAACTCGCATGTATAAATCATACTACTAGCATTCATTCTGAGCCAGGATCAAACTCGAAGTATAAAAGAACTTAAAGTTAACTTATAGGTTCTCTAACTTACAAAAAATTGCGATATAACTAGTGACTTTATAGAGTCGCTAAAAAATATCTTTAAATTTTTTTTTTATTCTATACTATAAAAAGAAAATTAACGTTTAAAAATTATAAAATACTATTATTAATATGTTATGCCTATTCAAAAAAACAAATATAAATTAATTTTTTAACAACATTTAATGAATTACAACAAAACAATTAAAGACTTAACCCTATCTGTATAATTACATTTGTAATACTCATATGCATCACATCTAAAAAAATTTCTGGATATATACCCATAAACAGAGTTCCTATCAATAACGGTAAAAATACGAAAAATTCACGTTTTTCAATATCACAAAATTGACGTAAATATTGAGTTTTTAAATTTCCATACACTATTCTATTGAATAACCATAAAGAGTAACCTCCTCCCAATATCATACCTGTAGCCCCAATAAAAGTAATAGTCGTATTAGATTCGTAAGCACCTACTAGAATTAGTAACTCCCCTACGAAACTACTCGTTCCAGGTAAAGCGATATTTGCCATAGTAAAAACTAAAAAGATTAAAGTAAAAATAGGCATAGTATGTGCTAAACCTCCGTAATACTTAACCATTCTACTATGATGTCTATCGTAAACCACCCCAATAACTAAAAACAAGGCACTAGCTACAAAACCATGACTTAAACTTTGTAACATAGCACCCTCTAATCCAATAACATTAAAGCTAAAAAGACCAATCATAACTAAGTTCATATGCGCTACGGAAGTGTATGCAATAATACGCTTTAAATCTGTTTGTCGAATAGCCGTTAAAGAAGTATAAACAACTGCCATAGCAGCCATAGCGTAAACTAAAGGAGTAAAATATAAGCTGGCTTCAGGAAATAAAGGAAATGAAAATCGAATAAAACCATATGTTCCTAATTTTAATAAAACACCCGCTAAAATTACAGAACCCGCAGTAGGAGCTTCTACGTGAGCCTCCGGCAACCAAATATGCATAGGTAACATAGGTACTTTAGTAGCGAAAGAGGCAAAGAACATTAACCATAGAAATTTCTGTTCTAAACTCGTGAGTGATATAGATAGTAAAGTTTCGTAGTCGGTAGTCCCTGCTACGAAGTATATATAAAAAATACCTAAAAGCATCAAAACGGAGCCTAAAAGAGTATATAGAAAAAAAAAATAAGAAGCTCTAATTTTTCTTTCTCTAGAGCCCCAAATACCTATTATTAAAAACATGGGGATCAAAACACTCTCGAATAATACATAGAAAATAAGTAAATCTAAAACTGAAAAAACACCTATTAAAAAAGATTCCATTATCAAAAAAGCAATTAAATACTCTTTAACATGAGCTTTAATTCCGACCCAACTAGCTAACAAACAGATTGGAATTAATAGAGTCGTTAATAAGATTAGAAATAAAGAAATCCCATCGATACCTAAAGTTAAATTCGTATTCAAGTTAGGCACCCATAAAATTTCAGCTACGTATTGAAATTTAGATGTTGATTTATTAAAACCTAACCATAAAAAAAGGGACAAAATAAAAGTAAATAGTGAAAAGTATAATGCGAGAGACCTCATAAGACGAACATCCCAAGAGGGAATAAACATTAAAAATATTGCTCCTATTATGGGTAACACTATGGTAGAAATAAGAATATTCTCAAGATTAAGCATTTACTTTTAAAAAACAGTTTAATTTTTTTTTCAAACTAAACTTAGTACAAAGGATACATTGAAAAACTAACTTTTTCAATAACAAGGATTAGATACACACTCGTTGCCATTCGAATAGGACATTTTTGACTTACTATAGCAGTTAGTTAAAATGACTAAACCCGCAAAAAAAGGTACAATGGTACCTACTCTTATAAAAAAATAGATCAGATTTGAAAACTAACTTAATAAACAAATAAACAGCGTATTTCTATTCCTTAAAAAAAAATAGTTTATTCAATACTAAGCTCAAAGGGTCTAAAATTATTTTTAATAGCTTTGGATACAGGGGGAAATAATTTAATCTAAAATTTTTATGATTGTTAGTCTATTTAAAAAAGCGTTGTTTTTTTAGACGAACATTTGACAATAAATTTAAAAAAATGATTTTTTTTTGAAATGCTTTCTACACGTATCTTATTGAGAATTCTTACTAAAAGAAAAAGTATACTTTTCTGACTCTAAAATTTTAAATACCTATGTAGATAAGGGGAATCGAACCCCTATCCTCTGCTTGGAAGGCAGATAATTTAACCATTAATCCATATCTACGTGAAATCTCTCTTGAATAAGAATATTTACTTAAGATTCTTCTTTAAAAATAAGAGAAAAATACAAGAAGACTTTTTTGGTCAATATATGTTATTATTCTTTTATTCTTTTTAAACTTTACACTATTCTAAAATAATCATTTTATAGCCTTTTTTACAGCAAAGTTAGGGCTGGTTTCATTAATCTTTTATTTAAACAGATGTTAAAAACAAACGTTAAATTAAAAATAGATGCACATTTAGGTAATAACGGGCTCGAACCGCTAACTTTCTCGTTGTAAGCGAGACACTCTACCAATTGAGTTAATTACCCTTAAACTTTTATTTTATTTTTTTTATCTATACCATAAAATAAAATATAATTACTAAATTTTAGAAACTATCTCTTTGAAATCAAAAAAGTATGTTTTAAAAAAAGATATTTACTTTTATAATTTTTTAAAAAATTAAATCAATAACTCTTGTATTTAAACAAAATAGTGCTAAGAGGTACACTTTTAAACAAAGGATTTTTTTACGTTTATTGCAAATGGCAAAGGTCATGTAACTTTTAATAGTTTCTAGTCCCACGGATTTTTAAAATCAAAAGTTCTAAATTCTTGAGCTAATGATAATGGTTCGCAAACTACACGTTTTTTTCGTTCGTCATACCTAACTTCAATATAACCACTTAAAGGAAAATCTTTTCGTAAAGGATGGCCTTCAAAACCATAATCTGTTAGAATTCTTCTTAAGTCCGGATGATCCGTAAAAAAAATACCGAATAAATCCCATAATTCTCGTTCATACCAATCGACACATCTGTAAAGAGATGTTACAGATAATAAGGGTGTTACTTCATCTGTCTGGGTTTTGACTCGAATTCGGCTATTAAAAGCTAAACTTAACAAATCATACGAGATATCAAACCGTGCTAATTTCTGAGGGTAATCCGCGCCTGAAAGTGCGGTTAACACAGAGTATTGACACGTGTGACTCGATTTTAAAAATTGAAGTGTAGGCTTAATTTTATTTGCATCTACTGTTAAAGACATTTCATTGTTACTCATAGAGATCTTTTTAAAAGGTAATTGATGCTTAAGGTGCGTTAAAAATTCTAAATTTAAGTGCGTAGAAGACATTTGGTGAATAAAAGGAAGATTAATTTTTTTTTAATTTAATTTTAGTCAAAAGAGACTCTATAAAACAAATAAAATTTTAACGGATCTCACGAGTTTAAATAACGTTTTTTTATGACTACGGCTTTCAAAAACTAGTTACTTTTTTGCTCTGTTACAAAAACTACAGAGGGATACTCTAAATAGATTTTTAAGATAAAGAAGTAACTTTTAATATAGGATTAAGATTAAAAGATTTTTGATTTAATGTTTTATGAAAAATTAAAAGAGTATTGTTTTCTGTAGAATTCTTCGGAGTGTACTTTAAAACTTTCGAATAAACTCTCATTTCAAATTGTTCTCTTGCTTTTTTATTTACATGAGGTGAACTTAAAACAGTTTTTTTAGTTTGTTTTACTGTTTGATTAGACAAAGTCACTTTTTTTACGACATTAGTCTTTTCAAAAATAATTTTTATTTTATTTAAAAAAGCACCTAAAAGTAGCTTTTCATAAGCTTTTAATTCTAAACTATATTGGTATAACACTATTTGTTACTAGTATTTCGAAAATTTGTTGAGCAACTTTCGTGAGACTAACGTCTACGAGTTTTTTGTACAGATTACTTTGAAATATCTCTGCATAATTCGAATTTAGCTTTTGATAACTTTCAAAGGTTACTTGAGTTTTAAATGGCAATTTCGTATCCGCAACAAAAGGAAGTACTTTGTTTTTGAGCGGTTATAATTCTAAAACTATCTTTTTTAGATAATTACTCCTCATATTTACTTTTTAGGCTGGATTCGAACCAACGACCAAATGGTTAACAGCCATTTGCTCTACCGCTGAGCTACTAAAAATAACAGGGGCTGGATTTGAACCAGCGACTTTCAGATCATGAGCCTGATGAGCTTCCTGACTGCTCTACCCTATCGAATCGTACCAGATTAACTGACACCGGCACTAATTTTGGAAAAATGCTTATTATAAAAAAAGAACTTTTTTCGTTAATTATTTAAGTAAAAAAAACTCATCGTTATCTATGGTTACCTTTCAAAAGAGTATCTCTAGCTTAGCATAGCCTTGTCTTAGAAATTGAGACAGTATCAGACATTTTTACACAAATACCATTCAAAATATTAAATTTTTACTTTACAACAGCGTTTAGAAGAAAAGTATCTCTTTAGTATAAAATAGAAATTAATGTTTAAAAAAGAATATTTTTGTGCACTTTTAAAAACATAAAGAAGGATCTTTAAAAAAAAAAGATTAGTGTAAATTTACAGCATCATTTAAATAAATACAAGTTAAAATAGTAAAAACATAAGCTTGTATTAAAGCTACTCCTAACTCTAAACCTACTAAAAGAACTAAAACTAATAGAGGTAATAAGTGTGCAACTAAAAGTAAACCTCCTGAGGCAACCATACTCCAAGCAAAACCTGCAATAACTTTTAATAATGTATGGCCCGCCATCATATTAGCAAATAACCGAACACCTAAACTAATAGGCTTAAACATATATGATACAAACTCAATAGGTACCAATAATAAAGCTAAACCTAATGAAGTACCTGGGGGTAAGCATAAAGAAGCCATATGAATTCCATGCTCAGACCAACAAATTTTATTTACACCAACAAAAACCATTAAAGCTAAAGCAAAAGTAACTATTAAATGACTTGTTAAAGTGAAACTGTAAGGAATTAAACCTATTAAATTTGATAATAAAACAAATATAAATAAGACATAAACAAAAGGAAAATATTGTTGCCCTCTTGTTCCTAAATTATCCGCTAACATATTCGAAATAGTATTATAAAAGGTTTCGATTACAATTTGCCATCTAGAAGGTACTAAATAAAAAGTTTCTTTTGGCGATAAAATTTTTTTTATTAATATAAGGTAAGCTCCTAAAGCAATAAGGATAATTAAATTAGCGTTAGTAAAAGAAAAATCAATATTACCAAAACGAAGATGGATTAACGGTAATATTTGAAATTGTTCTAATGGACTTAATAAAAACATGAGTTACAAAAAAAAGAATCTATAAAATAGAGATTGAAAAACTACTCTTAATAACGAACGAACGAACATTAATTTAATTTCTCTAAAATTTGACAAAAGTCTTTTAAAAAGAGTCCCTTAAATTAAGTGCTAGTGTAGGATTTAATGGCCACCTCAAATTAGAAAGAAATGTCTTCATAAAGTAAAATGTCTAATCCATTTGCCACACGGGCATAGCGTAAGCAGTTTTTTGTCATCGAAAAAGTAACGTTCCTTACAAAGAATCAACTATTAAAATCCGTAGGGCAATAAAAAAACTCATTTAATAGTAAATGACGCATTGTAACTACATTATCAAATAAGAGATTCTTTTGTAAGTTTAAACTAAATCGTTGAATAAATTCTATACGAATTATGACGAATAAATTGATCCTACCCAATTAAAAAAGTGTTCCAAAAAGAAGATAACTCGTAACGGTATCCTTAAAAATTAGTTAAGAATAACTTACGTAAAGCTTAATTATAAGTAAAAGTACTTAACCTTGTAATCATTAATAGTATAAAAAGAAAAATAATGTTTAAAAAAAATTATTTTTTAACAAACTTTCTTTTTTTACTTCTTTTCACTTAAAATGAAAATCTAATTTAAAAACCTATTCAAAGATAAACTAGCACCTGCATAGTAAAAAAACTTTTTTAAGAAAAACTTCAGATTAATTACTTAACGACCAAGTCAATGTAATAATAAAAGATATAGTAGTAATGTAGAAACGTACCCGTTTAAATATCGAAATTAGTGTTTAGACGATACGAAAATTTGATATTGTGAAAAAAGAAAGATTAACGCTAGAAAAGATCCTAATAATCTAAAATCAAAATTTTCTGAAAAAAAAAACCAAAATGAGATTAATCCCATTAAAAAAGTGATTCCCAAGAGCATTAAAAACGCATAATGATAAATGAATCCCGTTTGTAAATGATGTAGCTTTTTCGCTTTTTTTGACACTAAATTTGATAAACCCATAGGACCTAATAATTCAATAATTCCACGATCAATTATTTTATAACTAATATGATATCCAAAGGATAAAGCGGCTTGAGTAACGAATTCGTTATAAACTTTATCAAAAAACCATTTTTTATTTAAAAAATTGTAAAATTTACGACCAAAAAATGAAATTTTTAATCTATATAAAAAATGAGTTCCTAAAGTGTAAAACGAAAAAGAAAGAAACGCACCTAAGATACTAAAACAAACAGGAAGTAATTTAAATACTTGAGGGATAAACTCCGCATCAATCATATTCATATTCTTTGGAAGAACGTATAAAGCGTTACCCCAAAAGTCTGTACCCATACCTATAAACATATCTTTACTAATATAACCTATAAATATACTAGGAATAGTTAAAATAGCCAACGGTAACGCCATTCTAATTGGTGAATCGTGTGCTTGAGTAATGACAGGCCTATACCCGTTAGGTTCCGATAAAAAGGTTAAATGAGCTAATCTCATAGAATAAAAAGCAGTAAAAAAAGCTGCTAATGTCCCTAAAGTATACGCAAAGTGACCTAAAACATTGTATTTACCATAGGCAACTTCTAAAATAACATCTTTTGAATAAAATCCTGTTAAGAAAGGGAATCCCATTAAAGCTAAAGAACCAATCATCATTACAGAATAGGTAAATGGTACTAATTTTCGTAATCCTCCCATTTTTCTCATGTCTTGTTCATCAGCTACTGCATGAATTACCGAACCAGCTCCTAAAAATAAAAGAGCTTTAAAAAATGCATGATTTGCCAAGTGAAAAACACCTACAGAGTAATTCGAAAGACCACAAGCAAAAACCATGTAACCTAATTGACTACAAGTAGAATAAGCGATAACTCTTTTCAAATCATTCTGTAATAAACCTGTTGTAGCAGCAAAAAAAGCAGTCATTGATCCCATAACGGTAACAATTACTAACGCACTCGAGCTATACTCAAACAATGGTGAACTTCGTGCTAAAAGAAAAACACCAGCAGTTACCATGGTTGCCGCATGAATTAAAGCTGACACAGGTGTAGGTCCTTCCATCGCATCAGGTAACCAAGTATGTAACCCGATTTGAGCCGATTTTCCTACAGACCCAACGAATAAAAGCACACAAATAATCGTTAAAAGGTCCATCTCAAAATTTAAAAAGTTGAATGTATGACCTATAAATTTTGGAGTAACTGCAAAAACAGTAGCATAGTCTACCGATTGATACTTGACGAAGATTGTTAAAATTCCTAGAGCTAAACCAAAGTCACCTATTCTATTAACAATCATGGCTTTAATTGCTGCTTTATTAGCTTGAATACGTGTAAACCAAAAATTAATTAATAAGTAAGAACATAACCCAACGCCTTCCCAGCCAACAAACATTTGGATAAAATTATCCGCCGTAACAAGAATTAGCATAAAAAAAGTGAATAACGAAAGGTAAGACATAAATCTAGGTAAATGCGGATCAAAAGCCATATACTCAGTTGAATACAAATGTACTAAAGATGAAACAAATGTTACTACACAACACATAACCACGGTTAATGTGTCAAATAGAAACCCCCAATCAACATTAAATAATTCAGAATCTATCCAAGGCATTAATTGAATATATACAGGACTACCTAGTAAAGCTACCTCATAGAAAGCTACAATTGAAAAAAAACACGTTAAAAAAAGACAAGTTACCGTAATGATACACGCTCCTTGAGCACCAATTTTTCTACCAAAAAAACCTGCAGAAATAGCCCCTAATAGGGGTAAAAATACTAAAGTTAAATACACAATGAACACATCAATTTAAAATTTTTTAATTTAAGTCTATTTATGGACGCATTAAAGAAAAGCTAAAACCATAGATAAAACAAAAAAGAAGAAATTATTAAAAACTCAATAAGGAAAAAACTTCACTAGTCTGGAATAATTAAAAATGATATTTAAATTAGTTTGTAAAAAAAATAATTTTATTGTTTTTTAATTACTTTAAGATTTAACAGAAAAAATAGCATTAGCAAATTGCCTAGAGACTTGTCTAGGTAATATTTGCACCCTAGACTTTTTAGTAAAAGTTAAAGTTAAAACAATAGCACCAATCATAGCAACTAACAAAAGAATACCCGAAATTAAAAAATACAAAAAATAATAAGTATATAATACTTGACCCACCACATCAATATTCGTTGCATAATCTACTGTTTGTAACCAAAACATATCTGACTTAGTATTCGCTATTATGTCCGCAGAAATGTTATCATTACCTCCAGACCAGAGAGACCAATTAGAAAAATGAAATTCTAACTGAGTTAATCTAGGACTAGTACCACAATCAGCGATAAACTGCTTTATCATAGTTAAAGCTCCATCAACACCACTTGCCCAATGGTAGGAATTATCCCAAGTATCAGGATTTGATTTTAAAATTTCGGTTACAGTTAATAATAACTCAACCAAAAAAGCAAAACCTAAAAAGCTACCAATCGGAAAATATTTGAAAAAAAAAGGATTTGAGTCTGTTATTTTAATATCTAACATCATGACAACAAAAAGAAACAAAACCGCGATAGCTCCTACATAAACTACTATAAAGATTAAAGAAATAAATTCTATTTCTAATAAAAAAAGTAATCCTGCAGAACTAATAAAAGATAAAATTAAAAAAAGAACCGAATGAACAGGGTTTTTAGTAGTAATCACTGTAATAGCCGATCCAAGAGCGATGCCTCCAAATAAATAAAATAAGATATTCTCAGGCATAGACTTTTTATTTATAATGACTCGAAATTATCTTATGACGAATTTAACAAAATGACAAGTTGCTTAAAACAGAAATAGAACTCTGTCTTATAAACGAGATTCTTTACTAGAATGGAGTAAAATGTTTCAAAAATAATAAAAAAAGATGTAACTTATCTTTTAATAATTTGATATAAAGGCAGCAATAATTTTTCTATACTACCAAAGATAAAATATTGTTCGAAATAAAAACATTTTTTTTATTTTATTCGAATTAGTTGAGCTTCTAAAATACCTAACACTGGAATTAAAAAAATAAAAAACGTAAAATAAAAAAGAGTAGCTATTTGACCCACCTCCACAAAAGGTGACTCAACAGGTTTTTGACCAATCCAACCTAAAATTAAAAAATCAACAACTAATAACCAAAAAAACACTCTAAAAATAGGTCTAAACTGTGAACTTCTAATTTCAGAGGTATTAATAAATGGGATTGCAAACAAAATAACTAAAGCACCACCCATTGCAATAACACCACCTAATTTATCGGGAATAGATCTTAAAATTGCATAAAAAGGTAAGGTAAAACTTTAGATCTTTTTTTAAAAATAACCAAAGATTTCCTTCCAACCCGTGCATGCTACTTTCATAGCACACGGTTTTCTACTTACTTTTTTGTCTAAATAAATCATGAATAATCTACTTAATTTTAATAGATAGATGTATTGAAATGCTAGATACGTCTTAACCAAAATCTAGTTTTTCAAACTCTTTATTTGATTAAAGATATTTCAAGATTTTTTTTATAAAAAGTAAGCTATCTTATTTTTTCTTCACTTTTTGAGATATAATAAAGATTCCGTTTAGCTTAGAAAATATTTCCTTAATCTACTCTCAACTCTGCCAACATTTCGTAATGTAGAAAATTTAATTTTTCTAAATAAATTTAATATACAAATGATTTTATATTTAATCTTGATACGGCATATATTTTACAATTTTGAAAAACTATTTACCAAGGTTTTTCAACAAAATATAATAAGAAAGCCATTTCAACTTTCTTGGACGACAATGTTTCCTGCCTAAAATCTAAGTATACGTATTTAAAGTACCTTAAAACATTTTTTAAATAACTTTTTAACAAGATACAAAAGGTAGTTTTACAAGTAAAGCTAAATCTTTTCAAAGTCTTTCGATCACAAAATTTTAAAAGTAAAACTTGAAAGTATACATATTAATATTTTTACTTTGAAAATACTTGTAGGTTTAAAGTCCAATAATAATGCAGGACCTGCTGATAAATAAAAATGCAGCAAACGAAATGTTAGTTAAATGACGCACGTAAAAAATACCATTCAGGAACAATATGAGCAGGAGTAACCATAGGGTTAGCGGGAAGATAATTATCTGGATGCCCCATTAAATTTGGGAAATAAAAAACGAAGATAGCAAAAACGGTAACTAATCCGAAAAAAGCTAATAAATCTTTAACATAGAAATATGGGTAAAAAGAGATTTTATCTACAGAACTATCAATACCTATAGGATTATTTGAACCATGCTCATGTAATAAAGCTAAATGAACAATAGACATACCAGCAATCAAAAATGGTACTAAAAAATGAAAACTGAAAAATCTATTTAAAGTAGCATTATCTACTGAAAAACCACCCCATAGCCATTCAACAATAGAAGGACCTACATAAGGAATCGCAGAAAATAAATTCGTGATAACGGTAGCTCCCCAAAAACTCATTTGACCCCACGGCAGTACATAACCCATGAAAGCAGTAGCCATCATTAAAATAAAAATTACTACTCCAGAACACCACAAGTGCTCTCTAGGATACATATAAGAACCATAGTATAAACCTCTAAATATATGAGAATAAACAACAATAAAAAACATAGACGCACCATTGGCATGCATATATCTTATTAACCATCCATTATTAACATCTCTCATGATATGCTCTAAACTAATAAAAGCTAAATCAATATGAGGTGTATAATGCATAGCTAAAAATACTCCAGTCAAAATTTGGATTACCAAACAAAATCCTGCGGTAGAACCAAAGCTCCACGCATATGTTAAATTTGAAGGGGAAGGGTAATCAATAACATGACTATTTAAAATAGCCACTAAATAATTTTTATTCCATCTAATTCTAAGCATAATACTTATATTTTTATATCTTTTTCTAATCAAAGACAGACGAATACTTTTTTATTTTAGATATATTAGAGTCAAAGCACTAAAACACTAAAAAAAAATCGAATATTGTAAAATAATTTTTATTAAATAGAATAATGATACAACAAAGAATATCTTTTAATATCTTTATTTTTCATTTACTTTTGATTTTTGTTTTTAATTACGGTACGTGACTTAGACTTATGCCATAACCTATGGGTAGCTGTATCGAGTGTCGAAATTACTAAAACGTTTTTGTTTTGAAAAGTTGTAGCAGGAATATAAGTCAAACTACCATCTGATAATATAGTTGATTGTAAAGTTTTTTTAAGCATAAAGCAATCATTTGACCAAACTACAGCGGGTATAAAAAAGGCATCTCTAGTTTTGGTTAGCGTTTGAGTATAATGAGATATTCAATTTTTTAATATTATTTTTAAACGTTGATATTTTTTAGCTATCCAAAATCAAAAAAAAGAATATTCATTTATCAAATTAAAATTTTTAATAATCGAAACAAAATAAGTTTCCAATTGAAAAAATTGGATTTCTCTTAAAAAAATTTCTTTAGTTAATTTCTCCTAATTCTAATTCTAATTTAGAAGATACCCAACTAACGTAGGTTTCTAAATCAACTGCTTTAACCACAATCGGCATAAACCCATGATTTACACCACAGATTTCACTACATTGACCGTAATAAGTACCCTCACGTTTAATAAATAATGATGCCTGATTCAATCGTCCAGGACAAGCATCTACTTTTAAACCAAACGAAGGTACCGCCCAACTATGTAAAACATCCGCGGCAGTAACAATTACCCTAATATGAGTACGGATAGGCAAAATAATTCGGCTATCTACCTCTAATAAACGTAAATTACCAAGGGTTAAATCTTCTAAAGTTAACATATACGAATCGAAATTTAAACTCTCTCCTCCGTCTAAAGTAGCATAATCAGAATACTGATAACGTTAGGTAGATTTTCAAAACAGGTATTGTGCAATTTTAATCTCTATCAAAAGAAATAAAATTGATAATTAGAAATCTCCTACCGAGCGATACATACAAGTGTCCAAGTATAAAGCTCTCTACGAAAGGCTATAATAACGAGACCTTTTTTCTTTTTTAATGTAGAATTATTTTATTAAATTTTTACTACTGATGCAATGTACAAAAAGAAAATTTCGCTAGTAATCTTCAATAAAAAAGATTTTTTCACAACAAATCTTTATTTTTAATTTATTACAAAACTTCCGTTTCTTTAATCCGATAGGATTACAAAAAATCCCGAGTTCTATCTGTTCAAAGTATAAAATAATTTAAGTGAAATATTAACAGCTATTCACATAGCAAAATTTAAATAACCTTTTTACCTTGGGTAAAAAACACTGGAGTTAGTCTCCCAAAGGTTATCCTTTAAGTTTTTAATGAAAACAACTCTGAAAAGGAATGAGTCCCTTAAAAAATGAATATTACTCACTAGAATATTAATAACTAGGGTTTATATTTTATTTTTTCGTAACTACTCTTAGTAGACAAAAAAAGCCCTTTGAAAACATACTATAAACCCTTTTCGTTTTTCAACGGTAGCAGTGTTCGCAGAGACAGGTAATCATTATTAAACAATACTCTGCGAAACCAAAAGGGAAGTTTTTTGTTTTATATCTATTGTAAAAGAAACAAGATTTTGTGTCTATCTTTGAATAATATTAAACGGCGCACTCCAGTACCATTGATGGCCTACTACTTTAAAAGTTAAAGCAGGATCAATCATTTCATCCATTGAGTATAAAAGAGCAAACGAAGGTACTGCAATAAAAAGTAAAACTACTGCAGGAACTAGAGTCCAAATTATTTCAAGTGGAGTAGAGTGAGTAAACATAGCAACTTCACGTCGATTTGAAGAATCACCATAGGCGTTATCCGCATAAAAATGAAAACATCTAAGTAGAATCCACGTCGTAAAAATAGCAATTAAAACGATAAAAAACATTAAATGATTATGAAAATCAATAATACCTTCCATTGTAGGGGTTGCAGGATCTTGAAAACCTAATTGCCACGGCTCCGCAACATCTAAAAAACAAACAACGATGTTCCCATCTAAGTAAGTTAATAACATTTCTAGATTAAAAAAAATAATATTACATAAAGTATCCCAAAACATTTTTATTTTTAGTACATTAATAGGTTAAACACAAAAATACTGAACCTTTAAAAAAGTATAAAAGAAGAATATAAATTTCAGAAGAATAATTAGAAGATAAAAATTAGTATCTATTTGTTAATTAAATTTAACCTAAAACAAAACGAAAAATTAAAAACACGTAGCTGCCATTTTATAGGCAAACAAATTAAAAACCATAGGATTTAAGAATAAAAGAGTAACAAACATGAAAGAAACACCCATTAATACTGAAATTATTTGAGTTACAGGTATATAAAAGTTCCATTTTGAAATTTTTTCAAAATAAATCGTTTTAACGATTCTAATATAATAAAAAGTCGAAATTACACTAGATAATATTGCGACAGTTGCAACTAAAAACATCGAAGATTCTATTGAAACTAAAAAAATTTGCATCTTTGCGTAAAACCCTGCTAGAGGTGGTACCCCTGCTAATGAAAATAATAATAAAGTAAAAGTAAACGCTAATACGGGATTACTTTTTAATAAAAAAGATAATCCTGCTAAATTTTTGTGTTTTGTTTGAACTTCCAAAGACATTACAATTGCCCAAACACAAATACCGGTTAACATATATACAATAAGATAAAAAAAAAGAGCTTGGGTACCCTCTAATGATCCTATTGCAAAGGCTAATAAAAGATAACCCACATGACTAATCGCACTATATGCAATTAATCTTTTAATCTTTCGCTGTTTAAGAGCAATAAAAGAACCGACTATTACAGACAAAATTGCAGAAAATAAGATAATTTGTTGCCAACAACTAATTAAATTATAAAAACTAAAATGGAATAAGCGTATAAATAAGACGAAAATAGCTAGTTTAGGTACTATCGCAAAAAGGGCAGTTGAATTTGTAGGTGCTCCTTCGTACACATCTGGTGACCACATATGAAAAGGTGCCGCAGCCAATTTAAATAAAAAACCCACAGCCAAAAACGCAATAGAAATTTCGAACGCGTTAGTTCCATGCTCAAACAATTGAGATTTATCTAAAAAAAGATTTGCTAAATGTTCAAAATTGGTAGTTCCTGTAAAACCATAAATTAAAGAAGAACCGAATAAAATCAAACCAGAAGCAAAAGCACCTAAAACGAAATATTTTAACCCTGCTTCAGTAGAATACGCAGAGTCTCGTTTAAACGTCGCTAAAACATAAAAAGATAAACTTTGAAGCTCAATAGCCAAATAAGCTAAAATTAAATCATAAGAGGATACTAATATTAATAACCCCAAAACAGCTAATAAAACTAATAAATAATATTCAAAAGAATTTAATTTTTTATTTTCAAAATAGTCTTGAGAAATAAGTAAACAAGCTATTGTACAAATTAAAATAAAAATTTTAGCAAACACACTCAAGTCATCATAAATAAAAGTATTATTAAATAGAATACCGAAACTTAAATCATTGTTTATTAGTAAAATTAAAGTTAAACTTAATACTAACGTAGACAACCAAAGAAAACTTCTACTTATTAATGGGTAATTATATTTATTATTAGTGGCTATTAATGCACCATGAATTACTAAGCCTAAAATAGAAGTTACTAAAAAAATTTCAGGTAAAATTAATTTTAAGTCATTAGTATACAATAAGGATAAGTCGACAGTTGGCCTAAGGTTTAAAGGAACTTCCATTTTTTTTTTATTTTAATCAAACTTTTCAGGTAGAACCACTAAAAGAGAAACCTTTATTTATAGAAGTCTTAAAAATTAATTTTTGGATACTAAAATTAATAGTTGATGTTAGGTGCACTGGGATTCGAACCCAGGACCAATGGATTAAAAGTCCAGTGCTCTACCGCTGAGCTACGCACCTGTAATTTTTAAAAAAAATTTGGAGTAAAAGGATTCGAACCTTTGTATGTCCGTACCAAAAACGGATGCCTTACCACTTGGCTATACTCCAATATAATTTGAAATACGAAAATGTCAAATAGACTTCTACAAAATAGTTTTACTATTTACAAAAAACATTTTTGAGTTGATTAACAGAACGTCAACAAAGTAATTTATGAAAAAGTTAATGTAACTGTATGATTCATACTTTTCTTAAAGTTTCAAATTAAGAATAGAACTCAAAAAATTTACTCATCAAAGGCTTACACCTTATTAAAATTTAAATAACTAGTAGAGAAAAAACTTCCAAATGATTTGATATAAGACGATTGTGATACTACCATTTTTGTATTATTAAAACCTGAAATAGATGTTAATAACCAAAGATTAGCCGTTGTAATTAAAAAACTCACCCCAGCATTTGAAGTATCAGCACAAGTTTCTAAAGAATTATTTCTAGTAGATTCTACGAAAGCTTGTTCCTCATTTAAACTAGAAACGCCACCAGCACCGTGTATAAGTTTTTTTTTTCTAGCTTTTATCACGGCAGCAATTTTTGGGATAAACGATTGAAGAGTAACGAAATAAAATCCAAAAAAAATTAAAGTCAACCAAAAGATTTGAGTAAAAAAAGTAATAATGTCGAATTGTGACAGGGTCAAATTAAAAATATTTTTTCTATTGCCCTTGGAACTTTACGTGAAAATTTCTTTTCATACAGCTCACCAATTTTTTTTTGATTAACCATCACTAATTTTTTGTCTTTTACCGTACTCAACTTTAATTTTAACAAAGTTCGGGTAATTTTAAAGTTTTAATTCTAACGCTATCATTTTTTAGACTCTTGCTATAATAATTAAAACTTTTTTTAAAAAAAAATTAGCTTGTATGAGCTTAAAAGTATTCTCTATTGCCTAAATCTATGAAAGATTTATGCCATATCTTTTCATCACAATAGAAATACACCATAAAAAAAGTTATTACAGTATCAAGTTCGTTACCCTGGCCTTAAAAAGTTTTAGCTTGCTCACTATAGATGATGCCTGTCAAAATATACGGAGCGTTTTATCCACGCTTTTAATCAACTTTTTCAAAAGTAGATCAAAGATAAAGCTTTTTGACTCCAAAGATAAAAAGAGTAATATAGAGTCTCCTTAAAAAAAGACCACTCGCGTATAGAATTAACACAATAACACACGCATAAGTACTTTAACCTTTCTACAATACTAAAATCAAAATGAAGAAAATATTTTTTAATACTTTATTACCAGAATTATAAATTTTGATACTAAACGAAACAAATCTATACGTATAACTACAGATAAATTCTAAATAAAATACGTACAAGAACATAATCTTTAAATTGAAATAGCCTTAATTCATTAGGATGCCTAGTAATTAATTACCAACTAGACTTTTTTAAACCTGGAATACATCCTGAACCTCCAAGTTCTCGTATGCAAATACGAGATATTTTAAAATCTCTATCTATTGACCGAGAACGACCTGTTAAAATACAGCGATTATTGATTTTTGTTTTAGAGCTATCCTTTGGTAACCCTGAAAGTGTTAATCCTGCATTCCATCGAATACTTTGATCGATATTATTGTTTGCAAGTATCCCTTTTAAGATCAACCGTTTTTTTTCATGTAACATTAATAATTTTCTTCGTTTTTTATCTCGTGCAATTAATTTCATAATTTATATTTTTTTAAACCTTTATAGGTGTCTTTACTTGTACAAGAATTAAATTTTTATGGATAAAAAAACCTTTGAAAAAGAACTGTTATCTACCCTAGAAGGGTCAATTCAATTACTTAAAACATTTAAGAATAACGATAAAACATCGTTTTTAAATTCAACCAAAAACTGAA
>JACKZZ010007930.1_pt1 | contig 29608 bp, 23 predicted proteins | sample 8027871 | NCBI WGS metagenome assembly JACKZZ01 (sample SAMN15724774, study PRJNA655200) | protist metagenome | isolation source: fluorescence activated cell sorting (FACS) single amplified genomes of... | place: USA: West Boothbay Harbor, Gulf of Maine | collected 2000-07-19
GCCAATGTCCCAGTGGTATTTATCTCCGTCCATAGCGAGTCAGATGTGAAGCTGAGGTGGGGCGGGTAATAAATAAAAATAAGTCTGGGTTGTCGAGCTAGCTGGTGGGGAAGTTTACAGCGCAGTTAAGCCCGACAAAGTTAGTTATTACCTAGCGTAGTAAGAGAAATTTTGTCCGGGTGTGTAATTTGTCACAGACAGGAGGTGTGCCCAGCCATGGTTGCTAAGGAACACAACAACGCCGGTTTATGTTAGTTTACATGTAAATTTGCATTTGAATGACGCTGAGAGAGTGAGGGAGAGGTAGTGGTTTGGAACCACCTTAGCAAAGGGCCTCGGGCTGCGCCACGGCTGTAAATGCTTGGATGGCCCTCCCGTGGCTTTGCTTCGTAATCTGCCTCATAATCTACTTCTGAGAGGTCAATGAAACCAGGCGGGGGGGTTGCCCCGTTTACAGCCAATAACAGAAACGCTGCAGTCACAAACTTAGGAGGCGCATATTGAACCATGCGTCCCCCTGCAGTTAATGTTCGTCAGCCCGCTGCCCGTCCAACGTGCCACAGCAGATAATGGGAGATTAGGTTCCTACTATCTTTCCTTGCACTCTCTTCATCCTTGGATGGGAGGGATGGTCTGGACAAGTTATCAAGCTGGCTGGGAGGAAGACTCGAATCAGCGAAATTTTACGAGAGATGAAATAATTCTTCGCGCGACTTTTTGCTTAGCCCACCTGAGGAAAGCCAAAGCAAACTTGGAAACCCCAACAGGCAAATAGGCAATAGACGGGTACACGCCCCCCCCTTCCCTCCTCGCAGGTCCACGTTTGATTTAGGACACGTCGTGGAAAGGAGAATTACACGGCAGAGAGCACAAGCTCTTAAAGATCAAGACACATGAAGACGGAGTTTCCCTGGAGGGACAAGATCCCAGAGAGAGATGGGTACCCAAGCGTGGTCAACTGCATCGCCTTCAAGCCAGACGGGATGCAGCTAGTAGTTGCGGTCGGAAACCGCATTTTAGTGTACGATGCACTCGATGGTGACTTGCTTCACTCGCTAAAGGGGCACACCTCTAACGTGTACTGTGTGGCCTACTCACACGACGGCAGGCGGTTCGCTTCAGGCGGGGCTGGTAAGAAGCCGCGCGCCGATCGCGAGTTCAGCCCAAACATGAACTCTGACATTAGATGTTACTTGGTGCTATGGGGGTAGCAGTAATCACGTATTTAATCCTTCTCCTCCCCTGCAGACAAAACTGTTATCATCTGGACTTCCAAATCTGTTGGTATCCTCAAGTACACACACCACGACCCCATCCAATGCCTGGCGTTCAACCCGATGTCAATGCAGTTAGCCTCTGCTACAGCCGTCGATTTTGTGCTCTGGTCGCCCGAGCAGAAATCAGTGACAAAACACAAGGTAACAGCGCGTGTCCTGGCCTCTGACTGGACCAAGAACGGGCAATACCTGGCGTTGGGCCAGTTCAACGGCCACGTCAGCATTCGCGACAAAAATGGCGTCGAAAAAGTTCGAATTGAGCGATCGGCGCCCGTGTGGACTCTGAAATGGAACCCCCTGGTTGACTCGGCCGGGGAGGGCGATGGACACGTGCTGGCGGTAGGGGACTGGAACAAGACGCTGTCCTTTTATACCCTTAGCGGTGCCCAGTACCAAAGAGAGGTCAAGCTTGGTTATGACCCCTGCTGCATTTCATTTTACGACGGGGGGGAGTAAAGACACATTTTAATATTTTCAGAAGCATTTTGTTCAAAGGACGCCTGCATTTTGATTTCGCGTTCGAGGAAGGGCATGCGTGCTAATCTCGCGCGTTTGGCTGCATGTGCTGGCTACCAGGTACATTCTGATTGGCGGATCCAGCAAAGAGGTTCGGATGTACACCAAAGAGGGAAAATTCCTTCAAACTGTTGCAAAGATGAACTCGTGGGTCTGGGCTGTACAGCCACGACCAGAATGGCGGCAGATCGTTCTAGGGTGCGATGACGGTTCTCTCGTGTCCTGTGTCACCAACTTCAGCACGGTCCACGGGCTTCACCAAGACCGTTATGCTCACCGGGACACGATGACAGATGTGATTCTCTTTTTTTTCGACCCTTTCCCCTGACCTTCTCCCTTTTTTCTGATTCATCGCTGGAATGCTTATCTGTATGCTGGTTTTGCGCTCCATCTATTTTGCAAGCTTTTAATTTTACCGACTTCTGCCTCTACCGTAGATCATTATACAGCACCTGATTTCCGACCGCAAAGTTCGCATTCGCACGCGGGATTACGTTAAGAAGATTGCTGTCTATAGAGGTCACCTAGCAGTGCAGCTACCCGAGAGAGTGTTGATTTACGAGACCGAAGACTCGTCGTTTGACATGAATTACAAGCTCGCGCACAAGGTTAACAAAGCACTTGAGTGCAATCTGCTGGTAGTTACCGCCCAACACCTTATTCTCTGCCACGAAAAGAAGCTGCAGCTGTACGACTTTAAAGGCGAGAAAGTGCGCGAGTGGGTCCTGGAAGCCTTAATTCGGTACATACGCGTTGTCGGCGGCCCTGCGGGACGTGAAGGGCTGATAGTGGGTCTCCGTAGTGGAGCGGTGTTCAAAGTGTTTGTAGACAATCACTTCCCTATCGAATTGATCATCCACAAGGAGCCAGTCAGGTGTCTTGATCTCAGCTCCGATCGGCGTAAACTCGCGCTCGTTGACGAAAAGAGCCGAGTTTATGTCTATGATATGGAGACAAAAAAGGTGTTGTATGAAGATGAGGACGCAAACAGCGTGTCGTGGAACACGGAGATGGAAGACATGCTCTGCTACAGCGGCAACAACATGCTCTCCATACGAACTGGCAACTTCCCAGTTCATAGGCAGCCGCTTCAGGGCTTCGTAGTAGGTTTCTCTGGCTCCAAGATATTTTGTCTCCACGCTCTGAGTATGACCACCATCGACGTACCACAGTCACCAGCACTCTACCAGTATCTGGGCCTTAAAGATTTTGCCAGTGCCTACAAAGTGGCCTGCCTCGGTGTTACGGAAGCGGACTGGCGGGATCTGGCGATGCAGGCCCTTTCTGCTCTTGAGCTCAAGATCGCTCGAAAGGCATTCATTCGCATCAGGGATGTTAGGTACCTACACGGCAAGCTCTTCGCCGCATTAATTCTGCCCCCGACCTCTACTTGTAGTATATTTCTTCCCTGTTAGGCCCTTTACAATAATATTTTTTTGATGTTTTTACTCTTGTGTGCAGGTACATCGAACTCTTAGAAGAGATCGAAGTGACACGCGCAGACCCCGACCACAAGGAAGCTGTGTTGCGTGCAGATATCCTGGCATTCCAGGGGAAATTTAGCCAGGCCAGCCGAGAGTACGTGAGAGCAGGGTTAGGGCGCAAGGCAGTTGAGATGTACCTAGACCTCCGCGACTGGAAAATGGCGCAGGAAGTTGTGGAAAACCTCTCAGACGGCAAGGCGCAGACATTTCATGGTATGACCATGGTGGACCTTTTCAAGCGGCAAGCCCAGTGGCTTATCGAAGTCAATGATCAGAAAGCAGCCGCAGAAATGTATTGGGGTGCCCAAGAGTTCGACACTGCTATTTCAATTTTGGGTGAAAACGGCTGGTTGGATGAACTTATTCTCAAAGTCCGAAAGATGGACAAGATGGCGCGCAAGCAGCTGGCTATGGCGGCATCGTTTTTCGAAAAACACAAAAACCATGCATATGCCAGGGAAGCGTATATCAAGATGGAAGACATCGAGAGTCTCATGGCGTTGCACATCAAGCTAGACAAGTGGCAAGAAGCCTTTGCGCTTGCCAAAGAGAACCCTCAGTATGCAAAGGGCATGTTCCTTCCGTACGCCCAGTGGCTGGCGATGAACGACCGCTTCGAAGACGCGCAACGTGCCTTCCAAGAGGCGGGATCACCAGGACAATCTCTCCAGCTGCTACAGAAGCTCACTAAAAATGCTATCGTAGAAAATCGCTACGAAGACGCAGGGTACTATTACTGGTTGTTGGCACAGGAACATCTCGACATGGCGACGGGTAGCAAGCCAACTACAGGGAGGGAGCAAAAAAGAGTTGAGGTGCGTAGGCGGACTGACACCGCGACGAACAGCGATCGACGGAGCATTCAATTGCTGCGGAAATTTATCGAGTATGAGCACCAGAGCCAGGTTTACTACGCTTACGCATCTGTTTACAACAGCGAGAGTCAGCCATTCACAGTGCTCTCGGCGCAGCAAGTCTTTGAGACTGCCTTATTTCTTTTGCGTGAATTTGCTGCAGAGGAAGGCAGCCGTGCCTCGCGGACCGTCCCCTACGGTGTCTCGACAGTCCGGTGTCTGATGGCGCTGGTAAAGCAAAGTCGCGAGTTGGGGGCCTGCAAGCTCGCAAGGAAAGTGTACGAGAGACTTTCGTCGCTGTCACTCCCACCAGCTTGGCGGAGGGAGGTCGAGCTTGGTAGTCTAACTATTCGAACCAAGCCATTTACCGACAATGATGATATCGTGTGCACTCGCTGTGCTAGCTCAAACCCACTGCTGGGCACACGTGGCTCCAAATGTGTGGTTTGCGGCCATGCTTTTGTCTACTCCTTCTCCCAGTTCGATACACTACCAGTCGTGGAGTTCAAGATTCAAGAGGGCATCGACTTCAAAACCGCCTCGCGTCTCATGGCTCAACTTCCTGGAGCACGAGGGCGTGGTGGTGAAGCGAGTGGGGGAGGAGAAGTTGATATGAAAGACGATGAGGATGGTGTTATGAACTTTGGAGAGGCTGAGACTATGGCTATGGATGGCGGTGAAGAGGGTGAAGGAGAGGGCGAGGATGTGTTTACCCGGCAATTAATGGACATGGAGCATGGGACATCGACAAATTGGCCTATGATTGAAGTTGACGCAAAAACACTGGCAGGGTTCCATCCAAAAGAGGTCTTTGCAGTGCATTGGGGGCATTCTGCCATTCCCACGCGCTACTTTAAGCTCATCGTGCCTCACATGGGCAATCCTATAGTGCAATGCAGGCGCTGCCAACATTTATTTGCAGAGGAGGACTTCGAGACTTACGCGCTTCAGGCCGGCGCTTGTCCTCTCTGTAGGCTCAAATTGCCAGAGTACACTAAAACTGGCGAGGAGGAGGCCGATCAGGAATTAGATCCACTGCAGATGATGGATTCAGGGATATTTTAAGTCTAGTTACAATTTTCTCACTGACAAAAAAGAGGTAACCCCAGCAATGCTCTGAGCTCCGAACGCAATATTACATGTCTTCGTTGCCCTTTTATACATGTACACCTCAAGGATTCAAGGGGTTGTGGCATCATGCTTGGCCAGGGCTTGCCGCTGACTCCTACCCAAGGCACCTTTTGCACGGCGTGGAGGAGACCCTTAAAAAGCATCGCCTCGCGCGCGTGCTGTGGCGCAATAAGTGACCTTGACTTCTGGCTGACTGCTTGCTAAGGCCGAACAAGCAGCTAGTAACCTGCATTGTAGCTACTACCAGGCTAGCTGCTGCGCCCGCCGCCCTACGGCACCTGCCGCTGGCACGCTTGCTTGCTGCTGTTTCGCTTGCTTGTTAGTAAAAAATCTTAACATATATGCGCTATTGGCGTATTTACTTTTACTTCGCTTTTTCTTGCTGCTGTCTCTTTGTTTTTTTAGGCAAAACTCTTTACATAGGCGTATATGCCTGGGTTTTGCTTAGCACTATACGTGACAAATAACGCTTCTACTGAGGGCACCCTCCGCCACTACCTGTTCCACGCCTGCACCCAGCACCTGGAGTTGCAACCGTGTCAGATCCAAACACGTCTATGTCGCCCTTGTCGGCTGTGGTTCCGCACCGTTCTCTGTCATTATCTGCAAATCCAACTCTGCGCTTGCTACGGTCGATGAAAAAGGTTTTGCCCTGAAGGAAAGTGTCCCCTAGGAGAGTGGGAAACTTAGCCGCCGCAAATGATTTCAAAATGTCGAGGTTGCCCTGAATACCCCATTGCATCAATCCCTGCTCAACCCCACCTACCGTGAAGTTCTGACGGAAAACGGCACCATCTAAAAATACTGGCACAGTCACCACAGCATCACCGTCGATAACTCGGCTATTGCTTTTTTCCTGGCTACTACTATCAGCGAGCAAATGGACATCCATCGAGGCACCATCTGCTACATAAGCCCCCCGTATCGGGTACTTATTAAAGTAAAAATCTCGGATAGTCGTGGAATTGACTTCACTACGGTTAGGAAATACAACCACCCCGACTCCCATCAGCGAGGTCAGCAGGGCCTCCCCATTTCCAGGGGTATTCATATAAAATCTTCCCGCACCAGAATCAACAACTGCAAACGAACAGTATGAAATAGTCCCCGGAGCGCAAGTTGGGGTGGAACAATTGCAATCGTTTTCGGTTGTACCGTTGACAGGGTCTGGGAACACTACATCTTCGCAGCCATTGACACCGCACACGGTCATACCCTTCACCTGGACATTGATATGAATCGTATCAGTAAGCTTCGCGTACTTCATATCTGATGCCAGCCGTTTGGACGCATATCCCCCCCAGAAAATGTTGCCGACGTTCTGTATCCGGCATTCTCCTGTCGGCACCCAGGTGCTGTTGTCAGTTCGGCGCTGAGAGCTGCACCGCCAGGGGTATCGCATGCACATTTCCATGGCAAATGCGTTCGGTACACCAAGTTGGGCGACCATCTGGTCAACAACTTGAGTTTTTGTGCCGTTTGTTAAGCTCGGCCCAGAAGTGGCATTTGGTTCGGGCTGTGCCCCCTGACCCTGATAGGCCAGCCCCATAATCCCAGCGTATGTGTTGTAGCATGTGTCGACAGTAGGAGTTGCTGACGTTGGTATTCCTCCTTGTGGGCGTGTAGAAAAGAGACTGAATCCAAACGTAGTATTTTGGCTCACAATTACACCCAGCTCGCCATTCTGAACCAGCAGCCCTGGGGCTACCTCGAGTTCCGCCGAGACGACAGCACTGGTAGCTGAGCCAGTTCCATAGCTAATTTTATACGTGTCCGCAGAAGAAGGTGACGGAAATACCCCTCCACTGGGTGGAGGTACCCGAGGAGACACTGAACACGACTCGCAGTCACGCGATGCGATGACGAGGTTGGAGCTTCCAGTGTCCGGAATCACTGCAAAAGTCGTCCCATTCACCTTAATCGGAACATAGTAGGGCTGCTGGTTCGGGTTGAAGCTTGCACAAAATGAAGGCATAATTGGAAGCACTCCGACCCGTCTTGGTCCACCGCCCGTCTCTTTCCCAGTTCCCGTAGTTTGGTGAAAGCGGAGATAGAGTCGCCAGGCGCCAACCGCGAAAGCCGCCATTCCAACGAGCACGAAGCAGGTCTTCAGCCAGAACCACCGCTGGCGGGACCGGTTGGAGAATGTTGTAAATTCGGTATCAGCCAAATAGTCGTATTCATAACGGTCCGAGTTAGCTGAACCGACACCAGTGACCGTCTCAGGTTCGCTGGTTGCCAACACCATCGAAGTGGCGTCGGGATGGAGCAGGGCCTCGTCCCTCTCTGTAAAGAAACCCTTACCATATGACATTTTGGGGGCTTCGTTAGTTGGGTAATGAATATGGTGATGGGTGGGGCACACAAGGAATAGCAAGGCAAGGTCCCCCCCCCAATATCGACCCTTTTATTATTGAGTTTTTTTTTTCTGCAGAGGGGTGCCAGCAGGTCGGTATTTATTTTTAAAAAGTTGAAAAGTAGCGCTTTTTCTTCTCGGCACCGATAAATTAAAATTAAGTTGAGAAAAAAAGGCTGCAGGGGCAGAGCAGCTGCTGGGGGCCAGCCAGCAACTCTATCACCTATTTAACAACCTTCCTAGTCAGACGGTGAATGCTGCCTTAGAACAATTTACCATGGAGGATCAACGGGTCAGGAATGCGGGGCTGATGACTTCTTCGCTCAACGCAAACAATCTTTCAACAGGCAACTCACAAGCTGCAATGTTGCTGGACGCAGACTCGCGAATTCATGCCGCTGATCATAGTTATCAGGACCAAGAGGATTTTTTTCCTTCTGCATTTTCCGAATCGCACGCCAATCTAGCTAATCTCTACCACCATGAAACATCTGAGGGGATGCTCTCACCAATGCCTTCTCCGGGAATACCACACGGGAGCGATGATCTTGGGTAAGAAGACTAGCCTCGTCGTCTTGACTCGTCGCCTTCTCTTTTTATCAAAAGAGCAACAACTGTGCAAGTGCAAACCTATCTCCCTTGTTCCTCCCCCTCCCCTCTGAAACCGACCAGTTTTTAGTACGTCGTTAACTCGGATATTCTTTTAAAAATAATAATAAGGTACGAACATGGTTTTCACGACTTCCGCAACATAGGGGAGCTTAGGCCCTCCAACATCGGGGAGCTAAGGACTCCAATCGATATGCACGGCCTTGAAACCAAGTCAGCCGACATGTACTCTAAATCAGCCAATCCATATTCAATACAAACAGGTGGTGGGCTTGATGACATCATCGCTGCCCAAGATTCCGTTGCATTTCCGCCTTCTCGGAATGACAACGGCCAACCGCACGTCACAGAGGCAGATTACAAACAAGCTGAACGCAAGCGTTCGACGATTAAGAAATCTATTTCCAACGAGGAAAATTTCCAGCAGTTCACCTCACACAAGGCCAACCACACCGTTGTGGATTTACAAAGTGGTCAGAAACAACGTCGCGGCCATCAGCAGCAGAACTTTGGCGTCTTGGAATGCCCTGACGTATATCTGCGCCCTCCTTCCAAGGCTTATTCCATGGCACCTACCCAAGAAACTCAGCCAGATCCTGGCGTCAAAATAATGGTTGTTCCTGGGACTGAGAAGGGCCGAAACCCTTGGAGCCCAGAAGAAGACCAGAACATCTTCCGTTTGGTCCGCCTTCACGGGGTCGACAAGGGGTGGAAATTTCTTAGTGAATCGATGCCTGGGCGAACCGCAAAACAGTGTTCGGAGCGATGGCGAAATCATCTTGACCCAGCAGTAAAGAAGCACGTATGGACTGAATTCGAAGATAACACTCTGATTCGGACCCACCAGAGTGCTGGCCCAAAATGGTCGACGATGGCAAAGCTACTTCCCGGGCGCACAGATCACGCGATTAAAAACAGGTGGTATTCGACGATGAGGCGAGTAAATCGGCAGTACAAGAGTAAAAAGATATCCGCAAAAGACATGAAGCAGCCATTATTCTTGTATTGCTTCAATTGCCTTAGGACTGGGTCGAACACCCAAGGACGATCAGTCCAGCCCGTTCCGAAAAAAAGACGACTTGTGGCAGAGAGAGAGCAGATGAAGCAAATGAAATTGAAAAACGAAACAAAATCACAACTGCAATCTTCACTGTCAGCTCGGCAGAATCAACCACTGCTGGCCAGGGTGCACCCCAATGCAAAAATGTGGCCGGCGACGCCTCAGTTTCAGCAGGCTTATCAAGGGGGGCAGTACCGGCAAGGAAACAATTTCATGTTCTTGTCAAATATGAATAGACCATCTGCCCAGCCCATGGTGTCAGTTTCGCGAGTGAACCAGTACGTACCGCAAACGATGGGGATTGCAAGCGGGATCAACAGGCCGACAGGTGCAATGCATCATGCTGGATCCTATTTCCGTCAGCAGCAGCCATCAATGTCCGTGCATCGGCCACTCATGTTGCAGCAGCCCCTTGTGGCACAGACGCGCCTTGGGCTGCATGTGCAGCAACCTCAGACCTCTTTTGTCTACCAGCAGAACATGAGCAGGGCTGTAGCCACCAGGGTACCACCAGGAATATCCGTCGGGATGACGAAAGGATATGGTGGGGGAGGGATGAAACGGGCTAGACCAACCAGCTTCAATGCTGTGGGAGGAACTATCCCACAGCAAGCTTTACCTCTTTTTACTCAGTCAAGGGTAGCTCAGTCGCGAAACCCTGTTTCCTTTAGTTGTTACAGCTGTGGTGGGGCCATCGAACCTGCGCGAATTAAGGAAATGCAAGCTGAACTTGACTTCTTTCCAAAGCCCGTCAAAATGAAGACCGATGATCCAATGATGATCGACTCGTGTAGCCGTGAACACTCTCTTTACCCGTACGCAATTGGCTACGAAGTTATCTCTCCCGACAAGGAAAATGTTCCTCGTCTTGACAAGGTTGCTGAGTTATACTTTAACATGCATCTTGGCACCATTCCGAAGAACATTTGCGAGCTGGCCGTCAAGGGCGGAAAATATCGGGAGTTTGATTTTACGGAGTACCGGACGGTGGTGCTATTTCAGAATGATGGCAACGACAAAAAAATCATTAGTGCTGCCACCTTTCACTTGCACACAAATGGAGGACACCGCTGCCTAGAAATGTTACTTTTTGCTTCAGACCCAACCAAACATTATGGCTACGGGCGTCTTCTGCTTGCGATCTTGGGGGAAATTGCGTCCACGCGTGATATTCCTGTGATATTGACCTGCGCTTCGGTACACACGATCGGGCACTGGGAACAAGTTGGCTTCAGCAGCCAAAGGCAACACACCCAGTACTGGAAGGCTAAAATGCAAAAGCTAACCGGCCAAAGCATCCTTCAACAGGTTGTCAAGTCGCCAGAGTACCACCACCACACTATAGCCTGGATTGTCCTCGGGCTTCCAGCCTCACCTCCACTTGGACAGGTACCGGAAAACGCAGTGGTGATGATACCCGACCTAGAAATGCGGGTCAAAAAATTTAGGGCCCAAATGCAAGTAGGCAAGCCCTTTATGTGCGCGAAATGTACCAAAAAGCAAAGTCCAGCACTTGTTGCTCAGGCTTTTGGTGCTGAAGACAACTCCGCAGTTCAAAAAACTGTATTACTAAAACCATTGCTCAAACCAGCGGACTCAAAAGGCACACCTGAAATCGCCGAATCCACAGCTCAAGAATCTACAAATGTGAGGTTCGATGCCAAACCAGCTGCAGAACTGGCTTTGTCGCAGGTGCAAGTACCCGATCCTGTACCCAGCTCTGAAAGCGCTGATGCCAAACTGGGACCATCTGCTCCTCAAGCGAATTCAATCCCACCAGCTGCCGATGCAAAATCAAATTCAGCTGGTATTGCGCAGCAAGTAGCTGCAGGAGGCGCGGAAGCATCTACGGAAGAAAATATCCAATCAGCGAACCCACCTATAGCCGTACGAGCACTACCACTCCATACCAACACCACGTCTGCTGTAAAAAAGGAATCAATATTGACATAATCACTTGGCCTGTCACCTGCTGTAAGCAAAAATAATTTACCCTTCCGGAATGAAAATCAGTTCGAATCTGCGGTCGATTGATCTCGTGTTTCTAGTTATGGACAGATATCATATTGCTTCCAAAGCTGGGAAAATACAATGTGTGATCTCGATGGCCTCTAGTGCACGTTTTTTGTGTTTATGTTTGTACGTGTTGATTATATATATGGGTCGTTGTAACAGTCGCCTATCCAGTTGAGCATCATTTTGGGAAAAAAGACTTCATACAAAAAGTGGTATAACGTAGATCTTGTCAATTTAGGATGACTGCCAAATCCATCACAGTTCATAGCGACTTTGGACTGGAAGAGTACCACTTTGAATTGGAAGTTCCAGCATGCAAAAAGGAACGGTTGGCTGCTTTCAATCCATCTATTTTTCCACAGCGTGCAAATGCAATGTGGCACGGCCGGTGCTTTCGCATTTGTTTCGCTTACTCTTTGTGCGTTTGTCGTCATCGCAGCCTTGTACGTACCTGTGTTCGGCGCACGCTGGTCAAGCGTATTAGCATTGCATAATACATATATATATCGATAGCGTCGGGCACCTGCCAAATGGCTACGGCCCTGCAGCAGGCGCGAGGCCGCGCGCCTCGACCAAGCCCAAGCACAACTGCGCAAGCTGCTAGGCGCATAATCATGTCGCCTCAGAGAGCCGCAGTGGCGCACAGCATAGGGCGGCCGGAGTGGCTACAGTCACTCACAGCGTATATGTAGCGCCCATGCAACAGCAGTCCCGTCACCTTCAAGTTCTAGACTTTGAACTAGAGTGAAGATCTGTGAAGGCACAGGTCTTTTCACGAGAGAGAGAAGACAATCGAGCGTTGTAAAAGAAGCTCGATCTCAGCTTCGCTTCGACGTTGTGGCATCTCAGCTGTACGATATGTATACGTACACGCAGTGAAGCATCATACAACGCCAGAGTGCACACAATAAAAAAGAAATGTGCTCTACAAAAATTAGCTCCAAATGCATGGGGTGATGGCAATGCCTCGCGTCGATCCATTGGACGCAGCATATCGAACCCGAACCAGCCCTAGCACTTCCATTACCGACAGCACCAGAGCCAACTTCGGCAGTACCATGGATGGCTGTGGGAAGCCCTTCTTCTCAAGTTCGGGGTCAGTCAACCTAACAAGACGCTTCATAGCCGCCCTTGTCTCTGTTACTGTGAACTCAAATTGTTGCGACGGTGGTATGTTCTCACTATCGCCGCTTGAGCCGGTCATCGACACCGCGAGACAGCATATACGAAACGCGCAGGTTGCACCTCCTATTGCGACTACCGGCAGGCCTGCATCGTTTGTTGATGTAATTGCAGCTGCGAGCCACTCTGGTTTGCTGCATAAAAGCCGGGCTTTTATAGTCTTGATGAGGCTCTCGATGCCACCCTGGCTCAGTGGATTAGGAGACTGGCATTTCGCAAACGACTTTCCCTGTAGCGTCACAGCCATTTCGGTCACTGTAGTCGAGCCAATAGCTGATCCGTACATGCGTACCTTGATTTCGGATGCATCCAGCGTCGTCGCTACCGCGCCTAACCCATGGGAGATTTGAAAACTGCCACCACCAGAGTCCCAAACTATTGGATTAGGATGCATAGGCGTGAGTGTAGGGGCAACATTGCGAGAATTACTGCTTACGAAAGGCTGCATTAGCGCCCACCCAGTTGCATATCCAATTTTACCCTCTAGGCTCTGGTTTATGCATTCAATGCCAATACCAAGCCGTTTCTTAATCGCACGAAGGTACTCGGCCCCATTGTCAGCCTTGCGAAAGACCGCTGTGCCAACCCCACGCATATTTTCTGACTTGCAACCCAAGATGCGCGCCACTTCGCCGAAGCGCTGGAGAACACGCATGCCCTCTAACCTGATGCTTTTGCTGAGAGTGTTTATGCCGTTCCCGTTCTGTTTGGCTAGATCATGGCTGAGGTGGTGATTCACACGCAAGGGTAGTTAGAACATCAAAGCCGGTGAAGTTATTTGTCCCAATCATTTACCTGTAGAGCACCTCTGTTTGTTCAGAGAATAAAACGTCAATTACACGAGCGGGGCTAGTTTGGGTGGACACAACAGCCACCTCAACTTTTGTTGCACCAGAACCAACATCAAAGGAAGCCCGGATTATCTGCGAAACACGCGCATGCACACCACATGTACGCGTGTAAACGCAAACACATGCAAACATGAACACATACAAAAAATAGTTGCAGGGAGTTGTTAGCATTTTTGACTTGCCACGGCCTTGCCTACCTTGTGCGGGAGAGGCCCCGGCTTCCTACGCCCATCAACCTTAATCTCCAAAGATGTGGGGCTGGCGGCTCTCCAAAAACAATAACATGCCGTTGTCACGCCGAGTGCACGCACAAAATTTTGCCAGGAATGTTCCATATCATAGAGTAGCACTTCACCGCCTCACCGTCTCAGCGTTTCACACCCGGGAATACCGGTCAATCGAAGGAACGGCCACCCCTTCTGCCCTTTCTCCTTCCTTATTTCGTTCCCGGGACGGGAACTTGCAGCTCAACCAAAACTTGGAGGCTCTTGCTGATGGCTATCAAAAATCGACACAAAAAAGTTGACTTTTTACCCTCGAATTTCGAAACTCAGTGTTTCAAGAATTAATTCTAATTCTAATTTCAAATACAAAAGAAAGCCTTAACGATGGCAAGCCGAGTATGCACACTGTTCTCAATCATGGCTTTTACAGTTTTAGCTTCGTCTCCACTGAATATTTTTGAAACACATACATTTGGGACCAACAAAAGAGGAGACGTAAGCAGCAAGATTGCACTGCGCTTGAACAATGGAAGAAGTGAAAATATTGATGGTTGGGATACAGACGGAAGCCTATGCAAACCTTGCATTGGGTTCTATGAACAGGTAGCGACAAGACGTGTATGAGAGACAAAAAATAAAATCATTGTTGCTTCAATCATTTACATCATTTTTCCTCCCTTTGTTTTGTTTATACGATTGTGTTCAGAGCATCAACCTTCTCTTGAATGAGATTCTGAACGTGGGAGTTGTTGGTGGTTGCAATAAACTCTGCTCGGTCGTTAAACAGAACGCCTCAAAGACCTTGTGCAACATTGCTTGCGACCTCGTTGGAATCAAAACATTTGTCAAGCTCCTCAATCAGACTGACTTGGATCCATTTAATTTCTGTGAAAACCTTAAAATATGTCCAATGGGAAACGATGACGCTGCTGGAAAAGTGATGAATATCTCATCTCATCCAAACCAGGGAGAAGCTGGCACCCAATTTGCCATAAATCTGACCTTTAACATAACCAATGAAACTGGACCGGGTGAAATTGGTATTTCAATTACGGGACCAGGAGACACCAACATCCACCAAGGATTTGCGAACACGGGGTTTAAACTGGGATCCCACACTGTAACTGTGTCGTTGGACACCACTCCAGACCCTTCAGCGTTCCCTCCTGTTGATTTTCCAAGCGGTTTCTATGATATAAGGTTCGACGTGTGTCAAGGTGAATGCGGAAGTAAACACCCCCACAGCATTCTTTTGGACTCAAAGCATGGCTCTTTCAACATTACGCAGTAGTCATAGCATTTTTTCATATTAACTATGCATGCTTTGCTGGTACGCTATAGAATATATACGATGGTTATACGCTGTGACAGAGGCAGCCGATAAAACACCCGCGAATATTCACGTACGTGCGCATGCAAGCTTATTTAATCTGCACGTGCTGTACGTGCATGGACGTGCCCAGTCGCCGCCGACGTCGCTGGCGCTCGCCGCGTGCGCGCTACTTGCTTCATTGCAATGGCGCTCTGATTATTCGTCCCGCTCACCTACGCCGTGCTCCACCGGAGGCAGCAACTCAGATAAACTGGTCAATGACTTGGCTGTGGCGTTTGTGCTACTGGGTGTGATACTCAAACTGTTCACAGTCTTGGTTGTCGAGTTTGTTTGGCCCAAAGAGTTAATGGTCCCCGACGAATTGGCCCGACTGAGACCTCGACTGCGCATGGAACGTATTGTGGCTAACTTACTCGTCTTCTCTGAAAGTGGTGGCGGTGCCCTGACTTCTTCATTTCCCATTACATCCAGTGCAATGAACCCGCCACTATCATCACACACTCCCAAGCTACCGCGCGACAGCCCCCAGCCAAACCGTGGTCGGTGGTTTGGCGATGGTGTCTCAGGCTGTTTAGGTAGAAGTGGCAGAACTGGAGTCGAGCTCAGCTGTGTGCCGTGACTGATGACTGCTTGCGTTTCCCTGCTGCCCTCATCATTTAAATTAGACTCCATATTGCCCACCGCCGACCGCGCAGTTGAATTATGTTTCTCCCCACTCCTAGCATCGACTGATCCCATACCGTCTGCACTGTTATCTCCCAAATTATCACTTGAGTAAAGAAAAACATGTTCGCTATGACTGCCATCTGAATCGCTGCAACTGTTTTCACAGCCCACATCTGTACCACTCCTCTGGCGGCGTCGGTCCCACCACTGCAACAGAGTCTCGAGCTGTCTGTGAAGGGACTGCATCAGAGGCCGATCGCCCGCATGGAGGCAAACACTGGCTTGTACCTGGATTGACAAAGGGTTTTCAATATTTCAAATCTGTTTTAAACGGCGTTCGTATCGTATGACATTATCGATGGTTAGGGGTGTGATGAAACTTACTACCGCGCATCTCAGTGATTGTTTATAAAGCACATATTCACAAATGCCAAAACATGCATGCATTTTTGCAGTTGCCAGTGATTACCACGAGCAGAATATCGGGTTCAACAGCCCTGAACATGCTCTCGGCTTCAAATGCAAGCATCCCCGAAGGACTAATACCAACACCCAAGCAAAACAATTCTTCTGCATCTTTGTCCTCGCCGTCCGCCGCAACTACATTCTCTAACCCCCCTTGAAAGTACACTGAATCGCCTCGAGCTCTGTTAGTGCACTCCTCCATCTCTTTTTTACCGGCATTGATAATAGCGGAGACGGTTTTAACACTTTTATTCTCTAATAAAACTCCGTTTGCATCAAAATCAAAACTGCGCGTACTGGATACTGTCCGGTCAAGGCCTGTACGGAAAAATAAGTTAGTAGAAAGAAATGTAAGCCTCAGAACATTCAGCGACACGAAAGCAAGATTCGGTTTTAGTCAAAACCGTTCCGATTTCGTGTATTTGATGTTTTTTTTACAGAATGTGCGAACGCTCTCTGCTGATTCCAAACTTCCTGCCGTTTTAATTGATAACTCGGTTGGCAGGTCGACGATTTGAGCATGCTTTATATCTTCAACCTTCGAGTTTTGGGAAATCATTGTCGTCATAAAATCCCACCCCCTGCTTCTTCTAACCGCATTGCTCGCGATGCGTTTTCTGCGGTCTAGAAAACGTGGCGACACACACATTTGTGGGGATTTGTCCGAGACTTGTGTAGATGTTGAGGCACTTCTCTTTTGTGAAGACTGTCCTGACGTGGCAGATGCTAGGTGTGTAGTAGGGGCATTTATGAAAGTGTTTGACAATTGTGGTGATTGGGCACCCTCGCGTTTGAAAGTGTGGTTGTCGTATCCTGATATATTACCCAGAAGAATGATAAATTTACGCGCATAACGAAAATTGACCGTACTCAGACAGCACGTGAAGTTTTCGTATTCGAATGGAAATCAACATGAACAAAATTTTGATGCCAAAGCCATCTAAACATGAAATCGCGAGGGTTTCAACAGCTTTGCTGTGCATGACTGACTATTTGAACCGTAACGATGGATTTAGAAATTGGATAAGACTACCTTTTGCTTGCGTGGTGGTGTACGTACTCCTTGGCTTCTTTCTTGGTGTTAAACTCTTGAATACTCTCAGCAATAGAACCATGATTCTGGCAGATGTTTGCAAAGGTGTTTGTATTTTCAGGTGTGTCTCGACTGCTTTTATCTAGCTCAAAACGTGCGGCATAGTCCTGCCGAAGATTGTTTGGCGTAATACCTGCCCCACCCCCCCCTCCTCCCGATAATTTTTGATGATAAGGCTAAGGAGGTGCCTGCAACTGACTGGCTGCCATTCTGAGCAATATGTTTGGCCCATGTTTCTGCTAGCTGCTCTTTGAGGCGTATCCCAGAAAGTAGTTCCAGCAGCATCGCGCCGAACGCGTATACATCAATCTGCTGCGATGCCACACCTAATGCGAAATGAAATGCATATATATAATTTCTTGCTAGTTCGATTGATTTTCATAGACTAATCGAAGAGAAAAATGTTTGTAAGCTTGGTTTCTTGTCGGTAAAATGAGTCAAACGGTAAAAACCCGTCTTAAGATGTTTTTTTTTTTAGCTAGAAACGAACCGGAAAGACGTTTGAGGTCCAATCCACCAACGTGTTGCTCTGGTGCCATATAAACAGGTGTTCCTAATATTACAGGTTAAGCCACTGTCGCTCAACTCTCAATAGTCACACATCATCGGCAAAGGTCATTTTTTAGCAGCGAATGTATTGCTGAAAGTAAATAATAAATAAAATGTACGTTTTTGTTGCTCAAAACAGCTTACCTAGGATGCCCGCATGTGCCACGGTGACGTCTTGACGAGAAATTGTGCTATTTTTGGCATGTCTTTTTGCTTCCATGTTTTGCGAGATACCGAAGTCACAAATTCGAATCTCGAAATCGCTTGTAACGAGGATGTTCAGTGGCTTGATGTCGCGATGAAACACCTGGACAGATGAGTTTTATTTTTTTGGTTAGATTGTATTGTGTCATTATGTAATTGGTTCAAAGTTCGGTGTACTGGCCGATTAGAATAAGCAGGCATGCGAAATTTTTCTGTCGCGCTGCTTCATAATATTCTAACAGACAGTATCAAAACGGCACAGTTCATGCGACATGAACCGCTACATAACATAGACTCACTCCTTTTGCATGTAGGTAGCTGAATCCTTTAGCCATGTCGACAGCCATCTGAAGACGCTGTTGGACAGGCACAGGTGAACCGAAGCACACATCTGCCAGGGTATTTGGCACATACTCCATCGCAAGGAACCAACCAGAACGCTCGCTGAAGCCACAGCCAAAAAACCCGACGACAAAAGGATGCTGGCATGATTCTTGCAGAATCTGCACTTCTGTCTCAAGTGCACCGGACAACGCAAGTGAGCCCATGACTTTGACAGCCACACGAACGCCAAAGAGGTTGTCGAGTTTGTAGACATTTGTGGTACCCTTTATTAAGTTAGCAATTACCAGCTGCTTGTCTACCTCTGCAACTCTGTCTTTATCCAAGTACTGGATCTTGTGCTTGCCCTCCACATCTCTACCCGCGGTTGATTTCAGCGCTCGTGACAGTAAATCGCGCAGCACGGCCATCGAAACACGGTTGTTTTTGTCGAGAGCAAGTCCACATTTAATGGGTTTGAGTAGCAAATCCGGTACATTGAGGCCTTCCAGATTGATTCCCACACCACCAATCGGGTCTCCATCAATAAATTCGGGTATCCGTCCCCGTGTGCTGATCAGGCTGCGGTTGCGGCTGCTGAGGCTACTGTCACGCTGGCCACCAGAACTCCTCCTTGGAGAGCTGACCGACCTTTTGCAGCGCATATCCACCGAGGCTGGCTTCGATGTCGTCGGATTACGTTGATAAGCGCGCATGCGATGTGTGTAGTAACGGCAGAGATCTTCGGGAAGGCGTTCTCGTAGCCTCTCCCTCGTGCCGGAGAATAGCTCGAGCAACACACAACTCAAGCTATACACATCACACTTAGCTGAGTCCTCCTTGCTGATTTGTTTCAGACCTTTTGAATCCTTCCCTCCCTGCCCCTCTTCCTTCAGTTCTGGACTTTTTTTAGTGTCTAAATATAGCCCAAGCAGCGACTCTGCGGTGACTATTGTGTTCAGGTGTTCTTCTGGAGCTGTGTAGACAGGAGACGACGAACCAGATACGGTAGATTGGAGAGTTTTGAGGGTCTGGTTGCCACCACACATCTCATTAAGAACTTTCAGCTTGTGGGCACCACGTTGGGTCTTGGCCCTACCCTTCTTCAGCAGCTTTCGCACCCAACTTCTTCCCCCTTCGCAGGCATCCTGAAACGTTAGATAGTTATAGTCCTCGTATGTATAAACATCAACTTGCACGATTTGCAAGGGACGTAACGTATATCCTCTGATATTCTGAAGTCTGCGATTTTGGCTTTGAAGGTGTTGGTAACTAAGATCGAACCAGGGCATATATCGCGGTGAAACACACCTGCCTCGGGAAGGAACGTAAACCCGTTGGCAATATCAACACCGACTGCTATAAGCTTGTTGATTGGGAGCGGTGGCCACGCTGTGATAAGATCCTCCAAACTGCGTTCAATATGTTGAAGAGCAACAAACCAACCATTGCGTAGTGAGTGGCCAAGTCCGAACATCTGAACGACAAATGGACTGGTTGAGAGTTTTTGGTGTAGCAAAAGACCCTTTTTAGTTGCTGGGTGAATGAAAGTAGTGTTGAGAACATTCACTGTTACCAAAACACCGCTAAGTCTGGCACGATATATGCTACCTCCTCCCTTCCCGTCTTCCGCAGTGTGGAGCAGATTTTTTGCTAGAATTTGCCTGTCAAGCTCTTCAACCTGTGGTTTTAACAGCATCTGTAGCTCTCCTTCCCCACGGTTTCCCCTTCCCATCGGACCAAACGACCCCCCAAGTGCAGTAGTAGCGAGAGATTGCATAGCTACCATATTCTGCGAATTCTCCAATTTTTCGATCGAAAACACTAATGCGTCAAAAACTGTACTTTCCGACCAAATGACACCCTTTTCACTCCTCAGCGACTTGACGGTTTTTACGCCAAGCGTGTCTGTTAGGCTTGCCATAAGGTTTGCACAGATGCCGAGAGCTGTGGTATATATGTGCGTTATACTGTGTTTGTCATTTGCCGAATGTCTGAGCAACTTGATGATTTTCGAATCACCACTATTACTATTGCCCCTGCCTCCAGTCATACCACGGACGCCCATGACAGCACTGCCAGAAGCAAGATCATTCTTGCCAGTCTTAGTATCCTGCATCGACAGTTCTTTCAGTTGTTCGCTCAAAGTTGTTTCAGCATTTTCTTCGCGCCCAACTTCGTCTACTTCACCCGATGCAACATTAGGACGTTCATGCTCCTTTTGTAGCTTCTTTCGCTCATTTTGCTTCTTTTGTTTTCGTACAGCAGCAGATGCAGCGGCTGCGGCTGATCGGCGTTTGCGTTTACGTGCGTGGCTTAGAAAAGTCTCTACATTAGCGACAAAGTTATCCAGACCTTGAAACAGTTTCCCATAGCCCGATAAATGGCGTTTTGTCGCCTCAATGAGTTTTTTCTTTTTGCCTTTTACGTTGCGGATCATACCGGCAGTTGCTTCGTGAGTAACCATTCGGGCAAGTTGGGGATTCGTCAAAAATGTAGCAGAGACCCTGATGAGTCGTTTGTCGGCGAAGGATTGCGCCGATTTGCTTGCATCTAGAAGAAAAATAATGTCACTGTGGTGGTTAGGTGGTACCAACACGGTGGACCTGATATGTGCAAACAGAGCGAGAATTTGCTGCCACTGAGACGAGCAGAAATTTGGCTGGCGGTTGTGTCCACCGCGTCTTGCGTCGAATAGTAGATGCTGGAGTTTATTGACCAGCGTATACAGCAACAAAGCTCGAATGCTTCGTTCCTGTGTGGCATCACCAAACCTGAACAATTCACACGCAGAGACCAAATGAGATCGATCAGTATAAGGATTGATGTTTGTCATGGTATTAGCTCACGAATGTGGCATGCAAGCTACGCGCCTTGGCCAGCGAAAGATGTCATCGTAAAGTTATTTTTGCGTTGGTTCGTGTTTGTGTCTACAGACCTGCAGGCCTCGCGAATCAAAATAAAAGAATCTTCCAGCGATGATGATGACGCTTTCCCCAGCTTTTCAGACTGACGCAAGGCTGGTCTGGTGCGATTGGCTCCAGTTGGTGCAGAGGATGACACACTCAGGGTCGATTTACCTAGAAACCTCTGAAACCAGGAAGATGGTCGAGGAGTCGCCAACCCGTGCGAGGAAAGGGACGAACAGTTCAATGATCGCTTAGAGTCAGAAGTGTTGTCTTCTGCTTCTTGTGGGAGGAACATATTCGTGTCAATCCAAGAAAGTACCGTCACTGCCAGAGCAACAAGATTGGCCTTGAACGAAACGACCTTTCCCCCACTCCCCCCCTCTTCCACGATAGTGAAGTCTTCTATCTTAGTGAGTGTTTTGATGAGAAATTCAAACAGTTTACACTTCCACAGCTGCCCGTATGCATTCAGATCTTGTTTTGTATTGAGTCTAGTTTCGATTTGGACGATGAAATTTCCGAACACCTTGTGCCATTGGTGTACGTCATTTTCACGCAGACCGCTAAATATGTCAATACTGCTAGGAAGTTCTTTGTGCGTGGGGCGAGACTTCGCTTTTTTCTTGCGTTTTGATGAACCGAGGTCAGCCACTATGAGCTCGAATTCAGATTTTCCTCCGCCTCGAATCTGAAGAATCCCAGCTTCTGACAGACCGCGCGGACCGCTCTGATTACGGTCAAACCCTGATTTAAATGCAAAACTAGACCCCAAATCATTCACATCGTTTTTGAACGTTTTTCTCATATTACCACCACGTTTTCGATTACAGACAAGCAAGCCTACAGCGGCTCCCAAAAGAAGCACAGATCCCACCACTACCCCAGCTACTACTACCAAGCTCGTCACGGTCTTTGAGTTTGTTGCTGCTGCTGCAGGAGGGGCAATAGAAGGCGACATAGTTGGCGATGACGTCACTATTGTAGTGCTATCAACTGTCTGTCCTGTGACTGTTGACAGCGTAGCAACATTTGCAGTGGCAAGGTTGTTAACAAGTGTTGCTGCACCAATCCCAGATACCGTTACTGTAGCTACAACACTGCCTGCAGCCCATGCCACACTTATGCGCGATGAGTTGACTCCAAGAAACCATGCAAGGGAGTTTATAAATGCCATCTCGATGCCGGAATCAGAAGTGATTTCAGACAAAGTTAGGCTACTAATACTCATTGTTACACTACGTGTTTCGCTCTCATTGATAGTCGGCCCTCTAGTAGGGGAAGATGTAATGGGGGAGACCGTGGCTGGATTGGTAGTTAATGGAGATCGTGTGGTAGGCGATGGCGATGTTGGGCTCCCGGTGGGACAGTGTACTGAGGGCCCAGGGTCCCGCATATCGGAAAACCCGCAGCCTCCTCCCTCCCTCGGGTTTGGGTTCCAGCCCACAGAGTCTGATTTGATGCAGTAGGCCCAGTCAGATCGATCAACATTTTTGAGTTGTTGAACCTTGAAGACTTTGCTGGCGTCAGGTCCCTCATTACTAAAGACTTCCTCAATGTCACATAAAGTCCGTGAGATGCACACCCTCGGAAGACAGTCACTGTGGCTAAGACCCTCTAGGAAGTCGTAAGTAAGAATTATCGAAAATGACGTCGCCGTGTTCACCGTCCAGGTAGCAATAGAGCTGACAACAAAGTTGTCAATATTTTGATCAAACATAAAATCGTTGATATCCGTCGTAATATCAGCTGCAACACCATCGTACCACGTCACAGTGCCTGACATTCGAACCGTGATGTTAGTAGCAGGGCATGTCCAGAGCGGGTCTAGAGTTTGATAAAACAGGTATTAGAGACTGGATTAAAACATGAGCAAGCTTTTATACGGAGTCACGTTTTTTTTTTCTGCGATAGTTAGCTCACATAAACGAAAGTCAGCTCAATAAAATGGCTGTAAGCAAGACACTGACAAGACTGCGTTGCGAAATTTAATTATAGCACGTGTGGTATGGAACCGGTGCATCCAATTAGGAGAGGTGCTGGACCCGGGCTTGGGCCTGGAGGAGGTGGAGGAGGTCTTGCAGCGGGGGAAACACAGCAAACATGATCTGCAGAGGGGCTTCCTGTGGGGAAGGCTGAAGTTGGTCCGTCGGACATGGGAGAACATGTTGTTGGTCCGTTCGACGGTGTTGTCTCGGGAGAAAATGTTGATGGTCCATCACATTTGGGAGAAACTGTTGTTGGTCCGTCGGACATGGGAGAAAATGTTGTTGGTGCGTTAGACTTGGGAGACCATGTTGTTGGTCCATCAGACTTGGGAGAACACGTTGTTGGGCCATTCGATGTCGCTTCCACTATGAACAATTCCAACAAAAAGACAAATTTTAAAGAAACAAAACAACTGCGTAAAATTCCAACCGACCAAACATTGCATAATTCTGCGTACCGAGGATACGAAATAGCACTAAAACAACCCCAAGATCACCATAGAAGCGCATTACCCCTTTTTAAAAAGTCGGTTGTTTTTTGTTTTTGGAGGCAGAGCGAGCGTTTTCCACTCTACTCATCAAACTCTGCCGCGCGGGCTGGTTCCGCTGGCCTGGCTTACTTCTTGGTAGGTGCAGCCCCTGTGGTGCAGGTTTGTACCTGTCTACGCACTGAACGCGGATAGCCTGCTATGTTTGGTGTATGCGGGGCATGTCGTAGGATCAGAAAGCCTGGCAGCTTTGATGAAGAAACATTTCATTTTAATACCACATCTAAACCAAAATTGAATCCTCGCCGCAACGAAACAGTACCTGGTAACAGTACTTCAGCAGCAGAAAAAAATGGTGGACTGAGTGATAGCAAGTCAACAATCGCCACGAATATTACTGCAATGTCCATTTACCCAAATCCAAATTCTCATGCTGAAGTAAGGATTGCCAAGGACAGCAAAAAACATGGTCCAGAACTATTATCAATCGACGAACCAGATTACGACAACCAAGAAGGCCGAGAGGCAGCGAACACGCCAACTTACGTTATAGGAGATGAGGTTGAAATATATTCGTGGTCCAGTCGCGGCTGGGTAGCTGGTGTTGTGTTTTCGGTATCACAAAATGAAGAAGGGACCTGGGTCCAAGTCAGGTGCAAGATGCAGCTAACGTGGATAAATCACAGCAAGAAATTCTATTATGCAAGTCCTATCTAGGAGGTTTCATCGGCTTCTTACGCCCAGTAGAACCACGATCCTACCTAAATTTTCCATCACCTTACACTTCCTACCATTTTTTTTGGCGAATACCAGGTACAGTGCAACCTCTGAGCAGCCGAAAAGAAAGCGGGTTTTGGCTCATGATCTCGACGTGATCAGGCCTGCACCCACGCAAAGCCAACACAGCGTGCAGTCGAAGAGGGAAAGAGACATGATGGCAGTGAGGAAGCTGATAGCATCCAAATGGGATCCAAACTCGACAAATATGGTCGGGGAGACCAAGCTTCATACCGCGGCAGAGGATGGTCACATCGAGATGGTGAAAGAGCTCCTCAGAGCCAAGGCAGACGTCAATTGCAAAAGTCGTTACCGGTGCACTCCACTCCACTACGCCGGATGGAACGGTGACGTTGGTATGGTGCGATTGCTTCTTAGGCTCGGAGGCGATGTGTATGTGACGAATTTTCAGGGCGAGACGGCAGTGGACTATTGTTTGGCATCAAGGAAAGGAAAGCACGCGGACACCCTTTCTTGCCTTACTAGTGCAATCCAGCGAAAGCAACAACAGCTTGTGCTTTCTAGGCCAGATACGCTGCCGGGAAGCGTTGCAAATAAAACCGGTGCAAGCACAATGAAGTCGCCGACAAAAACCAAGCCTGGTAAGCCAGCCGATAAATTTAAACCTACCACACGTTACAAATCTGCTTCAACACTGAAAAAAAATAAACCGATCAACGCTCGTGAGGCGCGGAGTTCTGGAAAGTCTTCTCCTCCAAACTCGTCCGCTAGTCGTATGAGTATGCGGGGCGAGTCATCTAGGGCTCCGGCTGCAAACACGGAGCAGCGTTTTTATGTATAGATCGCAGCGCACGTACAGCAGAGCGTGCGCGCCAGCCAGCGGCATGGCATGCGGCCGCCTACACCGGGGGCAAGTATTGTTTCCCAAAAAGCGCCGTTCGGCCCCCGCTGCTGCTATATAGCATGGCATACCGCCTAGCCCCATTATTTGCGCGCCCTCTGCCCGCCAGGCGGCGCCGGACTTATTATACGCTACATACGGCATGCGGCCTACCGCGTACGTCAATCAGCTTCATTTTTTTTATTTTTATAAAAAATGTATTTACTTAGTGCTATAGGCTGGCAATTGTAATACTATACAGCCAATTTTGTCATGTGGCGCGCACTAGCACTTCTGTGATTGCTGATCACACGTTGTAGTGATCTATTCCGGTTGCATACACCAGTGTCTTAAATACCTTCTTTTGCCATAGTTCAGGGTCGGTATTAGTCTGACCAGCAAGGGTATGTATCGGCAAATCTTTTGCAGCAAATAGGCCCTTTTTCCGTTGCCTAAATTTCTTTTCAATACCTGTATTTTCAATAAAATACGAATCGAATTCTATCGAATCAAGCCCCTTGCTGGGCGAATATTCTTCCACTTGCGCGTCACAAACACGAACTAAGACGCTTGAATATGAGGGATGGTATTGCAGAGTTGGAAGACCTCTTGATGCACGTTTCTGGGCTTCGAGTTGATTGTTTACAATCCATGAATCCATCTCATTGCTGTATGCCCGCGTTGAAGATAAATAGTCTAAAACCTTTCTGTTTACCTTGCCCTCAAATACGGGAAGCTGAAAACTTCCGTTTAAGACCCACTGAGGATGAGATGGTTTATCTGAGTTCTGAAAAAGTGGCATAAACGTCCAGCCCCATTCTGAAATGACATCTCTCTGTGGAACAGGAACAGTGTCCGCCATTAAGTCGCACTTTTTTGTTTCTAGTATCTTTATTTCCATTATCAGTACAAGACAGCGATCAAAATCGACCTCGCGGCAGTGGAAAAAACCGTTTGTGAACCGTGGGTTGTCGGTCGTGCTTTCAAAGTCCCACTTGTTGGTCAGTTCAACATCTTCTGATATCATAAGGTGTTCATCCTGAGAGTAAAATGACGCTGGTGGTGACAATGAATATATCACGAAGGGAAGCTGTCTTGTTTGCATGTTCACAAGCCCATCAACAGACACCATAAAACCAATGTCTGGATTGTAGCGCCGCATTCCGAAAGGGTCAAGCAAGGGGAAGCTACTATGAAGCATCCCGGCAGGCTTTTCCACACTTTTATGGACATAGTCTTTCACAAACTTGTGCTGCGATTTTTTGGTCAGCATATCTTGCTCCATTTTTGCATCGAATTCTCCATTGGAATATTCTTCATCGTCTGATACATTGTGCATTCCTGAAAAAGTGTACTTCATTTTTAGTTCTTTGACGCTGGTGTGGACGAAACTGTCTTTTGCCTGCTTCAAGGAAGCGTACATCACTTGCTCACGTGCAGTGGGCCTGCACTGAGTCGAATCGTAAGCTTTAGAGCCATAAGACGGAGCCGGCGTTCTCAAAGCTTCCTTTGCTTCAGGGGCGAGTTCTCTGTTCTGCACAGATAATACTTGATAACCATCAGCAGATTTCGGAGCTGGTTCGATGCGTGCAAGGATCGTCGAGCATGGTATTGTTCGAAGCTGGCGATAGTAGTCAATGTCATATTTGTCTTCTTCTTCTGGCCATCCGTAGTAGACAGGCAACTGGAATGCTCCGCGATTAAGGCAAAAACCAACCTTATTTGAATCAGTGACTCCTTCGAAACGGGATTTAGAATCTTCATCAAAAAATAGGTTGATCACTGAACAGCCCACATGGTGGTAAGCCCCGGAATCATCGACACACGCCAGCACAATTAGTAATATCGACGTTGGGTCAGTTTTCTCATCTCGATACTCGACTCTCAAGTTAAACTTTGGGCAATTTATTGTTCCACCGACTTCACAAGGCGCCCAATCCTTTGCAGTCGTTTCACTGATAGATGCATGTGATGCTTTTAATTCTCGACTTGCAAGATATGGTATCGAAACAGTTCCCAACGACGAGAAAACCATAGCTGTGACGCGGGTCAGTTTTGCGTTTTCTGGAACGAATCGGGCAGCATCTACATAAACATTGAACCCATCTCCTTGTTCATAGCATTTACCGTTCAGAGTGCCAAGTGAGTGCGATATCCAAGCCATATCCATATCTTGGTATTCTCCACTTTTTTCAACATCGCGGAATAATTTTACATTTGGATCATCAGGCGGTGGATTTTTTGACACAACAAACTTCAGAGTCCCTTTTTGGTTTGCGATCGTTGCACCAGGAATATTAAAAAGCGACGTCTTTGCTCGAGAAACTTTCATATCCTTGTTTAAGTTTTTGAATTGAAAAGGAGGGGCAAACATATTTATTTTCTTATCTCCTTCCATCAGATTCCACACGCCACCTTTGTCGCTGTCCGATTCAGATTCCGAGCCATTCGCTTCTTCAAACAACAACAGTTTGCCCCAGCCGTATAATTTTTTCATTTCTGGAGATTCTGTGGAGCTTGAAGAGTCTGCTTCGCTTGGTCGGTCTGGCATTAGGAGTGCTCTGGCGACTAACCACACATTAGGTCCAGGCACAACCCCCGCTAGCATAAGCCGACGTTTCCATTGAACAGCATTAATACCTTGGCCGCTTATCCCTCTATGAGCATGTGGAGTCACTTGCTTCGCAACAACCGACCAGGCATCTTCTCCCAGTAACCCTTCATCCGCAGCTTCCTTAACTGGTGCATAGACCGTGATCTCAACCCTCGCATACTCTGGATCCTCAAGAGAATCCCAAACCATCGTATCAATATTGACTCCAACCGGACTAAGTAATTTTGCGTCTTCATTTGTCTCCTTTTCTGAAGAATCTTTGTTCGTTTCTTTCAACTTTTCCTTTTCGGGTGTACCGTGGGAGCTTTCAGCGCCACTTTCTTCCTTCACTGTTTTCGACACAGAGTCACGCGAGCTCATATCGCCCTGCTTATTCTTATCATTCTCAACGTTTTTTAAACCCCTTCTCCCGGAAAGCCTATTTTTTTCTCTTCTACTTATACGCTGAGAGGGAGGCACTGACTCAGCAGTATCCGGCCGTATCTTACGCTTGTACGGCCGGTAAATCCGATAGAAGCTACTAGTCTGCGATGGATCCCCACCGGGTGTAATCCCCGCCGTGTCTTGGCGGGGCAAGACCCTCACAAATAGAAAACAGAACGGAACCGTTGCTGATTGAGACAGCGTGCTATTGTCTGCGCCCGGCACCATCGGGGGGCGATGGAGTGGAATACGCCACCAGCCAGCATTCAGCTTATTGTCAGGTTTGAACAACTCAAAAGACGTCCAACCAACAGTAGTTTTTTTCTTGTTATTTAATACGTTCTGAAGCTGTATAACTATGCGGTGGTGTGAATGCTTCCCTGTCGACTTTGACACCGGATCGAGAGGACCGAGATCCACCTTTTCACCAAACTCGCATTTTCTCAAATGCGCTTCAGATTCAGCTGCGTGCGGATCGTCTATTGCCAGCTGCATTTTCGACGAAGCTTCTTCAGTTTTTCTGGGTTTTCCAACAAACTTCTTGTCTTCCACAAGCTGCCAAATTGCCACAACTCCAGCGAAACCTACATCCGATGCTCCAGCAATATCAGGTTCACCGGTATTTTTCGCATCACTAGCCGGAAGTTGAGATGCCCGGAGCCCAATCAAATAGTCGAACATAATCGTGCAGCCTTTACGGGAATCGTATTCGGAGTACTCTCTTGTGTCTTCCTCCATTGTTTTTTTGGCATCAAGCTGTTCAATTGCATTCTGCAAATTCATCATTCTTAGTTCCTCTTCACGCTGTGATCGCAAAAAGTCTTTTCGTTCCTTTTCTCTTTGATGTTCCCACGTTGTTTTGGCCATTTCCAGTTCTTTTTGCTCACTTAGAATCTCTTGTTTGAACTTAAGCTTGCTTTTTTCTACTATATGATCCTGATACAAATTGTAAAGTTTTGATCCCTCCTTGAGGCCTTTTAATTGTTTCAGCAAAGGGTCTGCGTCATCTGGAATGGAACCCACAGCGTTTTCACCACTGCCCCAACTTCCTGACATAGCCCCGCCCATTGCAGGCATTCCGCTCATCATCATCATCATTGTGAGCTGTTGTTGGTGTTGGCGATTTTCTTCTTCCATTTTCGCCTGAAGTCTTCTGTTCTCTTCATCAGTTTTTTCCAGAAGTTTTTCAATCTCGGTCTTCTGCTTCTTGGCGCTTCCAGTGGTAGCCATATGACTCTGTGGATACCCGATGTACCGCGATGCTCCATATCCATCCCCAACCAAAGTGCCTTGCTGATGCCACCCATACTGAGGGCGACCCTGTGGCTGTGATTTGAAAGGAGCTTGCATTGAATGTTGCGGCATAGGCTGAGGTTGCAC
>JACKZZ010000629.1_pt1 | contig 29595 bp, 48 predicted proteins | sample 8027871 | NCBI WGS metagenome assembly JACKZZ01 (sample SAMN15724774, study PRJNA655200) | protist metagenome | isolation source: fluorescence activated cell sorting (FACS) single amplified genomes of... | place: USA: West Boothbay Harbor, Gulf of Maine | collected 2000-07-19
TCATGCTCACGATAATACTGATGTTAAAATTCTAAAAAAAGAAATAGAAGTTTTAAAGCTAGAAATTCAAGAATTAAAAGAAGCATCTAAAAACCCACTTCAATAATGCACTATGTATTAGCCTTTAGTATCTGCTCTGCAATCACAGGCTTTTGTAATAGTACATCATTAGTTCCTGTAAAGTTTAATACATGGTCTGAATGTGTTATAGGTGGTAGTAAATTAACTATTGAATATACAATTAAAATGGAAGAAAAAATAAATAAGGATAAACTCTATATCACTTATTTCTGTAATGAAAATATCTCTGACAAAACCCCAGCTTAAAGTATCATCAAGCAAATCAAGGTTTAGAGTTCTAGTAAGTGGTCGTAGGTTTGGTAAAACTTATTTGTGTATTACTGAAATGATGAAGTATGCAACAGGGGTTAATAAAAAAATATGGTACGTTGCACCTACATTCAAAATGGCTAAAGAGATTGTTTGGTCTAAACTAAAAGAAATGTTATCAGAGTTTAATTGGATAGAAGATATTAATGAATCCAATATGACAATCACAATTAAAAAGACAGGCAGTAAAATATCATTAAAAGGTTGCGACGCTTACGATAGTTTAAGGGGTGTAGGTTTAGACTTTTTAATATTAGATGAGTTTGCTGACATAGATGAAAAAGCATGGACTGAAGTATTAAGGGCTTCTGTATCTGACACAGAGGGAGATGTATTAATGTGTGGTTCTCCAAAGGGATATGGTAATTGGTCTTACCGTATGTATCTTAAAGGACAAGATCAAGATAAAGAATGGGATAGTTTTCAATATACAACTCTACAAGGTGGTATGGTTTCTGAACATGAAATAGAACAGGCTAAACAAGATATTGATATAAGAACTTTCAGACAAGAATTTGAGGGTACATTTGAGAACTATGCTGGTAGTGTTTATTATAATTTCCACCCTGTCGAAAGTGTAGTTGATAAACAAATAGATTGGACTAAACCTTTACATATTGGCATGGACTTTAACGTAGACCCAATGTCAGCTTGTGTAGGGCAAATAGAAAAAGATAAAATATTTTTTCTTGATGAGGTAATAATCTATTCTTCAAATACAGACGAAATGGTAGAGGAAATAAGAAATAGATATGGAACTAGAATACCAATATTTATCTACCCAGACCCAGCTTCAAGACAACGAAAGACTTCTGCTGGTGGAAAGACTGATTTAAGTATCTTACAAAATGCTGGTTTCAAAGTTAAATGTAAATTAAAACACCCAGCAGTTAGAGATAGGATAAATGCTGTTAATGGCAAACTTAAAGATTCTAATGGGAATAGGCATATTTTTGTTTCCAAAACTTGCAAAACTATTGTAAAAGGATTACAAAGACAAATATACAAGGAGAATACTAATATTCCTGATAAGGAAGATGGTTTTGATCACATGAATGACGCAATAGGTTACATGATAGATTTTTTAAAACCACTTACTACACAGGCACAGTTTTCTCGACCAACAAGATGGGCAATTAAATAGTTATGGCATACACTAGAGATCAAGCAATAGAAACACACAAAGATTACGCAGAAACAATTAATAATTGGGAATACTATATTAGGTCTTATAATGGTGGTTATGATTATATGATAGGTCAATATCTATCAAGATATAATCTTGAACTAGATAACGAGTTTAATCAAAGACTTGCAAACACACCTTGTGATAATCATTGTAAAAATATTATTCAAATCTATTCATCATTTTTATTTAGAGTTAGACCAAGTAGAGATTTTGGTTCTATGGAAGATGAAGCAAGTTTAGAATCATTCTTGAAAGACGCTGACCTAGAGGGTAACAATTTAAACTCTGTTGTTAAACAAGCACAAAATTATGCTTCTATTTATGGTCATTGTTTTATGATGTTAGATAAACCAAATATCCAAACAGAAACTAAAGCAGATGAAATACAACAAGAAATAAGACCTTACTTATCAATCATCACACCAGAAAATGTTTTAGATTGGAATTTTGAAAGACAACCAAATGGTAAGTACGAATTAAATTATTTAAAAATAAGAGAAGAAGTTGATAGAGATAATGGTCAATATTTAAGAATATGGTATCCTGATAGGATTGACACATTATATCTCCCTAAAGATTCAGAGCCTAGATTAATAGATACTGTACCTAACATGATTGGCAAAATACCAGCAGTTATTTTATACAATTCTAAATCTCACAAAAGAGGAATTGGTCAATCTGATTTAACTGATATAGCTGATCTTCAAAAATCTATTTACAATGAATACTCTGAAATGGAACAGTTAATTAGATTAACAAACCACCCATCATTAGTTAAAACTCCTAGCGTTAATGCAAGTGCTGGTGCTGGTGCAGTGATTGAAATGCCTGACGAAATGGAGCCTAATCTAAAACCTTATTTACTACAACCATCTGGTTCTAGCTTACAATCAATAATGGATTCAATTAATAACAAAGTAGAATCTATAAATAGAATAGCACACACAGGGGCAGTAAGAACTACCAAAACAAATATTGCTTCAGGTGTTGCATTACAAACAGAATTTGAATTACTTAATGCTAGACTTTCAGAAAAAGCTGATAACTTACAATTAGCTGAAGAACAATTATTTAAACTATATGCAATGTTTCAAAATGTTACATTTGATGGAGAGATTAATTACCCAGATTCATTTAACATTAGAGATTATGCAACTGATCTTTTGTTCTATCAACAAGCAAAAGCAATCAATGTTCAATCTCCAACTTTAAGTAAAGAAATAGATAAAGAGATTGCTAGAGCAGTAGTTGATGATGATGAAAAATTAAATATCATTTTTGATGAAATAGAAGTTAAATCTGAAGTAGGAGAATTTACACAAGACGAAGTAGTTCAGCAAGATGAAGAAGTAGAACAAGAGGAAATTTAATGAATGTCAGATATAGTAAAAGATTCAACACTTTACAGAATTAAACAAATAGAACTTGCTGAAGCAGAGTATTACAAAACATTAATCAAAACATTAGACAGAATAGAAAGAGAAGTAGTATCACTTGCTAGTAGATTACCTTTAACAGATGGAAAATTAATAGAACTACAATCAGCTATCGCAATCAGACCACAGATAAAAGCTATTCTTGATAGAGAATATTTAGCATGGTCAGATACAGTTGTTAGACAAGGTTTTAACAAACAAGCAAAAAGAATAGAAAAAACTTTCAAAAGAATTGGTAACATTCCTTTAGCTTTTCAAGAAATTACTAAAGGAGATTTAGCATTAATACAAAATCTTAAACAACAATATTTCACACAGTTCAAAGATGTAGCAAATACATTTACTAGAAGATTAGCAGAAAAAGTTTATACAAACACATTAGTAGGTAGTGAATTTACTGTATTAGAAAAAGAATTAAGACAAACAATCAATGGTATTTATGCTAGTGCTGATGATGTAGAGGCACAAAAACTAATAGCGTACATTAATAGAAACAAATTTAATAAATCTAAAAAAGCACAAGTAGATAAATCAGTTCAAACTCTACAATCTAAATTTGCTAGAGATCGTGCTGGAGAAAACATGAAAAGATATGCTGGTCAGATATTAAATGATTCTTTACGAGATTTTGACGCAACATTAAACTTCAATAAATCGCAAGACGCTGGTTTAACTTATGTTAAGTATTATGGGGATATAATACCTACCACAAGAAGAATTTGCAGAAATGTAGTAAGTGGAGTATATGATAAGCGAAAAGGTGGACTTTTTACTATTGACGAAGTAAATAAACTTTGGTCTAGTACAAGTTGGAAAGGTAAAAAAGGTGGTAACCCTTTAATAGTTCGTGGGGGTTATAATTGCAGACACCAATGGAGTTATGTCAATCCTGATTGGTATGACGAAGCTGGAGAACTAATAATATAAATAGGAGTCTTATGACGCAAGAAACAGAGGTAGTTCAACCGAAAAATGAACAAGTAGAAACACAAGAAGAAGTAAAAGCAGAAACACCAAAAGAGCAAACTTTTACACAAGCACAAATAGACAACATAATCAAAACAAGATTAGAAGCTGAAAAACAAAAAAATCAAAAGGTTCTTCAAGAAGAAGAAAACAAAAAGAATGAACTTTTGAAAGAACAGCAACTAAAAGAAGCTAAATCAAAAGCTGAAGTAGAAAAGGTTATGCAAGAAAGATTGTCTGAAAAAGAATCAGAACTTAATAGATACAAAGACCAAATCAAAAAAGAAAAAGTTGATAATTCTATTTTATCTATTGCTAATAGAGAAAAATCTATAAATGCACAGCAAGTTGTAGCTTTGCTTAAAAGTGAAGTTCAATACAATGATGATGGTAGAATAGAAATAGTTGATAATAATTCTAATGTAAGATATAACTCACAAGGAGAACTATTAACAATAGAAGATAGAGTTAAAGAGTTTTTAGATGCTAACCCACATTTCCGTCAAGGGTCTTTGTCTGGTTCAGGAAGCCAGAGTAGTGTCGAAGGTAAAACTGTTAAACCATTTAATCTACAGGACTTGGACTTAACAAAACCAGAAGATCGTAAGACCTATCAAGAATATAGGAAGAAGCGAGATTCAGGTGCTGTTGAGATTAACTTAAACAAATAAATAATAGGATAATATCATGGCTAATGAAAGCACAAGTTCCACACTATCGGAACTATATACAGAGATAGTGGCAGAAGCACAATTTGTTATTCAAGAAAAATCTATAATGAAAAATCTTGTTAAAAATTATGCTATATCAGGTGGTGGAAAATCAGTTGAAGTTCCGATCTATGCAGCAGTAGCAGCAGCAGCAGTGGCAGAAGCAACTGACTTATCTAACACAGCAATCAACCCTAGTTCAGTAACTATTACTGCAGCAGAGGTTGGTGTTATGACAACTCTAACAGATTTAGCAAGAAACTCTGCACCAAGAAATGTTGCAGCAGATATTGGTAAATTATTTGGAGAAGCAATCGCAAAAAAAATGGATCAAGACTTACTTGCTAAATTTGATGGTTTTTCAACTGCTGTTGGAACAGATAGTGCAGCTTTATCGCCAGCAACTATTTTCAATGCAGCGTCAACTTTAAGAGCGTTAGGACTTCCTGTTGATGAAACTTATTGTGTATTACACCCAAAAGTAGCTTATGATCTTAAATCAGGATTAACAAATACTTTTGCTGGTCTATCAACTGACCTATCAAACGAAGCATTAAGAGGTGGCTTTATTGGTCAAATCGCTGGTATCAAAATCTTTGAAACAGGCAATATGGCAAATACAGGTACAGGTGGAGATTTCAAAGGTGGAATGTTCCATAAAGATGCTTTAGGTCTAGCAATGATGCAAGACATTAAGATTGAAACTCAAAGAGATGCTTCTTTAAGAGCAGATGAAATTGTAGCAACAGCAGTTTATGGTGTTGGTGAATTACATGACTCTTATGGTATAGAAGTTCTTGCAGATTCTTCAATATTATAATAATACTTTTAAGGTGGGGGGGTTAAACTCCCCACTTTATGAAAAAGGAACAATATTATGAAATTATCTAATGGAAAAAAAATTATAGAAAGAACAGAACAAGATTATAAAAAAAATATAAACATATGGACATTAAGAGGGTGGAAGCCTGTTGATGAAAATGTTAAAGAAAACATTAAAGAAGTAGATCAAACTTTTGAAAATGAAACAGTAGTTCCCATTAAACCAAAGAAAAAAAAGGCAAAAAAGAAATGAAAAATTTAAAAAAATATATTAAACTTGCAAAACAAAACCCTAAAGTAAGTATTGGTGTTGCTGTTGCAGTTATAATTATATTATCTTGGGTATTTTAACATGGCAAATTATACAGGTGCTAATGTTGTTGTTGCTGCTGATATTTTAAAATATCAACCAGATGCTTTTGATTTTGGAGTTTCAGCAACGTCAACAGAAACAGCAAATTTTTTTGCACAAACTACTAATGATATATTCAGACAATTAAGAGTAGAGTGGTGGACAGTTTATAAAACAAACATATTCACAGACATCACAGTTCTTAATACTGCTGAAATGGTTAATACAAAAGTTAATTTAGATCAATTTGAACGTGCTGGTGTTTATTTATTTTTGGGAAGATTCTTTTTACCAGCATTAACTAAATTTAGACCAGAAACAGAAAAAGATAGATTTGAAAGAATGGCAGAATATTATATGTCGCAATACAATGTTGAATGGAGAATGATATTGGAAGATGGCGTAGAATATGACGTAGACGCAGATGGAACTATTGTGTCTAATGAAAGAGAGCCTTTACATGGGTTTAGAAGATTAATTAGATAATGGCTGCACCTATTCTTTTAAGAATTGCTACAAGTCTTGGAATAAGAAAAGCAATATCAAAAGATACCAAAAAAGCAGAAATACCACAAGGTCAAGTTAATAAAATAAAAAAAGGTTTAGGAAATTTTGCTAAAGGTATTAAGATTAAAACTCAAACTAATTCTAAAGAAGTAATTAGAAAAGTTGATAAATTTGAAAGTGCATTAGAAAGAGCAATAGACAAAGGTGTCAAACAAGCTGGTTTTCAATTACTAGATATAATCAGAACTAAAACACAAAAAGGAATTGATTTTAACAGCAAACCTTTTGCACCTTATAGTCAGGGTTATATTAAAAGATTAGAAAAAGAGGGAAAACCTACTAATGTTGATTTATGGTATTCAGGAAAAATGTTAGGTGCTTTAACTCCTAATCAAGCATTAAAAAAAACAGGCAAACATAAAATTACTTTAGGTTTTGCTAGAGCAGAAGAAAGAAATAAAGCGTTATGGAATCAAGTTATGAATAGTCCTAAAAGAGAATTTTTTGGCTTTAATAATACGACAGAAAAGATTATAAACAAACAATTCAATAGATTTATTGAAAAAGAATTAAAGAAAGCAAGAATATGAGCGTAAGAGAAAACATAGCAAGTAATTTATTGTCAGTCATATCTAATATATCTAGTCCAGATATTAAGAAAGCTACTAGACAACCTTTTATTATTGACGAACTATCTGCACAACAATATCCAGCAGTAATAGTACAAACGTCTGAAGAAAATAGAGATGATTCAGAGATGGGTAGTGGTGCAAGAACTAGAATAGGTACAATAGATTTTGTTGTATTAGGTTTTGTTAAAGGGTCAGATGATAACATAGACACTTTAAGAAACGCTTTGATCACTGCTATTGAAACAGCTTTAGAAACAGACCCTACGAGAAACAGTAACGCATTAGACACAGAAGTCATTCAAGTAGAAACTGACGAGGGTAGTTTATTTCCTGTTGGTGGAATAAGAATGACAATTAGATGTATGTATGAATATCAATCAGGAACACCATAATGGCTGAAAAAGATAAATTAGTAGATACATTAGAAAATCAATTAGACACTATTGAAAAATTAGTAGACGAAATATCTCTACTATGTATGGACAGTAGACAAAAGATAGACAATTATAAAGAAAAACAAACTGACGAAGATATAGAAGATTTCCCTGAATTAGACGAGTTCAATAATCTTGACGAAGATGAAGAAAAGGAATAAAAGGACTTATGGCTAAAGACATTAAATTATATAAAGATAATTCAGAGATAATTATTAATGAATCTAATCTTGAACATTTTTTAAGTCTAGGGTATAAGCAAGAAAAAGAAACTAAACCAAAATCTAACAAGGATAAAAAGACATGGCAACACATCACGGAAAAGAAGGAGTTGTAACAGTTGGTGGAACAGCAGTTGGTGATCTAACAGGCTTTACACTAGAAACTTCAGCAGACGTAGTAGAAGATACAGCTTTAACAGATGCAACAAAATCGTTTTTAGCAGGGCGTACTTCATTCTCTGGAACATTAGAAATGAACTTTGATGAAACTGATACACCACAAACTAATTTGGTAGTAGGTGCTTCATTAGCATTCGTTTTATTACCAGAGGGTAATGCAAGTGGCGACAGAAGTTTTTCAGGTACAGGAATTGTTACAGGAATGTCAGTTACTAACTCAATGGAAGCAGTAATTTCTAGAAACGTAACTTTTCAAGGAACAGGCGCACTTACAATAGGAACTGTATAATCTTAATTTATGTCAGTTATTGATATTGCTAAATCGCATTTTGAATCTTTAGGTGTTCAATCTATTGAAGTACCTGAATGGAAAGACGAACATGGCAATGCAACAATATTGTATTGGAATCCTATAAACCTATCTGAAAAAAATACGTTATTTAAAAAGTCTGATAATTTAAACGATGTAAGTATCCTTGCAGACATTGTTGTTATGAAGTCTTTAGACAAAGATGGCAAGAAAGTGTTTAAGGCAGAAGATAAACTAGCATTGATGTATAAAGTAGATTCTGATGTCCTTTCGAGAGTGTCGTCAGCTATGGTACAAGCCATTACCCCAGAGCAAGTAAAAAAAAACTAAAAAATTCCATAGAATTAAAAAATTTACTTATCGTTGCAGATAGGCTAAAAATAACTTTATCTGAACTTCTCAAAATGGAAGTTTGGGAGTATAATCATTGGTTAGGATTTATGCTTTTAGAACAAGAGGAACACGAAGCAGAAATAACAAAGAGTAAACATAGATAATGGCAAATTTAAAAATTAACATATTAGCACAAGATAAAACCAAAGGTGCATTACGATCTGTTAAAGGTGGACTTGCTTCAATTAAAAATGCTGTATTTAGTTTAAAAGGTGCTTTTGTTACTTTGGGTGGTGCTGTTGCTTTAAGAGGTATCGCAAATGTTGGTTCAAACTTTGAAGATTTAAGAGATTCACTTTCTTCAGTTACAGGGTCAGTAAAAAAAGGTGCAGAGGCTTTTGACTTTATTACAAAATTTGCTTTAGATTCTCAATTTAGTGTAGAGCAATTAACAACTTCATTCATTACTTTGAAAGCGTCAGGTATAGAGCCTACACAAAAACTTTTAAGAATGTTCACTGATACTGCAGCCGTAACAACTGATCAAATAGGTACTTTAGATTCTATGACTAGAGTTTTCTCTAGAGGTGTTCAAGGTGGACTAGGTTTAGAAGAACTTAACCAAATTGCTGATAGAGGTGTTCCTGTATTTAAAATACTAGAAGAACAATTAGGAATTACTAGATTAGAAATTGCAAAATTTGGACAATCAACAGAGGGTGCTAGAAAAATATTAAACGCATTAGAAGTAGGTTTTGATAAAGCGTTTGCTGGTGCGACTGAACAAAAATTAGATAACCTTTCAACTTCATCTTCTAATTTAGGAATTGCTTTTAGAGGTGCTATGGACGACGTAGGACAAGCTGGTTTTAGTGGTGCGTTAACTAAAATGAATAATACACTTGCACAAACTTTAACAGCGTTAGACCCTGTCATTAGAACATTAGGACAAGCACTAGGGTTTGTTATTAATCGAGTAACAGGACTTTTGGAAACTTTAAATAAAGCAATTAATATATCCTACGGTTTATATGTGGACTTATTAGATTTATTAAAAATACGAATAAAAATACCTGAAATTACTATTAAAAAAGGAAAATTAGAAGAAGCAACAAACGAAGTTATAAAACAAAAAAACTTATTTGAAAAGATAGGCGAGGTCTTAAAAAAAGATGTGAATAAAAAAATTAAAAATATGAAAGACGCATTCGCAGATATTCATAAAACTATTGTGTCAGGCGTTCTTGATGGAATCAACCAAATGTCAAGAGGCATTGCAGAAACAATAGTATTGGGAAAAAGTTTTGCAGAAACATTAAAACAAATAGCACAAAAAGTATTGATTAACATTATTGCAAAACAAATAGAATATATTGCATTACTTGGAATACAAAAAATATTAGGAAAAGATTTAAACACACAAGATAAACAAAAAAGTGATTTAATACATCAACAGAATAGTAGTCTAAAAAAACAAATAGCTTTACAGATGTTTTTAAACGCTATTGGTGGTGGTAGTGGTGGTGGAAACCCATTAAAGATGTTTGCTAGTGGTGGTTCAGTAAGAAAAGGACAGCCAACGATTGTTGGAGAACGTGGTGCTGAATTATTCGTTCCTAACTCAACAGGACAAATTCAACAAAACGCTAGAGGAACTTCATCACAAGGTGCAACAGTTAATTTTAATATAAATACAGTAGACGCAAGAGGGTTTGACGAACTGCTAACTCAAAGCAGAGGAACTATAACTCAATTAATTAATCAAGCTGTAAATGAGAGAGGTGCTCAAAGTATAATATAATGTCAGGTGCTTTCCCTATATCAACTGCTAAATTTGGAACTTTAGGAATAAAGTCAATTCAAAATACTATTATCTCTAAATCAGTATCAGGTAAAAGATTAGTAAGACAAATAGACAATCAAAGATTTGCCTTTACTGTTCAAATTATTACAGGAACAAGATCAAGTACCTATGGAGAGTTGATGGCTTTTATAATGAAACAAAGAGGTCAAAAAGAAACCTTTACAATTATCCCACCAGAAATTGAAGATGCTAGAGGTAATGAATCTGGTACAGTTTTAGTTAATGGCGTTCACGCAGTTGGAGATACAACGATTGCTATGGACGGACACCACAACGATAATCCACACGCATTCAAAGCTGGAGATTTTATAAAGTTTGCTTCACATAATAAAGTTTATATGGTTGTAGCAGATGTTCAGGCTTCTAGTAATGCTTCAACAGTTACAATAGAGCCACCTTTACTTGTAGCACTAGCAAACGATTCAGTAGTTACTTATGACAATGTTCCTTTCACAGTTTCTTTAACAACTGACATTCAAGAATTTGGAGTATCAGGTTCTGATAACGAGGGCAAATTATATTATGAGTATCAATTTGATGTTGAAGAAGCCTTATAGATGACAAAATATTTAGTAAGGCATCATGTAACTGCTGATTTTGTTGCAGAAAAAATAGTAGATGAAACTGAAATAGATTCAGAAAAAAACAATTTAAAACAAAATACTATTCCAGATGGAAGTTTTAGCTTTATTATGGTAGAACAAAGCGAAAAACTAATAAGAACAACATACGAGAAATATGACGAGAGCCTTAACAACAGCACTAAAGAACGAATTAGCGACAAATGATATTAGACCATTCCACCTTATCACGCTTGGCTTTGGTACTCCTATTAATATCACAGATAACTCATTTCCATTAACTTCATCTATATCAGGTAGTTCAGTTACCTATTCAACAAGTGATTTTATATTAGGCTTTTCTAATTTTACAGAACAAGCAGATGTTACTAAATCAAGTTTAACAATATCTCTATCAGGTGCAGATCAAACATTTATATCAGTAGTATTAAATGAAAATATAGTTAATGATGCTGTAACTATTTTTAGAGGTTTATTAGCTGATGACAATTCTATTATTGCAGACCCATTTCTTTTATATTCTGGAAACATAGAAAGTTTTAGTGTGAATGAATCTGAAACAGATAGTGCAGTTAATTTAGCAGTAGTATCTCATTGGGCAGACTTTGATAAAAAGAATGGTCGTAAAACAAATAACACATCACAACAAAGATTCTTTAGTGCAGATGTAGGAATGGATTTTAGTTCTGAAACAGTACAAGATATTAAATGGGGTAGAGAATAATGGGTTTCAATCCTTTTAAAGCAGCAAGAAAATTTGTATCTCCTGTTCTAAAAATATTCAAAATAAACCCTATTGTTGGTTTAGTTATTAGTGTTGCAATAGCTTGGTTAATGCGACCTAAAGTTCCTGAAATACCTGACTTTGGTACTAATGATTTTGACCAATACGAAAAAGGCATTTTATTAAACAAACAATCTAATGACGCAAACATTCCTGTAATTTATGGAGAAAGAATGATTGGTGGAACTAGAGTTTTTTTAGAAACTTCTGGTACTGATAACACTTATTTATACATGGCAATTATTTTATCAGAGGGAGAGATAAATGATATTACAGAAATAAGAGTTGATGACAAAGTAATAACATGGTCAGGAGATTTAGCAGATAATACACAAAGAACAGTAGCAAGTAATGATGCTAATTTTTATAAAGCTATTGGAGATGGTTCACCAGAATCATTAATTACAGTAGAGCCACATTATGGAACAGATGGACAATCAGCTTCTAATTTATTATCAACATTAGATAATTGGGGTAGTTCTCACAAACTATCTGGTCTTTCTTATTTAGCTTTAAGGTTTAAATGGAACGCAGACGCATTTACAGGGATTCCTAAAGTTCAATCAGTAGTACAAGGTAAAAAAGTAGTAGCTTACAATTCAAGTTCTGTTGCTCAAACTGCTGCATTTTCTAATAACCCAGCATGGTGTTTATTAGATTATTTAACTAACGAAAGATATGGAAAAGGAATAGCAATAGCAAATATTGATATACCAAGTTTTTATACAGCATCTGGAATTTGTGATACAGATGTTACAGCTTATGGTTCAACTACAATAGATGTCATGGATTGTAATGCAATTATAGATACATCAAGTCCTGTAATAGATAATGTTAGAGAATTTTTAAAAGGTTGCAGAGGTTATTTACCTTATGTTGGTGGAAAATATAAATTAATAGTAGAAACAACAGGCTCATCATCAATTACAATTACAGAAGATGATATTATTGGTGGTTATACTTTAAATAGTCCAACTAAAAATTCAAAATACAATAGAGTTATATGTTCGTTTGTTGACCCAGATAGAAACTATCAAGTTAATGAAGTACAATTTCCTGAAATAGATGATAGTGGATATGCAACAGCAGATAAACACGCAACTATGAAAGCTGTTGATGGTGGTTTTTTATTAGAGGGAAGATTTGATTTAAAGACAATCACAAGTCCATATCAAGCGTTAGAACTAGCAGAAGTTATTTTAAGAAGATCAAGAGAAGCATTAGGCTTAACAATCAATGTTAGCTTTAGTGCTTATGATGTAGCCATAGGAGATATATTAGGTGTAACACATTCTTCATTAGGTTTTTCAAATAAACAGTTTAGAGTATTAGCAATTAATTTTAATGATGATTTTACATTAGGTTTAGACTTAATGGAACACCAAGATTCTCATTATACTTGGGCTACTAAAACACAAGTAGCATCAACACCTAGTACAAACTTACCTAATCCATTTGCTATCCAACCACCAGCAAGTGTTACATTAGATGATGAATTAATTGAATATAATGATGGAACTGTAATTGTAGCTTTAAATGTAGCAATAGGTGCTTCTCCTGATAGCTTTGTTGATTACTACCAAGTGGAATACAAATTAAGTACAGATTCAGATTATATTATTTATGCACAAGGGTCAGGATTAAATCATAGAGTTTTAAATGTAATTGACCAAAAGATTTATAATGTAAGAGTTAAAGCTGTGAATAGTTTTGGAGTTAGTTCAGCTTATGTAACAGCGACTAGAACTATTGTAGGTGCTATTGAGCCACCAGCAGATGTAACAGATTTTTCTTGTAATATTTTAGGACAAGAGGCTCACTTATCATGGACACAAATACCAGATTTAGATTTAGCATATTATCAAATTAGATATTCAACATTAACAGATGGCACAGGAGATTGGGCAAACTCTGTATCTTTGGTAGAGAAAGTATCAAGACCAGCAACTTCTATAAATGTACCAGCAAGGGTTGGAACTTATTTAATTAAAGCAGTTGATAAACTAGGAAACTTTAGTTCTAACGCAACAGCTATTGTTTCTAATGTTACAGGGATTCAAAACTTTAACTCAATAACTTCTGTATCAGAACACCCTGACTTTGATGGAACATTAACAAACACAGCATTAGTAGATGGCACATTAAGATTAGATTCATCAGAATTATTTGATTCAGCTAGTGGAAACTTTGATGCAGAAACAACTAGATTTTTTGATTCAGGTGTAGCTAATGCAGACTTCTATGCGAGTGGTAATTATTTATTTGCAGATGTAGTTGATATAGGTGCTAAACATACTTGTAGATTAACAGCTACTTTAAAACAAACTTCAGATGACCCAGATGATTTATTTGATAATAGAACAGGATTATTTGATTCTCAAAATTCTAGTTTTGATGGAGATACACCAGCTAACTCTAATGCACATATTGAGATAGCAACAAGTGATGATAACTCTACATTCACATCTTTTCAAAATTTTGTAATAGGTAACTATACAGCTAGATTTTTTAAGTTTAGAGTTGTTTTAACTTCAAGTGATTTAGCTTCAACTCCTGTTGTAGAAGAAATATCAATTTCAATAGATATGGAAGATAGAATATTTAGTGGAAATGATATAACATCTGGTGCTGGAACTAAAACTGTATCATTTACAAACCCTTATAAAACTGTTAATTATGCTTTAGGAATTACAGGACAAGGAATGGCAACAGGAGATTTCTTTTTAGTAGAATCAAAAACTATTAATGGATTTAACGTAACATTCAAAAATGCAAGTGGAACAGCAATATCTAAAACATTTGATTTTATTGCAAAAGGGTTTTAAAAGGGATATAAGAAAACATTATGGCTCAACACGATTATAACATAGCAAACGCATCATTTCCGACAGTTAGAACAGATATAAACAATGTTTTATCTGCTATTAATTCATCTAACTCTGGTTCATCAAGACCAAGTTCTGCTGTCGCTGGTACTATCTGGTTAGATACATCAGGTGCTGCAACTGCACAACTTTTAAAAATGTATGATGGTGCTGCTGATATAACTTTAGCAACTGTTAATTTTACTGCTAACACAGTTGATTTTTCAGATTCAGCTTCTGATCTTCTTACTGACACTACTCCACAATTAGGTGGTCAATTAGATGTTAATGGAAATGCTATTGGAGATGGTACTTTAGAATTATTAAAGTTTTCAGAAACAGGAAGTGCAGTTAATGAATTTACAATCGCAAATGCCTCAACAGGAAATAATCCTGTCTTATCTGCAACAGGTGGAGATACAAATGTTGGAATAGAATTTACTACAAAAGGTACAGGAACAATTAAATTTAACGATTTAGCATATATTCCTCAACAAGCATTATCATCATCTTCAAATGCAGTAGCTTGGGATGTTCAAGCTAAACCAAACGCATATCATCTAACAACAGAAAACACTACTTTTGCTGCACCAACTAATGCAGTAGAGGGTGCTTTTATTTGTATTGAAATTAATTACAATGGTTCACACACTATTGCTTTTAATACAATATTTGAATTTGCTGCTTCAACTGCACCAACATTTACTTCAGCAGATGCTAAAACTGATATTCTTGTTTTCAAATATAATGGTGCTATCTGGCAAGAAGTAGGTAGAACATTAAACCTTAGTGAAAGTTAGGATATAATATGTACGCATTAGTAACAGATAACGAAATAACAAAATTTATTAATCATCCTAAATCTTTAGTGATAGGAGATGTAAGATACCCAGCTAAAATATTTCAGCTTTGGTCAACATCAGAATTAAATGCCATAGGTATTTATGAAGTAATAACTAATTCAACAAATAAAAAAGATGAGAAGTGGTACATCAACACAAATGAATCTTATGCTTTTGCAGATAATCAAGTTACAAGATCATGGGGAACTGCTACACCAAAGGCTCATGCAGATAGCTTATGGACACAAGCAGATTCAGATGATGGAGATTTACCAGATGATAAATCAGTTGGAGATGTAAAAGTTGAAGGATTAAAAACACAATTAATTAAAACTTTAAAACAACAAGTAGCTGGAATACTATCTAATACTGATTGGTACATAACTAGAAACGCAGAAAAAGAAACTGCTATACCTAGTGCTATATCTACTTACAGAGATTCAGTTAGAACTAAACAAGCTGAAATGGAAACTGCAATTACAAATGCAAGTAACACTCCAGCATTAGAAACTTTATACACTTACACTACAGATGAACATGGTGTTCAATCAAGACCATTAGGCGAACTTCCAACATTGGAGAGTTAATGATAATTCTTGGAACTAACTCCATAAAAGACACAGGTTTTGATGTAGCTAACTCATGTAGGTTTAATGCACCAGATGATGCTTATATGCACAAAACACCTAGTAGTAGTGGTAGTAGAAGAATAGGAACTTTTTCTATCTGGGTGAAACTAGCTTTAAATACACCAGAGGGTCAATTTTTGTTTAGTGGTTCTCCAAATGCTACAACAGAAACTTCACTTCTTCTTTCAATAGATGGTGATAATCTTAGATTTAATGGTTGGACAAGTAATGTTCAACATATGTTACTTGTTACAAATAGAAAATTTATAGACCCTAGTGCATATTACAATATTGTAGTTGCTTGGGATACAACACAGGGAACAGCTTCTAATAGAGTTAAAATTTATATCAATGGAGTTCAAGAAACTAGCTTTAGTACAGAAACTTATCCAGACCAAAACAGAGATTTGAATATAAATAATTCTGGCAATAAAACTCTTATAGGTGCTAGGTCAACTGCTAATTATGCTTTTGCAGATGGATATTATTCAGAAGTTGTTATGATAGATGGAACAGCATTAACACCAACTTCATTTGGTGAATTTGATGAAGATAGTGGTATATGGAAACCAATAGATGTATCTGGTTTAACCTTTGGTACTAATGGATTTTATTTAGACTTTGAAGATAGTAGTAATTTAGGTAATGACGCAAATGGTGGAACAGATTTTACAGAAGTAAATCTAGCAGCAACAGATCAATCTACTGACACTTGCACAAATAATTTTGCAACAATGAATCCTTTAGATAATTTTTATCAAGGTGCAACTTTTTCAGATGGAAACCTTACTGTAACTACAACTAATTCTTCTCAATCTTATAGTACATCTTCAATAATGGTTAGTAGTGGAAAATGGTATGTTGAATGTAAACCTGTTAGTGGTGGTTCTGAACCTGAAATTGGTGTTGCTTATAAAATGGTAGGAGTAGGTAATGGGAACAATGCACAACTTTCATATAATGCTAATGGTTATGGTTACAGAGCAAGTAATCCAGGTTCAGTTTGGTATAATGGTTCTGCTGTAAGTACAGGTTTTTCACAATATGCAAATGGGGATATTATAGGAATTGCATTAGATTTAGACAACAATAAATTATATTTTAGTAAAAATGGAACTTTCGGAAATAGTGGTGACCCTACATCAGGTGCAACAGGAACAGGTGCAATATCAATAGTTGACCCAGCAAGTACAGATATGGGTGCTTATGCTTTTGCTATGAATGAAACTTTTAACGACCAAAATAAAGTTTTTTCATGGAACTTTGGCTCTCCACCATTTTCAATCTCATCAGGAAATAGTGATGGTAATGGCTATGGAAACTTTGAGTATGCAGTTCCTAGTGGATATTATGCACTTAACACAAAAAATTTAGCCGAATACGGATAGGATATTATTATGAGTTACACAAATGGATTAGATAAACCAACAGATTATTTTAATACTAAACTTTATACAGGTAATGGTTATCCTGCATCTAATAGTAATAATATAACAGGAGTAGGATTTCAACCAGATTTAGTTTGGTTAAAAGTAAGAAGTAATGCAGATAATCATTGTTGGTTTGATTCTGTAAGAGGTGTTCAAAAAAGACTAGCAAGTAATTTATCAGCCGTAGAATCAAATAGATCTACAGCTTTAACCTCATTTGATTCTGATGGATTTACTTTAGGAGTAAATAGTGAAAGTAATACTGAAAATTATACTTACGCATCATGGAATTGGAAAAAAACTGCAACTGCTGGATTTGATATAGTTGCATATACAGGAAATGCAACTGTAAGAACTATTTCACATTCGTTATCAGCAGTTCCAAAAATGATTATAGTAAAAAATAGAAGTAATGTGCATGATTGGAGAGTTTATCATGCAAGTTTAGGTGCAACACATGATATTTATTTAAGTAGCGATGGTGCTAAAGTTGATTCTACTACACCTTGGAATGATACAGAGCCAACATCTAGTGTATTCACAGTAGGAACTGCAAATGGAACTAATCAAAATGGTGATTCTTTAATAGCATATTTATTTGCAGAGAAACAAGGCTACTCAAAATTTGGAAGCTACACAGGAAATGGAAATGCTGATGGAACATTTATTTACACAGGATTTAAACCAGCTTTTTTTTTGTGGAAACAAAGTAGTGCTTCAGGTCAACAATGGTATATGCAAGATAATAAAAGAAACTTATTTAATCCATCTAATAATTTTTTACAACCATCTAATAGTGATGCAGAATATACAGGCTCTAGTTATCCTGTTGATTTTTTATCTAATGGAATAAAAATAAGAAATACATCTGCTCACATTAATGCTTCTGGTGCAACATACATCTACATGACTTTCGCTTCTAATCCATTCGTAACATCATCTGGTGTACCAGCTACTGCAAGATAATCAACATAGGAGATAGTTATGCAACTTTCTAAAAATTTTAAACTTCACGAATTTGAAAAGTCCTCTACTGCAATCAGGCTTGGTATAACTAACAAAGCTGGTGCTGGAGAAATTAAAAACCTTACTGATTTATGTTATGGAGTATTAGAGCCTGTAAGAGCAAAGTTTGAAAAACAAATTATTGTTACATCTGGCTATCGTAATGAAAAATTATGCGAAGCAATTAAATCTTCCAAGACATCACAACATACAAAAGGACAAGCAGTTGATTTTGAAATAGCTGGTGTTAGTAATTTAGAAGTCGCTTTATGGATTCAAAATAACTGTTTATTTGACCAATTGATTTTAGAATTTTGGAAAGAAGAAGATAAAGACCCTAATTCAGGTTGGGTTCATTGTAGTTTCAATCAAGACTCAAACAGAAAGCAAATTTTGACATTTGATGGAAAGAATTATATTAATGGATTACCAGATGCAAAATGGTCTGGTGGAAAATTAACTAACTAATAGGAGAATATTATGCCAATGGGAAAAGGAACTTACGGAACTAAAAAAGGTAGACCACCTAAAAAATCTAAAGTCAAAAAATCAAAAGCTAAAAAAAAAAAGTAATGAGTAAAAACGCATTACAAAAAATAGAATCACACGAGAAGCTATGTCGAATAATGCAGAAATTAACTCACGATAAAATTAATTCAATAGAAGAAAGAGTAAAACGATTAGAGAAAATTTTACTAATCTCTACAGGCTCATTAATTACAGGCATGGCGTATTTGATTATTACCATGTTAGGTTTGTAGTCTTTACAAATACTTAAAAAAAGGTACAAGTATAAATTGTATGAATAAACGTATTCTTGTTATCAGCGATATGCATATACCCTATCATCACAAAGATAGTATTAAATTTTTAGCAGAAATAAAAAAACAATTCAAACCAGATAAAATTATTAACATAGGCGATAGTTTAGACTTTCATGCGATCTCAATGCATGACAGCAACCCAGATTTATATTCTGCTGGACAAGAACTAACTGAAGCTAGAAAATATGTTAAAGAATTAGAAAATATATTTCCTGATGTTACAGAAGTAGATAGTAACCACTCTAGTCTAGTTTATAGACGAGCATTAAAATATGGAATGAGTAAAGAATTTTTAAAAGATTATGGAGATTTTCTAGGAACTAAAAAATGGAAATGGGTAGACGATCTAACTTTAACTATGTCTAATGGTCAAAGGTGTTTCTTTACACATGGTCGTAGTGCAGATGTATTAAAGACCAGCCAAGCAATGGGAATGAGTTGTGTTCAAGGTCATTATCATACGAAGTTTGTTATTTCTTGGTGGGCAAATCCTGACAACTTATTTTTTGGAATGAATGTAGGTTGTTTAATTAATCAAAAATCAATGGCGTTTGCTTATGCCAAGAACTTTAAAACTAGATTTATTTTAGGTTGTGGTATAATTTTAAATGGTGTACCAAGATTACTACCAATGGTGCTAAATGCCAAAGGAGATTGGATAGGAGAGATAGTATGAGTTCAAATACACTAAAAAAGACCCTTTTAAAGAGCCATAGAGCCACGCAGACAACAAACTCTGCTTTTTCTGATCAGGTATCAGGAAACCACTATAAGACGCTTAAAATTCAACCTTTAGAGTATTGTATGGCTAATGATTTAAACGCCTGTCAAACTCACGTCATTAAATATGTTTCAAGGTATGATAAAAAATGGAAAGATAAAAAAGATCAGATTAAAGATTTAAAAAAAGCAAAGCATGTTATTGATATGCAAATAGAATTATTGGAGAAAGAATAATATGTGGTTGAATTTATTATCTTTGGGTGTAAAGACAGGGGCGAAGCTATACCAAAATAAACAACGAACTAAACAATTACTTTCAGACGCACAAATGCTTCATGCAGAGAAAATGAGCAAAGGCGAAATTGAATATAAAGCGAAAATTATTGAGAGTAATGATAATGGTTACAAAGATGAATTTGTCCTCATTCTTATATCCATTCCTATTCTTATATTGGGTTATTCTATTTTCACTGACGATGTGGACATACGTAATAAACTAGATTTATTTTTTGAGTATTTTAATCAGCTACCTTATTGGTATCAAGCAATTTTTATTGGTGTCGTATCTGCAATTTATGGATTAAAGGGTGCTGACATTATGCGTAAGAAGTAGTAAGATGTCTTAATGATAGACGCAGTAATCATAGACGCAGAGTTTCAGATTGAAAGTAAGTACAATCCTTATGGGCATTATGTTGCTTTAAAATTTATAGATACTGTTCCAGCTAAACCTAAATTATTAAAAACGATTCAAGATTTGACAGCACATGATGATGTGGAATTAATTGATTATCATTATAGGGAAATAAAAATTACTTCTAGGACAAGTTTGAAGTATTTAGATGTGACGAGAAACTAGGGCAGTTCCAAACCAGATTAAGAAACCACCCTAGCCAAACTATTCACTCTCGCTCATAGTTCTATTTACTAACAGAGATAAATGCTAGTAAAATTCATTTATCTATTTCATCAACTTTTCTGTTGCGATGATATTAATAGATTGTTGCTTTAAGTTTTCGCAATATGAATGAGCCAACTTGGATTGTATTTTATAATACAAATACATTTTGTGAGATTTAGAAAAATCAACTTTGACTTTTTTATATCTGTCATCATTACTTGCTTTAACTTTAGCTAAAGAAACAGATATTTTTTCATTATCCATTCTTTCACTAACAACATAATCAAAAACTTCTTGTACCTGATCTTTGAAATTACTATATTCAATTTCAGCATTAGCAAATTGCTTATCTACCTTATCTAAATATACTAATATAGTATCAGGGTTAAAAATTTTTGGTCTTAGTTCTATGTACTTAGGTTGGTCTGACATTAACCTAATTCTTGCTCGTACATATCAGGATTAAAGTCAGTAGGCAGTTCTTTAGCCCAATCAACTTCACTCTGTGGTAACTTATCATCAGCTAATTGAGCACCTTGATTAACTTGCTGCATAGGTGTCGCAATCGGTTGAGGGTTAAAACCAGCTTTGTTAAATGGTTTAACCATATAGCAAGTAATAATTTGTTCCATACCATCGCTATATTTGTTTGGTTCGTTTTGTTGTGTTTTACTACCCCATTTCAAAACGTGTCCAGACCTTACATATTCTTGTAATTCAGGACTGTTAAGCCAATTTGAAATTTCAAAAACTCCATACAGCTTTTTAGTTAAGCTACATTGAAATTGAGCCTTGTTTGATGAGGCTTGATATTCCATGCTTGGTGCTTTTTTGCCTGTTGAATAAAGTTTTAAACTTAATCCAGCAAACGGTAGTCTTTGTGCTTGTGCTTGTGTCATGTTTTTTCCTTATTGTTTCTGTTTTTGTTTTTTAGGTTTATTACTTTCCATAGCTAACATCATATATTTAGCACCAAGAAAAGCATTAAACATTTCTTTGCTTAAAGGAAGTTCTTTAACTTCAATCTTGCTATCTTTTTTAGGCAATCTTATAATTAAGCCTTTAGCAATTTTTCGTTTTGTTTCTTCCTCGTAAGCATACTTATACGCATTTAACTGTAATGTGTAGTCAAATGATATATGGTTACTTGTTTTAATATCGGCTAAAACAAGGTTTCCTTCCTTATCCTTTAGGACAAGATCAAGAGTACCAGCGTAGTTATGTTTCTTAGAAAAAATCTTTTTCTCTAATTCAACTACCTCGTATTCTTGGGTTTTCCACCAATCTAAAAATAGATTCCAACAATTAACAACTGCTGGATCAGATTGGGTAGGAATTTTTTTACCTTGAAGAAAATCTTCAATTAAACCATGAACTACACTACCAACTAAACCAGCGTCTACTTTCACTCTTTCAGTTTTATTTGTAGCTTGATTTATGATTCTATCAAGGCTTACTCTGTCTAATGTTTTACCATTATCCATAACATGATTAATTGAATCTTTTATCTCTCTGATCGGAGTATAAACTAACCAATTAACTAATTGTGGTTTAGGAATACCCTTACCACAAATTCCTGTTACACTTTCAACCTTTTCCCCATTACAATAATAAATGTGGTTTTGGTCATCAAAGTCTAACTCGATACCATTTTTTAACTTATGTTTTATGTACATGTTTTCCTTCTTAGTTAAGACGTTCAAACAATGGTTTTACATCATAATTATAATATGATTGCAAAGCACATAATTTAGAACTGTCTGGTTTGATACCTTTCTCAAATTTATATAAATCATAAATTGATCCAAAGTATATTTTATTGTCGTCTACTACTGCTTCTGCAGTAATCTTTCTTTCTAATCTTATGGTTTTAAACACAAGACCTATTATCTGATTAAAAAGTTTGGAACATTTTTTTTTCTTAAAAGTGTCAATCATACCCTTAATCATATAATCGTATTTTACTTGTTTGTTCATATTAACCTTTCTAATTTAATATGGAGTGTCCACGATTATTTAAACACTTTCTAACGAGTGCTTCATACTTGGTATCCATCGTAGGACTAACAGACCAATACAAAATGTTGCTAACAAAATTTGTATTATCTTTTCCGATAGTCTTACAATGCTGAAGATCATTAGTCAGTTCAACTGCTTTAGCCTTATCAAAAGTACCACTACGTCCTGCAGTATCAACCAGAGGACGATAGGCACAATTAGTAAGACTAATCAAAATAAGAAAGACGCCTATCTTTTTCATCTTTTTTCCTTTCCTTTAACTTTTTTTTATACTCATTCAAATTAACAGCTTTTATTCTTGGCATGTGTGTGAACACTTCCTCAAAATAAGGGTTGTTATCTCCGAATGTCCATTTTCTTTTGTTAGATATTCTAGTAATGAAGTCTAACCTTTTTTCTATGACTACATCTACCATAATATTACTCCCAAAATAAACCCTACTACAAAACATAACCATTCACGTCTGTAATAAAGTTCTATTGCTTTCCAATCGCTTTTAGTTTTACCGAATATGAGCATTATTTAACCCTCCACCAATACGTGATACCATATTTAGTCGTCCATTCGTATGTAATACCATATACAACTTTTGTTTTTTTCATTATATAACTCCTTGTGTAGCCCATTGATGTAAAGCCAACATACTAAGTGATACAGTAAATAAAACAAATACTGCACCAAATATTAATTGCCATTTTAGATTACTCATGTTTCCTTTCTAGCTGTGTCTGTCACACACAGCATTTTGATTGATTTATATTCTTGCACTTATTGGATTATTTGAAAAAATAACCAAGCCACCAAGTTCTTGTAAGAATCTTGCTCTGTCGTCTGACTTACTCTCGTCATTAGCAATATTCGTAATCGCATTGGCAACATCGTATTTAGAAGTAACAAAAGTTTCTCCTACATAGTGGTTAAGTCTTTCAAAAACTCCTGCTCTCTCATCATCTGAAAGACCATGTTTTTTTGCAAGAACTTCTACTTGATGTGAGTTGATTTTTTCTTCAGTCGCTTGTTTTAACTTTTCAACATTTTCCTGAAACAATTCAGGGTTACTGATAAGTTCTAACTGCTGACCCATTTTATCAACTATCGTTTTCCATTGCTCATCTCCATCTAAATCAATAATCATTTTACCAACGTGCTTTGCGTAAAACTGATTTAGATATTCAGGTGCAACCATACCATTAGTACAAACTAATCTGTAAATGAATGGCTTAACAATTAAAGAGCCACCACCTATTTCAGAGTTTGTAATCGTGATACCACCTTGAACAAGATCACCCTCAACAACTTCTCCCTCTAACTTTGGAAGAACAGCAGTAATGTTTAAAGTATCTCTGTCGTAGTGAGCGTACTTCAACTCTGCATTCATATCCATCAGTTTTTCAAGAGTAGAGTTTGCAACAACATCATTATCAATTCTTTTGTAACGATTTGACATTATTGCTCTAACCTCGTTGATAGGTTCCATATCGTAAGTTCTTAACATCAACTCTTTCTTTTTACTTTTGTTAATCCAAAAGTTAAGATTGTGAGTTACAAGTTCTTGACTTACAGGCAAACATTTAGAAATATATCTTGTACCGATTTCTAATCTGTTGCATAAATGACCTAAAGAAGTATCAGTTAATTGATATTCTCCTGTCGTCAAATGATCAACCTCTATACTTGGATAAACGTAATCATTTGTATTTACTTTCATGCCATTCAAATCAACAAGGTAATCTCTTTTGTGTTTTACATCATCATTGATCTGCTTTAACATACTTTGTATTTCCATACCTTTTTTCATCGTGTTTCCTTTTTCTAGTTATTTAATGTAGCTGACATCATCAGTACCTAATCGCAACAAAAGGTAGAGGGGAAAAAATGATTTCCCCTTTCGTCTTATGAAATTCTTACCCAAGTGTTAGTGTTTGGATACATAGTTAAATGAACTCCAGATTTAACACCGATTGTTTTATTTGTTTTTATTTCAAACCAAGATTGTGCATCTTGATTATTTTTTATAATGTTACAATCATAACATTTTACAACTGTATCGTTTGTAATTTTAACACCCTCGTCATTACAACTTTTACATTTATGTATAACTGTTACTGTTTGTTGTTTGCTCATATTTACCTTTCTAGTTTTTCGTATTTATTATTTAGCTAACATCATCAGTACAACTTGCTAAAGGTTGTAGAAACTATTTTTAACAATCTAGATCGTAGGTCTGAACACACACTCTCTGAGGATCTCCATTGATTAATGCTCTGACTTAGTGCAAGGGCTAAACTTAGAATTACCGTCAATGGCTCTGAATCAGTTTTTATGCGATTAAAGTCGAGTACCGATTTAACATAGACTTAATACTAAGACTATGACTGATTTGACGAAAAAAGCAAACTTGTTTCTTTTCAGCAATTAAGACGTTTTTCGGCAATAACATCTTTTTTGTCAAAGTTTTTTGACAGCTTCTACACTCGTAATAAGATATATAGACCTTAATGTACAAATCGGTTATTAATAAAGATGAGTTATCATTAACTCCCTTTCTAGTTAAATGGGGAAAGTTTTTTACCGATTCCTTTCCCCACAACTCACAGGAAAATCATGAATGTTAAATTACAAATAGCTTCAATGCTAGTTGCACATCGTTATGCAAAAAAACTAACACAAACTAAAGTTGCAAAAAAATTAGGCGTTTCATTTCAGCAAGTACAAAAGTATGAGCATATGCAAAATGGAATATCATCAGAAAAACTTTTACAATTTTGTGTTAGCTTGAAAGTTCCTTTAACAAGTTTTCAAGATGGCGACGCTTATCAAGTTTTAGAAGGTGCAGATATTTCTATTCTTGAAAAAGAAAAAGCGTTATCTAAAATTGAAAAACTAACTTATGAAAATGAATTAGAGCCTTTATTATTAACTAAAGAAATGGAGATAACAAATGATCAAAGTTCAAGTAGATAAAGTGTGGTTAGGTAAAGTAAGTGTAAGAGATTACATTTATAAAAAAGCATTAAGACTAAAAACTTCTTTAGGCATTACACATGGTAAAGAATATATGTTTATACCTTACGAAAAATTAAAATCTGCTAAAAGTTATACTGAAGAATCTTTTAAAAGTAAGTTTAATGGCAAAAAATATAGGCTTGTAGATTTTGATTGGAAGCCTTATAAAGAAGCTAACACAGATCAAGGAGTTTTATTATGAGTGGAGAAGATTTTTTAGATATTCCTAAAACTGATGAAACGCAACAATCAACGCCAGAGGAATATTATTTTTCTAAATCTAAACAAGATTGGATTATGGTTTCTGATATGTCTGATATGCACGTTCGGAGAGCATTCAAAAGATTATTAAAAATGATAAGGCTTGGTAGTTTAGTTGAACTTTCAGATTACACAGGAAGCAAAAATAATAGTGAAGCTATCTTACAAGAGATAGAAAATATCGAAAGCCACTGTGAAAAAATCAAAGATTCAATTAAAGACGATTAGTTATCTTGAATTTAAACTTAACAAAGAACTTGCACATCAAGATACTTTTGGAAAAGATGAAGCTATTAGAAACGAGTACCAACAATATGTAGATAATATGACTGAACTAAAAGATGAACATTTTGAAGTTATAGATCGCAACAGACACAGACGACATGAACAAATGAAAAAACAAGATAAAGAAAGATTTGATAAGTTAAAACAAATTGGTTGTATGGCTTGTGCTAAAAGAGGTTTATTTAGTGAGCCTATAATACACCACATAAGAAAACACACAGGCTTATCATTAAGACCACCACATACAGATACAATTCCTTTATGCCCACAACATCACAATATGGGGAATGAATCGGTACATTTAAATAAGAAAGTATTCACTGCTCTGTTCGGTACAGAACATGAATTGTTAGACGAAGCAAACGAAAAAATCAAACAACTAGAAAAGGAAGATATATTTTATGACAAAGGAAACGAATAAATTTCATGCACTGCAATTATTTACAGATACATTTACTGCTGAAACGGTACATTTAACAAACGAAGCGATAGGAATATATATTAGACTATTAAGTTTCGCTTGGACTAAAAACACTAAACCATTCAAAGAAAAAGACGCAATGAGGATTTGCCAATGCAGAACTCCAGAGTGTGAATTAAGAGTTATGGAAGTTTTAACTGAATTTTTTTTGATTAGCAAAAAAGGTGATGATTTTACTTTTACTCATAAAAGGTTAGTTCAAGAACACGCATATTTAACAGATAAATATCATAGAAGATCAGAAGCTGGTAAAAAGGGTGGTCTAGCAAAACGTGAAAATGCTACAAGCAAAAACGTAGCACCTATACCTAGTCCTATACCTAGTCCTAGTCCTAAAGATAATATATATGACCCAGCATTTGAAAGTCTTTGGAATGGATTAAGTAAAAAAAAAGGTTCAAAATATAAAGCACACCAGATTTTTCAAAAGGTTTGGGAATATTTTGGTATGGATTTAGAAGATGTTGCTATAATATACAATAATCAAATAAAAAATATAGAGGATACTAAATTTATCCCTCATTTTGCTACTTGGTTATCTCAAAGGAGATGGGAAATAGAAGATGATAATAATCAAATGCCAGATTTAATTGATAGACTTGTTAATCTAGGTTATATTCATAATGGTAAAGATGGAAATTTTGAATTATTTGAAAAAAATGGAAAAAGTTATAAAATAGATATATTCGATGAAAAACACCAAATACAATTAATACAATGAAAAAATCCACAAGTATTATTGTAAATAAACAGAAGTATAATTTATATAAAATTAAATGGTTAGATATTGTTGGCGATGCTGGACATAGAAGTTACGAGGGATTAGCTAATATGCAACCAGCGTCTAAAACAACATTTGCATTTATTTTTAAAAAGAGTAAAAAGTTTATACATACGTTTGGTACTTATGATGATAATGATGAAGAATTTTCAGATTGTAATGTTTTCCCTATCGGTGTAATAGTTTCAATGATAAAAATAGATTTATGAAATTAGAAGAAATAGATATTAATCTAATTGTTCCATACAAAAACAATCCTAGAGAAATACCTATAGAATCAGTAAAAAAAGTAGCTGATTCAATTAAAGAGTTTGGAAACAACCAACCGATTGTAGTAGATAATAAAAATATAATTGTTGTTGGTCATACAAGATGGAAAGCCTTAAAACAATTAGGCAGAAATAAGGCGTATATTGTTAAGAAAGATTTTACAGAAAATGAGGCTATGGCTTATCGTATTATGGATAATCGTAGTGGAGAGGGTTCGAAATGGGAAAAAGAACTTTTAAAGAACGAAATTAACATATTAAGAGATAAAGATTTTAACCTTGATTTGACAGGATTGACGTTTGATGAAATAGAAAATTTTACAGATACTTCTCCTATATTTGAGCCTACTAATGATATTATAGCAGATATTAATACAGAAGATATAACTGCACCTATCTCTACAGTTAAAATGGTACAGCTATTTTTTAACGATGAAACAGAAAAAAAATTTAGATCAATGGTTAAAGAATTAGAATCTGAATACAATAAAGATAATATAACAGACACAGTATTTGCAATCGTAGAAAGAGAATTTAAGAATTACAAAGACGAAACAGCTAGATGAAAACTATACACGTCAAACCCAAACTATCTGATGAAGAAATAAAAAAATTAGAGGGTACATTTTTAGACGAAAGCCACATAGACCATTTAGTTAATGAGGACACAATCGTTTATAATGAAAAGAATGAGCCTTTAGTAGTTTTTAGAAAAAACTGTATTCCTAGCAACCACATCAAACTTGCTTATCCTGTATTAAAAAAAGCAATAGGTAAGACTAGCAATCGTGGTAAAGCTGGTGGTAATCATAACTTTCAAGTTGGAGATGTTGTAGATGGTTCAGTAGTTGGTAAAGTATTAAGTGGTAATAGATTTGTACCTTTAAAAAGAGATGGAACTCTGTCTAACTCTCCTAAATCAAAAAACGTAGATTCTAGTATTATTGGTTACGCTGATAGATACCCTAGAATACCATATTGCAGACAAACAGCTTTTACTGAAAAAAATTTTGATATTTATAAAAACGCTTTACCTTATATTCAAAGTATTTCTAAAGTGTTTGAAGAAGCATTACCAGAAAGATGGGCTAATCAAAAAGCACAATGGGATAAAACAAGCAAAGATTTTAGAATACACGATACAGTTTTTACTACGATAACAGTAAATAAGAATTTCCGTACAGCTTCACATTATGACAGAGGAGATCTAAAAGAGGGTTTCGGAAATTTAGCAGTATTACAAACAGGAAATTATGAGGGTGGTTATACCGTCATTCCTAAATATGGTGTAGCTGTTGACGTTAGAACTTGTGATGTAGCATTATTTGACGTTCACGAATTACATGGTAATACTGAAATTAAATCAACACAACCTTATGAACGTATATCAGTTATTTGTTATTACAGAGAAAAAATGATTGATTGTGGAACAGCAGAGGAAGAACTTAATAGGATTAAACATGCTAGATAATTTTATATATAGAAAAAATACAACTGACGAAAACGTCATGAAAGAAATATTAGATAAACAGGCTTATAGAAAAAAGAAAATTAATTTTGGTA